>JAESFU010000215.1_pt1 | contig 65802 bp, 58 predicted proteins | sample 9269461 | NCBI WGS metagenome assembly JAESFU01 (sample SAMN14502556, study PRJNA617107) | algae metagenome | isolation source: Stenomitos rutilans HA7619-LM2 and co-occurring heterotrophs from cave walls | place: USA: Waikapalae cave, Hawaii | collected 2009-07-28
GCAGCAAGGGAGTGTCAAGGGCATGGCTACTTTAGAGGGCAACGTACTAGGTTTAACATTCCAGCCGCCAGCGCTTTACCCTGCTCAAGCTAGAGGTTAGCTATCCTTACACCTTTAGGACTACCAATTGATGCTAATCACGCCCAGGTTTCCCAGCGCAGCGGCTTCACCCGCGCGATCGTGGCTTTTTTGTGCCAGTGCAAGACTTTGCTGATAGTACGCAGTGGCCTGACTGTAATTCGCCATCACATAGTAGGCATTGCCTAAATTGCGGAGGGTTTTGACAGTTTTGGGTTGATCAGCCAGTGCCTGATAAAGAGTCAATGCCTGCTGAAGGGTGGCGATCGCCTGCGTGGGTTGCCCAGTGCGATATTGCTGCGTTCCTTGCTCTAGCAGGCGATCGGCTTGGGACTGGCGCGAATCTGTTTGGGCAAAGCGTGTGGCGAGTGGCGCATTAGCGTTGACAGGCAGCACGACTGGCTGGCAAAGCGCCATCATGATCAGCATCAGAGACATTCGATACATTGACATCACTCACCTAACCAAGGCTCAAGAAATTTGAACGCCAGATCAAACGATTTGCGTCAAAACAAGACGACATTATGTTGATTGCACTCGTTTCAAAGCGATCCTGAACCATCATAAACGCCTCGATCGCAAGCGTTTCCGCTACCTTTATGAAGGAACATCCCCTCGCGATCGCTCGATCGATGCTTTAGGGCACTCTGAAGCAAGCCTCATGCCTTAGCAGTCATGGCTGTTCTGATGACTGCCCTCGCCCCCATGAACCAAGCCTGGATTCAGTTTTTGCCGCCATTCCTCCGTTCTAAGCTGGACGGGCGCTATACGCTACAAAAAATTCTGAGCAATACAGGATGGCTGTTTGCCGATCGCCTCCTTCGCATGGGTGCTGGGCTGGTCGTTGGGGTTTGGATTGCCCGCTATTTGGGACCAGAGCAGTACGGTTTATTTAATTACGTTGTGGCGTTTGTGGCGCTATGGACGCCGCTGGCTGGGTTGGGCTTAGAAGGCATTGTGGTGCGGGATCTGGTGCGCGAGCCTGACTGCCAAAACGAAACCCTTGGCACAGCCTTTGTCCTCAAGCTTTTTGCTGGAACGATCACGTTTTTTGCGGCATTGGGCGCGATCGTCTGCTTGCGTCCGGGCGATCAACTCGACCAGTGGCTTGTGGGCATCGTTGCAGGCGGAATGGTGCTGCAAGCGGTGGATACGATCGACTTTTGGTTTCAGTCGCAGGTGCAGTCAAAGTATGTGGTCTACGCCCGTAACCTATCCTTTGTGCTGGCTACCTTGATGCGATTGATGCTGATTCAACAACATGCACCGTTGATTGCGTTTGCCTGGACTGGTCTGTTGGAAGGCGCGATCGCGTGTATTGGCTTGATTGTTGCCTACCAGACAACGGGTCAGCGCTTAACAGCCTGGAAGGTCAGCCTTGCGCGTGCAAAAACACTCCTTGCCGATAGCTGGGCGCTTATTCTATCGGGCCTTGCCATCATGATTTACATGAAAATTGACCAGTTCATGTTGGGTGAAATGGCAGGCAATCACGCCGTTGGTATCTACTCTGCGGCCACCCGCATTTCAGAAGTCTGGTACTTTATCCCCACCGCGATCGTTGCTTCAGCTTCGCCTGCCATTATTGAAGCGAAAGCAATCAATGAAGCGCTTTATTATCAGCGATTGCAGCAGTTATTCAATCTGATGGCGGTCATCGCTATAGCAATTTCTCTCCCAATTGCCTTTCTAGCAGATCCTCTTATAACGCTCTTGTTTGGTAAAAACTATTCTGAAGCTGGAGTGGTGTTAGCAGTACATATATGGTCATCACTGTTCGTCTTTCTGGGTGTTGCTCAATCTCCTTGGGATCTAGCTGAGAATTTACAGAAAATAGCGTTTCTTAAAGTTCTGCTGGGTGCCGCTATCAATGTCCTGCTTAACCTCTTGCTTATTCCGAAATATGGAGCGCTGGGAGCGGCTGTAGCAACTTGTATCTCCTACGCGATTGTAAACTATATTTCTAATCTCTTTATATCCAGAATGTCTGTTATATTTCGCCTTCAAACCAAAGCTATATTAATGGATTTCTTTAGAGCAGATAAAAATACTTAAGAAATTAGCTTTAGACATGATCCTGATTCGTTTAAAGGCAAAACTAGTGTTTTTTGCTTCTAAATCTAAAAGAATGAGACAAATCTTTCGATGACAAATACCAGTAAGTCAAGCTTAAACTTAGAGAGCAAGCCAAATGAAAGTTCTATTTAGTAATCCTCCGTGGTGGGAAAGTAAAGAAGGCAAATTTTTCCATAAGAAATGGCGTGCAGGGGTTCGTGCTGGTTCGCGTTGGCCTTTTACCTACTTAGTGAGCTCTAGCCCCGATCGCTTCAAATTTGGCGACTACTTGCCGTATCCATTCTTCATGGGGTATGCCACAACCTATGTCCAAAAAGAAACGGGAGCAGAGGTTCATTTTCGTGACAGTATTGCATTGCGGGAGTCCTACGATCGCTACTTTCAGCACTTAGAGGCCGAGCAGTACGACTACATTTTCATCGAAATTGCCACACCCAGTTGGGAACACGATTCTAAGCTCATTGGTGACATTCATACACAGCTTCCCAAGGCCAAAATCGTCGTTACAGGCCCGATTACCACCACCAAATCGGAGGAAATTCTCGCGCACTATCCGGTTCACGCGTGCATTAAAGGGGAATACGAAAAAGGTAGTGTGCGCGTTCTCAACGGTGCCTCTGGCGTGATTGAACACGACCTGCTAACGCTCGAAGAAATGAATGCTGCGCCCTTTCCCTACTTCGACGAGCAGTACGCCCATCGCTACTGGGATGCCAACCCGATCGGGCAACAAACCCCTCAAGCCCAAATCTGGAGCAGTCGAGGTTGTCCGTTTAAGTGCATTTTTTGCGTTTGGCCTGCCACGATGACAGGCAACGACCCCGAAGGCACAACAACGCGCACGGTGCGCCAGTATTCACCTGCCTACATGGAAGCGTTTATTAAGGAACTGGGCGATCGCTATCACTTCAAATCAATCTACTTTGATGACGATACGTTCAATCTGGGCAATAAGCATGTGGTGGAGATGTGTGCCGTCATGAAGCGGATCGGGCTACCCTGGTCTGCCATGTGCCGCGCTGACACCATCAAGCTCGAAACCTGGCAACTGATGAAAGAGAGCGGTTGCTTTGGCGTGAAGTTGGGCTTTGAAAGCGGCAATCAATGGGTGGTCGATAAAATCGTCAACAAGCACCTCAATCTGGACTATGCTGCCGAAGTTGTACGTGAGTTGAAGCGTCTGGGCATGACGGTACACGGCACGTTTACCTACGGCTTACCAGGCGAAACTCGTGAACAAATGCTCGATACCAAGCGCTTTATTCATGGCTTGCCCTTTGACACCTTTCAGGAATCTGGTACTGCTGAAATTGAAGGCACTCCTCTGCATACGCTGCGACAAAAAGGCAAATTGGAGCAGTATGAAGGCGCACAAATGGACGACCACTATCACCAAAACACGGACGGCAGCAAGAAGTGGCAGCAGGTTGTGGTGGAGCTACAGGAGAATTAATGTCTATGCCAAAAATCTCCCTCTACATTCCCTGCTACAACGTGGAGGCGTATATCGCGTCCTGCATTGAAGGGGTGTTGAAGCAAACCTATCCAGTTGATGAGATTTTGCTGATTGATGATGGCTGTCGCGATCGCACCCTCGACATTGCTAGCCGCTACCCAGTACGAGTCATTCGACATGAGGTCAACAAAGGCTTGGCAGCCGCACGCAATACAGCGTTCCATCATGCTCGCAACGAACTTGTCGCCTCACTGGATGCAGATTGTGTGCCTGATCCACACTGGTTAGAACGTCTGGTACCGCTGTTTGAGGATGAAACGGTGGCGATCGTAGGCGGGCGGCTGGTGGAAACAGTCCTCGATTCTGTGGCTGATCGCTGGCGTAAGGCACACATGACTCAGGACTGGGGCGAACTGCGGGTAAAAAATCCGAGCTTCATGTTTGGCAACAACAACCTTATTCGCAAATCCTTTCTAGAGCAGGTCGGCGGCTATAACGAGCAGCTTCGCACGAATGGAGAGGATGCCGACTTATCGCGTCGTTTGATGACAGCAGGCTGTACCGCTATTTATGAACCGGGAGCGATCGTCAGCCATCTGCGCCGCGACACAGTGCCCTCGATTCTGGACAACTACTGGCGCTACTGGTGCTTTGGTTCGCGTGTAGACTTCGGCCATTTTCAACCCAAAACCTTTCTCCGCCACCAGCAGCACCACTTCCAACGGCAGCTGGTAGATGTTGTTAAGCACGATTGGCAGCAGCGAGACTATGAACTTCTCTGGCTGGACATACTTTTGCCGTTCTATATGCTCTACCGCGATAGCCAGGCAGTGCTAAAACGCAACCCTTGCTCTGCCCTATTGCCAACCCTGGAAACGGCTCCATGACCCTTGTAACTCCAGTAGCGTTCTTCATTTTTAACCGTCCTCAGCTTACGCAGCGGGTATTTGATGCGATTCGTCAAGCGAAACCCGCGAGGCTGCTTGTGGTGGCAGATGGCCCCCGGCGCGATCGCTCTGGCGAAGCAGAACTTTGTGCCCAAACTCGCGCTGTGATTCAACAGGTGGATTGGCCTTGTCAGGTTTTGACCAATTTTTCGGACACCAACCTTGGCTGCAAACGACGAGTCTCCAGTGGGCTAGATTGGGTTTTTGACACGGTAGAAGAAGCGATCATCTTAGAAGACGACTGCTTGCCACACCCAACTTTCTTCCCCTTCTGCGAGACGTTATTAGAGCACTATCGCAATGACACACGGGTGATGGTAATTTCAGGCAATAACTTTCAGTTTGGGCACCAGCGCACATCAGATAGCTACTACTTCTCACGCTATAACCACATCTGGGGTTGGGCAACTTGGCGACGAGCATGGCGCTACTACGATGTGGAAATGACGCTCTGGTCGGTGATTAAACAAGGCCATTGGCTTCATGATTTGCTAGGAGAGGATCGCGCTGTCCGCTATTGGACTGATAGCTTTGAAGCTGTAGCGAACGATCGTTTAGATACCTGGGATTTCCAGTGGACATTTGCTTGCTGGATTCAACACGGTTTAAGTATTCTTCCGAATATCAATTTGGTGTCTAATATTGGGTTCCATCCAGAGGCGACGCATACAAAAGATGCTAATAGTCGAGTATCTAATCTTCCAAGTGAAGCCATCAAACTTCCACTCAAGCATCCTCAATTTATCATACGTGATACATTTGCTGATCAATCCACGCAGAGACTATTATTTCCTTACTTACGCTTTGTCAGCTTAAAGCAAGATGTCAAAAAAGCTTTGAAGTTTTTGAGAGTAGAACTATGAAGCCATACTGTCCGATTAGTCATAGCCATAACGTAGTTTTACTTGATAAAATTCAATCGAAAGAATTGGCTCAGTTATATCGTCGAGTATTAAATATCGATGTGGAATTAGAATTTAGTCAAATCAGTGAGTTAGGACTATATTACTGCCCTGATTCAGATTTAAAGTTCTTTTATCCTCCAGTAACTGGTTCGGAATTTTTTTATGAGAAGCTTCAGGCATTTCCCTGGTACTACACCAACTATAGGTATGAGTACGATTACACAAAGCAATTCTTGAGAGAATCAGATTCAATTCTTGAGATTGGTTGTGGTAAAGGAGTCTTCGCGGAACAGGCTTCTGTGGAGCATTACATAGGCCTTGAATATAATCAGAAAGCTATTGAGTTAGCCTCCAGTAGAAGTATTACAGTTCTGAATGAATCTGTGCAAACACATGCTGTTAATAACAGCTTAAAATATGATGTTGTTTGTGCTTTTCAAGTGCTGGAACATGTAGCAGATATCTTATCTTTTATTACAGCCAGCATTGATTGTCTAAAACCAGGTGGTTTTATTATTTATTCTGTTCCTAGCTCTGACTCCTTTTTATCTGTTGCTGTCAATAATATTCTCAATATGCCACCCCACCATGTTAGCTGCTGGTCCGACAAGTGCCTAAGATTTATTGGTCATAAATTTGGATTAGAAATCATTGACATTAAACATGAGAAGTTGGCAGAAGAGCATAAAAACTGGTATCTCTCTACTGTAATTATGGAGAGTTTACGGCAGAGATTTGGTCTTAAACACTCTTTAATTGAGCGATCGCTAAAACATAAATTGCTAGCAACAATTGCAGCTTTTGGAGGAAGCTTTCTGGTTGAAGGATTAAAAAATCCGAACCTACTTCCTAATGGACACTCTGCTATTGCTGTTTATCAAAAACCGAAAGGAGAGCCTTTTGAACGTTTTACTCCTTAATGCTAATGATATTCATGGCGGTGCAGCACGAGCAGCCTATCGATTACACCAAGGGTTAACAAGGCTTGATGTTACTACTCAGATGCTGGTGCAGGTGAAGTCAAGTGGTGATGCTACTGTTGTTGCACCACACACGAGGTTGGGCAAAAACGCGGCTAAGCTACGGCCATTGCTTGATCCTTTACCCTCTAAGCTGTATCTACAGCGTGAGCAAACAGCGTTCTCGACTCAATGGGTTCCAGACTCTATTGCACCCAAAATTGAACAGCTTGCACCCGACCTCGTGAACTTGCATTGGGTCTGTGATGGTTTTTTGCAAATTGAAACACTGGCAACGCTAAAGCGACCGATCGTGTGGACACTACACGATATGTGGGCGTTTACAGGTGGTTGTCATTACAGCCAGGAGTGCGATCGCTACATGGCATCCTGTGGAAGTTGTCCAGAACTGCATAGCCATCAAACGTATGACTTGTCTCGCTGGATCTGGACTCGTAAAGCCAGAGCTTGGAAAGACTTAAATTTGACAATTGTCACTCCCAGCCATTGGTTAGCAAAGTGTGCTTCTACCAGCAGTCTTTTGCAGGAGGTGCCAGTCGAGGTCATTCCCTACGGTATTGATTTAGAGCAATACAAACCCATTGAGCGTTCACTGGCACGTCACATCTTGAACCTGCCACAAGACAAACAACTGATTCTCTTTACCGCTGCCCGTGCCACCACCGATCGCCGTAAAGGTTTTCATCTGCTTCGTGAGGCACTAGAGCACTTTAAGCAATCTGATTGGGCAAAAAAGACAGAATTGTTAGTTGTTGGTGCTTCTCAATCAACTGACTCGATTGCATTAGGGCTACCAACGCGTTATTTAGGTAGGCTAATTGATGATGTTGCTCTAGCGCTGACGTATGCTGCTGCCGATGTCTTCGTCGCTCCCTCAATGCAGGACAATTTGCCCAATACAGTGATGGAAGCGATCGCCTGCGGCACTCCCTGTGTTGCATTCAACATCGGTGGTATGCCTGACTTGATTGAACATCAGCGTAACGGCTACCTGGCTCAACCCTTTCACACGGAGGAACTCGCTCATGGCATCGCCTGGATACTGGCAGATCCAGAGCGGCATCACCAGTTAGCAGAGGCCGCTCGTCAAAAGGCAGAGCAAGAATTTGCACTCAAGACGCAGGCAAGCCGTTACGTCACGTTATTCCACCAATTGCTGACTGGCACGCGCCCCTCCTCCCACCATTGAAGTAAGTCTTAACTTGGTTGTATCAATGTTTTCGAAAGAACCTATTTATATTCTTATTCCTGTTCACAACCGTAGACGAATTACTTTGAAGTGCCTGACAACGCTCAGCCAAAACGGTGACGTGGAGCGGTATCACGTTGTTGTGATCGATGATGGTTCCACAGATGGCACTGGGCAGGCAATCTGCGAGCAATATCCAGAGGTTGAAGTGCTAACAGGCGATGGCAAATTATGGTGGACGGGGGCGATCGCGACAGGCATGAAGTATGCACTTTCTCAGGGTGCTCACTATATCATCTGGTTAAATGATGACTGTTTGCCCCAACCAGGCGCGATCACAAAACTGTTAAAGATTTGTCAGACGACTCCACGAACGGTCGTCGGTGGTCAGGCGTTTGATCCAGAGACTCACCAACCTAGTTACGGTGGGTTAGTAAACCACAGGTTCAACAGTACGCCGATCCATGCGACCTCGCTCCAGCTTATAGAGTGTGATGGTTTAAACGGTAATCTCGTCTGTCTACCTTGCAGTCTTGTAAAGGCTATTGGTTATCCAAACCATCAGCGTTTTCCCCATTATCACGGCGATACAGCATATACCCATCTTGCCAAACGCAATGGTTATACCCTATTGCTTGATGGTGGCGCAGTTTCATTTTGCAAGAATACCAATACACCGATTTCCTGGTTGGTTACAGACCGTTCGATCGATCAGCTTTGGCAAGACCGTTTTACTATTAAATCACCGCATTATTGGAAAGCTCATTTAGGTTTTTACCAGGAAATGTTTGGATGGTTTGGCACGGGAGTTTACTTGTACGAGCTGCTAATCAAATTTTTTATCATTGCTGCGATCGCAAGGCTTATTCCTTACCACTACCGCGTGCAATTAAAACAGTTTCTTAGTCGTTCCCAAGCTACTTAAATATCCAGGAATGCTGCTTTAATGATACGAGTTGCTTACGATGCATCTGTGCTGGGAATGGGTTATCTTAACCCAAAGGCTCGAACGGGCATTTTTCGTATGGTTGAGGCATTGTTATTGGAATTAGTTGCTCATTCTAATTTAGAGATAAAGGTCATTTCTTTTGACTCAGAATCAACCTTTTGGGATAATATTGGGACATCTTTATATATCAAAAATCTATACCCCTCTCTTGCAAAGAATTTTCAGTCTGTTTATTCGAGTCGCTTCAACCTGTACGCTTTATACACTCACGTTGTAACGTGGCAGCGATCGTTGATTAAAGCGTCTACTCCAGACCGAATCTGGCTTTATAAATCTGCCAGAGCAATGCAGATTCTTTTTGAGAAAGTAGCCAGGCTTGATATGGAAGCTCAGTTTCACTCAGCTTCTTTTGATCTATATCATTCACTTTACTATCCACTTCCGTCGCGTGCCATTACTGGAAATATCTCTCGCATTTTGACGGTGCATGATTTAATTCCAGTTCTATTTCCGCAGTTTGTAATTCCCAGAGTTTATCAGCGTTGCGTGGCGACATTAAATAGCATTGATCGCGATCGTGACTGGATTATTTGCAACTCTCAGTACACTAAACAAGATTTTTGTGAGTATACCGGGATGGATGGCGATCGAGTCTTTGTCACTCCTTTAGCCGCTGCTGACTTTTTCCAGCCTGTAACCGATACAGCGCTCATTGCATCAACCCTGCAACGCCACCAGATTCCCAACTATCCTTACTTACTTAGCTTGGCGACATTGGAACCCCGTAAGAATTTGGGCTTCCTGATTCGCTGCTTCTCACAAATTATTCAGGATGCCCCAGCACTTGATCTAAACCTGGTACTGGTAGGCGTGAGCGGTTGGCAGACAGCAGAAATTTTTCAGGCAGCCAGACACAATCCCCAACTTCGTTCGCGCATCATCTTCACAGGATACCTGCCCGATCGTGACTTGAGTGCCATTTATAGCGGAGCCACTGCGTTCGTCTATCCTTCTTTATACGAGGGGTTTGGCTTGCCGCCCTTAGAAGCGATGCAGTGTGGCACCCCTGTCATTACGGCCAGCACTAGTTCTCTACCTGAAGTGGTTGGTGATGCTGGTATATTGATCGATCCCACCCAGGAAGACGATCTTTGTCAGGCAATCCTCAACGTTATGCATGACGCTCAACGGCGAGCAGACTTGTCGCAACGGGCTACACAAAGAGCCAGTCAATTTAGTTGGGCAAGCTGTGCGCAGCAAACCGCCGAAATCTACCAAACTGCGGCCGCTAATTCATCTCAGTGACGTTCTTCATGCAACTGCTTTACACACTCACAGCCTATCCTCCCTACATTGGTGGCGCACAGCTTCATCAGCATATTCTGGCGCAGCAGTTGAAAACGCGGCATTCTGTGCAGGTGGTCAGCCATTGGGATCGCAACCGCACAGACTGGCTCTTAGGTACGACGCTACGGGCACCTTCAATCTGTAAGGATTACGTCGTCGATGATATTCCCGTTCATCGGCTCGGCCTCTCGCTCTGGGAGAAATGCAAGCTAGCTCCCTTTGTGCCGCTGTATTACCCGCTAATGCAGGTGGCACTGCCGCCGACCGCCAACCTGCTAGAAACCCATATCACGCCCTATGCTGCTAAGGCAGATGTGGTGCATAACATCCGCATTGGGCGCGAAGGCTTGAGCTATGCCTCCTACCAGGCTGCCCGACGACACGATCGTCCCTTTGTGTTCACTCCAGTCCATCATCCTCGTTGGGTGGGCTGGCGCTATCGAGCCTACCTGCGGTTATATCAGATGGCCGATGCTGTGATTGCCCTGACGCAAGCAGAAAAGCGTATTTTAGTAGGGTTAGGTGTGCGTGAGGAACGCATTACGGTCACAGGCGTTGGCCCGGTATTAGCCCCCACTGCTGATCCAACCGCCTTTCTAAAGCAGTATGGGCTAGAAGGGCCGATCGTCCTGTTTCTAGGACAACACTATCCCTACAAGGGCTATCAGCAGATGTTGCAAGCGGCTCCTATCGTGTGGCAGAAGGTGCCAGACGCGCAGTTTGTCTTCATGGGGCCACCCGTCGCTGATTCGGAAAAAGCGTTTGCTCAGGTGAGCGATCGTCGCCTTCGTCGTCTAGGCAATGTTGATCTGCAAACCAAAACGGATGCACTCGCTGCCTGCACACTGCTCTGCGTTCCTTCCAGCCAGGAAAGCTTTGGCGGCGTGTATACCGAAGCCTGGAGTTTTGGGAAACCTGTGATTGGCTGCAACATTCCAGCCGTAGCGGAAGTGATCAGCGATCGCGTGGATGGATTACTCACAGCCCAAGAGCCGAACCAAATTGCCGATCGCATCCTGCATCTATTAACCCACCCAGTCGAAGCTGCCGCAATGGGAACCTCTGGAAAACAAAAAGTTGAATCTCGCTTTACGTGGGAAAAAATTGCTGAACAGATGGAGGGCGTTTATCGAGGGTTAGTGAGTGGCTAGGATTGAGAAAGGGAGGCCGAGGGCAGAAGGTAAAAGGCTAAAGAAGTTGTTAGTTGTTGGTTTTGAGAAGATAGCTGATAGCTGACCGCTAAACGCTGACGGCTAATTCAAAACTCTCCTGACTCCTGACTCCTTAACTCTAAACTCTAAACTCTCCTGACTGCTGGCTCCTGACTCCTGACTTCTTAACTCAAAACTCCCCATGCCCGCCCTTCCTTCTCAATTCATTTTGTATACTCGCGTTGATGCGACGAGTTACACAGATGCTTGCGATCGCATTCAAGTCTGGGCCACTGCAAAACAATCCTGTTACATCGTGGCGGCAAATGTGCATGTAGTGATGACGGGCTACTGGCATCGATCGTTTCAGAAGGTGGTTAACGGTGCTACGCTAGTCACGCCGGATGGGATGCCGTTAGTTGTGGGAATGCGACTATTGGGAGTGAAACAGCAACAGCGAGTCTACGGCCCTGACTTAATGCTGGCATGGTGCGATCGAGCGGCGCAGACAGGGATGCCAATCTACCTTTATGGCGGCACACAAACCATGCTAGAAACACTTCAGCATAAACTTCAAGCACGTTTTCCAGAACTGGCGATCGCGGGAAGCTATGCCCCACCGTTTCGTCCACTGACTCTGGAGGAAGAGAAAGCGGATTGCGATCGCATTCACGCGTCCGGTGCGGCTGTCGTCTTCGTTGGGTTAGGGTGTCCCAAGCAGGAAGAATGGATGGCGCGGCAGCAGGGACTTTTGCAGGTTGTGATGATCGGTGTGGGGGCGGCGTTTAGCTTTCACAGTGGTGAGGTATCGCAAGCACCCCGCTGGATGATGGCGTGGGGCTTGGAGTGGCTGTACCGCTTTGCGATGGAGCCAGGACGGTTATGGCAGCGCTATCTGGTGAACAATCCTGCTTTTTTAATCCTGTTTGGCTGGCAATTATTGTGCGATCGACGATCAGGCAAACCCAATCGCAACCGTTAGAAACCGCCGTCACTAGAAACCTGAGCGCTAGCGATAACTTTTGGTGCGGTTTGCGGAATACTCAACCTATTGCCCCACAAGCCTGAAGCCGAAACCATTCAGCATCAGGACTTGCCTTCTCGTGAGCCTCACCGCAATGGATCATCCTGGTGCTGCCTACCCAAAAGCAACGGATATTCGTGCCCCGCACAGTATAGAGTGGCATCGACTCTTTCGCTGGCCGTGGCATCGAGCGATCGCCTTGCTTTTGTGTGATATTGCCGCCGTGGTGATCGCGGGTCGAGTTGCGGCTCACCTCAACCAGTTTTATGCACCGTTACCGCCGCCGCTCATCCTGGGTACCTGGTTGGGACTGCCAGGACTGTTCTGGATTTTGATGATCGTGACGCTGCTGCTGTTTGCCCGCAGTGGACTGTACAGCGCTTCGAGCCAGTGGAAATACGTGCGATCGGGCAAGCTGGTGAGTGTTGTTTACCTCTCGGCGCTGCTGCTAGGTTACTTTTATGATCCCAAATTGGCACCCCCGCGATCGCTGTTTATCACGGCTTGGGTGGGCAGCGTGGTGCTGGTGATTGGCTTTCGGCTGTTGGCAAGTCTGGTGCTGAAGCAATTTGAACACGTTCAAACCAGAGTCTTTTTGCTGGCACGGGCAGAACGTCTACCCTCGTTGGCACAGATGCTGAAGCGGCGATCGCACTACAATGTCGTCGGGGCAGTTGCGTCTACCACCAGCATTTCTGCAACGATTCAAGCCATCTTGAGTTCTGGTGCACAGGAAGTGTTTGCCGAAAATCTGCCGCAAACCGAACTGGCATCGGGCTTGTACTGGCAACTCCGTCGCGCTGGCATCACGCTCCGGCTGATTCCCTCCAGCGTGGAATTATTACATCGTCGTGGCGTACCCGAAGTCATAGCGGGCATTCCCACACTGCGAATGGAAGCCACCCTGCTGGGCGGTTGGGATTATCGGCTCAAGCGCTGGCTCGATTTTGTGGGTGCTTTGGTTGGCCTATTGCTGCTGTCACCGCTGTTTCTGGTTGTGGCGATCGCCATCAAACTATCGTCTCCCGGTGCCGTTTTCTTCTGTCAGGAGCGGATGGGACTGCACGGGCGCGTCTTTCAGATGTGGAAATTTCGCACCATGCTTCCTCATGCTGAAGCGTTGCAGGCAGAGCTAGAACAGCAGAATGAAGCCAGCGATGGCGTGATGTTTAAAATTCGGCGTGATCCTCGGATTACGGCGATCGGGCATTTTCTGCGGCGCACCAGCATTGATGAACTACCGCAATTGTTCAACGTCTTGTTAGGACAGATGAGCCTGGTTGGGCCACGTCCCCTCCCCTTGCGCGATGTGGAACGGTTTGACCCTTGGCACCACACCCGCCATCAAGTGCTGCCTGGTATAACAGGTCTGTGGCAAGTCTCCGGGCGATCGTCTTTGGATGCGTTCAACGATGCGGCCCGGCTCGACCTGTACTATATTGACCACTGGTCGCTCAACCTCGACCTCGAAATCTTGCTGGAAACTGTCAAAATTGTCCTTTGTGGCAAGGGCGCTTACTGAACGTTGGCTGAATTGGCAAAAAAATCACTGCTAGAGAACCGTTCTTTCTAGCAGTGACACGTTTAGGCTGTGTTTCTTAACTATGGGCGGAGCGAGACTCGAACTCGCAAGCCTTTCAGCGCCGCATTTTGAGTGCGGTGCGTCTACCAATTCCGCCATCCGCCCGTGGCTTTAGCTTTCCTACTATACCGGATGAGGCGACGTTAGGGCAACAAGCGAATTTTTGATCACTAACGCCAGAACGCCTGCATCGCAACCGCGAGTGTACCACTGTTGAGACGCTAGCTGAACGATGCGATCGCCCCTGCTCAGGCCATTGCCACGTCAAGAGCATTCGCTAAGCCCTGCCGCAAAAGCTTGTTGCGTGCGCAGGCAGGGCGATGGCGCTTACTCTCTAGTTGCCAAAAGCATCTTTGATGTTATCAACTGCGCTTTCAACGGCATTCTTCGTTTTGTCGATCGCGTTCTGAGTCCGGGCGGAGTCTTTATCCGCTTTGCGCTCAATGCGAGCGGCATCTTTCTTGGCCTTGCGTGCAATTGCGCTATCGTTATCCGTTGCACGGTCAACCTTTGCCGCATTGGTTTTTGCCGTTTTCTTCAGCTTATCGGTTGTATCGCGCACAAACCCTTTGGTACGACCAGCATCTTTACCGGCTTTCCCTTGCACTTCACTACCTGCATCTGCGGCAGCGATTAAGTGTGCGTTAGGGCTAGCCAGCGCTGCGGTGTCTGTGAAAAAGGAACCTTGCCAGACGAAGGCAATCGCCGATACACAGAGAATCGCTGCTGTCAGCAAGCGTCCCAGAACAGGTAGCTGTTTTGCAAAGTAATTCAGTTTCATAGAATACAAGCTCCGGTCAATTTTGTACTCTATTTCTACTTCACTGGGCAGATCGGTCATATCGTTCCTCAGACAGAAGTTCCTTATTGTGCTAAATCCATCCAGGTGAACAGTGCTTTTATCAGAACGGCTGTCCATCTACGTCTTCGCAAGGTTCCTGCTGCCATCATACGAGTCAGACACAATGCCCTTAATGGCGATTCTCGATCGAGTCAGCCATAGCTGAATGGTACTGAAATAAGCAGAAACTAGCCCCTAAATCCACCAAGTCTGGGAGACTTTATGGTTCGGCTCCCCCAGATTTGGGGGCTGGGGGCGGTTTGGATCATTAAGTCAGTGCCATTCAGCTATGACTAGACCAAGCCGGATGCGGTGTGTTGGATGTGGTGAATTCAAACGCAAGCGGTTGTAGAAGCTTCTATGCTGCCATGTTAAGTGTAAAGCTTGGGGCGATGGCAGCGAAGGATGATCAGAAGGCATCCATAAGTAAATCTTTGCCTTTGCATGTTAAGTCTCAATGCCTCATTGATTGATCTTTCAGATCTGTGACGGTAAAGTAATTTCAAGATAGATTTTTGATTATCTAAAAACAAAAATAGATAGATAAAAATCGATGACAAAGGATGAAAGTCTTCATGATGCTTTGAGCCACACCTATGATTCTTGGGTTCCTACCAATGTTTGAGCGCGTTTAGCCAGGTAGAACCAGTCATGAATGGTTCATTTTGAACCTGAACGGTGTGTCACAAGCCGCTCAGGCACATACTCACGGCCTGTTTTGATTGCAATTTTTACTGGGAGGTTAGAATCCTATGTCTGTGTTTTCAATGCTTTCACGTCGTCGCTTTATCGCGATCGCGGGTGCGTCTACCGCAACAACGCTGCTGCACGGCTGTTTGGGAAATCCACCTGAAACGACCAGTGCGGGTCAAGGCTTGATCGCGGCAAGTCCAGTTGCGGATATCAAGCCAGACGCAATGCCAGAGGTCAAAGTCGCCAAACTGGGGTATCTGCCCATTGTGGAAGCTGCGCCGCTGATTGTGGCTAAAGAGAAAGGGCTGTTTGCAAAATACGGCATGCCTGATGTTGAAATTGCTAAACAGGCCAACTGGGGTTCGGCGCGGGATAACGTCAAAATTGGCTCGGCTGGTGGTGGCATTGATGGTGGACAGTGGCAAATGCCGATGCCTTACCTGATTTCGGAAGGCATTATTACAGACAACACAAAGGTACCGATGTATGTGCTGGCGCAACTGAATACGCAGGGAAATGGCATTGCAATCGCCAGTAAGCATCTGAGTAAAGGCTTATCCCTCAAGATTTCTGAGCAAGTTGCTTTCTTTGACAAATTGAAGTCAGGAGGTTCAAAATTTAAGGCGGCTTACACGTTTCCTAAAGCCAACCAGGAATTTTGGATCCGGTATTGGTTGGCTGGGAACGGCGTTGATCCTGACAAAGAAGTGGAACTGCTGACGGTGCCAACGGCTCAAACGGTTGCCGATATGAAGCGAGGCGCAATGGATGCGTTTAGCACGGGTGATCCCTGGCCTTACCGAATTGTGGCAGATAAGATTGGGTTCATTTCAGCGCTGACGGCAGAGATTTGGAAAAATCACCCAGAAGAATATCTGGCGATTCGGAAGGACTGGGTTGATCAATACCCCAAGGCGACGAAAGCCATTCTTAAAGCGCTGATGGAAGCCCAGCAGTGGTGCGATAACTTTGACAATCGCAAGGAATTGGCTTCTATTCTGGCAAGGCGTGAATACTTTGGTGTGTCAGAAGCAATTTTGATTGACCCGTTGATGGGCAAATATAATCTGGGTGAGCGATCGATTGACGACAAATCAATGGCTCCGTTGTACTGGAAGGATGAAAAGGGCAGCGTGTCCTATCCTTACCAGAGTCATGATTTGTGGTTTTTGACGGAAAGCGTCCGCTGGGGCTTTTTGCCGAAGGATACGCTGGCGAAGGCAAAGGATTTGATTAAGCAGGTGAACCGCGAAGATCTTTGGCGGGAAGCTGCGAAGGAACTGGGGGTTGCAGCAGCGGATATTCCCACCAGTACGTCGCGCGGGGTTGAAACGTTTTTTGATGGTGCAACGTTTGACCCTGAGAAGCCACAGGCATATTTGGATAGCTTGAAAATTAAGCGAGTCTAGAGGCTTGTTGGCTGGGTTAAGAGGCTGTTTGAAAAATCCTTGCCATCGTGTTTTTAAAGCGTGAGCGGGATTGATTTGAGATTGCAACGATTTCTGGCAAACCCGGAATCAGGGGACTTCCCCCCGAACCCCCGCTGCTTGGGAGCCTAACTCCCCCAAACCCCCCGAAAGGGTTGTCTGTGAGTGCTGTTGACACAACGATGACTTACTTGTGTGAGTTTGAGAGTCGTTACACCAGGGTTTCACAGGCTCTCTAGGCAGCGTTCACACACTGACAAAGAAGTTGACCATTCACCATTGCATTTGAAGGAGATAGACTATGACGATCGCCCGTAAGCAACCAACTGCGAAAACGTTTGATTTTCCCTTGCTGACTCGTTTTAAGGTGAAAGAACGGTTGGGTGATTTATTTCCACCTGCGATTGCGATCGCCATCTTTCTGGTCATTTGGCAGCTCTTTTCCTGGATTCCTGGAGCTACGTTGCCGGGGCCGATCAGGGTTGTACAAGAAACATGGACGCTGATCCTCTATCCCTTTTATGACAAAGGCGGCACGGATAAGGGCCTGTTCTGGCAGGTGTTTGCGAGTTTGCAACGAGTGGCGATCGGCTATACCTTTGCGGCTCTTGTTGGCATCAGTTTGGGCATTTGGGTCGGGTTGAATAAAACCTTATCCAAAGCGCTCGATCCCATCTTTCAGTTGTTGCGAACCGTTCCACCGCTGGCATGGGTGCCGATCGCCCTGGCTGCATTGCAACAAAACCAACCTGCGGCGTTGTTTGTGATTTTCATTACGGCGGTGTGGCCTATCCTCATCAACACAGCCGTTGGGGTACGACAAATTCCACAGGATTACAACAATGTGGCACGGGTATTACGGCTATCGCGCAAAAAGTATTTCTTTAAAGTCCTCTTTCCCGCTGCCTTACCCTACATCTTCACAGGTTTACGTATTTCCATCGGTCTGGCATGGCTAGCCATTATTGCCGCCGAAATTGTGATGTCGGGCATTGTGGGGATTGGCTTCTTTATCTGGAATGCCTACCAAAACAGCCAGGTGAGTGAAATTATTCTGGCACTGTTTTACATCGGCATCGTAGGGCTGTTGCTGGATAAATTGATGGCTTGGCTTCAAACCAGAATTCTGCCAGAAGAACAGCGGTAATGGAAAGTTTTGAGTGCCAAGTTCTGAGTTTTGAGTTAGCCATCAGCGTTCAGCTATCAGCTTTTTAACCTTTAGCCTCCATCCTTCATCCCTCTGCCTTTAACCGACTCCCCACTCTCTACTCCCCCTCCCATGACTACCTTCGTTACTGTTGAAAAAATTGAGAAAACCTTTCCCTTGTCTAATGGCGATCGCTATGTGGCATTGAAAGGCATTGATCTAGACATTCAAAAAGGTGAATTTATTTCACTCATTGGTCACTCTGGTTGTGGTAAATCAACCCTGCTGAATCTGATTGCAGGGTTGGATTTGCCTTCTGATGGCATGGTGATTCTGGATGGTGAAACTATTCGCCGACCAGGCCCAGACAAAATGGTGGTATTTCAAAATTATTCTTTGCTGCCCTGGCTGACGGTGCGAGAGAATATTGCGCTGGCAGTGGATGAGGTCTTGTCTCATGTCAGTGCCAAAGAACGAGATGACGTGATCGAACATCACATTGATTTGGTGGGTTTGCGCCATGCGGCTGATAAGCCACCGGCTCAGTTGTCGGGTGGCATGAAGCAGCGAGTGGCAATCGCCCGTGCCCTCGCAATTCGTCCCAAACTGCTATTGCTGGATGAACCGTTTGGCGCACTGGATGCGTTGACTCGCGGCAATTTGCAGGAACGCTTGATGCAAATCTGTGAAGAAAGCCACGTGACGGCGATCATGGTCACTCATGATGTGGACGAGGCACTGCTTTTGAGCGATCGTGTGGTGATGCTGACGAACGGGCCTGAATCGAAGATTGGGCAAGTTTTAGACGTAGATTTACCTCGTCCCCGCAAACGGTTAGAAGTGGTGAACCACCCCAGCTATTATTCAATGCGGAGTGAAATCATTTATTTTCTAAACCAGCAAAAGCGGATTAAACAACTGCGATCGCGCAAAAAAAGTGCGATCGCCCGTCATGGTTTAGAGAAAGTAAACCTGGAAATTGGCTTTGTGCCGCTGACGGCCTGTGCACCCCTGGCGATCGCGAAGGAGAAAGGGTTTTTTGCCCATCATGGCTTGGATGACGTGAATCTGGTGCGTGAATCGAGTTGGCGCGGCATTCAAGATGGGATTGCTGGAGATTATCTAGATGTGGCTCAAATGCCATCTGGCATGCCAATCTGGCTAACCCTGGGAGGCATGGATGGACGTTCCTTGCCGACGGTCACTGCCCTCACGCTCACCCGCAACGGCAATGCCATTACCCTCGACAAACGCTTCTATGAACAGGGCATTCATACCCTGCCAGATCTCAAGCGGATGCTGCTAGAAACTCGAACGAAACAGCATGTCTTTGGTATGGTTCATCCTGCTTCTATGCACAATCTGCTGCTACGCTATTGGTTAGCCGCAGGAGGCATTCATCCTGATCACGATATTCAACTCAATACCATCCCACCGGCCCAAATGATTGCCAACCTGCAAGCAGGCAATATTGATGGTTTTTGTGTGGGTGAACCCTGGAATGTCCGTGCAGCCGTTGAAGGCATCGGCTATACGATCGCCACCGATCTGGAAGTGTGGAATGGACATCCTGGTAAAGTGCTGGGTGTGCGGGAAGAGTGGGCACTGGCCTACCCCAATACTCACATTGCATTGGTGAAAGCACTGCTAGAAGCCTGTCGCTACTGTACCGATGAGGCAAACCATGAAGAGATTCGTGAAATCTTATCGCGTCGTGAATATCTGGGCACTGATCTGCAATACATCTATTTGGGCGATCCCAATCCCCAGGTTTGTAGTATCCATCCCTCACCGAAAGAGTATGCCCATCACCAGTTCTACGGGCAGGGGGTTAACCGTCCCAGTCGCACTGAGCATCTCTGGATGATGACGCAAATGGCCCGTTGGGGCGATATTCCCTTTCCCCGTAACTGGGTGGAAATTCTAGAGCGCGTTTGTCGGGTCAGCGCCTTCAGTACGGCAGCACGGGAATTAGGCTTATCTGATCTCACCTACAGTCGAGGTGCTATTCAACTCTTTGATGGCACGACCTTTAATGCAGATGATCCGATCGCCTATCTCAACAGCTTAGAGATCAAGCATGACATTTACATGGCTGAAGTGCCCTTGACGCATGCTTTGAGAACCGCCTGATATTCCAATTAAAGCAGGGGCGCACGGCTCGTCCTTACAAAAAATCTACAGCCGTTTTCCTTTAGATTCACCACACCCTAAACCCCACACCCCTCTTACCATTCTCACTTCCCCCTTAACCCTGATATCCATTCACCCTTTCTACCTATGCAAACTCTAGCAACTCCACTCTCAGCTCATTCCCAGTCCAACCAGGAACCGTTTCTCATCATTGACAATGTTTCTAAAGTCTACCCAACGCCTAAAGGTGACTATGTTGTGCTTGAGGAGGTTAATTTACAAGTTCAAGAAGGTGAATTTGTCTGTGTGATTGGTCATTCTGGCTGTGGCAAATCAACCTTGTTGAATATGGTTTCTGGCTTCTCAAAGCCTACAGATGGTTTGGTTACATTGCACGGTAAACGGATTGTTGAACCAGGCCCCGATCGCATGGTGGTTTTCCAGGGCTATGCGCTCTTACCCTGGCTCACCGCGTATGAAAACATCTACCTGGCAGTGGATTCGGTCTACCCTCAAAAATCTGAAGCTGAAAAGAAGCAGATTGTTCGGGAACATTTGGCGATGGTTGGGCTAACAGAAGCTGCGCACAAGCAACCGGGTCAACTTTCGGGCGGGATGCGTCAACGGGTGTCGATCGCCCGTGCTCTGGCAATTCGCCCAGAAGTCTTGATTCTTGATGAACCGTTTGGTGCTTTGGATGCAATTACCAAAGAGGAATTGCAGGTTGAACTGTTGAAAATCTGGAATGATCATCGCTGTACCGTCTTGATGATTACCCATGACATCGATGAAGCGCTCTTTCTCGCTGATCGCCTTGTGATGATGACCAATGGCCCAGCGGCAAAGATTGGCGAAATTTTAGAGATTCCGTTTCCACGACCCCGCGATCGCGATCGCATTATGGAAGATCCTGAATTCTATAAACTCCGAAACTACATCCTGGATTATCTCTACAATCGCTTTGCTCACGACGATGAATGAGTGTTGCTTGGAGTTTCTAGACCTTGTTCACGACAACAGCTTTACACTAATTCTACATAACTTGCAGACAAACGGTAGGTTGGGTTGAGTCTAACGAAACCCAACAGGATTCGGTCATTGTTGGGTTTCACGCTGTTCTACCCAACCTACAATTCTGTGTATCTTCAAAAGGACTTGGTATTAGTGCAGCCAGGGCAGTGCTTCAAATTCAGCAAAGTCAGCTTCCAGTTGCCATTGAGCACGGGCGCGATCGCTCCCTTGAAGCAAGGCCGCACAGCCTTTCGATGGGGAAATAGAACCGGGGCGATCGTCTGCACAAGCGGTTTGCATCGTCTCAAACTTAGAGGATTGCCAGAGGCTCTGCCCTGCCAAAAAGCTGTACTCCAGGCTATTTCGAGCCAGTCGCTTGAGGTCTCCATACTTCAAGCCGTACCGAAGCGTGGCGAGCTGGTATTCGTGGCTCAAATCCACACGAGCAATGCCTTCATCATCAGAGGCTAGCGTCACGGGCACACCCGCCGCCCAATAGGTTAGAAAGGGATGATTCTGCCCTTGCACATTCAAAATGGTTTCATTGCTAGAAAGGCAGATTTCCACCAGTACCTCCCGTTGTCGCATGCGTTCCATCAAGGCAAAGGGATCATCTTCATAGAGAAGATCCACACCGTGTCCAATGCGATCGGCTTGAGCCAGTTCCACTGCTTGGCGGATGTGGAAGCGCAAATCCTCCAGCGGCACCAGTCTCAGGGTTAATTCTCCGGCATGAAGTGATACCTTCACCTCCGGGAATTGACGGTGCAGAAATTGCAGCATTTCCATTTGCAAGGTGTAGTCGCGCAACGCAATGGGATGGTCTTCTGGTGCGACTAAGTTAATGCCCACTACTCGGCGATCGGTCTTGGCTAATTCAAACGCATAAACAAATTGAGCAAAAACCTCGTTCGGTGCTTTCAGTCGCGTGGTTTGCTGCAAAAAGCGGATTGTAACATTGCATCCAGCTTGCGCTTTCACTGTGCCACATTTCAGGGCAGTTGCCGTTTGGCGCTCGATTCGATCCAGTTCTTGCTTGCCATCCGCCACGATCGACATCAGTCCCTTTGCCAGCAGTTGACGACGCTGCTCCGCAAAATTGTTGGGATTCCACCCGATCGATCGCGCCAACTGTTGCATCGCGCTGCCCTGGGTGGTTAACAACAGTTCCAAATACGACACATGCTGGGATGCCGCACGCTTTGCCACTTCGGCTACCATGTCGCCTTTTCGGGTCGGGGAGGAAGAAATTAAATCAAAGCCATCGAATGCCTGAAAAAACTGGTCGTGCCCTGATTTTCCAGTAAACAATGAATTTCGCAGCGACCACCGATCGATCAACGCATTGTAAATGCCACTGCGCTTAAAAAGTTCCGTTGCTGGGAAAGCGTTTGGAGTTTTGCTGCAATCTTGCGGCAGCACCAGTTTAATGGCGACAGCATCTACACAGTAGCCGTCCGCTGCTCCCCACGCTAGATAGTGTTCGGCGTAGACTGCTCCGCTCAAATGGGTGTGAATGTCGCCACCTTTTGGCATGCGTTGCACAAAGGCCCGAACAACAGGTGGACGATCGCGGTGTCGCTCTAGCCACGCAGAAACTTGCTCTTCCGATCGGGTTTGAGCGAGTTGTGCCGTTTCTGCATCCTGTGCTGCAACCCGTGAAACCACCAATGCAGAACCAACCAGCAAGCCGAAGCACAACGGCAGATTAACGCCTTTTGACATCCGCTTTGACATCCGCAGCATCCCATCTGTACACAAAACTGAGTCAGACTATACTGCCGTTCTGGGTGTCAGGATATTAAATTTTGACCACGATTAACGAAACATACTGCTTACAGAGGTGTCTTCATGGATGCGCCAAATCGTTTCACCCAGCAGGTTGGCAACCGAAAGCACCGTCAACTGTGGAAACCGATCGCCCTCAGGAATGGGAATTGTATTGGTCACGATCACTTCTTCAAACAAACCGCTGGAGAGACGCTCGATCGCCGGGGGCGAGAAGACTGCATGGGTGGCGCAAGCATACACCTGACGCGCCCCTTCCTGCTTCAACAACCGTGCTCCTTCAATAATCGTGCCTGCGGTGTCGATCATGTCATCGACCAGCACTGCCGTTTTGCCAGAGACATCGCCAATCAAATTCATGACTTCTGCCACGTTATGCGCCTGCCGCCGTTTGTCAATAATGGCTAGTGGTGCATCATGCAGCTTCTTTGCAAACGCCCTTGCCCGCGCCACACCGCCGACATCAGGCGAAACGACAACCAGGTCAGACAACTGCTTGCTAGAAAGGTAGTCAATCAACGTTGGCGAGCCATACACATGATCCAGCGGAATATCGAAATAGCCCTGAATCTGTGCTGAGTGCAGATCCATCGCCAACACTCGATGTGCACCTGCCTGCGTAATCAAGTTTGCTACCAGTTTGGCGCTAATGGATTCTCGCCCTGCCGTTTTGCGGTCTGCTCTGGCGTAGCCGTAGTAAGGCATGACGGCTGTAATCTGTCGTGCAGAAGCCCGTCGGCAGGCATCAATCATAATCAGCAACTCCATCATGTTGTCGTTGACTGGACGACAGGTGGGCTGGAGCAAATAAACATCGCAGCCCCGGATGGACTCTTGAATTTGAATGTAAAGCTCACCATCAGCAAACCGCTTCCGTACCATCGGGCTAAGATCCATGCCCAGGTAGCGCGCTACTTCCCGAGACAGTGGCATATTGGCTGAACCAGAGAGCAGCCGTAACCGATTGTGGTCACTTAAAGACGGCAGGCTTGCTTGAGGTGTAAGAGTTGCAGAGCGGATCACGGTGTGCCCTCGAACGTAGTCATCGCAATATTACCATTCAGATTCAAAAACATTCCTCAGGATATACCCTTGAGAACGATTACATACGACCTGCCACGGCGCTTCTCAAGGCTCCGTTAAAAACCGGGTACTGAGAAGTATTCGCCCGATCGCACCGAAAGCTTTTGAAAGCTATGGAACGGCCTGCTAAGCCAGAAACTGCTAGCAGGATTACCGTACCCTTCGCTTCTTATTCTCCTTTGATCCTTAAAAAACAAATCAGTGAATCTACAGAAACCACTATTACAATTTTATTCAATTCAAGCATCCCTTTTACCAGGGTCGATCGCCTTCACCCCCACAAAGCACCCCTCTGGTCAAAACTTAATGCGCTTAAATGGGTGTGGCTGTTCTCCTAAAAGCAACTCAATTGTCAACCGCCTTTAACAACATGGGTCATACAAGCAAAATAGTTAATGTAAGTAGATTAAGCGTCGAGGATTTAAGGCCATGAGTTTAAAGGATCGCGTTAGTGAAGAGATTAAAACGGCGATGAAAGCGAAAGATAAAATTCGGCTGGAAACCGTTCGTAGCATCAAAAAGCTCATCCTGGAGAAAGAATCAAGCGTGCGTGCTTCTGGTCAAGAAGAGTTAACGGAAGCCCAAGAAATTGAACTCTTGGTGCAACTTGCAAAGCAGCGACGCGATTCGATCACTCAATACCAGCAGGCCAACCGCTCCGATTTAGCCGATCAAGAAGCTCAGGAATTAGCCATCTTAGAAGAGTATCTACCCAGGCAACTCTCAGATGAGGAAATTGGGGCTGCGATCGACCAAATTATGGCGCAAGTCGGTGCCACCTCTGCCAAGGACATGGGTAAAGTGATGGGATCAGCCATGCAGCAGCTTAAAGGCAAAGCAGACGGCAAAAAAGTGCAGGATCTGGTGAAGGCAAAATTAGGCGGGTAGTGAAAGAAGGCTGAAAGCAGACGGCTGACTGCTGTAGCTTGCTTTCCACGAAGTTGGCTCGCTAAAAGCGCTTCTCTATCTTCATCTCAAATGAATCGCCGCCCCTCTGTCAGAATAAGAGAGACTGAGGGAGCGGGATCAGACAAATCAGAAAACCAAGGTTTTAAAGCCGTCTTCAATCCTTTCTCCGCCATCCATCCCCCAAGCTTCATTCCCAACCATTTGCGCCCGTTATCCAGTTAGTCATTTCTTTCCTATGCGACCACCGATTCCCGCTAGCTCTACCTTGCAGAACCGTTACCGTATCCTTAGTGTTTTGGGGCAGGGAGGGTTCGGTCGCACTTACCTGGCAGAGGACCAGGGACGCTTTAACGAACGCTGCGCACTCAAAGAACTAATTCCCGCCCAGGGTGGAGCTTATGCGCTGGATAAATCGAAAGAGCTCTTTCAGCGGGAGGCACAGACCTTGTACCAGATTCAGCATCCGCAGATTCCCCAGTTCCGGGCGACGTTTGAGGAAGATCAGCGCCTGTTTTTAGTGCAGGATTATGTGGAAGGACAAACCTATCGGGCGTTGCTGGAACAACGCCAGGTGCAAGGGCTGGCCTTTTCGGAAGCAGAGGTGTTGCAGCTCATTCGACAGTTGTTGCCTGTGCTGGCACACATTCATAGTAAGGGCATCATTCACCGTGATATTGCACCAGACAATATTATGCTGCGGCAGCAAGATGGAAAGCCCGTCTTGATTGATTTTGGTGTCGTGAAAGAATTGGCAACGCGGTTTCAATCGCCAAATCTGACGGCGCAAAACACGACGGTTGGTAAGCCTGGGTTTGCGCCAAGCGAACAAATGCAATCGGGACGTGCCTATCCTAGCAGTGACCTCTATTCGCTGGCAGTGACAGCCGTCGTGTTGCTCACTGGGCGAGAACCACAGACGTTGTTTGATGATACCACGTTGACCTGGTACTGGCAGCGATGGGTAACGGTCAGCCCCGGTTTCGCCCAGGTATTGAACAAAATGCTGAGCTATCGTCCGGGCGATCGCTTTCAGTCGGTTGCCGAAGTGGTGCAAGCGCTTCAGTCTCCTATTCCCGCTACTTACACCCAGCCTCCCTATCAGCCGCCCCCTGTTCAAACGGTGCCACCGCCGACATCCGATGTCTCTCAAATGGCAACGATGGCAGTCGGGCGACAACCCGATCCGCTACCAGTCACGACCAGCCCGAATCGATCTGCCCCAGTCGTGCCAGCGGCTCGCAGCTCGGTTTGGGATGATCCGTTAGCCGTGATTGCGATCGGGCTGGGGCTGGTGGTATTGACTGGTGTTGGCACCTGGGCTGTGGTACGTGCTGTGCTGAACAATCAGCCCACACCGACTCCTACACCCACAATCACTACCTCATTCAGCCCATCTCCCACTGTTTCGCTCACCCCGACGCCGAAACCAACCAATACCCCCATCACTTACAGCCAGGATCTAGCTATCAACCCGGATACGAAGGTCACGAAGACTGGCTCGTTGCGATCAAACGAAACCGTAAACTATACTCTGGCTGGCGTGCAGGGACAACAATTAAACGCGGTAATTTCGGGTGAAGGGGTCTTGATGTCGATGCTGGGACCCGATCGACAACCGCTTCCAGGACAATCGAATCGCGTGTCGCTTTGGCAAGGAACGTTACCTTACACAGGCAGCTACTACATTCAACTCAGCCCCGTCAAAGGCCTGGACAAGAGCGACTATCGACTGGATGTTAGCTTGAGAAGTGCAGTAGCACCTAGCCCAACCCCAACCCAAACAACGCCTCCACCTAGCCCATCACCATCAACGCCAACTGTGGAACCGCATCGCGTCAGGTTTGAAGCGGGGCAAACGTCAACAACCGTAGGCGATCGCGCCAATCCATTGCTGATTCACCGCTATCTAGTGAGAGCGACCGAAGGGCAGATCTTCAAAGCGGCCGTGCGTGATGGTACAGTAACACTCAACATTACGGCTCCTGATGGACAACCAATTCAGGCTGCAACCAACGTCTTATCATGGGAAGATCAACTACCTTTGAGCGGTACCTATCAAATTGACGTGATTGCGACCCAAGACACCACGTTCAGCCTAGATATCAGCGTGCGAAATTAGACAATAGTTGTTGATTGTTAGTTTTTAGTGGTTAGATACAATGACTCACCAGGTTAGCCTGCGACGTGATTCTCAAACATTTCTGGTTCAAAAGCAAAGTTCGGTTAATATTCCGAATCACTACACTCAACAACTAACAACCAACTACTCCTAACTCTCTTGAACGCTCTACTTATTACTGGAACAGATACCGACGCGGGTAAAACAGTCCTCACGACAGCGCTAGCCGCTTACTGGAAAACTTATTGTGTGACACAAACATTAGGCATTTTAAAACCCATTCAAACGGGTGGAAGTAGCCTGGATGGAGCGCAAACTGGGAGCGATCGAGCGCTCTACAGCCGCCTGTTTAACCTGGCTGAAGATGAAGTCACACCGCTGCACTTTGCGGCACCCCTGGCCCCCCCCTTAGCCGCTACCCGTGAAGGTCGTCGGGTAGAGTTAGATAAACTGTGGCAAGCCTTTGAAGCCATGCGCCAGCAATACGACTGGATGCTGGTAGAAGCCTTGGGTGGACTCGGTTCTCCCATCACCTATGAAACAACCGTGGCCGATCTCGCGTGGGATTGGCACCTACCAGCCGTTCTCGTTGTGCCTGTAAAATTGGGCGCGATCGGTCAAACCGTTGCCAATGTTGCCCTTGCCCGTCAGACCCGCGTTCACCTCAAAGGCATTGTCCTGAACTGTGTACAGCCCTGCACAGAGCAAGAAATCGCGGATTGGGCACCCGCTGATTTGATTCGATCGCTCACCAACATTCCCATTCTGGGACTCATTCCCCACTTGTCAGACCCTTCAGATTTGAACGAACTCGCTCAAGCTGCCGCCAACCTGGACTTAGAATGCTTACTGCCGCTGGTAAACTTGCGTTTGGTGGGGTAGAAGAAGGCAGAGAGCAGAGGGTGGAGAGTAGGGAGTTGGAAGTAGGGGAAGCAGAGGGGGCAGGGGAAGCGGAGGGGGCAGAGGGAGCAGGGGAAGCAAGGGAATGGGAGTGGAGAGTTGGGGAAACTCAAACCTCTTACATCTCTCACCTCTCTTCCAACTCAAAACTCTTCATCCTTCATCCCTTATCCTTCACGCTGCTGCGATCACCTAAACACCATCGCTACAATACCGTAGCCATAAAAGCGATCGATCCCTAAGCAGTTCCGCATCATCATTGGTACCGCATCGGGCGGCAGTGGCACAAAGCTTAACCGCGTATAGAATTGCAGCCGATGTGGTTGGCTTGCTAGATAAAGGGGTAAGGTGGCTTCGTCGGTTAACCGCTGCACTAAGTGTGATCCAACCTCTTGCCCACGCCATGCCGAATCGACACAAACTAAATACGCCTCAGAGTGAGTGTGATAGCAAAACAGCTTGACGCAACCGATGACCTTGCCGTCACATTCTGCGACCCAAAAATTTGTTAAAGCTCCAAGCGTATACTGATTAGCTTGCAGTATCAGCAGGCTGAGGAAGAGCGATAGACCAAAGACCTGTGAGTAAGACCTGTGTAGCGCCAGCACAACCATCAGTGCCCCAACTCCAAGCGCGTCGCCCACAAGACTTCATGCGGAAGCTGCTTGATCCACTTGATCTGAGAGATTTGCAGCGACTGATGAAACTGACGCACGAGCCGCTCAATGGCTTTGCGATCGCACGCTTGAGCAGGACGAATCAGGCAAGGTGACGAATCGGGCGATTGTGAAGGTCGTGTCATAGAAAGATCAAAATCGCAAGCCAAAGCACTGGCGCAAAGTCGCTAAAGTAGACATATTGCAAGCGGTAGTCCCTTTCAGGATGCCCAGGGTTTTATTGAGAGGCACAGTGAACACTATGGTTTCGATTTCCCTGTCCCCCCATCCTGTCGATACAACTCGTATCCGTGCAGCGATCCAGGCATTGCAGCCAGACCTAGTGGCATGGCGACGGCAACTGCACCAAAAACCAGAACTGGGGTTTCGAGAGCAACTCACGGCTGCCTTTATTGCGCAGAAGCTAGAAGCATGGGGCATTGAACACCAGACAGGCATCGCGCAAACGGGCGTTGTAGCGGTGATTCAGGGCGATCGTCCCGGTGCTGTTCTGGGTATTCGTGCGGATATGGATGCCTTACCCATTCAGGAAGAAAACGATGTGCCCTATAAATCTCAGCACGATGGCATGATGCACGCTTGCGGCCACGATGGTCACGTGACGATCGCCCTCGGCACGGCCTACTACCTCTCTCAGCACAGAGACTTTGCAGGCACCGTCAAAATCATCTTCCAGCCTGCTGAAGAAGGCCCCGGCGGCGCGAAACCGATGATTGAGGCAGGGGTTCTCAATCATCCAGATGTGGATGCTATCGTCGGGCTACACCTGTGGAACAATCTGCCGCTGGGCATGGTTGGGGTGCGAAGTGGTGCGCTCATGGCGGCTGTAGAACTTTTTAACTGCACTATTTTGGGCAAGGGCGGTCATGGCGCGATTCCGCAACAGACGATCGACTCCATTGTGGTGGCCTCTCAAGTGGTGACGGCGCTACAGACGATCGTGGCACGCAACGTCGATCCGCTAGAATCTGCTGTGGTTACAGTGGGCAAATTCAATGCGGGTACAGCACACAACGTCATTGCAGCAACGGCTCAGATGAGTGGCACCGTGCGGTACTTCAATCCTCAATTTGATGGCTACTTTGAGCAACGCATCAAACAAGTGGTGAGTGGTATCTGCCAGAGCTACGGCGCTGACTACAAGCTGGAGTATTACAGCCTCTATCCACCCGTCATTAATGATGAACGGATGGCAAACCTGGTGCGATCAGTCGCCGAAACCGTCATCGAATCCCCGATTGGCATAGTGCCCCAATGCCAAACAATGGGCGGCGAAGACATGTCCTTTTTCCTTCAAGAAGTGCCCGGTTGCTATTTTTTCCTCGGTTCTGCCAACGCCGACAAAGACCTGGCGTATCCACACCACCATCCCCGCTTCAACTTTGACGAAACAGCCCTGGGTATGGGTGTGGAAATCTTTGCTCGTTGCGTGGAGCAGTACTGCCATTAAGGTTCAGCCCATACGACTATTTCTACTTTTTATCGTTTGGAGGTATTTGAAACGGAGGTATTATCGGTATTGCGAATCGCTTGAATGCGATCGCGCACCCGCCGCTCTTCCTTCAGGTGTCCGCTGGTTCGATAGAGGTCAGCCGCTCGCAGCAACGAAATCAGACCACTGCGGATTTCTCCTTTAGCAATCTGTTTAGTGGCGATCGCCTCATAGGTTTCAGGCGTTTGCAGAGGTGCCGATTGCACCATCGGTTGTCCTTGTGTCATGGGTGCATCTACCGTCAAAGAGGTCTCTGCTGTCGAAGGGACATCCGCGATGTATAAGCGACTGGGAAAGGTGGTAAACGTATGCCCATCCCAGGTAGCAACCCGTCCCACAATGCAAATAGGCCCTTCATCGACCTGAATACCCCAATCACTACTATAGCTATCGGTACCCAGCAGATAACTTTGTCCTGGTTCAGCGTACCAATACTTAAAGATGCGCTTTGGCGCGTCGGGATGGTAGAGCGAAATAATGGTGGCGGTGGCGGTGTTATTGACCAGCTTAATCGGGCCAACTCTGCTATCCAGTAAGCCAACTTTTGTGCGCTGCTGGATGGTACCAGGACTATACGATGAGTTGCAGGTTGGTGTTTGTGCGCTTGCCTGATCGACAGAAACGAGCACGATCGAGGCGGTTGGCACCAGCGCAGATAAAACCGTGAGTGTGAGAATCTTCGCAACAGGAAGACGTTCCTGCAATAGGCAGCTTGCCTGAAGAAAATTCTGTTTGTCAATCATTTTGCACTCATGAACGCAATTAACCGTGCAGCGTTGACAGGTGCGGCAATAGTGGGTGTCTTCAAAGGGTTACCCCTGCACCTGTTTCAGGCTGCCTCTCCTTTCTACAGAAAAAGCGATCGCCATCAGGATTTTGACGCTCAACTTCAAGATAGCTTTGCGTTCAACGTCACTACACGGTCTTTAGCTTTGCGATGTCTTTACTTAGCCACAAATACCACTTTGGTTTTCAAAAGCAACACACGGCACGCTTGGGAAGTCAGGAGTCAGAATGCATACTGCTCCTGGCTTCTAACTCCGTGCTGACGTTATTCTGAAGCCTCTCGTGGATCAAAAGTTGGTAGTCAACGATTCGATGTCACTTCTTGGCTCGTCCGCGTTTTGCCATCGGGGTCTGTATCGGGTGCATCAGCAAGCGCAGGCTTGTAAGGGCCACGTCGATAGCGCACTTCTGCCGTTTTGATAACAATGTACAGAATGGGCACAACAAACAGACTGAGAACTGTTGCAACGCACATCCCGCCGACGATCGCCGTGCCTAGCGATTGACGAGCTGCGGCCCCTGCACCCGTTGCTACAAAGAGGGGAATGGCCCCCACGATCGTCGCGATCGCGGTCATCAAAATAGGGCGTAACCGTTCTTGCGATGCCTCTAGAGCCGCTTTGACGATGCTCCACCCCTGCTCGTGAAGCTGGTTTGCAAATTCTACAATCAGAATCCCGTTCTTGCTTGCCATCCCAATCAGCATGACAAAGCCAATCTGGGTATAAACATCGTTTGCCGTGCCTCGCAGCAAGAGCGCAATCAGCGCACCGAGAATCGCCAATGGTACGGTCAGCAGAATGATCAGTGGATCGACGTAGCTTTCATACTGCGCCGCTAGCGTGAGATAGACAAAGATAATCCCCAGCGCGAAGATGAAGACCGCACTACCACCCGCCTGAATCTCCTCCAGCGATAACCCAGACCATTCATAGCCAAAGCCTCTAGGCAGGGTTTCTTGGGCCGCTGCTTCCATTGCTTTCAAGGCTTGACCAGAACTAACACCCGGTGCCGCCGCACCTGTGATTTCAACGGAGCGAAACAGGTTGTAGTGGGTAATGATCGAAGGCCCAATCGTCTGCTTAACCGTGATCAGGTTACTGAGGGGAATCATCCGACCCGTTTGCGATCGCACATACAGCCGCTTAATGTCTTCTGGATTAGAGCGAAACTGTTGATCGGCCTGCACATAGACGCGATAAGTGCGTTCAAACTGGTTGAAATCATTCACATAGGTTGAACCTAGTGACGTTTGCAGCGTGTTGAAAATATCTTGCAATGGCACCTGGAGTTGATTGGCCCGCGTGCGATCGACCTCCACCGAAATTTGTGGCGTATTTGCATTAAACGTTGGACGCAAGCCCGTCACTTGAGGGTTATTGGGCGATGGATACGTGGCAGCACGACCCAGCAACTTATTGAGATTTTCACCAATGACATCAAAGCCCAGACCTGTACGATCTTGCAATTGAAAATCGAAGCCTCCAAAGTTGCCCACGCCCTGTAGCGCGGGGGGAGATACAGGAATGACCGTGGCTTCTTTAATGCCCAGCATCTGAGGGAAAAGACCGGACGGCTTTGGAAAGAAGCCCCCAATAATAGATTTGACCGACTGTTCAGCCTTTTTGCGTTCTCCCCAGGGCTTGAGTGTGGTGAAGATGAGGCCGTTGTTGGGGGTTGAGCCACTAAAACTAAAGCCGCCGACCGCAAAAATGTTTTCAATTTCTGGCTGCTGCTTCAGAATCTCTTCGGCTTGCTCCAGCACACCGCGCGTGTAGTTGAGCGAAACGCCCTCTGGTGCCTGGACGATCGTAATGAAATACCCCTGATCTTCTTCTGGTAGAAACCCGCCCGGCACGATCGTGTAAACCCAGTAGGTTAGCCCCAAAGCAGCGGCGAACAGCCCAACTACCAATCCTTTGCGGCGTGTCAAGCTTCCAAGGGTATGACCGTAACTCTGTCGGGTTTTGTCAATTGCGATGTTAATGCGGTTGAAAAACCAGTTGTTGGGCACCTGTCCCCGGCGCAGCAGCAGTGCTGATAGGGTGGGTGTGAGGGTAATGGCGTTAAAGGTGGAAACAACAATGGAAAAGGCGATCGTCAGAGCAAACTGCTTGTAAAGCTGCCCTGTAGTGCCAGGGAAAAAGGCAACAGGCACAAACACGGTCACGAGCACAATGGAGGTGGCAACCACCGCACCGATGAGTGCATTCATAGACGCGATCGCGGCCTCTAAGGGTCGCATCCCATCTTCTTGAATCCGTCGGGTAATATCCTCTACCACCACAATGGCATCGTCTACCACCAAACCTGTTGCTAAGGTTAAGCCAAACAGGGTAAGAGTATTAATCGAAAAGCCCAGCAGCTTCACAAAGATGAAGGTGCCCAGCAGCGCGACTGGAATAGCAATCGAGGCAATTAGCGCTGATCGCCAATTCTGCAAAAAGAGAAAGATAATGAGGACAACCAGGGCGATCGCCAGAGCCAGTGAGAAGATGACTTCCTCTGCACCCGCTTCAATAAAGGTTGTCGTATCAAACGCAACGGCATAGCGCATTCCCGGCGGAAAGCTTTCTGCCAGTTTCTTCATTTCCTCCTTCACGTCGTGGGCTGTATCCAGCGCGTTGCTGCCAAACTGTTGCGTAATGCCTAGCCCAATCCCTTGATGGGTAATGCGATCGCTGGGTGTAAAACGCAAGAGTGATCCATAGTTTTCAGCCCCTAGCTCAGCGCGACCCACGTCTCGCAGCTTAACTAACGTACCAGTTTGCGTCGTTTTAACGACCAGATCGTTGAACTCTTCCGCATTTTTGAGCCGCCCTTGCGCCGTCACAGCGTATTGATACTGCTGCCCGTCATTGACAGGAGGTTGCCCGATTTGTCCCGCACCCACCTGAAGGTTCTGCTGTTGCAGCGCTGTGACGACATCTTGCGGGGTTAATCCACGACTGGCCAGGCGTTCGGGGTCAACCCAAAGCCGCATGGCGTATTTGCGTTCGCCGAAGGTTTGTACGCCACCAACCCCTTTGATCCGCTTCAGCGCATCTGCCACGTACAAGTCGGCATAGTTACTGAGGTAGGTACTGTCGTAAACATCCTGTCTCGTTTTTTCATCACGATCGGAATATAGACCGACTGCCAACAAGAAATTACTGTTTGCCTTTGTTACCTGCACGCCCGTCTGCGTCACAGGCCCCGGCAAACGCGATTGCACCGTGGATACCTTGTTCTGCACGTCTACCGCTGCCAGATCCTGATCGCGCCCCAGCTCAAACGTCAGGTTAATGCTGCTGGAACCATCATTGGCGCTGGTCGATTTGATATAGCGCACGTCGTTGATGCCATTTAGCTCTCGTTCCAAAAGATTGGTCACGGTTGATTCCACCGTTTCCGCACTCGCGCCAATGTAGTTGGATGTCACCGTGACCTGCGGTGGTGCAATGTCAGGATATTGGGCGATCGGCAAGGTGGGGATACACGCAATCCCTAGCAGCGTCACCACAATTGAACAAACCGTCGCAAAGATTGGGCGCTGAATAAAAAAGTTGGAGATGGAGAGAATCATAAAGCACAGGTGCCGTGAAAGAACTGCCCGCTGTCAGTGGTCATAAGCAATGGACGGCGGACGATCGACCAACAGTCCAATTCAGGTTTATGAGAGGGTGCTTATTTGGGGGGTGGCGCTGCCTGTTGAATTAGTAGACAGTTTTGCAGGTTAAGGATTCCAGAGGTTGCAATGCGATCGCTGCCGCTGAGTCCTGTCTGCACCTCCTGATTGTTGTCGACAATCCTGCCGAGCTTGACGGCTTTTTGCACGGTTACCAGCTGGTCAGGGGCAACATCTTTGGGTGGCGGCGCACCCTGACCTGCTGCCGGGGCTTTACAGCCTGAAGCGTTGTAGGTTGTAGCAACAAAGACAAAATCCCTGCCGCCCAGACGTGAGATGGCAGTTATGGGTACCAGCACCCCCGGCTTTGTGGCCCAAATCACTCGAACACGGGCAAATTGAGAGGTACGCAACTGGTTCCCAGGATTATTAAACACGGCTTTTGCCTGCACAGACTGGGTAGACGAGTCCACATCTGGCGCAATGAAAGAAAGCCTGCCTGTTTGGATCACCTTACCTTGCTCATTCAATAGCTGCACGGGCAAACCTAACCGTAGCGCCCCCGTTCTATCGAGAGGAATTTGCATTTGCACTTCTAAGCGATCGTTCTGGGTGATGCGCAGCATTTGGCTCGTGTTATCCACAAAATCGCCGACCTTAATCGGAATGTTGCCAACTACCCCCGCAAAGGGCGCTTTGATGGTGTAGTACTGAAGCGCAGCCTCCCCTTCCGAAACATTAGCCTCCGCCTGTTGCAGGGTGCGCTGATTTTTGGCAACCGTTGCCTGCGATCGTGCAATGGTTCCTTGTTGGGCCTGCATATCAGCCTCTGTTTGCCGGAGAATAGCGCGTGCCGTTTGCACCGCATTTAATTTCTGATCCAACACCTGCTTACTGCTGGCTCCCTGGGCATACAAATCCTGGTAGCGCTTGTATTCACCCTCATTGAACTGTACGTCAGACTGATTGGCCGTCCGCTTTGCCTGGAGCGATCGCAAGGTCTCTCTGGCGCTTGCCACATCTGATTGAGCGACCGAAATATCAGCCGCCGCAGATTCTACTGCCGCACCCCGGCTGGCAACCTGTGCCCGCTGTTGCTCGGCATCAATTTGCACAATGGGTGCTCCTGCCTCTACCCGCTCACCCGCCTTTACATAAATGGCTGAAACCTGACCAGAAACGCGCGGTTGTAGCGTCACAGATTGCCGCGAGTCTAAATTGGCTGCATAGTCTGAACTATCGGCGATGGATGCGACTTTAGGGTTCGCTAAATCAACCTGAGTGAACTGCGGCTTCATTCCGCTGAAAATGATAATCGGTAAAATGATGCGGTTGAACACCACCCAACCCACGCCGCCCAACACCGCTAAACTAATCAACGCTGGTACAAGAAAGCGCCGCCACCCTTTGCGGGGTGGTTGAGGATCATGATCAGAATCGCCTTTGCGAGGTGGGTCGATCGGCTCATGAAAAGGAGGAGTATCGCGGTTCTTGCTTGTCCCTTCGAGATTCATAGGGTTAATGCTAAATAAACAAACCTTGCAAAGCGTCACCATGCTTAGAGAAGCCACGCTCTGAGCAGACTAAGCCCTGGAAAACAAAGTAATTCACTTGCCAGAGTCTCAGAAGCGTGCCGTCACGTTTGATCATTGCACCTGATGCTAAGGTTTTGCTAAGTGTACGACTTTACTGTAGTCAGACTACTGCAATCAGTTGAGCGATACTTCACCTAACCAAATCGCCCAATCGGAGGATTGCAAACATTTGGGCTGGAGAATAACTGTCTAAGGCAAACTGGTGCAATTGTATCAGTGAGACTTCATCGACCACAAGTCCTAAGTAGACGCTTCCAGTAATCTGACACGTCCTTAAAGCCGTCAGCTTTCAGCCCATGAATATGTTCAATTTCATTGTTCCGGATGCTTACACTTAATGGATCGTCTTTCATCGTTTGCTTTGGCAACCTTTAGGCTAAACGTGTGGCAACTCCTTGCGGCTGCTTTGAAGACATTGATCGAGGGCGGCTTGGGCGTGACTCTGAATAGTTGGATTATCATCTGATGGACTTGATCATAAACGGTAAAGCAGATTTCAATTCTCAAAGCCTGCGAAGCTCTCTGAAGATCTGTCAAGTTATACGGTGAGACTCTCAAAACGTGGCAGGCGGCGATCGCTAATGCCTTTGAGCTTTGCTGAATCAAGCATTCAGGCGTTAGTTGGATAACCTTCTGACTCCTGAATGCGAGCTTCTGGCTTCTAGCGGCTTTACGCTTGATCGCTTAAGTTGTCTCGGAAGGAACCGCAGCGGTGGGTTGCACCTGTGGCTGGAACTGGAAGACGGAGTAGACAACATCCCGGCGAATTTCTGTCATCATTTCCAGGAAGATTTCGTACCCTTCGCTCTTGTATTCAATCAGTGGGTCTTTCTGACCGTAGCCGCGTAGCCCAACCGATTCACGCAACGCATCCATCTGTTGCAGGTGTTCGCGCCAGAGGGTATCAATGCGTTGAAGGATGAAAAACCGTTCTGCCTGACGCATGAGACCGGGTTGAATCTGATCGATTTGAGCTTCCTTCAGGTCATAGGCAATGCGAACTTGCTCGTGGAGGAAGGTTTTAATTTCACCGATCGTCATATCCGCGAGGTGGTCCGGCTCCAAATCGGATAGCAGGTAGACAAATTCTTGCACCTTGCTCACCAGACTCTTGAGATCCCATTCTTCAGGGGGCAGGTCGGGGTTTACTTTGGCTTCAACGATGTCATCCATCGTGCGCTCAGCATACTTAATGACCTGCTCTTTCAGGTCTTGCCCTTCGAGAACGCGGCGACGCTCGGCGTAAATGGCACGACGCTGATTATTCATCACTTCATCGTATTCAAAGACCTGTTTGCGGATGTCGTAGTAGTAGGTTTCCACCTTACGCTGGGCACCTTCCAGCGATCGCGTGAGCATTCCTGACTCGATCGGCATATCTTCTTCCACACGGAAGGCATTCATCAAGCCTGCGACCCGATCGCCGCCAAAAATGCGCAGCAGGTTGTCTTGCAAACTCAGGAAGAACTTGGTCGAACCAGGGTCACCTTGCCGTCCGGCTCGACCACGGAGTTGGTTATCAATGCGGCGCGATTCGTGCCGTTCTGTCCCAATCACATGCAAGCCACCTAACTGAACGACTTCATCGTGTTCGCGGGTCGTAAACGCTTCGTATTCTTTGCGAATGAGGTTGTAAACCTCGCGCAGCTTTTGGATCACCAGATCATCAGTGGGCGCTTTTTCAGAGGCCACCGCGACCCGATCTTCAGCCTCAAGTTCGGGCAGCGATCGCTCCCCGTATTGCTGTACGGCAGTATCAACAGCACCTTTGAGCAAGCGTTCGGCTTCTTTAGAAAGCGGGGTGGGATAAATTTGGGGCGACGCTTTCCAAGACTTCACCTTCTTGCCGGGAACAAAGCCTTGCCCGCCACCGCGACTGCTTGCTACAGCGGGCACATCCGTCACCCCAAAGCTATCTTCGTCTTCGGGTTGCACAATGCGGGGCATGAAGTATTCCCGCACCTTCAGGCGTGCCATGTAGTCGGCGTTACCACCGAGAATGATGTCAGTACCGCGCCCTGCCATGTTCGTGGCGATCGTCACCGCTCCTTTGCGTCCGGCTTGCGCAATAATTTCTGACTCTCGCTCAACGTTCTCTGGTTTAGCATTCAGCAGGTTCAGCGGAATGTTGCGATCGCCCAGCAGCCGCGCGAGCAGTTCCGATTTTTCAACGCTGGTCGTACCAACCAGTACCGGGCGACCCACTTCATGCATCTGAGCGCATTCTTCGGCGATTGCGTTCCACTTCGCGTCTTCCGTTTTGTACACCACATCCGACAGGTCACGCCGTCCCGTGGGACGGTTGGTCGGCACTGTAGCGACTTCCAGGTTGTAGATTTTGCCAAACTCAGCTTCTTCCGTCTTAGCGGTGCCAGTCATGCCCGCCAGCTTAGGGTAGAGCAAGAAGAAGTTTTGGTAAGTAATGGTCGCTAAAGTCTGGGTTTCGGGCTGAATTTCGACGCGCTCTTTGGCTTCGATCGCCTGATGCAATCCATCGCTCCAGCGACGACCGGGCATCACCCGTCCGGTGAACTCATCCACAATTACGATCTCATCATTGCGGACAATGTAGTTCACATCGTCAATAAACAGTTCCTTTGCTTTGATGGCGTTGAAAATGTAGTGTGCCCACGGGTCTTGCGGGTCAAATAGATCGGTCACGCCCAGCAGTCGCTCTGATTCAATAAACCCTTCATCGGCAAGAATCACGTTGCGCTGCTTTTCATCCACTTCGTAGTGACCATTTGGGTCATCTTCGTCGGCTTTACGGATGAGCGCGGCAGCAACTTCTGCGGCTCGCATGTACTTCTCACTTGGCCGCTCTACCTGTCCAGAAATAATCAGCGGCGTGCGGGCTTCATCAATGAGGACGGAGTCTACTTCGTCGATGATGCAGTAGTTAAACGGACGCTGCACTACGTCAACCATTGCGGTCGCCATGTTGTCGCGCAGGTAGTCAAACCCCAGTTCGCTGTTGGTAGCGTAGGTAATGTCGCATTCGTAGTTCCGCTGGCGATCGGTGGCGGTCATGCTCTGCTGAATCAGCCCCACACTCAGGCCCAAAAAGCGATGGACTTGTCCCATCCATTCGGCATCGCGCCGTGCCAGATAATCGTTGACAGTGACGACGTGAACGCCCTTACCTTCGATCGCGTTGAGATAGGCTGGTAGCGTTGAAACCAGAGTTTTCCCTTCTCCCGTTTTCATTTCGGCAAGATGCCCTTTCACGCGACCTGCTTCGTTGTCGTGCAAAAGGATGCCGCCCAATACTTGAACGTCAAAGTGGCGCATGCCCAACACGCGTCGTGCGGCTTCTCTCACAACCGCAAAGGCTTCAGGCAGCAGGTCATCCAGGGTTTCGCCCTTCTCAAGGCGTTGCCTGAACTCTATGGTTTTACCCTGAAGTTCCTGGTCAGAAAGCGGCTGTATCTCCGCTTCTAGCAAAGCAACCTCAGTGACAAGCGGTTGGTACTTCTTGAGTTTACGTGCGTTGGGGTCACCCAGCAGAGTCTTAAACATGGCAGAAAAATATCTAGTTCCTGGTGTTAGAAGTGTGCGAAACGATGTGCATAGAATATGCGCCTTTGAAGGTTGGCGCTGCGATTTCCCTACTTCTTCAACAGAAGAAGCGTTAGAACCCTCGTTTAAAGAGCCTCTGGGAAATCTATATCTGCGATCGTCCTGGCTGAGACGCATCCGATCGTCTCTAGCGCTCAAAGTGCTGAATCCCTCAGAGAGAAGCACAACGCGGTGTCCTTTCATCCTATCACCGCAGTTAAAGGTGAGGGAAAGCAGAATGCCCAAAGCTAAACGCTGAATCGATTTAGCTTTAGCTTTAGCCTTCAGCCTTTCCTACGGCGCGTTCTGCCATTCTGCGGTCAGGCTACGAAAATCATACTTGCCTGCACCTGGGTGGCAAGAAACACAACTGTTAAGCCCAACACGCGTTGGTAGCGTCACTTTGGGATGCAGTGTCTTGAAGTAGCGCGATTGATAAATTCTGTAGGGAATGTCTTCGTCTGCGCCCTGGGGCCGAGAAAAGGCGCGGACATACTGCCAGACAATTTGCAGACTGGGTTCCACAAGCGGCTGTATCTGTGCACCGTAATGCTGTGAATCCTGGATAAGTTGCCGCCACGTTTCCGTCGGCATCACCTGTGGTGGTACTCCAACATGGCAACTCGCACAGTTTTCTAAATAAAGCTCTTGGCCCAGCTTCAAGCCCTTGGGTACGACATCAACGGTGCCAATGGTTGTAGGTTGAGGGGCACTGGTGGCTGGCTGCGGTTGAGCGACAGGTTCGATCGCACGCGGTTCTTTCGCCTGTGCCAAGCCCCATCCCAAGCACAAGCTCCAGGTCAACAGCAGCAGCAGCAAGACGAACAGCGATCGCCCTCGTTTACGCCAAAGCCCGCGATCAATGAGTGATCGGTGAGGAGAGTGACGAGAAGGTAGGCGATCGAGATAGGGCATAAAGAGTCTGGAATGGTTGAGCTATAAGCGCTCTTCTGGAGTGTGGCAGCAAACAAGACAGCAGCACTCAAAACGCAAGGCTTACAACTACTGTGTGTATTCTAGCTGGCAGCGGACAAGCTTTCAGGTGAACGAGTCGAAAAAAAGTGCAATGAGGTTCCTCGTAGGCTGACAATATAACGCTTTGTAACGTTAAATTAGGCAGAAGAAACCAATGTTGTTCTGTCTGGTGTTGGCATGGACTGTTGTCGGATTCAGTTTAGTAACCAGAAGCGGGTTGATTTACTCCAGCTTCAAGCCCTCTTTCAAGTGGGTGCTTTTTGGGCCGCCGATCGACGTGTGGAAGATTTGGCCCTGGCGATCGCCAATAGCGATCCAGTCATTACGGCCTGGGATGATGATTTAATGATTGGCTTTGCCAGAGCCACATCGGATGGTGTTTACCGAGCCACCATATGGGATGTGGTGATTCATCCCGACTACCAGGGCTTAGGTTTAGGGCGACAACTAGTGCAAGCCGTGTTGAGCCATCCCAAAATGAATCGTGTTGAACGCATTTATCTGATGACGACGCATCAACAGCCGTTCTACGAGCGCATTGGGTTTGAGTGCAATAGCAGCACGACGATGGTGCTACACAAGCCGTCCCTCGCCACAGAACGATCGCCTCTCGCGGTTAACCAGCCAGTGTCCTCCACAGCCACGTAACCACAAAGGCGGCGATGACGGCAATCCCCACCAAAAGCAGCACGAGTGCGCAGATGATGAGCACCACGAAGCCACGATCGGCTGCTTTTTTGGGTTCTGGGGTTGCAATGTGAGCCTCTAGCAATGCCAGGTTTCGACTGTTGGCTTTCCAGGTGGCATCAAACACGTCTCCCACCACTGGAAGCGACCCGCCGATCGAATCCAGAACTAGATTCGTCACCATTTGCGTCAGGGCTTGCCGTGGTAGCCCAAAGCGAGCCGCTTCAATCACGATGTAGGCAGAAAGAGCCGCGCCGAGAAAATCGCCTGCACCGGGCAAGAGTCCCAGAACCGGATCTAGCCCCAGCCGAAAGCGCGTACCGGGGATGGGGATGGCATTGTCGAGTAAATGGCTCACCGTGCGAATGCGTTGCAGTGCCGCAGGGTTATGGATGGGTTTGGGAGAGCTAAGAGGCATGGCTTCCTATCAGAACTTTCCTCAGGATACCTGCCTTACGCTAGGGGCTGTCATCAATGACTCATACACATGCTTTACAGCGACGGTTCTAGCCCCTAGCCTCGTTTGTGAGAACGGGCGCGGTAAGGCTGCTCAAGATTCTTGAGCTTAATTGATGACGCGCCCTATAGCGGCTGATAGACCTGTAAAGTAGGGTTAGCAATAGCTTGGAACCCGTCTTGCTCCCTCCCAACCTATGACCCAACCCGTTGAGCCGATCGCGACCAGCAGCATTGTGATTGAGTATGACCGCATCTCTGGCGATCAAGAGTCAGAGTTTAGGAAATGGCAGTCAGAGATCCAGTCGGGTGTGAGCCAGTTTGACGGACATGTGCGCACCGATGTGTTTCCGCCGATTCAGGGGGCACAAGCGCGATGGTATATCGTGGTTCATTTTGATAGCCCTGCGACCTTAAGCCAGTGGCTAGATTCGGACACGCGACACGCGTTGATCAGTCGAGGGAAACGTCGCTTTGGGGCGTACCGTTATCACGTAGGGAATGGCTTGACTGGGCTAGAAGCGTGGTTTTCTAAACGCCTTGATGCGGATGGGAAGCGATCGAACCCACCTGCCTGGAAACAAAACTTTGCGGTGCTCTTTGGGCTGTATCCAACGGTAATGGTGGAAACCTTGCTGTTTGCCAAGTTGGGCTTTATGAAATCCTGGGCACCACCGTATTACATGTTTGTGAGCAATTTAGTCAGTTGCTCTCTGTTGACTTGGGCGGTCATGCCGTTTGTGACCTGGCTGCTTAACTTCTGGTTGAAACCGCAGCAACGGCAACCAAAGCTAAACCTGATTGGTGCCTTACTGGTGTTTGTGGGCTATGGCTTGATGGTCGCTGTTTTTCGCTTTTTCGCTTAGCGTTTGGTCAATCGATCGATGTGATGACTTATACGGATCATTTGCATCAAACCTCTTTACGCCCTTTCAAACTACTTCTTACAATCACATTGGACGCGATCGCGAATGGACGAAGATGAATCAACTTCTGCTGCCACGCAACCATTGCTGTCGGCACTTCAACTCTCCAATCATCGTGTTTGGCTGCTGGCGATCGGTCGCCTGCTGTGTCAGACCGGATCGGGGCTGCTAAATTTCTACATCCCACTGGTCTTTGTGAATCAGGTAGGGCTATCAGCGACAGCGGTTGGCTTCAGTATTGGTATTGGTTCGCTGGCAGAAGTTGCAGGGCACGTTGTAGGCGGCGCACTCGCCGATACACCGCGCTTTGGTCGCAAACTAACGCTGCTGGTGTCGATCGTGCTGGGCGCGATCGTCTCTTTTCTACTGGTGGTCACAAACAGTTTGCCACTGTTGTTCTTTGCCTGTTTGCTATTGGGATTTGGGGTGGGCATTTATTGGACGGCCGCCGATGCTGCCATGATGGATGTGACTGCACCAGAAGACCGATCGCAAGCGTTTGCGATCGCGACCGTGGCAGACAATATCGGGACAGGCATTGGTGTGCTGGGAGGCGGCTTGCTGCTTCTGCGCGTCAGCCAAACGCCTCAGTTGGTGTTTGTTGGGTGTGGGCTGATTTTCCTGGTATTTTTAGGCGCACAGCTTTTTATGCCAGAAACGCGTCAGGCGGATGTAGGCTCCGAAAAAACTGCTGTGCAAGGCATGATGGTAGCGCTAAAAGATAAAGCACTGCTGATTCTGTTTTTGGCTAACGCCTTGCTTACAACCTACATTGCGATCGTAAGCAGCACCGTACCGCTCTACTTCACAAACTTCATCCCCCTCGATCGCACGCCCAATGCGTCAGTAGACAACGTTGCCAACCTCTTTACCTGGTGCTACATCGGTGTGGGAACGGTCGTACAGTTACCGATCGCCCATTTCTTTAGTGGGTTTCAGCATGTGCGCGTGCTGATGCTGTCGATGGTGATGTGGGCTGTGGGCTTCTTGCTGCTGTGGACAACGGGCACTGTGGCAACGGCTCAATTGGGATGGGGCATTGCGGCACTTTGCACGATGTCGATCGCCGCAACCTTACATAAACCCTATGTCGCTGCGATCGTGTCTGAACTAGCTCCCCCTGCTCTACGGGGTGCCTATGTTGGAGTCAATTCGCAAAGTTGGGCGATCGGGTTCTTTATTGGCCCCGCTTTAGGTGGCTGGGCAATGGATCAGCCCCAGATAATTGCCGATAGCACCTGGTTAATCGCAGCAGCCACTACCTTCGCTGGCCTGCTAATCCTGTATGTGTTAGAACGCATCGGGACTGAAAGCAGCCTGGATCAGGTTACAGATCCCGAATCATCGCTATCTTAATCCATCAAAGTTAACAGTTTTTTGAGCTGGTCGATATGCTTCGTGGTGTAGGGGTCAGCATAATCGATCGCCCAACAACGCTCAAAATATTCTCGTCGCTGCTCGTGAAAATGTTCCTGCGTCAAGGCATTGAGCAGCGATCGCCAAATTTGGCTTAACAATAATGTATTAAGAAGCCGGCTTCCTTTCGGTTCTATCGCCGATTCGGGAATAAGTTCCAATTCTTTGTAAGCCTGCCATTGATTATTCATATCATGCTCCTAACGGAAAAATACTCCTGTTTGTAGTGTGGTTAAAGTCGCAAAGCTCTTAGAGTGCTTAATGGTAAGCCTTGTGGCTGTCTCATACGTTATGGTGTGCTGAGATAGTAGGGTGAAGAAAGATTTCATTTAAATCAGCACGCCTAAATAAATCAACACACTTAAAGACAACTGGATGAAACCAACAGCTTCAATTTTAAGGGTAATTAAAGCAACCAGCATCGTCCCGTTGGTGGATTTTGTATCAAAAGCTTCAGATTATTTGAATTGATTGTGTATCTAGCAGCACTAAGGCAGTCATTTGGAGAGCGCATCATGAATCACCTGAAAGTCATTGTGATTGGAGCCGGAATGGGCGGCTTAACCACTGGAATTGCCCTACAGCAAGCGGGGTACACGGTCGAAATCTACGATCGCGTCAGTGAATTGCGTCCCGCAGGAGCGGCAATCTCCCTCTGGTCAAACGGGGTAAAAGTGCTGAACCGCCTCGGCCTGGGAGACGACATTGCCAGCATTGGCGGCATCATGGATCGAATGGCGTATTACAGTTGTACAGGTGAAAAACTCAACGACTTTAGCCTCTATCCCCTCATTGAACGGGTGGGACAACGACCGTATCCGGTAGCACGCGCCTCTCTTCAGCACATGCTGCTACAAGCCTTTGGGCAAGAACAGGTGCAATTAGGCGCAAAGTGTGTCCGGGTGGAGCAAGATGCAGATAGCGTCACGGCTTTTTTTGAGGATGGCAGAACCACAACGGGCGATGTACTCGTCGCTGCGGATGGCACCCATTCAATTCTGCGTCCCTACGTGCTGGGGCATCCCCTCGATCGCCGCTACGTTGGCTACGTCAACTGGAATGGACTGGTACCCGCCAGTGAAGATCTGGCTCCCAAAACAAGCTGGGTTATCTATGTGGGTGAACACAAACGCGCTTCGCTGATGCCGATCGCGGATGATCAGTTCTACTTCTTCTTTGATGTGCCCATGCCCAAAGAGCAAGCCCACGAAGCAGGCGAGATTCGCGCCGATTTAGAACACTTTTTCTCCGGTTGGGCAACCCCAGTGCAAACCTTAATCCAGCGCCTGGAGCCAGAGAAAACCAATCGCGTGTTGATCCACGATATTGAACCCCTCCAAACCCTGGTCAAGGGGCGAGTTGCCTTGCTAGGCGATTCGGGACACGGCACCGCACCCGATTTGGGACAGGGCGGCAGTCAGGCGATCGAAGCCGCCTATGTCCTTGCTACCTGTCTGACAACCACCAACATTAGTGTCGCTGATGCCCTCAAGCGCTACGAAGCCGAACGCAAAGACCGCGTAGCCGACATCATCACCCGCGCCCGCAAACGCGCCGACATGATTCACGGCAAAGACCCGGAAAAAACCCAAAAGTGGTACGAAGAACTGAAATACGATGATGGCACCGAAACGATCGACGGCATTGCGAAGACCATTTTGGGGGGGCCGCTGCGGTGAGGAAGGGGCGTAGAAAGTTTTGAGTTACCGCAGGAGGGCGATGAAACCTGCTTGTTCAAAATGGCGGTCGTAAGCAAGCGCTTCCTGAATGTTCTGCTGCTGCATGATGCAAAATGAGGCGCAATCAGTATGGCTCCATGATTGATCCAGGCGTTGGCTATAGAGATCGAAAGCAGCTTGAAAGAGGTCGCTGGTTTGGGGAACTACAACAACATTTGGATTCCTAACAGATCCTCGAATCAGAGTGACAGCGGACTGTTTTAGAAAATTCCCACGCTTTGAGAAGGCGTTAAGCACTTCTGTAAAAACCATTTCACTGGTTACAATTTTGGCTGTTAATGCTGCTGTTAGCGATGCAGCCTTTTGATGCAGGTTGTCTTGTGGATCAAGAAGCGCAATCCAATAACCTGTATCTGCGAAAATGGTGGTCATTCCTCAACTTTGGGGGAGCCGTAGAGATAGTGATCGTGGTTGATAGACAAATCGCGGGGTAATTTCTCCCATTCTTCAGGCGGCACTTGGGCATGGATTTGGGCAACCAGATCCAGCAGAGAGGCGATTCCACCTTCAGAGGGTGGTGAAGGTTTGGGTATTTTTTGCTGCTGCCGTTGTTTGAGGAAAAGGCAAAAATCGAGGATTTCCTCAAGCATTGCGTCGGGTGCATGTTCAAGCTCGTTAAGCAACTGTTCTTTGGCACTCATCTGATTCTGCGCCTCGTGTTTCTGTTGCACTCATTGTAGGGCGATCGCTTCAGCACTTTCAAAGCTGGTGTGGAGTTTGCTGGAATTGCAGAAGCGGTCAAGAGGGTGAGTGAAAGGTGGTGTTGGGTTAATTTGTGGAGCGATCGTGCTTAACGGTCGTGTTCAGCGTACGCAAATATCCTTTGCCACTTACCCGACCGATTTTCAGCTTACAGTGCAGCGACTCGATTAGACCGTCGCCACTCGACTACTTAACCACCGCTGAAACGATTTTTGACTTTCGCCAGATGGTTGCCCAAGAATCAGATTCTTGATGCTGATGTCTTCGTCTAGCTGATTCCAATGAATGCCGTTGCCACCAGCAATGAAGCGATAGTCGTTGCGTTCTTCGATCGAGGCATGCAACAGGCGAGGATACCATGCTATTGGCACAGATATAGTGCGCCCATCAGATAAATCCACAGAAAGCGTGTCGTCTGTGACTGTCACTTGCTGAATTGTGGGCATTTCAAGCAGTTCATTCGTTAAAGAATTCATTCCAGCCTACTAGCAATTGCTCTTTATGTTCTTCAACAAGTTTTTGAATGCGGTTAATCTCTGTGCGACTAAACCCTCTGTTACTTTGAAGGCGTATGGGTTCAAGCCAAAACTTGGCTTCGTCCTTATCACGCTCAACATGTACGTGGGGTGGCTCATCCCGATCGCCTGCGTAACGGAAGAAACGGTATGGACCAACGGTCAACAGCGTAGGCATTCAAAAAATTCGGTTTTCCAACCTGTTTCAATAGTCTAAAACACGTCAGAAGGCTTGAGCGAGGATCGCACTAAATCCTTTAAGCAAGTATATAGAGTGGGCACTGCCCACCCTACTTTAGCTGAAATACGACTTGTGGAGAGAGCGATCGTGCATTTAACGGCTAAGTTGAGCGGCGGCTAGTCTCCTTTGCATCCTCACCGAGATCTCTAGCTCGTCCGCTCCAACGTGTTGTTAGACCGCGTTTTCGCGACAGGGTTACAACTTCTCTTCCGCTTTCCGCTTGCTGCTTTTGTAAATCAGCAAAGATGGCTTTCAAGTCATGATTGAATGACCGAGAATACTCTTCACGAATTCTATGGATCTCTTCTACAATCTCATCTTGAAACATAATCAACCTCCGAGAAGTTCATAGGGTGTACAAAGAATTGGCAACTCGTATCCAAAATCAAGGCTGATCTCTGCCAACTTTCCCTGGATTTGAGCATTGGCGATGTGCTTGCAGTTCCAGGTCAACAGATAATCCATGCCGTGAACGGTTGCGGCTGCAATATGAACAGCGTCAACATCAGCTTTTGCGGGAAGGTTACTGCGTCCCAAGAATTGTTCTGCTAAATCAAGTACAGATTGGTTCAAGTCTAGGAGCGAAAAATCGCGAAGGATTTCTAGCCGTTGAGAGGCGATCGCAGCATCTCCTTGGGAGGTCTCTTTCACGACTGCTTGAGATGAGTAGAGTTGGAAGTAGCTGCGGCGCGTATCCCACCACTCCCTTGTAATCTCAATATTGGCAACTACGACAATATCTCTGCCGGGTCGAGCAGTAAGGTAGCCTAAGATGCTGGTCTCGATATAGACCGTTTCGCTCATACAGAGTGGGCTGGGAGTTTCTTCATTGTACCCCAGACCTTCAGTCCGACTTAGAAGCTGTACGGATGCGATCGCATACAGGTTGCTTAGGTTTAGTTGGTTATGTATGAGGCGCGACTTCCATCCCAACTCTAACCCCGAAATACGTCTCTATCTGATACTGCTTGACTCGATGTCACAGAACCAAACGTTCGACCATCGAAAGGTCGGACAAAAAGCGTGCTTTGTCCGTTCTCAAAAGCTACGTAGGAAGCTGTACCGCCATTCCAACTCCAACCTCGAAAGCGATCGCTACTCTACTCTTTGCCTCCTCCATAATACCTTGCAAACCAAAGATGATAGGCATTGCCCACCTACCTGCTAGTGTGGAGTTTGCCGGAATCGCAGAAGTGGTCAAGAGGGTAGGTGAAAGGTGGTGTTGGATTAATTTGTGGAGCGATCGTGCTTAACGATTGCGTTCAGCGGATGCAATGAGATTAGACCAGGCATCGAAATCACCTATAATTCCGCTGCAACGCAGTTGTTATACAGATTCTTCAGAGTTTATAGTCTCTTCCGAGAGAGAGATAACATATTGATCACCCTCACGAAACATCCATCTTGAAGTTTCAAGAACTTTATTACAAGTTTTTAGAATCAGCTTCTTAGGTGACGTAGCAATGTGCAGTCCTGCAATCATAGTTGGCTTATCATTTTCCAGTTTAAAGGTGACTAACCAAGGCTCTACGCTCATTACCCGAAAATAACCTTCAGGACAGTCATCAGTAGTCCAACCGTATACGTCAAGAGGCAATAACTGACTCAATGTAAGGATACATTGATGCAACCAAGCACCTATTTCATGGTTTTTTGCTCTGTCAAAGATAGTTTTAGCTTCATAAGGCATTAACTTATCTACGTGAGCTGACAGTTGATCTCTCACACTTCGAATTGCACTCGTTTTATCAAGTGGGACAACTTTCAGAAAATCTTCAAGAGTTTTATTAATCTCTGCCCTCTGAACTTTATTGAATTGATTTCGCATCTCAAGTGCAGAGTTTAAGTAGTTACATAAATCTCGAATCGCTACGCATAGTGAGTACAGAGGAATTACCAATATTTTGGTACGCCGCCTCCGTTCTTCATCATTGCTTAGAATAGCGGTACCTTTTAATAAATTTGCAATATCTTCTAGTGCCTCAAAACATCGCCAAAGATTTATGGCAGGAGGATTCGAGGGATGCCAAGCAGTAATCTCTACTTCCTCTAATGCTGAATTAGCGAACTTCCGTTTAGCTTCATCTAGGTATATTGGGATACCCTTCTTCTCTTCCATAAAACTTAATCCGGAGCGCAAAATAGTAATCCTGGTCTATTCTAGCCAACCCAGCTAAGTTAGGGGCTTCTCCAAGAGACAAATGCCAGGTTACAAACTTTCTGTATAACGTTCGCGCTCACCGGATGCACGTAGCCTTCGCAGCCAACCAAATTACGAAATTCCGGTGCAGAGCGGTTGTTAGGCATCACTCCTTTAACGCGAAGGAGCAATTGAACGGGCGTGTGTATACATTGTTCCAAAGCTCATCTTGCGCGCTGGCAATTAAGAGTGGCGCAGAGCCTTTAGCAATCATCGTCTCAATGGCGCTAATCGGCACGAACACGCGATGCGACTTTCTAGCCTCAATAGCTGTTGGGCATCCGTTTGAGATTGCATGGTAAGAGAGGCTAGAGTGAACCCAACCGAGCCTGCGTGGAACTCGCTTGAACTTCCAGAGATACGAAATTCGTTCACGGAGGCTGGGTTGACGATCCAGATAGAGAAAGCCAATGCTAGCCAAGTGAATATCGTGATTGGACACGTTACGAACGATTATATAAACACCTCCTTCAGTCTTCTCGTTTTTGGTTTCTACACCAAATACCAGATCAATGCGGAAGCGGGGCTGGGATTGAAAGACGTTCCACACGAATACAATTGTGGAAAGAGCGGCGGCGTATATAGCCAGATAATCAGTGATCTTCATCTGTTGTAATGTACCCACCGCAAGTCCTTGAGTGCGAAGCCTAACTACTGTTTAGACAGACGGAGTCTGTCTAAGATCCCTGATTCGAGTAATTAGGCTGAAGTTCGGCAGTCTAAGATCCCAGACTGGGTAGTTGGGCAGACAGCACCCTGTCTAAGATCCGAAATTGGGTAGTTAGGCGGACAGGTTTCTGCATAAGATCCCAGACTGGGCAGTTGGACAGACCGACTCAGTATAACTACCCCCTCTCGGCGGGCAGCTAAGTATGAAGGATTATTTCGAGATTGACAGAAAAATTTATCCTGGCACTTTCCATGCAAACACAACGATCGCTCCTCATCTAGACTGCATGAACACCAACCGGAATATTACTTCTGCTGGAAAGCGATCGTGCATCCACACATCCTCAATACACAACAAATTAATCAACGGGTGATTTGCTGAATCATTTCGCCAATTTACTTTCTCATTGCAGCTATTCGCTTTCTCAATTTAGTATTTTCCGCAAGCAAATAGGCAATCCGCTTTCTCAAACGGCGGTTTGCTTACTCATTTCAGTAGATCGCGCATTCATTTTGGTGTTTTCCGCAAGCAAACGGGCAAATTGCTTTTTCAAACGGCGGTTTGCTTACTCATTTCAGTAGATCGCGCATTCTTGATCCAGGATTGCCATGTAGCAAAAGCGATCGACAATTTGCTGAAATTTGCTCAGGTTGATCCATTTAGAAATTTCTTAACGTGAAAGAATATTAACTCTGACCAATCACACCGCACCCACTATGGCACGTCGAAAACGAACCTCTCCCGTCTTAGAAAAAGCCGTCCGTCGCATGGCTGGCATGACTTCCATCGATCCCAATTTAGATGTTGGTAATGGGCTTACCCTGCCCTCTTTCTCCACCCTGATCGAAACCATGCGAACCAGGGAAAACGCCTACAACAGCGCCCTTTCCAACCTGGACAAACTCTATCGTGAACTGCTGGAAACCGAACGCGACCTGGGAGACATGGCAGAACACATGCTGTTAGGCGTTGCGACCAAATACGGCAAAAGCAGCGTCGAGTATGGCATGGCAGGTGGCGTGCCCAAAAACCAGCGTCGTAAAGGATTGCGCGGCGAATCAACCACATCGGTTGCTGCACAACCTCCCTTCATTGCCACTGCAAACGGTAATGGTAGCGCCACCAGCACCACAAATGGCAGGACAGCGACTACAACGGCTTAGGCTGTGCGTTCGCTCACAGGTAAAACCCGCTTCATGCGATGTGCGATCGCCCCTTATCTTTATTGAAGATGAGCGATCGCATTGCATCAACTCACCAATGCTTTCAATCAATCCACCTGGAAGTCAATTCCCTATCATTGAATGCTGCTGGCAGAGCAGATTCTGCTGCCGCCTTCATTGCAGGGCTTGATTCCAGTGCTGATCGATCGCTTGCCGAGGCGTAAATGAACAAGTCAGCGCGACCTGTCGCCTCCATCAATGCTAAACATAATAGTGAGGGGGCTGAGTCTTTTGGTTGATTTCGGCGTACTCCCCGCTCCTTTTCGTTTCCAGAACACACGTTAGCTTGTGACTCGTTTCTGCTTTCCCAACTGCTGATCCAACGCCAGCACAAATGATTCAACATTTGCAACGAGCAAATCAGATTGCCATGCGTGCGCAGGACTTTCGGCATCATCCGTTTGCCTGGTTTCACTTCTAGCTTGAGCGCAAAAGAACAGCAAACATAGAAAGATTAAGGATTAAGCAATGACACAAAAAGTAAATTGGCTGCTTGAACAAAAGATCTTCGATGCCGAAACACAGTTTTTAGAGGCAATACAGAAGCAAGGCTACACTTACAAAGAAACAAAATACCTCGCTTTTCGCCGCGAAGAAGCAGATCAATATTTTCCTGATCACGAATGCGTTTTATTTCGCGGCACTCTCGGCTTGGGCAGAGATATTTTGAGGACATCCTGGGTGCCAGGTGCATATATGGATGAAAAGAATCTTCGCTGCTCCACTTACTACACGTACTTTGGTTCGTATCTGCTTAACAACAAGTATTTCATTCTTTCTCTGGGCGAGCTAATTAGAAGAAAAGAAGAAATTTTGGAATATTTTAAATCTAATGGCGAAATTTTTATACGACCTGACAGCAACATGAAATCATTTCGTGCCGGGGTCTTCAATCTTGAAGTCTTGAATACTATGCAGGCTTTGAGCAGCGAGCTTAAACGAGATGAAACAACTCTAGTGCTGGTTAGTAGCAAGCGATCGATTGCTAGAGAATGGCGATTCTTCGTCTACAAAAATGAGATTGTTACTGGTTCACTTTACTTGATAGGAGAAGAAAGAATTGATGAGAGAATTGAAGGAGGTTATTTGAAGAACTACTTAAGTGACGTGCTAAAACAGGTCAAGTGGTATCCTGAATCGCTTTACACAATAGACATCTGTGAATCGGAAGGTGAGCTTTATATACTGGAACTTGGTTCTTACAGTTGCGCTGGAGAATATGGTTGCGACGTTGGTTTAATTGTCGAAGCTGGTGCAAAAGCAGCCTGGGAGGATTATGAAACTGTAAATGGTTAATCATTCTGATCCAACACCAGCAAAGATAATTCAGCATCTGCAACGCGCCAACCAGATTGCCATGCGTGCCCGTGACTTTGGACATCATCCCTTTGGGGCACTGCTGGTAGCACCTGATCATGAGACAGTGCTGCTGGAGCAGGGCAACGTCGATACCGTGAATCATGCGGAAGCGGTACTCGTTCGCACAGCTTGGCTCAATTTCTCGCCGGAGTATTTGTGGGACTGTACGCTTTACACTACGGCTGAACCCTGCGCGATGTGTGCAGGAACGCAGTATTGGGCAAATATTGGTCGCCTGGTGTACGGCATCGCTGAAACGCGCTTGCTAGAGCTAACAGGAAACGACGAGCAGAACCCGACCTTGAATTTGCCGTGCCGTGAGGTGTTCGATCGCGGTCAGAAACCCATTAAAGTTTGGGGACCAATTCCCGATGTTGAAGAGGCGATCGTAGCTGTACACCGCGATTTCTGGAAAACGGGCGATCGCTCACACTAAGCGGTTGAGGGGTGCGATCGGGCAATCATTGACCCGTTGCATAGTGATAACGCATCTCAGGCTACAGTACCTGTGGTAGTTTCTTCGGTACACTGCGACTCGCCAAATCGCTAAACGCCCATGCCGACACTGCTAATCAAAAATATTCATACTCTGGTGACGATGGATGCCACGCGACGAGAACTGCGTCATGGGGCAATCTTTGTGCGCGACAACGTGATTGAGCAGGTCGGCACGACAGACGCGCTACCACCAACTGCGGATGAAGTGCTGGATTTGCACGATCGACATGTCGTGCTTCCAGGTCTGGTCAACACGCACCATCACTTCTACCAAACGCTGACGCGCGTGATTCCAGCGGCGCAAGATTGTACGTTGTTCAACTGGCTGCAAACGCTGTATCCCATTTGGGCAAACCTCACAGCAGAAGGCATTTACATCAGCGCTCAAATGGCGGCGGCAGAGTTAATGCTGTCTGGCTGCACAACGGCCAGCGATCATCTTTACATCTATCCCAACGATTGCACGTTGGATCATGAGATTGAAGCGATTCAGGCGATCGGGCTGCGGTTTCATGCCAGTCGCGGCAGCATGAGTGTGGGCGAAAGTCAGGGCGGTTTGCCTCCCGATTCTGTTGTGGAGAAGGAAGCGGACATTCTTAAAGACTCCCAGCGGTTGATCGAGCAGTATCACAATAATGACCGTCATGCCATGCTGCGAATGACGTTAGCGCCCTGTTCACCCTTCAGCGTCTCGCCCGATCTCATGCGCGAGTCGGCAACGCTGGCGCGATCGTATCCCGGTGTGCGACTGCATACGCACCTAGCAGAAAACAAGTCAGATGTCACCTATAGCCTGGAAACCTTTGGCATGATTCCAGGAGACTTTGCCGAATCGGTGGGCTGGCTGGGGGAAGATGTGTGGCACGCTCACTGTGTGCAACTCAGCGATGATTCGATCGCCAAATTTGGCAGAACGGGTACAGGTGTGGCGCACTGCCCCTGTAGCAATATGCGCCTCGCCAGCGGTATTGCCCCCATCCGCAAGATGCTGAACCATAACGTCCCTGTGGGGATTGGTGTAGACGGCTCTGCGTCGAATGACACCAGCAATCTGCTGCAAGAAGCCCGTATCGCCTTCCTGCTGGCACGAGTGCGTGATTGTGACCCTACGGTTATGTCAGCAAGGGAGATTTTAGAAGTCGCTACGTTAGGTGGTGCTAGAGTTTTGGGTCGGGATGATATTGGCGCGATCGCTCCTGGCATGTCCGCCGATTTTATTGCCGTTAATGTCGATCACCATCGCTTCTCCGGTGCTCATCATGACATCGTTGCCGCACTCATTTTCTGTCAGGTGGATACGGTGGATTACAGCTTTATTAATGGGAAAAAGGTGGTCGATCGAGGACAGTTAACCACCATTGAACTCCCTACGCTGGTGGAAAAGCATAATCAAATTGCACAGCAACTCGTGGCTGACTAATGTTTAACCAGAAGCTTCCGAGACAGACAGCGGTCTTCCAATGGGCGATCGCAGTACTACCCCTGCGGCATCAACTCATAGAATGACTCTTTGCCCAAATGCTGACCATACTGTTTGACCAGTGCGTTCAGGTTGGTGGAGCGATCAAGGGCGATCCAATCATCCACTGACCCTAAAAAGCACCATCGTTCTACAACAAACGTTCTGATTTGGACATCCTCTAACACAAACTGCATTGTGGGCGAGAAGGAGAGAGACTGAATCAGCGTGGCTCTCATCCTGGTTGCATCGGCGCTGCTGACAGGTAACGCGATTTCCATCAGATTGTCCACATTCTGGTCACACAGATAGACCACAATCTGGTTGTCTTTCACATCTATGATGAAGTCGTCAAGCTTGGCGTACTTTTTCACGCCCTCACGGACGATCGCAACCTCTTCAGGTGTAATGATCTGCGGTGGAATTTTTCGCAGAAACACCTGAGCGCTGGGATGCTCATAAATCTCATAGCCGTCAGGAATGGTATTGACCAGCGTGCCTACTGCCTTCATGGAGAAGAAATACTTGGGCTTTCCCGTTTTGGTTTTCCCCTCATGAAGGTAGTGTTTTCTGCCTCTGCGGTTGGTATATTCAACGCTCATTGCCACTCTCCTTCATGCTGAACGGTTTAGCAGTGGTGGGCAGTGCCCACCCTACGATTCTCAGGCTCATGAATCAAGCGATCTGCAATGACGTTCCAAAGACGTTGGGCTCTGGTAGCGATTCATTGTGCTTTACAGCAGATTCAATCAATAACTCCAAAACCTCTTGAGCATGGGTCAAGGCTTCGCTGTAGGTTTCTCCATACGTGTGGCAAAATTCTCCCCACTCAGGAAGACTGGCGACATAGCACTGATCTTCATCAGACCACTGAATGATGATGGTATAGCGGCTCTTCATGCTTCAGCCTGCTTTCAACAAAAGACTCTTCAACTCTCTAATCTTCTTAGGCATTCCCTACACCCCACACCCTATCCCCTAACCGTGCCTGCGTCATTCAAGATCAGATTAAAGTTCTTTGGCACGCTTTTCAATGGCTTTGGCAATATCTGTCCAAGCCTGGTCACGATCGCCATTCGCTTCATCAAACGTAATCACGGCTTTACCATCTCGCGGTAAGGCTTGCAGATCTTTGAGGACAGGTTCGCTGCTCCACAGACACGGACGAACAATGATGGGAATGATACCCATGCCCTCTGCTTGACGGCGTTCCAGGAAGCGCGGCATCTCTTCTTTGTAAATGAAGCCTGAATTGATGAAGTCGTCACTCACGAGCAGTAAGGCTAAGTGGCAGGTATTGATCGCCTCGTGAATGGCGGGATACCATTCTTCACCCGGTTCAATCAGACGATCGTCCCAGGTATCAATGACTCCACGGCGTTTCAGCCCGCTTAGCATTTTTAACAACTTATCTTTGTGCGGCTCATCAGCACGGGCATAGCTAATGAAGATTTTAGGGGGTTTCATCGTGGGTGTAAGGTCTGGGGCAAATTGACTCAGGCTTTCTTCCCATTGCTGATGTAGAGTTTCACGCAACGGCGCAAAGCCTGCATGGTCAAAGGGGATGGCGTATAAGTTCAGCACCAGATCGAATAAGCTCACTGGATAGTGGGAGGGATTGCAAAAGTCGCCAGGTTTGCACCCACGCAAATCATGGGAGGGGGCTGATGTAGTTTTGCTTTCCAGAACAAGGGAAAGCAGGCGCTTCTTGCTGACTAAACGTGATTGAATCAGGGTTCGATCGTCTCCCAAGGCTGCCCCAGGTTGCTGCCATGCCTGCTGATAGGCAGGTGTATCCAGTACCACGACATAATCATCCGGTTGAACGTGAGCCGCATCGCTCACCAAATAAATGCCCGCATCCCGCAAATCATGCTGGAGGGTTTTAGCCCACGTTTCCTGGTCTGGCACATAGCTGAGGTAGCAACGAGGAGCCGCCCACTGGCGACGGTAGCCTTTGACGTTGGCAAGGTGGGTTTCATAGGTATTCCGCAGGCGGGCGATCGCCTCTTCCCGTTGTAGCCAGCTAGAAGCGGTGGTGCCAATACTGGGCTGTTGCGGGGCAGGGAGATCCACTTTGCTGCCACACTCCTCACAGAAGGCAAAGGTTTTACCTTCTCGACTGCGTTTGGTGACGGTGGCACGCTCTAGGCGGTGATGGTTCTCACAGAGAACGGTTGGGAAGCGGGTGACTTCGACCTCGCGCTGATAGAGGAACTGCTCAAACAGGGTTTGAAACGCGGTGCGCCCGCTGGATGGCATCTGGTTGCCGTAGTAGAGCACCAGTTCAATCTCACCTTCGCGGTCTGCAAGCATGCGAAAGCCGCAGATCTGCCCCGCATCCATTTCGTACTGCGCCTGGTTTTGCCAGTGATTGATGCGGAGAAAGGAGGGCGTATAGCCGAGCAAGACCACCAGCGTGGCGTAGATGTTTTCGACCCGACCGCGCACGATGTAGGAGATGTCATCGCTGAAGGGGGTATCGTCTTGCAGGGGGCGCTTTTGCTTGATGAGTGCTGGAAAGATCAGCAGGGTATCGGCGTCCAGAGTTTCGCGGAAGCAAATGCTGTGTTCGAGGAAGCGCAGCACGGCAGCATCCAGCAAAAGCTGCTGTTCGGACGGCTCGAGCCCCTTAATTTCATCAAAGGCGTAGTTGCCTTTTAGCAGTTCTGCTTCATTGATGGCTCCCAGTTCACGGGGATGTTTGTCTGCCTGGAGGACGATCGACGCTGCCAGACCCACCAGCAGTTCGGGCTTGAGCAGGATGGATTGCTCACCCGCTGAGCTACGCAGGATGCACACATAGCCATGATTCTCCAGATGCCCTACAGCGGTCATCATTTCGGCATCGGTGAACGTCCAGCCTTCCCAGACCTCGGAGGTTTCCGAAACCTCCGAGGTCTCAAGTAGAGCGCGCAACTTCGTCGGGCTGACCAACACGTTTTTACGATCGGGCTGTTCCTTGAGTGCCAGCACGTAGTCCTTAATGCGCTTGAAGGTAACGGTGGTAACGGTGGTGGTCATCTCGTCCCAGGGGATTTGGGCTTTGAGACGCTCCAGCAGTTCTGGTAACCCGTCACCCGTCATGGCGCTGGTGCTGATATAGCCGCCGCTGATGCCGTAGCGCTGGCAGAACTGATCCAGGTCTTGCTGGGAAAGGGCAGGCGCACCGCGATCGACCCGTGCCCCGACCAAGACACTGGGCGGCAGTTGAGCGTTGCCTTTTAGCTGCTCCAGCCAGAACTCTGCTCCTTTGAGTGGGTCTTGACGGTTGCTGGGGTCAAATAAGACCAGCGAAGCATTCACGTGGTCGAGAAAGATGGAGTGGATGGAGCGATACACATGCTGACCCGCCAGATCCCACAGCACCGCTTCGCATTGGGTGCCATCCTCGCGGGTTTTGCCCAGTTCATCAATCACCCAGAACTGCTGACCGTGGGTGGAGGCATGTTCCTTAAATTCGTTGTGCGCCAGCCGATAGCCCAGACCTGTTTTGCCGACACCGGAGTCCCCTACCAGGACAAGTTTGGCTGTAGTGTAGTGGACGCTTTTCTGTGCCTGTCCGAGCAAAAGGCTCTCGTCTAGTTCCCAAACGCGGATGGTGCTGTCTTTTCCCCCCAAGGTTGCCAGGAGGGGTTGGCAAGAATGGAATGCAACAGCAGGAGGCCAAACACTAGCTGAGGATTCTTCTAGCACTGCTACGCAAGTCCAAGTGTCGCAACGCCATAGGCGAACGGTATGATCATCATTACTACCTTTGGACGCTAGCCAACGACCATCGGCGGAAAAGACAGCACAATTCACTCTACCAGAATGACCCTCTAACACCTTTAGTGTTTTACCACTGGCGATTTCCCATAGGCGGAGAGTGCAATCATTTGCTGCTGAGACTAAGCATTCCCCATCGGGAAACCAGGCTACGCTATAAACCGATCCAGTATGTCCTCGGAGCGTTTGCAATAACTGACCGCTAGTGAACTTCCATAGACAAATGGTTTGATCTTTCGCAGCCGAGGCAAGGTGCTGCCCGTCGGGTGACCACGCCACGCTATAGACACTTTCGGTATGTCCTTTGAGCGTTTGCACCATACTGCCGCTAGCAGCATCCCAAAGGCAGATGGATTTATCTAAGGAAGTGGAAGCAAGGTACTGCCCATCGGGTGACCACGCCACGCTGTATATAGCACCAGTGTGTCCTTGCAGTGCTTGCAATGGTTTGCCGCTGGGCGCGTCCCATAAGCGAATGGTTTTATCCATAGAAGCTGAGGCAAGGTGCTTTCCATTGGGTGACCATGCCACGCTGACGACAGAATCAGTATGCTCTTGCAGCACCTGCCACGCTCTGCTGTAAGTAACTTCCCAGAGGCGAATTGTTTGATCGTTTGAAGGCGAGGCAAGCAGTGAACCATCGGGTGACCAGGCAATACGACCGATCCAATCTACATGCCCTCGCCGCAAAAGACGTCGCAGAGTCAGTCCGGGTACGGGCGATTCACCCACCCGCACACCATCGGCAGGTCCACGGTAGTAGTCGGGCAGGTCGGGGAGGAAGGCGGATGGGGGCATGGGGAGAGGGCGATTTTTGTTGCCGTAGTTTGATTATAGGAAAGGGCGTGGGGAAAGGATGAAGGATGAAGGATGAGGGATGAAAAGTAGAGAGAGAAGGGGAGCTACGGGAGGTGGCGGAAAGGGAGTGAGGGTGAGTCATGTTTTACACTGGAAGGGCAATGCAGCTTATTGCACAGGCTAACGCTAACGCTCAAGAGAGGCAAACGTGGAACCCATCATCTATCAAGTTGATGCTATCTGGGACAACGAGGCATCGGTCTGGGTGGCAACGAGCGAAGATGTTCCAGGCTTAGCCACTGAAGCCGATACCATTGAGGCGCTGAGCCAAACGCTGCGGGACTTAATTCCTGATCTGCTGGTGCTCAATCATGTGATTGCTGCTGACTATGCAGGCGCGATCACGGTGCAACTCACCAGCCATCGGCAGGAACTCATCCAGGTAGCATCCTAAATGCCTGCATCACTCACTCCAGCACTCAAGAGGCTTTTGGTAAACGCAGGCTGCTCCTTTGAGCGACAGGGTAAAGGAGATCACGAAATCTGGTACAGCCCCATCACCGATCGTCGCTTTGTTGTCGATAATTTCATCAAATCTCGCCATACCGCAAACGCAGTCTTGAAGCAGGCAGGCTTACCAAAGGCTTTTTAGCTTCCTGGTATCTTCGCTCATCTCTCCTCCTCTCCTATTTCTCCCTCTCCCTCCTCCCCTGCCCCCTCTGCCTTCTGCCCTCTACCCTCTACCCTCTCTCCCCCTGAGGGGTCTCAACCCTTTGCGTAGAGAGCGTAACCTTTAGCACCTTAGATTTATCCCTTCTACGGGTGCTTCACCCGCCGTACCGATGAATCCCATTAGTGCTACCCTTTCACCCGACGATCGCGCCACCATTGCCCAGGCGCTGGAACAGATCCGCGATCGCCTGCCCTTTCTCGTCGATTTGATGGCAGAAGAACGCAAATCGATCCCCAAAATGGGCGACAAAAGCCGCACCTTCGTTAACAAGGCATTGGATATGGCAAGCAAAAATGCCGAGTTCCTGCCGCGATCGTTTGATGTCGAAGAAATGCGAAAGGATGTGCGCTTGTTTGACGATCTGTCGTCCCTATCGCTCTCGCTGACGCAGTTGCAAGATCTGGTGGATGACACCTGCATGGCACTGGGCAATGAGGCGTACACTGCCGCCTTGACCGTCTACACCTACGCCAAAACCACTGGACAAAAGACTGATGGCTTAGAACCGCTGGTGGATGAGATGCGCCAACACTTTCGCAAACCCCGCAAAGCCAAGACCAAAGCTGCCGCGATCGCTGGCTAAACGACTTCCAATAATCCCTTCATGGTAGGGACACAGCATTGCTGTGTCCCTTTTCTATGCTGGACTCCATTTATTGTGTTCGGAGGCCAATGAATGGAGTGCTGAGGTAAATTGATCGAGCGCTGAGGCCAATGAATGGAGTTCCCGCTCTCCGTTGATTGCGTTCCAAAGTCAATGGATGGAGTGCTGCCTCTCCGTTGATTGCTCTTTAAGGTGAATTAATGGAGTTCCAGGGACAATTATTGAGTCCTCCCTCTCCGTTGATTGAGTTCTCAAGTTAACGGATTGAGTTCAGACGTCAATGAGTGGAGTGCGGCAGTCAATGGGTGGCGATCGTAGACCCTTTTTACCTTCAAACGATGCGGCGATCGTGCCATCACCCCTGCTCCCCCTGCCTCTTCTCTCCCCTCTCTTACCGTTCCGTCTCCGTCGCCAGCCATGCACGTAAAACCTCAGCGACTGTCCATGCCTGCGCGATACAGCCCTGCGGTTTCATGGGCGCATCGCCATCAAAAATTTCGCTGAGATTACCGATTCCGTGCGCGTTGAAGTGGTTTGCCATTGGTTCGAGAAACGCGCGGGCTTTGATGGAATCGCCATAAACGCGGAGGTGTGCCAGCACAAAGGGACCAATGAGCCACCCCCATACGGTGCCTTGATGGTAAGCTCCGTCGCGCTGAAGTTGGTCGCCACCGTAGAGGCTCTGGTAGTCAGGATGATTGGGATCGAGCGATCGCAATCCGTGTGATGTCAACAACGCCCGTCCGCAGGCATCGACGATCCCTTTCTGTTGCGCTGCTGTTAACGGACTTTCGGGGAGCGAGACGGCAAACAACTGATTGGGTCGTAGGGACGCATCATCGCCATCGGGGCCATCGAGGACATCGTAGCAGTAGCCCAGTTCGGGGTGCCAAAAGCGCGAGAAGCGTGCCAGGGTACGATCGGCCATCGCTTCGTATTCCTGATGGGGTTTGCCGACGATGCGGGCAAGCTTCGCCATCGTCCGTAAGGCGTTATACCACAGGGCATTTACTTCAATGGGCTTACCAATGCGCGGTGTAACGACCCAATCGTCTACTTTGGCATCCATCCAGGTCAACTGCACACCGATTTCGCCTGCATACAGCAACCCATCTGCCGAATCGAGGTGAATGTTGTAGCGGGTGCCGCGACAGTGCCAATCCACAATGTCGGCCAGCACCGGGAATAATTCCTGCACGAGATCGTCATCTTCGGTCACCCCGTAGTAAGCGCGGACGGCTTCAAAGAACCACAGCGTGGCGTCTACGGTATTGTATTCGGGCATTTCGCCTGCGTCGGGAAAGCGATTAGGAATCATGCCCTGATTGACGTGACGGGCATAGGTACGCAAAATCGATCGCGCAATTTCAGGCCGACCTGTGGCAAGGGTGAGTCCCGGCAGGCTAATCATGGTGTCGCGACCCCAATCGCTAAACCAGTGATAGCCTGCAATGATGGTTTTGCCGTGCGGTTCTTCGGGGGTTGATCGCTGCACGATAAACTGATCGGCTGCTAACACCAACTGGTCAGCAAAGGCGGGAATGTCTTTAGTATCAACGGGACGATTGCTATGCCAGAGTCCCAACAGCTTGTGTTCATAGGCGCGACGAATTTTGAGCGCGGTTTCGCCATCGCGTTCGGGCCTGCGTTCTGTACTGGCAATCATGGTGAGCGCTTCACCTGGTTGCAGCGTGGCTTGAAAGGTGGCGGCATGGAGATGATCGTCATGATCATTCAAACCCCGATCGCGCTCGGCAGTCAGTTCAAACCCGTAGTACCAGTCGTGAGCAGCCGTCACATCAGCACGATCGCTGGTGAGATAAAGCTGGGTTGCTTCGGGGTAAGCAGAGACGTAGACACCATGCTCTGCGGGTACGATGGTCATGCGCCAACCGTTGCCCACGGTGTTGCTGTGGTAATCCCGGTAGTTTACTAATGCTTTCAGGGTCAGGGTCAGGGGTTGGGAGCCGCGTATCAATTGATAATACACATAGGTCGTGTTGGCACCGGGTTGCATCCACACCCGCTTCTCTAGCAACGCGTCTGCACACGCATACTGCCAGGTGGGAATGCTGCCCTCTAAAACAAAGCGTTCTACATGTCGATAGCCGTGGGGGCCAATGGTGCCGTCTGCCCAGCGGTTGGCATGTAGGGGGTAGAAGCGATCGCCATACAGTGCCGTATCGTCCAGCTTTGCCAGCATGAGGGTTCGTCCCAGAGGAGGCTGCAAAGCTGCCACCAGAAACCCATGATAGCGACGGGTTAACAGTCCCGCTATTGTGCCCGAAGCATAGCCACCAATGCCATTTGTGACCAACCATTCGCGTGTTTGTGCCTGGTCAAAGTCACCGCAGACTTCACGCCCGAAGTTTATCCCCACTGGCATAACTGCCTCTCCCTTGAAGTCTTCATCGCCCATTTTGCCTTAAACACCCCTCGATCGTGGCGTGATTGCAACTCTGACACCAAACTTTAGAGTCACTAAACTCTAGATCGTAGGCGTGAGGCATGAAGAATAAAACCCTTAATTTTTCCTGAGTACAGGGTAGAGTAAGGCTTAATTCAATTTCAACTGCTATAGAGAGGATGTTGCACAATGATCAGAATTCCGATTAAGCACGGGTTTGTCTTGGCTGCACTGGCGATCGCGCTTGCCTTTTGCATCCATTTTCTGCAAGCAACACCCGCCCTCTCTGCTACGGAAAGCGCTGACGCTGCTCCATTCAGCCAGCTTGATGCTCCAGTCGTCGATCGCGACTCTGAACTCGTCGCTACCGCTGCTCAACCTCCCAAGCTAGTGCCAGCCGTCCTCGGCGGGAAGCCAGTCTACGTCTTGTACACCACTCAACCTAACGACGTTATTCTGGTGCGCTGTTACCCCACTTATCAACCATCGTTAGACGTAAAACCAATGGGCGGACAACCTAAGCAGAAAGAAGGAACGCTGACGTGTAAACCAGGTAATGCAATGTAGGTGGAAGGCAGGGAGGCAAGAGGGGGCGAGGGAGGCAGGGGGGGCGAGGGAGGCAGGGACGCGAAAGGCGAAAGGGTTGTTTTATGCTTCCTAACTTCTGGCTCTTTAACTCAAAACTCAAAACTCATAACTACTCCCTTTCCTCATCCCCTGCTTCCTCCGCCTCCTCCGCTTCCCCTGCGTCTGCTTCCTCCCCGCCTTACCCCATCCCCTTCTCCAACTTCTGTGCCCGTTCTGACATGAATTAGTCACAATTCACTGCATAATGATGGCTCAGTTAATTTATCCAACCGAGGCAGTCATGGGTCGCGCCAAAAAAGTTGTGCTGGCATACTCAGGCGGAGTCGATACCTCCGTCTGCATTCCCTACCTGAAGCACGAATGGGGAGTGGAAGACGTCATTACCCTCGCGGCTGATCTGGGGCAGGGGGATGAACTGGAACCTGTGCGGGAAAAGGCGCTCAAGTCTGGTGCGTCTGTGTCGCTGGTTGCCGATGCAACGGCAGATTTTGTCAAAGATTACGCCTTTCCTGCGATTCAGGCGAATGCCCTGTACGAAAATCAGTATCCGCTTTCGACCGCGCTGGCTCGACCGCTGATTGCCAAGCTGCTGGTGGATGCTGCCGCTGAATATGGTGCAGATGCCGTAGCGCATGGCTGTACCGGAAAGGGGAATGACCAGGTACGCTTTGATGTGGCGATCGCCGCCCTCAACCCAGACATTAAAGTGCTGACCCCTGCGCGCGAGTGGGGCATGAGCCGCGAAGAAACGATCGCTTACGGAGAGCGGTTTGGCATTGAATCACCTGTGAAAAAATCCTCGCCCTATAGTATTGATAAGAATTTGCTGGGTCGCGCGATCGAGGCCGGGCCGCTGGAAGATCCCTGGACGGAGCCGCCAGAGGATGTGTACACCATGACGGCACCGATCGCGCAAGCTCCTGACCAGCCCGAATATGTGGAAATTGGCTTTGAGCAAGGCATCCCCACCAGCCTGAATGGTAAGCCCACAGAGCCAGTGGCGCTGGTGACGGAACTCAACCAGATTGTCGGTGCCCACAGTGTGGGACGCATCGACATGATTGAGAACCGTCTGGTTGGCATTAAGTCGCGAGAAGTGTACGAAACGCCTGCCCTGTCCGTGCTGATTCAAGCACACCGAGATCTGGAAAGCCTCACCCTCACGCCCGACCTGATCCACTACAAGCGCGGCATTGAAGACACCTACTCCAAGTTGGTCTACAACGGTCTCTGGTACAGCCCCCTCCGCGATGCCCTGGATGCGTTTGTGAAAAAAAGCCAGGAGCGAGTGACGGGAGCCGTGCGCGTCAAGCTATTTAAGGGCGGCTCGATCGTGGTGGGGCGCAAATCAGCCCACTCCATCTACAGCCCCGAACTGGCAACCTACGGGGCTGAAGATACCTTCGACCACAAAGCGGCAGAGGGCTTCATCTACGTCTGGGGTATGCCTACCCGCGTTTGGGCACAGACGGGAAGATATTAGAAGGGGCTGACAAACGCTGGGTTGAAGGCAACGACGCAACGCATGGGATCAATGGATGACGCATTGAGCCTGTATGATGGGCGGTGAAAATGCTTGGGCGATCGTCCAGCGTTCACACACTAGCCTTAAGTCCCAGTGCATGGGTGATCAACACTTGCGGGAGAGTCTCAAACACTCGTGAGAGAGTCTCAGATACTTATGGGAGAGTGTTTAATACTCGTGAGAGTGTTTTTGATACTCGTTGATGAGTGATCAACACTCGTGGAAGAGTCTCAACTACTTGTGGATGAGTCTTTAATACTCATTGATGAGTGATCAACACTCGTGGAAGAGTCTCAACTACTTGTGGATGAGTGATCAACGCTCGTGAATGAGTCCTAGATACTCGTGAGCGAGTCTTTGATACTCGTGCGTGAATGATCAACATTCGTCGATGAGTCTTTGATAGTCGTGGGCGAGATTTACCATTAGGGCTGACGCAAACCTCGGAGGTTTCAACAAGCGTCAAGCATCGTCACTAACGCAGCTGCTTAAACCTCCGAGGTTTTGATTGAGTTCTACCCACGCTCAATTAGGATAGCTTCAGGTTTGAGACAAGGAAGCTGGAAGCAAACGGAGCATGGACAAGCAAACAGCGTCAACCGATCGTGCCGAGCTTTCTGCATCCGAGGAAACGGACTGGCTCGATCGCACAAAACGCATTCTAAGTACACGTCACCACAAAAGGGGTACGGAATTCAAGCTGCCGTGGCATGAACTGGTTTAGGGTCACATTTTGCCATTATTTTTGCGACTGACTTAGTTGTCCAGTTGAAGGGGTGAGCATGAGCCTTCCATTCAGCAATGAACGCTTGTAGACGTTCTGCTAAAGCTTGCTTGTCCTTGAGATTAGCGATTTTTAACCG
>JAESFU010000216.1_pt1 | contig 65279 bp, 62 predicted proteins | sample 9269461 | NCBI WGS metagenome assembly JAESFU01 (sample SAMN14502556, study PRJNA617107) | algae metagenome | isolation source: Stenomitos rutilans HA7619-LM2 and co-occurring heterotrophs from cave walls | place: USA: Waikapalae cave, Hawaii | collected 2009-07-28
GACGACCGTCCGCCGACTGGAGTTTCTCGAGCTTCTGCCGATGTGGCGCGTCCATCTCGGCCGGAATCTGCATTCCCGGGATGCCTTTTGCCAGCAGCTTCAGCTCGTTGCTTGTTTTGGTATGGTCATCGACCATCTTCCTGGCGAACTGCTGGATCGCGTCCTCATTCGATTTGTCGAGGGCTAGCTTGTTCGACTGAATTTCGAACATGTCGGAGATAGCGACTTTTTCGACGAACTGCCTGGTGGCGGCCGACGGGCCGGTCTGGTCGTTCTTTGACGGCCATTGCGTCACTGTCTGTGCGTAGGCCGGAATGGCCAACGCAAGGCAGCTGGCGAGGATCATGCCGTATTTCATGCTGGCCTCCTTCTGTGTGGTGGTAACACTTTGGCCCAACTCCAGGGAGAGTCCCTTGTTCCGCGGCAGGCAAAGCAACACGAACCGTCGCGGAGCTACAGCTGGAACAAAGCGTCTCCGCTGTTGAGCAGGCTGATATGGTCACTGCTCCTGCGAAAGATTTTCGGACCGAGCCCTGTACCTGAAAAATTCAGGGGATTTCCGGAGGAGATGGCAGTCCGGCCGTCCCAGATCTGGGCGAGCGCGGCTGAAGCTGCGCTCATGATTCCCGCTGCGCACGACTTCAGCATCATTACCGGCAACTCCGAATTCCGACAGCCATTGTTGCGGGGGAAGACGATCGGCTGGTGGAAGCAGAGCAGGCCGAGACCCTGCAAAGAGACATCCTGCACATTACGCTGACGTTGATCGCAGGGTCGGGCCATATGGTGCATCAAACGGCGACGGCGGCGGTCCGGAGAGTCGTAGATGAGGTGGCAGCCAAGCTTGGTAGCACCGAACCTGCCACCGTTGCCGCGGAATGACTTTGACGCCGTCGACGCCCTGAGACGTCGTGGACGGTTCCTGAGCGGCAAACGTCCAGCGGGTGCGCGCGGGATTGGCTTGCGGTCAGTCTGCATGGTCGCGCGGCCGCTCGGAGCTACGAAATTCCGGCAGGCGTCCCGCTCGCCGCCAGGCATTCGGGCCGGCAGCGACTTCTTCGAGCGTTCCTCCATATCTCCGTCGCCAATTCGGATATTCAAGGAAGGTCGCTGGGACATTGACCGGATCAGCCTCGCCAAGAAGGTCATCGAGCTGGGAAACCGCCAATGCTGCGCCGCTGCGGCCCAGGAACTCGTGTGCCGCGACCGCGAACTGTTCGGCGGAGATGTCGCCGTGGTCCAAAAGCATGCCTTCCTTGCGGATGGCCTCGAGAATGGATGCGCGGTCCCGCTCGCGGCGCTCGCGCTGCGACCGAGCCTCGTCGTCGCTCGGGTACAACCCGAGGCGTTCCTTCAGGTCGATGTCACGTCCCTCCCACCAGCCGACAAGGGTGGGCAAATCGTGACTGCCGGCGACTGCCAGTGCGAGCCGAGGATAGTCTGTCGGGGGCAGGAACCGACGTTTGCAGCCGCCATCTTCTCGCGGAACCCTTCCGGGACGGTTCCGAGGTCCTCGCCCACTACAAGGCATCGGTGCCGCTGGCTTTCCAGAGCCAGGATCCCGACCAAGTCATCGAACGGGTAGCCAACACAAGCGCCGTCGGAAGGGGTGCACCCCTCGGGGATGCAGTAGAGGTGCTGCAGGCCCATGACGTGGTCGATGCGGAGCCCTCCGGCATGACGCATATTGGCGCGGATGAGCTCGACGAAGCTGCCGTAAGCCTGTTCCCGCAGTGCGTTCGGATGAAACGGCGGAAGACCCCAGTCTTGGCCCGCCGGATTAAAGATGTCCGGAGGCGCGCCGACATGCGCGCCAGCCAGAAAGGCTTCGGGATCCAGGTTTCGGCGCCTGATCTGTCGCAGCCGATGGCAAGGTCCCTGTAGAGCCCAATGGCCATGCCGGCCTTTTTTGCGGCTTGGGCCGCGTTGGCGAGCTGTTCGTCGGCGACCCATTGGAGCCAATCAAGGAAGTCGATCTCTTCCGCGTGTTCTTCGGCAAAGCGTTCGACGACTGGCGAGGCAGCGTCGCGGTATTCTTCCGGCCAATTATGCCAACCGGCCTGAGCCGGATTGTCCCCGGCGAAGTGCTGACGCAGCGTCTGGAAGATGGAGGTCCGGCGAAGACTAATGCCCCTCTTCTCGCGAAAGCTCTCGAACTTGCAACGATCCTCTGGTGCACTTTCCAAGAAGGCAGCGTGCAGGATGCGCAGTGCTTCCAACTTTAACGACACGAGCGCGCTATAATTCACATGTGCCGCCTCTCGGCATGCGTCGAGACGGGACCTGAACTCCGTTGAGTTCACGATCTCACGAACTGCACTGGACTCCAAGTATCCGGGGGTCTCCGGAACTGAGATGTAGAACATTAAGATAGAGCCGTGTCAGGGGCGAATAAGGGCTCGCCCGGCCTGGGCTGTCGAGGAACATCTGGTGGAGCGGGTTGAGACCGATCACCGCGCACCCGCGTTTCGCCGAAACTTCGACTAACTGCCTGAGGTCCGCAAAGTCGCCGATGCCCCAGTTTTGCACTGAGCGGATTAGGTAGAGTTGTGCCGCAAGACCCCACAGGCCTTCACCTTCATCGAAGGAGTCTGGGAGCCAGCACTTCCCTGGCGTGACAATAAGGACGGCGCTGGCAGACAACTCTGGTAAGAGCAGTCGTTATGCTTCGGCGCCCAAATACGGAAGCGAACGCCCTCAGCACTGAGTTGGGCTCCAAACGGCATCCGAGAGGCGCGCTTCGTTACGCTCGGTCCCGCGTCGAGCCTTTGACTGTCCAGGTTCATGCGTTCTCTCGTGAAGCTGGAGAACGAACCTGCCTTCAGGTTTGTTCCCCGTCGATGCAGGATTGAAGTGTGTGGAAGATAAGATCGACAAGAAACAGGGTGACGGCCTCAAGCACATTATGAGACCTATCAAGGTCGGCATACCGACGTTTGCCTTCGCCGCTTGGTGTGAAGGGCGTTGGCGAAATCGGTGTGGTCAGCACCGCGCCGCCATCACCATGGCGCAGAATTCAGGCCGTTTCGAGCGATTATCGTGTCTTCAACATCGTCTGAAGTCGCGCCGCATCCTTCGGAGCAGCGCTTTTCTGATCGTTGTCAAAGTAGACATAGGCCGATCGCCCCGCCCTCCGCACGGCAAGCAACCAACGCTTCCAGCGTGCGAGCGTGTCTGAGCGATAGTGGCCTCGATAGCGCCCGCCGGGCCCGTGTCCCCTCACATAAACGAAACTCGCCGTGGCAAGCCACGGTGACGGAGCGTCGTGATGATCCGAAATACAGAGCGCAATGTCATTTTTGCGAAGCAGATCAAGAATGTCGTCTTCGTACCAGCTAGGGTGGCGAAATTCGAAGGCATAGCGCCGGCGCGGAGGCAGCAGCTTGAGAAATGATTCGATCCTACTGCGATTTTTACGGAATTGGGGCGGCAATTGAAATAAAACTGGGCCAACTTTTTCGCCGAGCAGCCGCAAACGCGATTCAAGGAGCGCGATGCTGTTCACTGACGTGTCATTGAGCCGCTTCCAATGCGTGATGAACTTCGAAGCCTTCCAAGCAAACACGAAGTCTTCAGGAGTTTGCTCCGCCCATTTGCGTACGGCTGCCTCGGTCGGGGTCCGATAGAAGACCCCATTGAGCTCGGTGCTGGCAAAGCAGCTGGCATAAAAGTCAAGGTGCAAACGCGATGGTAGATTTTCAGGAAAGAACGGCCCGCGCCACGAAGCGTAGCTCCACCCCGATGTTCCAATAAAAATTTTCCGTTGGCGAGCTTTCACGGGCTAAGATCCGGACTACCTTTTTGCTTACCTCCGTCGGTGATCGCCGACCGGCCCTGCTAACTTGAAGCCGGACCGGGAATGATGGACGGCAGGAACTGAAAAGATACCGGACCGGGGCTTTTCGATTTTCTCATGGGCACTAGGCCGCTTCTGCCATCTCGTTTAGGGAGGCTTCGGCAAGTTCCGTCAGAGCCTCGTCGGTGGCCTTCTCCTCTTCGAGGGTCTGCTCAAGCAACTCAGCCGCCTCCGAAAGGCCGAGCTGGTTCGCCCAAGCGATAAGCGTGCCGTAGCGGGAAATTTCGTAGTGCTCCACGGCCTGAGCGCCTGAAAGTAGGCCGGCGTCAATCGCGGCGGATCCCTTGAACTCTTTGGCAATCTCTTGGCCCTCTTCAACTAGCCCAAGGATGGCGGGGCAGGTCTTGCCCCTGGCGGGCTTTCCGATCATCTCAAACACCTGTTCGAGGCGTTCGACTTGGACCTGCGTCTCTTCGAGGTGTTTCTCAAACGCGGCCTTCAGGTCCCCGGATTGTGCCGCTCTCGCAAGCTTCGGAAGCGCGGTGACGATCTTTTTCTCCGCGAAATAGATGTCCTTCAGGATCTCGTGGAACAGGTCTTCAAGCGTCTTCTCTTTCGCAGCCATAATGAGCTCTCCAATGCGTTGACGCCCGCGCAACGCGTCTCTCGTTAGGAAGTTCCGGATCCAAAATGAACGAGGACGGCGTCGGCCGGCACGTCTTCACATGTGTGGGGCCAAAGGGGCTAAGCCCTACGCGTCTTGTCATCCTTTTGCTCCCGCTTCGGCGAGGGCAGTTTCCAGAGCTCGTCGTTCTCGCTGCTGCCCTTAGGTTTGTCTTTTGACACAATTGCCTTCTTGGCTCGGTAGGAGAAGAGGATTTTACGCGAATCCTCTTCAACCCCTTCGCCCGATCGCAATAACCCCAAGAACCGCACCAGTTCGTCCATACACCCAAAACCAGACTTTCTTGGGAATGTTCCGAACCGGAGGCTCAACGGAGCGTTATGCCGTCGTCGGAGTACTGCGTGATGATGGATCGACTAGTCCCCCTCGTTGAAGCTGTGCGTCTTGCCCGTATCGAACTGGAGTGCCACCGCGATCGCTGTGCCGAGCAACAGACGCATGGACGATCGCGCGGCTATCGAGCCTCGCTTGAGAGCGCGGATGTGAGCGGGGCGATGGAAGCTCTCGTGCGAACGCAGCTCGTCAATCGTGCCCGAGAGCGAAACGGAAAACCTCCGAGTGCCTTATCCCTGGCGATTAGATAGGAGAAGAAACGATGCCAGTAGATGAAGAAGCAATCGAGCGACGTATCCTTGAGCGGATGCAAAAGCTTTGGATTGAGGACGACCGCAACCGCGACATGGAAACCTATCGCGAGGAGGCCCGCTTGATCGTCGCCACTGAAGACACGCAAAAGACGATGTTGAAGTCGGCAGAGCCTCCAAGGCCCGAGCCAGCGGAGATCGTCGAGAACCTCGGCGAGTTTCCGACGCTCACCGATCAACATGAGGGTGAAGCATTCCCGAGTCGCGATCTCATTCCAGATACCTAAGGCGTTATAGAGGCCCATCGCTCAACTATATTAGGTAGTGGAACTCTTTAACGATAGGGAGCGTCCAGCTTGATGTTTTGCGAGAGCTGTCTCTCCCATCTGTCACCATTCGAGAGCAGCCGTTCCTTGTCGTAGTAAAGTTCTTCGCGCGTCTCGGTCGAGAATTCAAAATTTGGGCCTTCCACAATAGCATCGACCGGGCAAGCTTCTTGGCACAGCCCGCAATAGATGCATTTCACCATATCAATATCGTAGCGAATCGTCCGCCGAGTTCCGTCATTCCGTCTTGGTCCCGCCTCTATGGTGATCGCCTGCGCCGGACAGACCGCCTCGCAAAGCTTACAAGCAATGCAGCGTTCCTCGCCGTTTGGATAACGACGCAAGGCGTGCTCGCCCCGGAAGCGGGGCGAAATAGGGTTTTTCTCGAAGGGATAGTTGATGGTGACCTTTCGCTTAAAGAAGTACCTCATTCCAAGCAAAAGCCCGGAAATGAACTCCCAGAGAAACAAGCTGTGCGGCTGCGTCTAGTGTCATTTCCGATCCTTGTAGCGAAGTCTATCGTTCGATTGTGCCGACGCGTCTTATCTTTTTCTGCAAAAGCATTATGCCGTACAGCAGTGCTTCTGCCGTGGGAGGGCAACCAGGCACGTAGATATCCACGGGCACTATCCGGTCGCAGCCGCGCACCACTGAATAGGAATAATGGTAGTAGCCGCCTCCATTCGCGCAACTCCCCATGGAAATCACGTAGCGCGGCTCCGGCATCTGGTCGTAGACCTTCCGGAGGGCTGGCGCCATTTTGTTAGTCAGGGTTCCGGCGACAATCATTACATCGGATTGCCGAGGCGAAGCGCGCGGCGCAAATCCAAACCGCTCCGCATCATAACGCGGCATCGACATCTGCATCATCTCGACGGCGCAGCAGGCGAGACCAAAGGTCATCCACATCAGCGATCCAGTCCGCGCCCATGTGACGAGGTCCTCCGCAGAGGTCAAGATGAAACCCTTGTCGGCCAGATCGGCGGCGAGGGGGCCGATATTTGTGCGCTGTTGAGGAGTCCAGAGCGCAGTCTCTCCTTGGCTGTACGTGTGCATCGCTTCACCGACTATATGTGTGCTTTTACATCGTTCCTGACAGCAACGTAGCTTGTGCTCATTGACCCCAGGTTTTGCGTGCTCTTACTACGACCCCGGCAGAGCAAGGCGGCGGCGTGCTAGGCAACGCTATTGTTCCGTATGCCGGCCAGCCGTCGAAGCGCCGCCTTACCTTGTCGAGTCGCTTCAGACATGGTGGCAAAAAGTTGCTTCGATTGCTCAACGGGTCTGGACCGCCCGGCGGCCCAGATTTCCCACCTCCACGGCGTGCGTGGATGATACTGGCGCCTTACAGCTAGGTGAAAGTCGCCGGGCTCGAGGACGTCTTTTGACATATCGCAGTTCAACGGACAGATGCGCAGCAGGCTCGCAGCAGGACAAGTCCCGCCAGAAGGCGAAGATAATGTCGAGCCTTTCGAGTTCAACAACATTGCGGAGAAGTAATAGCCGGCGGCTGGTCGAAGCGAGAAGACGACAGTGCAATGAGGCCTCCCAATTTTGCTGCTGCGCCTGCCGCGTAGAGGGCCGCGATGGAGTGTCGTGAGAGTGCACGCGCCGTAGCAAGCAAAGAGGTTGCATACACTTTCCCCCCTGCCGTAATCGGGTTTGCCAGGCCTCCGTTTGATTGGCTTTTTGCCACTAGGCGACGCAGCTTTGGCTGCTGAGACAGAAAAAAGCCCAGCCAAGGCTGGGCAGTGGGCCATCATCGCAGCGAAAAGTTACGCAGCTCGGCGCTGCTGATTGATATAGACTTTGGTTATTGACTCCACGTTGTCTGCTACCCACTCGGCCATGCGTTCTTCTTCAGCCAGAGAAGCCCTCAAGGGCGTCATTGCATCCCCGGCTCCCGCTGCCTCCGCCATCGTTAGCAACGACCTGTAGGCGGCGATTTCAAAGTTCTCGAAGGCATTGTTAGCAAAGGTATTCTTCAAAACCTCGTCGCCCGCCATCGCGTGACCCATCGCCATTATGTTGGCGACGAACGACTGGGCGGTGTCCTTCAAAGTCGACGGACTTTCGTTTAGACGTTTGAGGATCTCTTCCAATCGCTCGAGCTGCGAATGCGTCTCCTTGAGATGCGCCGCCAGTTTTGAACGGAGGTCAGGATACTCAGTTAGGCGCTCCGACTGGCGTTCCATCAGTTCCCGAGCCTGAATTTCCATTGCATGAGCATTCCGCAGTCCAACAACAAAAAGGTCTCGTATTGTCTCAGCCATTGATGTCTCCCTATGTGGTAACACGCGCCAGAACCACAGCCACCGGGAGGAATTGAGGTAACGACTCCGACGCGTGTCGTGGGCCTAATCTGCCAGCAACTGGGAAGTTCAAGGCGCAGCAAGAAAATGTGAAGTCACAAAGTTCCGGGGCGACTGTAACAGGAACGTCGAAGCTCGGACAGCGTTGCTGCGATGCTCCGGTGGTACGGCCGATGTGGGCTCGATTGCTACGATACGGAGTTCTGAGCTGGTGACTGAACAATGTGCGGTATCTGCGGTGAAGTGCGTTTTAAGGACATACGATCGGCTACGTCGGTTGATCTGATGCTAAGATCTCTCAAGCATAGAGGGCCTGATGCGGAGGGACTGTTTGTACAGGAAGGCGTAGGGCTGGGACATAGTCGTCTCAGCATATTAGATTTGTCGCCCGCCTCTCAGCAGCCCATGATCGACCCGGAGCTGGGATTGGCTATCGTCTTCAATGGCTGCATATACAACTATCGTGAGCTTAGAGCGGAGCTGGTCAGCGCGGGCTATCGCTTCTTCTCTGAGGGTGACACAGAGGTTATCTTGAAAGCTTACGCTCATTGGGGTGTAGCGTGCGTCGAGCGCTTTTTTGGAATGTTCGCATTCTGCTTGTGGGAGCGGGACAGCGGCCGGGTTGTTTTGGCGCGCGATCGTTTGGGCATCAAGCCTCTGTACTTGTCACAAACAGCAGACCGATTGCGTTTTGCGTCCACCTTGCCGGCATTATTGGCGGCCGGTGACGTGGACACAGCAATCGACGCAACTGCCCTGCATCATTTCATGAGCTGGCACGCGGTAGTGCCGGCACCTCTGACGATCATTAAAGGGGTTCGAAAGCTCGCGTCCGGGACGGTGCTAATTGTTGAGCCGGATGGCTCGCTGAGAGAGAAGAAATATTGGTCTGTGCAAATTAGAAGCAGATCGCAAGACCGTAGCATGCGTGAGCAGGACTGGCGCGAGCTGGTTCGGGAGAGCTTTCAACAAGCAGTCAAACGACGCATGGTTGCGGATGTTCCCGTGGGCGTGCTGCTGTCTGGTGGATTGGATAGCTCAATGATCGTGGCAGCGCTTGTTGAGCAGGGTCAGCAAGACCTTAAAACGTTCTCGATAGGGTTCGATTCCATTGGTGACGTCCAAGGCGACGAGTTCGAATACTCGGATTTTGTGTCAAAGTATTTTGATACAGATCATCAACAAATCCGTGTAAGCCCGTCAGAGACATTGTCGGCGCTGCCTGAAACGCTGAAGGCAATGTCGGAACCGATGATGAGCCACGATGCCGTAGGTTTCTACATCCTCTCAAGAGAGGTCTCGAAACAGGTTAAGGTTGTGCAGAGCGGCCAAGGCGCTGACGAGGTGTTCGGCGGCTATCATTGGTACCAAAAGCTTTATCAATCGAACGATATCAGTGGCGACTACCAGCGGATTTACTTCGATCGGGAGCACGACGAAATGATCGAAGCCCTCGATCCAGATTACTTAGGGGAAGATCACAGCGGCAATTACGTCGACCAGTACTTCGACCGGTCCAATGGCAGTAGTTCGGTCGACAAAGCTCTGCAGATCGATACTGAAATTATGTTAGTTGATGACCCAGTGAAGAGAGTCGACAACATGACCATGGCATGGGGCCTGGAGGGTCGTGTACCATTCTTGGATCATGAGCTTGTAGAACTCGCTGGTCGTATTCCCGGAGAGCTAAAGGTACGCAACGGAGGAAAGCATATCCTCAAAGAGGCGGCGCGCGGCCTCGTGCCCGACCGTGTGATCGATCGCTCAAAGGGCTATTTCCCGGTCCCTGCCTTGAAGTACTTGCGCGGCGGGTTTTTGGATTACGCGCGCAGTGTCCTTCATGAACCGCGAGCCATGAGCCGGGGTATCTTCAGGAAAGAGTATGTTGACCGGCTGTTGCGTGACCCCGAAAAGGAACTTACTCCAAAGGGGCATTCGAAGCTTTGGCAAGTAACTGTCTTGGAGGGGTGGCTTCAGGCACATGGGCTGTAGTAAACAGACTCCGAGGGGCAGATTCGGAGGCGTTTATGTGCCGATGGATAGCCTACCGCGGCCGTTCGATCGCTCTTAGTCATTACGTTACGGAACCGGAACATTCGCTGGTGACGCAGAGCATCCGCGCTCTTGAGTCGACGGCCAGTACAAACGGCGACGGATTTGGACTGGGCTGGTATGACCACCATCCAGAACCGGGCCTGTATAGGGAAATTCGCCCGGCGTGGTCCGACGAGAACCTCCGCTATTTGTGCCGCCACATACAGTCTCACCTTTTTTTCGCTCATGTAAGGGCAGCGACCGGTACACCGATCACAAGGCCAAACTGTCATCCCTTCTCGTGCGGTACTTGGATGTTCATGCACAACGGCTTTGTCGGTGGTTGGCCCCGTTTGAGGCGCCGCATCGAAGCTCTCATTCCTGATGAACTGTACCCCTCTCGCGTTGGTACGACCGACTCGGAGGCTCTATTTCTCGCTATCTATGGCACAGCGCTCCGAGAGCCCGTCTTAGCTACTCAAAGGGTCTTGGATGCCGTTTCGGCGATGGTTGAAGAAGTCGGTCAACCCTTCAGGTTTACCGCTGCCTTAGCCAACGGTCAGGATCTGTACGCCTTCCGCTATGCTGCCAATGATCAATCGAACAGCCTATACTACAGAGAGACCGCTGGCGAGGTTCTGGTGGTGTCTGAGCCGATTGACAGCCGTTATGACACTTGGACATCTGTGCCCGACAACAGCGTCCTTGTTGCGCGTCAAGGGAGACCGATCGAGTGCTTGGACTTGATTGCAAGTCATTCAGTGGCAGCTGAATAGCACACGACTGAGCGCGCAACCCCGGCGGGTTAATTATCACCACGTGCGTTACATGGACGACTCCGAAACACTCAAGGACTATCGCATCGGAGGCCGACTGTGGACTGTCAATTAGCGCGCGCTTTTGAGTAAGAGCGACATCTCTTTGCGAATGAAAAGCGCGTTAACATTCTGAAGACCCGAAATTTTGGACAGGTGGCTTTGTCGAAGGCGGCCCAGTGACGGTCGGTCGGATTGTCCAAGTGCACCGAACGACGTTTTCAGCGGGGGGAAGAGAAGTCATGGCGGCTCCGCAATCATTGTCTTCGGGGAGCGAGATCGTTGGAAACCTGCGGAGGATATTTTACAAAACACCAAGCTGGGGGTTGAGACGCTAGTCAGGCTTGGCGATATTATCAACGTACCTTTGACTCGGCAGCCCCACTTAGGCAAGAGTCTCATCCGCCAACCATCGTTTCACGGATTGAAGGCTGCCGTTCTCATATTGTTCAAGTTGCTTATCTGCAGAGCTGCCCTGCATCGCGATCTGTTTGCAGTGCAGTACCTGGTCGATGCATCCCAAGTCTTCGGCGTCGTCAGCAACACGGCTTATGATATCTGAAAGAAGGTCCTTCAGCGGGACCGGGCCGTCGCGCGAGACGAAAATGCACTCCGTACCATAGCGTTGAGCGCGCCATTTATTCTCTACAGCGATCGCACGATCTACTTCCGAGGTGAGTTGTAAGGCCTTGCTTGTAAGGTGGCGAGCGAGCGACCGGTAAAGCGATGCGATGGCGATAGCGTCATTAATATTGGTGCAGCAATCCGGCGCTCTGAGTTCCAGCGTTGGGTGCCGGGATGAGGGTCGCATGACCCACCAAATGAAGCTCTCGTCTGGAATTACTCCGGATCCTTTCAAGGCATCAACGTAGTCGTGATAGTCTCCACTGCTCTGGAAGAGAGGCGGAATTCCCGTTCGTGGCAATTCGTCATAAGCGGCCAGTCGGTATCCCTTTAAACCGGTTTTGTGCGCCTGCCAAAAAGGCGAAGAGGTGGATAGTGCAATAAACAGAGGAACAAACGGTATCAACGATGACATAACCTGGATTCGATGATCTGGGTCAGGCAGCTGGACGTGCACATGCATGCCACACAACATGTTTCGTCGACCCACTTGCTTCAGGTCGTCTATCATGTCGATGTAGCGCGCCTTAGGCGTTAAGCCGATGCTACGCCACTCTGCGGTTGGGTGAGTCCCGCAGGCCATGATGCGAAATCCGAACTGCTGGGCGGCTGCTCCAGCCTGGTCCCGCAGGAAGCGAAGCTCTTCACGTGCATCCACGACGCTCGTGTGGACATTTGTAACAACTTCGATTTGTGCTTGAGTCATCTCGCGCATAGCCTGCCCGCCGGTCGTCCACGTCGCTTCAGCAAACAGGCCGTCCGGCGAAGAGGTCGCGATGTCTAATGTTCGCTCGTCAACGAGAAAGTACTCTTCCTCGATGCCAAAGGAGTATGGTGGGGCACAGCCGATTCCCGCCGTATGAGAACGTAGAATGACCGGGGAGCCCTGGGCGAGGCGCTCGTGAAGCGTTCGTAGCAGGTGAGAAGACAGGTTCATCGGATGTGGGTGGGGTTTGTGGTCAGGAGTAGTATTCACGGGCACTCTCTTGGCTGCAGCGTAAGAGGCGCAGCTAAGACCTTCCTAAAACGCAAGACGGGTAGCGAAGTTCGGTTGGCAAGGCACGAATGCTGCCAGCGGGGGCAGTGGAGCATTGCCCGCTAGGACGCCGAGTCCTAGTTAAAGGGGGCACGATCGCGTGCACTAGTCACCAAAGCTATCCGCAACGAGGCTTGGATAACGAGAAACGCATGCCACAGAGCGGGGCGCGTGCGATGGGTGGCCGCCTATTCAGCAGCCGTCATTCGTCCGGGTCGCGACGTTTTGCGAGCTCAGCAGCTTTGCGATCGCCGATAGCTTTTTCCCGACCCCGCGCACGGTAGCGGGTGGTGCCATAAACAAGAGCGATACCGAGAAGCGCTCCCGCCAGGACGTCGATGATCAAAAAGCCGGTGCCGCCGAGGAGACCGCCGCTGTTCACTGGGTTACTCTCCCGGTTCCGATGTGAGAGTCTGTTTGATCTTGAAAAAAAGTATGGTGCTCGCCAGCAGCAAAGTGGTTCCGTTGGCCAGAATGATGGGGACTGCCTCAATTATAAGACCGTAAGTAAACCACAGGGCTAGACCTGTTACGAGAGTAGCGAACATTCTGAGTGATATGTCTTTGGTGGAACGGGTTCTCCAAACCTTGAGAACCTGGGGGATGTAAGCTCCGGTCGTGCAGAGCGCCGCTGCGTAGCCTACGTACTGGCCTAGCTCATTAATCATGAAAAGACGATGACGGCGGCTAGTGCAATTCCGGAGATAGCAGCGATCAGCAGGAGTAAAGCCTCCGCACCAGCGTCTTCGCTCTTCCGAATATAATCACGGATGGATGACGATTTACGATCGGGCATATGGGTCTCCACTCGTTGAGATACGCCCGAGCGAGTTGTAAGTTCCTCCTCACGGTAGATAAGTCGTTGCAGGACCAGCTGTATAATGCGCGTTGACAAATTTGACTGACCTGCAGGTGCGTCATGCCCGGAGCCCGCCCCGACTGCTGGACTGGAGACCGTCGGGACGGGCAGCGGGGGGAGAATGAACCATCGCTCTGGCCTAATACGAGGTCCTCTCGGATGTTCCAGCAGATCGCGATTTCCGATGCAGATGACGCGGCGGAATCCGCTCCCTTTCTGGGAGCGTGCATGACGCTGGCATACGAGCAAGCTCGAGGTAGCGGGGCGAATGTTCGCAAGTTCGGGGAACGACACGGTTGTCGACCCGTTGCAGTACATGGATGACTTGAGAGATAAGCGAGGCGGGACCTATGACATCGATCCGGGTACCCCTCGCGAAGAAATCAACATCAAGCGGACGCCACATCGTGACGCTCAACATGGTGCTGACGTTCGTGAAACAGCGGACTACGGGTCGCAAACCCCGCCCGAAGGCATGATCCGAGAAAGAAAGGGTCCGCTTGGCCCGAAGCACGGACGTCGTCGTGGAAACTCATGACCGCCGTGGAAACAGTCCGGGATGGATTATCTTTGCGGCTGGATGCGGCGTCCTTATGATTTTCGCTCTCGGGGCGATATTATTCGGTGTCCCCGGATCCACAGGAGGAACATCGGAGAGCCAGCAGCAGTCTCCCGGTGCGGCACAACCGACGAAAGAGCTTCGGGACGGGAAGACACGTGAAAACATCACAGGATACGGATCGAAAGAAAATCAACCTCCCAGATAGTCTGGTCGCTGTCATCTCGTTTTGATGCAAGCAGTGTCCGCAAACGAAACTTGTGAGGCGGTCCACTGTATGGATGGACAAGGGGGTGCGAACCGTTGCTGCCGTATCCGGAACAGGCTCGATCCTTGCCGCAAAAATGCTTCTGCAACCGGTGTTGGGCACCCGCCAAATAGGCGACAACCGTGTGATCGCGCAACTAAGTTGTGGGACGTCCAGTTTGAGAAAGCGCCTATTTGCGCGACTACCCTTTCAACCGTTGAACCATTCCTGCCTCAAGCAGGTTCTCCAAATGGCCGACCCGTGCCTGCTATTTGATCGTCCGACTTTGCAACGGTCCGCTGTGCAGGCTCTTCCTGTTCATTCCTCTTGAATTAGTCTTTTCCGAAGGGAAGCTAGCGTCGAACCGCATCTGCAAGGGAATCTGTCATGGTCCAGTTTACACTGCCGAAAAATTCTAAGGTCACAGAAGGCAAAACTTGGCTCAAAAAGTCAGGGGCTACAAGCACGCGTGAATTTCGAATTTATCGATGGAATCCGGACGATGGCAATAATCCGCGGATAGATACTTTCATGGTCGACATTGACGATTGCGGGCCGATGATCCTCGATGCGTTGATCTGGATTAAGTCGACTATTGATTCGACGCTCGCCTTTCGTCGATCCTGCCGCGAGGGCATATGCGGTTCATGTTCAATGAATATAGACGGCACCAACACGCTCGCCTGCACGCGTGGCATGGACGAGGTTAAGGGAGCCGTGCGCATCTATCCGCTGCCCCACATGCCGGTAATTAAAGACCTCGTCCCCGATCTTACCAGTTTCTACGCGCAATATGCGGCGACCGAGCCGTGGCTGAAGACCACGACTCCGACGCCGCAAAAGGAATGGCGGCAGAGCGAGGATGATCGGAAGAAGCTCGACGGTCTTTATGAATGCATCCTGTGCGCCTGCTGCACTACGGCCTGTCCCAGCTATTGGTGGAACGGTGACCGCTTTCTCGGTCCCGCCGCGCTTCTGCAGGCTGGCCGCTGGCTAAACGATTCGCGTGACGAGGCGGTCGGCGAGCGGCTAGATTTTCTGGAAGACCCATTCCGGCTCTACCGCTGCCACACCATCTTGAACTGCGCCAAAGTCTGCCCGAAGGGCCTAAATCCGGCGAAGGAAATCGCCCAGATTAGAAAGATGATGGTCCAGCGGCAGGTGTGATCGGTAAGGATGTTTTAAAAAGTCGTCCGTTTACAAGCCGGATGGATTGCGGCTGGGGCCTCGAAGGCACGCTATATGGCGTCTGGCAGTTTGCTCAATTCGCGGATCTTTGCCTGCCCATCAGCAAGTGCCTAATTTCCCGCCTATAAAAAGCGATCAAGGCAAGCGTTGTGCACGGGCGAGCAGGTTCGACACCGACGAACATGCCATCGGCCCCTCGCGGCGATCGATTAAGTGCCGTGGTCGTCGCGCCGATTGTAGTAATTCTGGCGACCCGTATTGCATTCGGCAAGGGTACAACTGGCGACAAGCCGGTCGGCCGCCTCGAGGAATAAAGATCCGCGGACAAGGACTGCCCATCACCGGCAAACGACGAAACTTAACGCCGCCGTCACTAAATCCAGCTTGACGATCAAAAGCCGCAGGCGAACAGGTTGGGGGTAGGCGTGGCTGTTCCTACCCGCAGAGCGCGCGCCGTCTATCCGTTGGTCTGGAGAGCAATTGCTGTAATTCTGTCGCGCGCCTTCATTGTTACCTGGCACGCAAAAAAGCCGTCTTGAAGCTTCTCGTGTCGCTTGTTGCAGGAGCCGTCGAACACGTCTCGATAGCCCGCTCGTTTAGGGTCGAAGCAGATTTCAGCGTCTTTGACTAAAGCTGCGAGATGCAGGATAACGCAAGGGCTGCTACAAGGGCGAAGAAAATCCGACGCAAAGTCCCCGAAAAACCGCCAACCAGTCAAGGGTTTCGGCTCGACCTTGCTCCGCGAACTGACGCGGCAGCTTGGTGGTAAGTATTCTGCACAGGTTTCGTCCGGAAGGAGTGAGAGTGTCGCTGACCGCCCGTGTTTGAGGCTGGGCTTCGATTTGATTGCAATCGGATCACCGCGCTAAATGATGATACTCAACTATCTATCCATGCCCACGCCTGATCAATATTCCTCAGCTCAAAAGTCTTTTCTTCGACCGGTGTCAAAGGCGAAAAAAGATTGATCATCGTTTTTGCCCAAGTGGGAGCTCCGACAACGCCGTATTTCCGCACGTGGATGTTCGCCTGAGCCTGCGCCGAAGCAGATCGGCTATCGAACACTGCTCCGAGTTCTATTCCGTCCCAGAGTTCAATTATGATCAATATGTCGATTGTCCCCACGGAAGAGAACGCCTCTGTCACTTCGCTGGCCATCCATTCGACGCTAGCTCGAGTGATTTTACCACTGACTTTGAATGCGTGAAGCGTAGCGCGTCCAGTCGGGATAAGCTTAATTGGTGATGCTTTCATTTGGACTTTGCTAGATGGCCTGCATGGCAGTTTCCAACGCCCAATGTTCGAAACTTTGATTTAGTGGCTTTCGCGGAGTAGCCAATAACTAGCGGTCTGCCTTCGTCCGGATTTCAAAGTTGCAAGCTGCCAATATGCCGAAGCTGTCGGAGGCGCCTCGTGGTAGGCCGCACGACGTTGGCTACTCAGATTCTCTGCGTGCCACTGAGCCTCCGACATTAGTCATCAACGCTATTGCGATTGTTGGCGCGATTATGATCCACAGCCAGAGAAAAATAGCGGGATTGTCCATGTACATCCTCCACTGCCTGCTTGAGGCGCGCCAATGTGTTTGTTTTGGTGTAATTGCCGCGAGAGCAAACAGTTCCACGTAACACTGTGTCAGATTTTACTGACAGCGCGGTTGCGCAGTCCTACTTTTACTGAAGCGGGTCCGCGAGGACTGCCGCGGATGATCTAGGCGATTGATAAGCGAGGCATCCAGCTCGAGACCGCGAACCGGTTAAGGCTGTTCGCAACCTGGAACCGGCGTGGTCGTAGAGCGTGGTCGACCAGAATGCCGATGCGGGCGGTATCTCAGATTTCTCGAAGTGCAGGACATAGTTATTTGAGCCGTCAAGAGGCGCCGGGACGAGCGAGCGGCGTCCTCAGGGACGTCGCCTAGGACGGCGATACACCTTCTTTCAGGACCCCTCTTTGAAAAATGAAATAAAAGCCCTGCCGGAATGCGAGTTCATTCGCATCGCGCCGAACGGCGTCCTTACTCGGAGCGCAGCCGTAGAGCGGGGGCGACCCTTCGCTCGGTTCGAAAACTCGAGCCCCAATCGGGTCGCCGGCCACGGTCGGTGGCCTCTCACCACGCCGATTGCGACAGTCTGATCCCGGTATGCTGCAGCTCTGAAGCCGGCAACCTGGTCACGGGTCGGATTTCTAATCCTCTCGCTGCCGCACGTTGTTAGTCGAGTCCTGCGGACGGCCGAACCGGACCGTAAGTCGCTGAAGCGTGACACCCTCGGCCACCGCCTTTCCGGCAGGCCAGGTTGAGCGAAACTTGATTTAACCGTATAACGGGCAGGGCGCGGAATCGGTTAGACTGGCGCTATGCCAAAACACCGCAGGCTATCCGGCGCCGCTTTTGGACTGTTCGCACTGCTTTCGATGGGCTTTGTGGGCGTGACCGTTCTCGCGCCATCGAGTGTGAAGGTCTCGGTTCTTGCGGCAGAAGGGGCTGTAGGAATCGGCAGTCGTGCCGGTCCGTTGTCTGATCAAATGAGTATGCGGGGGGCCACGGTAGGGGCGCGAACAGGGACGAACCCTCCACGCCAAAGCCGTTAGTTCGACCGGAATTGTAGAAGAAAAGTGCCGCGATAATTTTTCGACTACTTAAATCACCCAGACCTTAACGATCAGGCCGGAGCTGGTCTCCCCGACGACGCTGCGGCAAGGCAAGAAGCGCTTCTGCGCGCTCAAGACTCGAGAACGTCCACGGTCTCATCGCTTTCACTGAAGCCGACGAGAGTGCCGTGCGTCGCGAAAACGGGGAGTACTTTTTTAAAGTTCGCTTACGTTGACGAGACTCATCCGGGCAGCGGGGGTGACGAACTCGATCGAATGGTAGAAGGTAAACCTCGGCCCGCGTGTTTCAGAGAATTTCCCGTCTATAAGAAGCGACCAAGCAAAGCGTCGCGCACGGGCGAGCAGGTTCGACACCGACGAAACATGCCATCGACCGCCACGCAGAGATAGGAGCCCGCGCTCATTAAGCGCTTTCGTCGTGGCTCCGATGCTGGTGATGCCTCCAGCGCGCAACGTCGTCAGGAATGGCAATAGTTTGCGGACGTATTGGTCCGCCGCCGCCGACTGCACCGCTCGGCCGAATCGAGCCGCCTCCAGGGCACTCACCGGGTTTCCAAGGCTAGCTCCGCCTGCACGCTTGCCGCGAGCGCGGCCTTGCTTCGCTCGGAACCAGCCGCGCTCCTTTCGGCCAGCGTAGAGGTGGAGCATTAACGGATCCGCGTCCCGAACAGCTTGGCAAAGATGAACGGAACCCTGTGCGGTAGCGCGACTGGCCACTCACAAATGTTGAGCGGCACTCGCGCCTCAGACGGATCGCCGCTGCGGCGGCTCGAAAGCGGATGCGTGCCGGCTCGCGGTCTTGCCGTGCATCGCAAAAACTCGGCGCGACTCAGAGTCCTGCTTCATGGTCCAACAGGATCCGGTTCGAATCTCGAGCAGGAACAATGACCTGCTGCTTGAGGGCTTAAGGCCAAAACATTTTGGAAATGCTCGGAACATGCGCAGAAGGGGGGACTTGCAGTCACAGATATGGAGCGTGGTCATGCGAGCCCTGGTCTGGCACGGTAAAGAAGACATCCGGTGCGATACGGTCACGGATCCGCAGATAGAACATCCTCGCGACGCAATCGTCAAAGTTACGAGCTGTGCGATCTGCGGATCTGATCTCCACCTTTTTCACAACTTCATCCCTGCCATGATGCCCGGCGACATTATGGGCCATGAAATGATGGGGGAGGTGGTCGAGGTAGGCTCAGGTGTGAACGGGCACCTGAAGAAGGGCGAGCGGGTTGTGGTTCCCTTCACAATCACCTGCGGCGAATGCGATCAGTGCCAGCGTGGCAATTACTCGATTTGTGAGCGGACCAATCGGAAAAAGCACCTCGCTGATAAGGTGTTTGGACACGCCACAGCGGGGTTGTTCGGATACACGCATCTCACAGGTGGCTATCCAGGGGGCCAGGCCGAGTACGTACGCGTTCCTTTCGCCGACACCACTCATATAAAGGTTCCGGATTCCTTAACGGACGAACAAGTCCTTTTCCTGGGGGACATATTCCCGACCGGGTGGCAGGCGGTTGTGCAATGCGAACTGGAGCCTACTGATACCGTCGCGATTTGGGGCTGTGGTCCGGTGGGCCAGATGGCCATTCGCAGTGCGATCCTGTTAGGAGCCAAGCAGGTTATAGCAATTGACCGTTTACCCGAGCGTCTCGGCATGGCCGAGGCTGGCGGCGCCATTACAATCAATTTCGAAGAAGAAAGCGTGGTCGAGCGGCTGAACGAGTTGACTGAGGGAAAGGGCCCGGAAAAGTGTATCGATTGCATTGGCATGGAAGCTCATGTGATGCCTTCCGCCCCGGACACGGTCCTTGATCGCGCGAAACAGATGATGATGATGGAAAGCGATCGTCCACACGTGCTCCGCGAGATGATCTATGTTTGCCGGCCCGGCGGCGTGATCTCGATCCCCGGTGTCTATAGCGGGCTAGCCGACAAAATCCCGCTTGGGCAGCTGATGAACAAGGGCCTGACGGTTCGCACTGGCCAGACCCACGTCAAGCGATGGACCGACGACCTTCTTCGCCGGATTGATGAAGGGCAAATCGATCCGTCTTTTGTAATCACTCACACAGTCTCCTTGGAAGACGGGCCGGAGATGTACAAGGTGTTCCGCGACAAGCAGGACAATTGCATCAAGGTCGTCTTGAAACCATGAAGGGGCGCAAAAAATGAAGTACAAGGCCAACATCGTTCGCAGCGAAGGTGACCCAAAGATACTGCGGTCCGGAACCAGCTCGCTCACCGCATCCGACCGGTTGGGCAAAGCACTCGGGTGGTTCAGTCTTGGGCTCGGCTTGGTTGAGCTCCTCGCGCCTCACCGTATTACGCGGACACTCGGCATGGAGGGGCGGGAAGCATTAGTGCGGGCTTACGGCGCTCGTGAAATTAGCAGCGGGATCTTGTCTCTTTCAACCGAAAGAAGCTTGGGCCTGTGGAGCAGGGTTGGCGGTGACGGCATCGACATCGCAACGCTGATGACCGGGCTTCGAGAGGACAATCCCAAAAAACGGAACGTAGAGACTGCAATATTGCTCGTTGCTGGCGTTAGCCTTCTCGACCTTATAGCGGCGCAGGGCACGACCGTGGGACACAGTCGCACCTCCGGTGATCGGAACATTTACCGCGATCGTACTGGCTTTCCGGGTGGCCTCGCGGCCTCGCGAGGTGCGGCCAAAGAATTTCGGGCATCCTCTCAACAGGCGCTCGGCCAGGCTGCGCACGATGCCGGCTGATTTTGCCGCGTTTTCATCCTAGCCACGGTCGCTGTAGAAGCTGGAACGTAGAGCCGCCCGTGTCAGAGAGAATTTCCCGCCTATAAAAAGCGATCAAGTAATGCGTGGCGCACGGGCGAGAAGGTTGGACACCGACGAAGCATGCCATCGGCCGCCTCGCGGCGGTCGAATTCCTCGCTGGTTGAGCGCTTTGGTCGTGGCCCCGATGCTGGTAATGCCCCCAGCCCGTAACGACGTCAGGAACGGAAATAACTCGCGGACATCTTTGTCCGCCGTCGCGGCCTGCGCCTCGCGGCCGAATTGGGCCGCTTCTTTGGTGTTCATAGGATTTCCCAGCTTTGCGCCTGCCGCGCGCTTTGCCGCCAGAGCGGCCTTGGTGCGCTCGGAGATTAGCCGCCGCTCTTTCTCGGCTAGGGCGGCGTACAAATGAAGCATGAAAGGATGGGCGTCCCGCCCCAGCTCGGCAACGATGAAGGGCACCTTCTGCGCCATGAGACCCGCAACAAAGGCGACATCGTGAGAGAGGCGATCGAGCTTTGACACCACCACGCAGCATTTCGCGGACTTGGCAGCAGCCAGGGCAGCAGCCAGTTGAGGCCGCCGGTCGAGCGCGTCGGCACCCTTCCCGGTTTCTGCCTCGATGTACTCGCCGACCAGGGAAATGCCTTCCGCTTCGGCGAACCGGGCGATGGCCGCCCGTTGGGCTTCGATCCCCAGTCCAGAGCGCTGCTGCCGCTGTGTCGAGACTCGAAGGTAAGCAATCGCGCTATCCATACAAACAGCAAACCACCGTTTGCGGTTTGGATGAAGTCGAATTCAGAGCAATTTCATTGCTGTTTTCGTGTTGCAGCAGCGAAGTGGAGCCCGCATTCCAAGCCCCGGAACCCGCGCTTCAACGCGGCTCGTTTTGAAAAGTGACGGTCATCGCCGGAAGGCGGGAAGCCCGCACGTGCCGGCTAGTGTGGGCGACTGTGAGGCCTTCAGGCGAGTTACATCGGTTCAGCATGGGCGCCTCATCGGCCATCACCGCGAAAAGCTGCATAGACGCCCTTAGGCACCATAGGTGTCCTATGCCTGACGAGGGCATCTATGGACGGTCCGGGCGTCTATGCCTTGACTTGCAGATTCAGAGCCAGGGTCGCACTGCACTCGTATTGCTGCATTGAAGGCAGCGGACTTCACGCTCACCCTGTCGTCAAGCTGCTAGAGCAGAGATATACCAGCGTACATCGCAATAGTTCCGGTCACGACGACGGTGACGTAAGCGATTTCCAGTGCCATGACAGAGGCTCCCGCTAGCCGTTTTGTTTGTCCCTCAACGGAGCTCGGTTTCGGGAGTTCAGGGAGCTCATGAGTTGCAGTGAACAATTTCTTCAAAGTTGAGAGACGCCGTTTCAAAATTTGCGGCGCAGGCATTTCGCGATGCAATGACTCTTTTGCTGGCAAACCGTCGCCAAGCTGTCATGCTGAATCCGTAAGACGAAGGTCTAAGGCGGGGAGGCTCTCATGTTGCGTTTTTTCTGCCCGACTGCGCGGCAAGAATTCGACAGCGGCATCATCCTTGACGAGGAAACCTACCAGCGAAACCGGCTGAAGATCGTGGCCGTAGAGTGCGTCCATTGCGAAAGGAAGCACAGGTTCCTGCTAGCCGACTCAAGGTTCACGGCCCAAGAGGTCGCGGCTTGACGGCAAAGCGTTTGGTCAGGATTGCCGCAATCGCAACCGTTTTATCGGTCCCCGTAGTCGGTTCCGCCGAGGCTCGTTCGGCCTCCAGTTGCGCCAACCTGCAAAAGCTCGCGCAGGCGCACGCTAGTGACATGGCGAGACGAGAACGCCTGGACCAGGCCGGTTTCCAGCAACGGGCGGCCTAGGGCGCGAGAGCCGAAAACGTTGCGATGGGTCATGCCAGCCAGTCCCGGCCGTTGCAGCAATGGCGGGCGTCGCCGCGACATGCGTCCAATATGCGCCTGCCGGGCTGCAAAGCGATTGCCCATGCCGTCTCGCAATCAGGCCGATACTACTGGCTCATGTTGATCGGTCGCTAGGACTTATCCTGCCGTAACCTGCCAGCCATTCCTCGATTGTATCGCAGCGCTGGGGGACCACGACGACAGCGGCACCTTGCATCAGCGCCGCTGCGATCTGGAACTGCTCGCGCTTGGACGGCGGTGTGCTGACTCGAAGAACGTAACCCCGCTGTGCCGGACATCAACTCAAAGGAGCCATTAGCTTTATTCGTCTGCCGGCCCCGGCGCCGGCAGGTGGTCAGAGCCGGTCCCGGTTGTCTGAACAGATTTTCCGCGTCGATAAGTGGAGCCTCTGCCGGGGTTAGGCCGCCATGCGGAATGGCAGCGCGTTGAAGTAGGCTTGATCGGGTGTCATGCCGTCAAGGCTCGAATGCGGTCGCCGGCCATTGTAGAAGTCCAGGTAACCGCGATCGAGGCATCTGGGGCGCGCTTTCCTACGGCTATGACAGCGTCGGCAACCGCACCTCAGAGGCGCTGACGACCGGCACCACCACCACCTGGACCTATGCCTATCCACCCACCAACAACAAGCTCTCGACCGTCACCGAGGGCGGCAATGTGCGCACGCTCACACATGACGGCGCGGGCAACATCAGCGCTGACGACCGGGCGGGGACGGTCTACAGCTACCGCTACAACAACCGCGGGCGGCTGGACCGGCTGACCATCGGCACGACAGTCACCGCGGACTACATTTATGACGGGCTGGAGCGGCTTTCTATCCGCACCACACAGAACATGAGCCCGGCCGGGACCACGCACTACGTGTATGATCTCGACGGGCGGCTGATCGTGGAGGCGGACGTCACCGGTCAGACGCTTCGGGAGTACGTCTGGCTCGACGAGATGCCGCTTGCGGTGGTGGCCGATGTGGACACCATGAGCCCGCAGCTGTGGTTCGTGCATGCCGACCATCTTGACCGGCCGGTGCGGATGACCGACGGCGCTCAGGCGGTGGTGTGGGAAGCAGTGTACCGGCCGTTCGGGAGCGCCGTGTCGATCACCGGTAGCGCGAGCAACAACCTACGCTTCCCGGGCAGTATTTCCTGTTGGAAAGCGGGCTGCACTTCAACTGGCATCGGCACTACGACCCGACCACAGGGCGCTATCTGCAGCCCGATCCGCTAGGATTCGTAGATGGGCCTAGCCTGTATGCGTATGCGTTTTCGTCGCCGACGCAGCTTGTTGATCCAGAAGGACGGTTCGTCCCCGTTCCGATTCTGGTGGGCGTAGCAGTCGGCATAGCTCTTGACATAGGCTTTACGGCTGCCAAGGAATCCCATTGTACATGCAACAGCACTTCCACGACGGGAGGCTACACCGCAGTCGGAGCCGCGATAGGATTTTTTGGTCCTTACGTCGATAAACCAAGGATGGGCTTAGCAGGCGGAGGGAGATCGGGAGACAAGACGTCAATCTTTAGCAGATGGCTTTTCGACAGAGCGGCGGGATCATCGGGCGGCGCTGCGCGATATACTGGAAGAGCAATTAGTAAGATTGCACCCGGTCTCGGATCTGCTCTCTTGATCTTTGATGTGTATCAACTTGCACGGTGTTATGCTGGCTAATGGACCATCCAGACCATGCTCTTAAGATTCTACTACGACGCTACGCCGCGTCTTCGTGGCGGGATGAGATTAGTTCTGGGACTCGCCTGTTCCATGATCTTCTAATAACTGGCGACAACGTGTTGGAATTTTGGAGAGAGTTTGATCCAAATTCCGAGATCAAAGTAGATGACTTTAACATTGATGAGTTTTTTCCTTCGGAGTTGTCGTGGGATGCTTTGGCTATCCGCCTGTACGCTCGCTTTGGGCTGCATCAGCGCATACTGCAGAGATATAAGGAGCTAACCGTGCAGGACATACTGGACTTGAAAAAGGGAAAGGCTTGGAGCGAAATCAGGAGAAACCGCTAGCTTGATCCCCCCACACGACGCTGCTGTCGCAGACTGCGACTTCGACGAATTGGGTCGGCTCCCGACGTTCCTCGGCTCTGCCAGCCAGACTTGGACCTCGGCTTATGATAAGACCGACAAATCTCGTGTCCGTCACCGCCCCCGGCTCAAACGTGTATCAGTGGGCGTTCGACTCTCTGAGCCGCCTCATCCGCGAAACCAACGAAGAGAGCGCTCAGGTTAATTTGACGCTTAATGGCAAGGATCAGATTACGACCTATGCCGATCCGCGCTCGCTTGCCACGACCTATGTGCGCAATGGATTCGACGACGTGATCCAGCGCACGAGCCCCGATCGGGCGCATCGCCCTTCGGCAACGGCCTGGTGTTCACGAAGACGCTGACGCAGGATTACCTGATAGACACCCTGAAAGCACAGGACACCGGAACGTCAACAACCGTGCCCGATCGTGGCCATTCCTTTGGCGACGACATCAACCTCACCGGCATTACCGACAACGTGACACCGGCGCGAAGCGAAACCTACGCCTATACGCCGCCGGCCAACCGTCTGCAGACCGCGGGTGGCATCTGGGGTTCGGTGGCCTACGGTTATGACAGCGTCGGCAATCGCACTTCGGAAACGCTGACGTCGGGCGGCACGACGACCTGGACGTATGCCTCTCCGCCGACCAATAACAAGCTCTCGACCGTCACCAAGGGTGCCAATGTGCGCACGCTGACGCATGACGGCGCCGGCAATATCAGCGCCGACGACCGCGTGGGGACCGTCTACAATTATCGCTACAACAATCGCGGACGATTGGACCGGTTGACCATCGGTTCAACGGTGACGGCGGACTATGTATATGATGGTCTGGAACGGCTCGCGATCCGCACCACCCAGAACATGAGCCCGGCCCGGACCACGCACTACGTGTATGATCTCGGCGGGCGGCTGATCGCGGAGGCGGACGACACCGGTCAGACGCTCCGGGAGTACGTCTGGCTCGACGAGATGCCGCTGGCGGTCGTGGCGGATGTCGACACGACATTGCCGCAGCTTTGGTTCGTGCATGCGGACCATCTCGACCGGCCGGTCCGTATGACCGACGGCGCGCAGGCGGTGGTCTGGGACGCAGTGTATCGGCCGTTCGGACAGACTGTGTCGATCACCGGCAGCGCGTCGAACAACCTGCGTTTTCCCGGGCAGTATTTCCTGATCGAGAGCGGGCTTCACTATAACTGGCACCGGCATTACGACCCGACCACGGGGCGATATCTGCAGCCCGATCCCATTCAGCTTACCATGGCGTCGCAAACGAATCTAAATGGCAATGCTCCAAGTATCTCGCCGATTAGCTCATTTGACGTTCTCAATCTTGGTTTGAAAGAAATGCCGATTAGCGTTCGGCCAAATACATTAAGAACTTCAGCCGCCGTCAGAAGTCTCGATTTCATAACGTTCACCGGTTCAATGTTTGGCGAGGCAAGCGATTTGTATGGATATGCAAAACAAAGTCCGCTCATAAGAGTAGACCGGACGAGATTATTTGTAGGCCCCACCTACCCTAATCCTCCGACGTCGACGGCTCAACAATGCATGGGTGGTAAGAATTGTGCTGCTATAATTGCGGCTTGCAAGCAGAAATGCGTTGATTCATTGTTCGTGAATCCTGGAGGACCTGGGGGATTCGAAAATCTCCGCAGATGCGTACGGCAATGTGCTGCAGCCCAAGGATGCTTTGGCTACTAGGAGATTTTACCGTGGAACGAGAAGCCGCAGAAAAGGTAATCGAGTCTGCTATTCTCGCTGGAAAGTATTTGGATCAAATATTTGTGCTTTCCGATGCGATACAAGACCAGTCTGAAAAGACCGCCTTTAGAAAGTCCATAGGAGAAATTCTAGGCGCGCTCTACACAGATATAATGATGCCTGTGATTGCGAAGTATCCCGAACTCGATCCAGACAAATAGAGTACCGGATGGAGTCAAGAAATGTCCAGGGCGCAAATCGCAAGAATGACTACTTGGTCGACACCCTCAAGGCGCAGGACACCGGGACGTCAACGACGGTGCTTGATCGCGGCCATTCCAAAGACAGCGGGCGGGCATCTGGGGCGCTCTTGCTTACGGCTATGACAGCGTCGGCAATCAACCTAGACCTATGCCTATCCGTGTACCAACAATAAGCTCTCGACCGTCACCGAGGGCGTGTGCGCACGATGACGCATGACGGTGCCGGCAACAAAGCGCCGACGACCGGGTGGGGACCGTTTACAATTATCGCTACAACAACCGCGGTCGGCTCGACCGGCTCACGATCGGGGCCACGGTGACGGCGGATTATGTGTATGACGGTCTGGAACGGCTCGCGATCCGCACGACGCAGAACATGACGCCGGCTGGCACCACGCACTACGTGCACGACTTGCAGGGCCATCTGATCGCGGAGGCGAACGACATCGGTCAGACCCTGCGCGAGTATGTTTGGCTGGACGACATGCCTCTAGCCGTTGTGGCCGATGTCGCCACTACGAATCCGCAGCTCTGGTTCGTGCATGCCGACCATGTCGATCGGCCGATCCGCATGACGGACGGCACCCAGGCGGTGGTGTGGGACGCGGTGTATTGGCCGTTCGGGGGCGAGGTGTCGATCACCGGCAGCGCTAGCCACAACCTTCGCTTTCCTGGGCAGTATTTCCTGTTAGAAAGCGGGCTGCACTACAACTGGCACCGGCACTACGACCCGACCACGGGGCGCTATCTGCAGCCCGATCCGCTGGGGTTCGTGGATGGGCCGAGCCTGGATGCGTATGCACTGTCGGCACCGACGCAGTTCGATGATCCTGAGGGATTACAAAGAGTACCCAGGCCATGGGGCCCTTTCAGCAGATACAATCCGTACGATCGGTTTCACGGTCCGGTGAACTTCAGTGTTCGCTCCAATATCACCAATGTAGGAAGTAGCCCCCCCTAATTTCGCAACGAATGTTTGCAGACAGCAATTTGAAGTGAATCTGCAGCTGAGCGGTTTCAGCCGGTCGGTGACAAATATCGGCTCAAGCTATGCGCGATTTGAACGGGATGGTAGTAGATGGCAAATCTATCAATCCAGCGGCAATGAAATTACCGCGCGCTTTTTCCCGGCAACGGGGCTACCTGGGTTTAAAATAAGGTTGCCGCGATGATCTGTTTTGGAGCGCGCAATGAAGATTATTGAAAGCGACGACGAGATTGCGGGCCTTGTTAGCTTTCTCCCGAATGACTTGAGGTCGAAAGATCCTCCTTGGGAGGCTGTTGAAAGGGCCTGCTTCGAATATCGGACAGACATCTTCTTCGACGACCTCATATTGCCTGCTAATTTGGGGTTTTTATCGACGTTCTTGGTAAGCATTGGAGAAGATCGGTGTTACGTCTTCAATCACAGGTCCTTGGTGAATGGCCGGGTGACAAATGATTGCGAGGTAGCTTTTCGACTCAGCTCATCTTGTAATCAAACACAAATCGCGAAGAGCTTGGGTAATTGCGGGCCTGATCACAGTCGGTTGCTATCGGTTTTTAGCTTTGTTGGAGATTTTGGCGTTATCTCCGCGGAGGCGGATTGGTTCATATTTGCAAGACTTGATAGCCAAGCGCTTTTCACCTCAAGGAGACAAGACAAGTTCTATAAGTGTCAGAATGCTTGGTGGCCTCACATTGTGAGGGATGAGCCTTTTGAATAAGTTATAGTGGCGCGTTTTTTGATGGCGGGCATCTGGACGCGGCCGGAACTTCTCGTCCGTCGCGGCCTGCACGCACTCGGTTTCCGTTACAGGCTGCACGATCGTACGCTGCCCGTTGCCCCGATCTGGTTTTTCCTAAATTGAATGCGGTTTTTCTTCTGCACTGATCACACGTGCTGGACACGATAGCCCAGCTCGTTTTCGAGCACATTCAGTATCGTGGCCAACGTCCGGCTTGCTCTTGCCGACGTTCGAAGAATTTCAGGATGCATCCGATTCCCCCAACCTGTTCCCGCAATTTGGCGATCTGGTGAGGGCAGCCGACGATTTTGGAAACAAGTATTGCGATGACGTGATGATCGATGGACAGGTATTCAGTGCATTCAGGCGGACGAAGGCGGGTATGCCGGAAAGGTAGACACCGGTTCGGTACGTGCTCTGTTTGCTTCTGCGGGGCCGAGCGTTTCGCAAAAGGCTCTCCTAGATAACTACACTGCTTTCAACCGGGTCCCTCAACGCTCGATCTCTCCTTATGCTGCGCGATCTGCGCAGGAAGGGGTGGACTCCTATCGGCCTGTTACCCGCAAAATGTGAGAAAATGTACTCGGAACTGAGAAACACATACCAGAGACCATAGGTGATCCGGCTTTACGCACAGCAGTGCTTCGGAGCGAGGGCTGCGCTGCCGGTGGACGTTTGGGTAAGAACCTTCTTCAAGTGGCCGCTAGGCTTCAAGCTTGGCGCAAGAAAGCCTTCATCGACCTCTTCACGGCGTGTACTGTGCTGGGGAAGCTTGAGCGACTGATTTGGGTTGCATCCCAAGAGCGCAAGGTTCACTCCATCGCGTTGTGCAGAAATAATGTGGCGCATCCGATACGGTGGGCCCGGAGAAAAAATGCGCGGCGCCAATCCGCTGGCGTGCAAGATATGTTTGCCTCAAATACGCAGTGTGTTTCCGCATATGCTGCTATCGCGGCTCAACGCACCTCCAGCGGGAGGATTTACTATAGAATCGTCAGCGGGCAATGCGACTGCGCCCAATCAGTCTTTTGTGCGGGTCACAGGGGCCGGTGTTCACGACGAATATTCCGCACGTGACCGGCCAACAGGTTTCCGGCCCTACCCGCAAAGTTACGCCGGAACACTCTCGGTCTCAGATTTCATAAACGTTTTCTAGCCTATAGAGTGGCACACGAGACAAGCTAGGTGGAGCCCGGCTTCTTCTGCTGGTCGTAGTCGTGGCTGTAGTGACCGGCCTTGTGCTGCCGTCGGGCAAGAGTGAAAAACCACTGTGGTGGGGTCAACGGATTTCTGCGGGCTTCCTCCAGCCTCGCGAGCAAAGGTTTTGCATCCGCCTCGAATTCATCGAAAGGCTTTAAGCCGCTTATCAAGGCGGCTTGCCGGAACCGATCGCGCAGATTGGTAAACTCACCGGCCATCTCCGAATAGTCAGAGATAGCCTCATCTATTCCCAAGGCCCGATGAACCGGCGGTATGACAGTTGTGAGGAGAAGAAACACGGCAGCTGCCCACGACCCTCGATCATGCTCCACGCCGCAAGCGCACCAAAAATGACCGGTGCGACGACCAGCCCAACCCGGATTCCGCGCAGCCATCGCAACCAAATTGTAAAATTGGTTGCGGTGTAGGCGCAGTTTTCGGACTGCCGCTGGCACTCATCGACTAGAGCATCTGTTCGGGCGTTGCTCATGACACTGTCACCGGCACGGCCGCGCCGAGGATTTTCTGCCATTCCGCTCCTGCCAGGGCCTCATAGTTGTCGCGCTCGTACTCGCAGGCATCTATGGCACGCTTTATGCGCTCTGAGCTCGCGAGAGCCATTCGGCGCCGAGGCTTACAACTTCGCCGTTGCCTGGCATCACAATCCATCTGTTTGCCTGGGTTGTCAGAAAGGCAAAGAAATCCCTCACCATCCAGTCATGGTAGAACTCGTCGTGGTGGCTGTATTCCCACTGATCAAGGAACTGGATCGCCAGCCGCTCCAGCTGAAAAGATTTAAGCGTCCACGCATTGTTTTCGCGCTGCCAGCACTTTGCCATGCGCACCAGCTTCCTCGTGTTTTTGGAGCGCCGCGAGTCCGAGGCCTCGATCTCAATTATCTCGGCCTCTGCACTGGAAGCCTTGTAGCGTCCCCCATCATTGGTGTCGCAAATGATTACGCTGCCGTCGTTGCAACGAAAGCCGGGGCAGACTTCAATCGGTATAGTGTTGAATGGCACGATGACGACCTGGCCATCTCCTCGCATCGTGGTCTGGGTATAGGTTTTCGCGAGAACGTCCTTCACTAGCGCTCGTACACGGAGGCCGGCAGCAGAAAAACAAGGTCGATATCGCGTGAAGGGCGCACCCGCGTATCCTTACCCCACGAACCGATCAGGTAACTGTTTGCGGTTTCCGAACTGTGCCCGTGATAGGCTCGGTTGAGAGTGGCGCGCACCCCGCTGTGCTTTGTAAGTCCGTCCGCGAGCTGGTCTGTGGTCAGGGCGAGGTTGCTCGCAAGCCGCGTGAAGCGCCTTGTCACGTAGGCCCATTGATAGACCGGCGAGGGTGTCTGCCCGAGTAAGGTCGATCTCGCAGCGTGCTGGAAAAGTCCCGACTGCGACGGATACATTGTCATGACAAACCTCTCCATCGACAATGAATGTGGCGCAATAAATCCAATATAGTCGATATTCCTGTTTTGTTCCAGTGCGCACATAATTCAAGACTTTCGTGGACGGTTCACTAGACCGCGGTATGCGCGAATTCGTGCGGACTGCTGAACTGGGATCTGTGCTAGGTTCGCACGAAGCCTGTAGCCACCTCCGGACCGAGCGACTTTAAAAGCTCTGCAATATCAAAGGCGCGGTTCGCTTTCAGATTCTCTCGCCCCACGAAAAAATCGTTCAAAGTGCGGAGGCTGCCTTCTCAAAAAGCGCACCAAAATCAACCGCTTATGAGAACCGTACCAAATCCGCAAAGTCGGAAGGTTTGGAGAGAAGCGGGCCAAGAGAGAGAATTTCGGGCTCCGCGTGGGCCAGCTTAGTGCGGAGGTTTTATCGCGGAGGCCGGCGTATTATTGTCCCTAGCCGCTAAATTCCCGCTGCGGAACTGACCTCCGCTTTGTCCAAATGGGGGAGGGCGCCGTCTTGCAATCCTGGATGAATCTCACCACCTCGTCCGCAGCGCGTCGAGGTAGTCATTCTCAATTGGCCGCATGTACATAGCAATTTTGCGAGACATGACAGCCTTCTTCCCGTCGGGGTAGAGGATCTCCGATAAGAGATCGGCGGTCTCCACGACATTGAGGAATTGCTTTGCCACCGCCTTGTCGTAGAGAGCGAGCGTTTTGGTTTCGTCGCGCGCGATGTCGGAGATCTTCTGCTGGTAGCCCTCCGGCCAGGCGATGGCGGCCTCGGTTACTCGGCGCCTGAAGCGAACCCAGGCCACTCGGAACTGGAATTCGTGAGACTGCTGTTTTGGTGTCAGACCGCGCTTATGGCAGCTCACCATCCAGCGGTCATAGAGTCGGCTGAATTCAGCCTGTCGCTGCTCTTCGGGAGTGCGGGCACGGAATATATCTCTAATCCATTTTAGCATGCCGTCAGTCCTCCATCCGATCGCTGGGCAGCCTTTGCGCAAGTTCACGGCAGGCATGTGTGCCTTCGCAGAATTTCTTGCCGCCATTTAGAGCGCCGCTCGTGGACCTCATAGTCTGTCACTGGGCTTCTTCCCAATGATTCATGATCAGCATCTACGCGACCCGGTCAACACGCTTCACAGCACTTTCCAGGGCGCGATAAAACCGCTGCTTTAGGTCAGCGAACAATAACAAAAGCACCATTCGCAACATAATAGTTCCGCTTAAATTCTAACGGTGTCGTCTTTGAAAACAGCAAAAACGGGTGGCGTCTTCTTCTTAATAATCCCGAACAGATCGATCGGACCGGCCTGCGCAGCCATTTTCCGCGCGTGCGGATAAAAAAAACTAGGGTCCGAAGGTGGTAGCCACCGGCCAAGATAGATCCCTGCTTGCGTCGCGAGTTTCGCTAACCCTGAAGGCAGAGTGGCCTGCACCCGGTTCCGAAGACACCGAGTTAGGTGTTATGATGCGCCGAAGTTTTCACAGGCTGCCGAGGGCATCGGAGCTTCCATGCATCGGCTCGAATGCGCCCGCATGCCGGCATTTCGGACACCGAAGATTTACGCTCTTGCCGTGGGGCGCCTGTGAGCCCAAAGCGCGCCTCGGCCGCTTCAAACTTGGGTGGGCTCGTGGAGGGGTCCGCGGTGGGTTTGAGTGTTGTCATCTCAAAAATCCGAGCGCTGAAATGGTGCGATCATCAATAAACTTGACAAATCTCGACAGGAAATTATAGAAGCGATTCGTTGCCGCGTCGCGCATCACGACAGCGCGATCTAAAAAGGGCATGCTCAAGCCAAAAGTACGGTCGGAACCCCCTAAAGCGCTCTCGGGGTAAGATGTTAAAACCATAGAGCTTTAGCTGTGGGGCCATCCTTGACAGGACGCCACAACGCCGAGCGGCGAAGTAGCGAACCGGCTCAGAGAGTCCCCCATGCGGGGCGCCGGGGAGATCATCCGAAATCAGCGATCCGCTCAGCGGACCCGCTGCTGTTGGGGCTCTCCGCATGTCCGACGACTTATCCACAACCGATATTGGTCCCGATACACCGCTGCGGCTTGCGGACGCGATTCGCGTGGCGTTTCCTTCCGGCGGAATGGCGCCGTCTGGTTTGCGACGTGAGCGTGACCGCGGCCGGCTGGTGATGGAACGCATCGCAGGCAAAGATTTCGTCACGCTGCGGTCAATCAACGAGATGAGGGCCCTATGCCGCGACCAGCGAAACCAGTCCGACTCTGGTTCGAGGCCGAAGAGCGATCTAAAGACGGGAAGCTCATCCGCCAAGGGGCCTGGGTCATTCGTGACGGGCCGCGCAAAATCCGCACGGGCTGCGCTCGAGAAGACCGCGAAGGGCGTGACCGAGCTCTCGCAGAATACCTTGCCAGCAAATACGAAGTCCCACGAGAGCGGGGCCGTCATCCGTCTGAAATCCTCGTCCTAGACGTGCTGAACATCTATTTGACAGACAAGGCACCGGACCATGCGAGGCCGCTCGAAACAAAGCAGCGAGTGATGACGCTCGCCGACTATTGCGAGGGCAAAACGTTGGCCGACGTGAATGGTCAGTTTTGCCGAAACTACGTGAAGCAGCGGGTCGACAAGCCTTGGAAATCCGCGCGGCCGGAAGACACGGGAAATAAGCCTCGCCTCGTGACTGAGGCGGCCGCACGCCGAGAGCTCGAAGATTTGCGCTCCGCGATTAATCACCACCGGCAGGAAGGCTATTGCTCTGAAATCGTACCGGTAGTGCTTCCGAAAAAGGCGCCGGCGCGTGAGGGTTTTCTGACCGAATCAGACGCGGCCCGAATTATTTGGGCGGCATGGCGTGCAAAGCAGGTCATGCGTGACAAGAAGACCAAACGCGATGTCGGCAAACATATCGCTCGCTTTATGTTGGTTGCCCTCTACACGGGCAGCCGCAGCGGAGCTGTGGCTGGCGCGTCGTTCGTCCCGGCTATCGGACGCGGGCACATCGATACCGAGAACGGCCTGTTCTTTCGCCGCGCACAGGGCGCGCGAATTACAAAAAAGCGACAGCCGCCAGTCAAGCTTTCGGAAAGGCTGCTTCTGCATTTGCGCCGCTGGGAACGGCTCGGCATATCGAAGCTGGCCGTGATTCAGTGGAACGGGAAGCCGTTCAAATCGATCAGGAAGGGTTTTGCCGCAGCCGTCAAAGCGTCCGGCGTTGAGAAGGGCTACCCGATCACGCCGCACCTTCTCCGCCACACCGCGGCGACTTGGCTCGTGCAACGTGGTGTTTCCACTTGGGACGCTGCCGGCCTTCTGGGCATGAGCCCCGAGATGATCGAGCGCGTCTACGGGCACCACCATCCGGACTTCCAGGCCAATGCCGCCGCGGCGCTATCGGGACAGAAACGGGACAGAAACCCCGTGAACAAACCGCGACGAGCAACAATGAACGAAACAAATATCGCCGTGATTTCAAGGAAAGCCCAATGAAACACCACGTTCGGGACGAGGGGGTCGCAGGTTCGAATCCTGCCACTCCGACCACTTTCCCGCGTCCGTTTCCGGACCCTTTTATCGGCATTGTAGGCCATGATCTGGCCGCTGCCCGGCGCTTCGCGCGCCGAGCATCTGCGATGGTCTGCAGTCTTCCGATCTTTCGTCGTCCGGCCGTTACTTCCCGCCCGCGCGCTTCGCGGATTCGGCGATGACCTTGCTCTGGTCGGCGATCTCGGCGGCGAATTCCTTGGCAGGTCCTGGCCGCACCACCTGGCCCATCGGGGTCAGCTTCTTCACCACCTCCGGATCGGACAATGCCTCGGTGATGTCGGCCGCGATCTTGTCGCGCAGTTCGGGCGACATCTTTTTGGAGCCGAACAGCCCTACAAGGCCGTCGAGCGTCAGGGCCGGGTAGCCCGCTTCCTTGACGGTCGGAATATCGGCCAGCGCCGGCGCGCGCTGCGTGTTCATCAGCGCCAGCACCTTCACCTTGCCGTTCGCGACCTGCGGCCGCATGATCGCATAGGCCGCGCCATAGATCTGGATGCGCCCCGAGGCGAGATCGTTCAGCGCCTGCACCGCGTCCTTGTACGGGATCTTCGCGACATCGATGCCCGAATCCTTCATCCAGCCGGTCACGACGAAATCGACCGCGCCGGTGGTGCCTGCATAATTAAGCTGGCCGGGCTTTTCCTTGGCGAGCTTCACGAAGTCGGCGAGCGTGTTGACGCCGAGGTCGGCCGGCACCCCGATCGCGATCAGGGTATTGGTCGCGCGTGCGATCGGCACGAGATCGTCCTGCTGGTAGGGCAGCTTGTCGTGCAGCAGCGGATGCGCGGTGAAGGTCGAGGTCGGGGCCATCAGGAAGGTGTGGTCGTCGTTCGCCGACACAAAGGCGTTGATCGCCACGATCGCATCGCCGCCGGGCCGGTTTTCGACCACGACCGGCTTGCCCCATTTCGCTGCGAGCTTGTCGGCAAGCAGGCGGGTGGTGATATCGACGCCGCTGCCGGGTCCGAGTGGCAGGATCATGGTGACGTTGCGCTGCGGCCAGTCCTTGACGGGGGGCTGGGCCTGGGCCGGGACATGGCCGGCGGCGAGCGACGTAAGGACGATGCCTGTTGCGGCAAGCAGACGGAGCATGGGCGGGTTCCTCTCCTTATGGTTTGGTTTTTGGCTACCGCTTTGGGGCGTAAGGGTCAATGCGGCATGGTTTTGCGCAGTGCGAAAGACTTTCAAAGAACCACGCACTCCGGCCAGCGCGGAACGCTGGATCGCAGGCTTCAACATAATGCGAATGTAACACGTCGCCGCGACCGACTTTTCGTACTGGTCGTGCCTGCATTCCGGGTGGCCGGTCGGTTGACGCATCGCTCGGCGCAACTGACGCCGGTCCAGTGGTAGACGACGACCGGAACCTCTACTCCCGGTCCTCATTGTAACGACGTGGAGAACGGCCATGTCGTACGCGAAATTTGCAGCCATGATCGCGGTTTCGACCGTGGTGATGTTCGGGCTGATGTATCTCAACACCTATGCCCTCGATCATGTCTGGTATAGCCAGACCCGGACGTGGATGGCGCTGGTCATGGGCGCGGCGATGGCCGCGATCATGCTCGGGTTCATGTGGGGCATGTATCGGAATCCGACCGTCAACGCTGGCATATTGATTGCCGCAGCCGTCGTCTTTGCCGGCGCGCTGTATCTTGTTCGCAGCCAGGACACGGTCGGCGACGTGGCTTACATGAAGGCGATGATCCCGCATCATTCGATCGCGGTGCTGACCAGCGAGCGGGCGAATATCCGCGATCCGAGAGTGAGAAAGCTCGCGGATCAGATCATCGAAGCGCAGGTTCGCGAAATCGCCGAGATGAAGCAACTCATCGCCGATCTAAACCGCAATCCGGCGCCCGACAGCGCGCCTGTGCTGTCACCGCGAAATCCGGCGCGGTGAGGATTTCGTGAGTGCGTGTGAGGCGGGCTGCCGAGTCGTCATCGATCACGTCCGCGGCGGCCTTCTGCGTTCGCTGAACCACGGACGATAATCCGTCATCTTGGCGCGCTGGCCCTGCGGCGCGCGGCGCTTGCAGGTTGCGAATTCCTCGCTGCCCTCTTTGGCGCCCCAGCGCAGTTCGACGCAGTCGTTGACGTTGTAGGCCATCTCGAGATCGGTAACGCGGTCGATCACGTCTTTCAGGGACAGCGTCCATTGCGAGCCGTCGGTGCGCGGATAGGAGAATTTGCGCGCCGACAATTCCTGCGCCAGCACCGCCTGCAATTCGGCCTTCACCTGTTCGGGGCTCTTGTCCTTCGGCATCGCATAGCGTTCGGGACGGCGCGCGACGCGGTCCGGGAAGTTACGGACCACATCCATCGCGATCAGCAGCCGTAGGTCGCGTGACGGCGTGGCGAAGTCCTCCCATGCACCGGTGGTCTCGAAGATCGCGGCACCGTCCGGCATCGAGGCATCGCCCTTGCCGCTGAGCTGATACTTGCGTCCGTTCTCGACCGAAGTGACGCGGGCTCGCACCTGCTCGTCGAGCGAGGTGATCGCCTCTTTCATCGCGCCTAACGGATCGAGCGGGTTGGGCGACATCACGTCGTCCATCTTGTCGTAGAAGCCCTCGACCGACAGCTTTGTCTGTTCGAGCGAGAAGTCCGAATAATTCGGGTTCTTGGAAATCTCCGCGACGGTGAGCCGGCGCAGGCTTCCGTTCTTGTCGCGCACGATCGGGCGGAACCGCTTGAAGCCTGCATCGCCGAGCGCCGGTTCCTGCGCGAACAGGAAATTGCCGCGCCAGAAGCGCTTGCGCGCGACCGTGCCGTCGGGCTGCGCATCGACCGCAAGGAATACGCCGGCATTTCCGTCGGTCTGCGGCACGCGCTTGGCGATGATCAGCAGATGCCCGTAGGGGTCGGCATAGACGGTGCCGGGCCGCAGATGATCTTCCGACAGCGGCACGGTGTAGAAGTCGGAGCCTTCATGCGCCGCGAGCGTGCGACCCGCACCGGAATGAACGCCGTCGGCGACGCTGTATTGCAGGTAATGGCCGAAGCCCAGAGCAAGCGAGGTCGGCCGTGGCGGACGTACCGGCGCTGCCGGTTTTGCAACAGGTGCTGCACCGCCGGGTGGGGGCGGCACGGCGAAGCCCGGCGTCGCGCGCACCGCGGTCTTCTGCTGCGCGGGCTTGCCTTCGGGCTTTTGCGCGGATGGCTGTTGCGGCTTGAAGATGTCGAAGAGGTTGCCGGCTGGCCGTTGCGGCGATCCACCGGACGCCTGCGCGTCCTCGGCGGCGACGATGTCCTCAGGCGCTTCGGGCCGCGGCTCTTCCTTCTCGATATTCCACCAGACCGGACAGCGTGGCGCGTTGCCACCGCCGCCGCGCGTGCATTTCGCATAGCCGTAAGGCAGGCCCATCTTGAAGGCGAAATAGGCGCGCAGGAAATACGGCAGGTCGGCGCAGTCCGGCCGGATGTAGAGGTTTATGGAGTCTTCGCGCAGGCCAAGATGATTATGCAGCACGTTGCGCGCGGGATCGCGCAGCACGACATGCAGCGCCGGCCATGACGGCGACTCGCCCAGCGGCGCCTCGAACAGCTTCTCGATCCAGGCGGAATAGAGATTTTCGGTCTCGCGATTCCAGGAATTGCGGATCGGCCAGACGCTGGTCTTCGAACCGGAGGGGCGCGGCGGCTGCTTGGCGGCAACGTCGATCTCGCGCGAGACGGTGCGGCATGCGGCCGAAGCATTGGCGCGGGTGAGCTGCGCCTGCCATTTGCCGGCGGCGGGTGTGGCGACTTCCGCCAGCCAGAAATAAGGCGGCCCGCCACGCCGCTCGCGCGAAGTTACCGCGACCTTTCCGTTCGGCGCGATCAGCGAGAGCTCGCCATCGAGCGGCTTTTCGCTGGCGACGATGATGCGCAAGGGCGCGCCGGTCCAGGGCGCCAGCGGGGAGGGCAGCACCGCGATCTCGGCGGCGTCCTCGCAAGCTGCGGACTGCGCCCGGGCGCCGTTGGCCGGAATAAGCGTTGCCACCGACGCGACCGCGGCAGTCAGCCAGACGGCGGCGCGCAACCGGTACGATCGAATCATGGCGTGGTTCCCCCGGGGCAACCTCACCGGTATTGGAATGCTTTGGCGGAAGCATGGCAAGGGGACGCCTCTTGCCGGGGATTCTGCCCTACTCGACCCCCTTGATCCCCGTCGTTTCGATCAGCTTTTTCTTGTAGGCCAGATCCTCGGCGATGAATTTTGCGAAGGCATCCGGGGTGCTCGCCACCGGCTCGAAGGCCAGCGTCTGCAGCCGCTTCTGGAATTCCGGCTGGGTGAATACCTGCGCCACGTCCTTCTGGATTTTCTCGATCACCGGCTTCGGCGTCCCGGCGGTCGCGAACAGCCCGAACCAGCTCTGCGGGTCGATGTCGGGGAAGCCGGCTTCCTTCAGGGTCGGCACGTCCGGCAACTCCTTCTGCCGCTCCTTCTTCGAGATCGCGATGGCCTTCAGCTTGCCGGACTGGATGTGGCCCGCGGTGACCGACCAGCCGCCGAGCGTCATCTGCACGTCGCCGGCGATGGTCGCGGTGATCGCAGGCGCGATGCCGCGATAGGGGATCTGCATCAGTTCGGCACCGGCCTGCGCGCGCAGCATTTCGAACAAGAGATGCGGCTGGCTGCCGACGCCGTACGAGCCGTAATTCAGCGCGCCCTTCTTCTCCTTCGACAGTGCGACCAGCTCCTTGAGCGAATTGGCCTGAACCGAGGGATGCAGCACCACGAGCTGGTTGAGCTCGATCAGCTGCGTGATCGGCGCGAAGTCCTTCACCGGATCGAATTTTGCGTTCGGAAACAGGAACGGATTGCTGGTGATCGAGGAGTCGCTGGTCAGGAGCAGTGTGTAGCCGTCGGCCGGCGCGCGGGCGACGAATTCGCCGCCGATCATGGTGGAGGCACCGGGCTTGTTCTCGATGATGACCGGCTGTTTCCAGATCTGCGAGAGACCTTCGCCCAGGGCGCGCGCCATGCCGTCGACGCCGCCGCCGGCCGGGTAGGGCACGACAATGCGCACCAGCCGGTCGGGGAAGTCCTGCGCCGATGCGGGCGCAATCAGCGATGCGCCAGCGATCACAAGCGCGGCAGCCAGTCTCGACAGAATCGTCATCGTCTCACTCCTCGAAAATGATCGCGACGCCACCCGCCTGTTCGGCAGGAACGACGAGGCGTCCGATCGCTTCGCTGAAGGCGAAGCCATGATCCAGAAGCCGCATTCGCTGCGCCACGAGATCGGGCGTGCGAAAGCTCACGGCGGCAATGCCGGGGATCGGCGGAAAGAGGGTACCCGGCAGCACTGCGGTTGCGTGCCTGATGTCGACGATGGTCAGCCGTGTACCCTGCGGGAAGTGGAAATTGACCGAGCCCTCGTGCGCGACCGGCGTGAGCCCGGTGTAGCGGCGGTATTTCTCGGCGAAGGTCTCCAGCGTATCGGTAACGACCACGGTGCGATGCAGGCTCGTGCAACCGTTCGGATGGCGGATATAGCGCGGCTGGTAAATGTAGTCCGGGGTGAGGTGCTGCGCGGCCTGGATGTAGCCTTCCGGCGATTGCTCGGGCGCGAACTGGATGCGCGCAAATTTCGCCGTGCGGACGCCGTCCGGCGTATCGATCTCACGTTGCAGCGGAATCACGCCTGAGGTCGCGATGCCTGCGCCCTGCAGGCGCTTCTCGACCGCATGCGGGTCTTCGGTGTTGAAGCAGATGATATGCGCGCCCTGGTGGCGCTTCAGGAAATTGGTGATGCGGGCCGCGGGCCGCGCGGGGTCTTCGCTGGCGAGGATTTCGAGGTAATCGCTTGCGAACATCACGCAGCGGTTACCCGATCCCTGCGGTTGCACGGGCTCGCCCGGCTTCCAGGCGGCCGAGTGCGGCGAGTAGGGCGTCAGCTGGAAGCCCATCGCCTCGAAGCGGCGGACGGTGTCGGCGAGATCGCGAACGGCCATGCCGACGTGGTTGATGTTGTCGATGTCGGACACGGACGACAGATGCCTGATGAAACGGGAACAAGACGCTTGTGCACCGCACCGTAGGGCGTGCCCCGACTGGCCGCAAGCCGCCCGGTTCTCCGGCGCTCTTATGAATGGCAGTGGTTTTCTTATGAATTTCCTGCGCGGGACGCGCGGAGCACTGTCCCGGACCGTAAACCCGCTTGTCTCCGGCCCACCGCCCCGCGTAACGTCGGTATCAAGCAACAAGAACGACCTGCCAACCGGCGGGTATCCCAGGGAGAACGTCCGATGAAAGTGCGATTGCTCGCATCGTTGCTCGTTGCCGGCTTTGCCACCGCGACGGGGGCGCAGGCCGCAGAACTCAAACTGATGACCGGTCCGCAGGGCGGTGTCTGGATTCCGCTCGGGGGTCAGCTGAAGGACATGTGGGAAAAGGCGGTTGGCGGATTGTCGGTGCAGGCTCTGCCAGGCGCCGGCATCGCCAACGTGCGCGGCATCGAGGAGGGCAAGGCCGATGTCGGCTTCGGCAATTCGATCTCGACGGTGGACGCGCTCGCCGGCAATCCGCCCTTCACCAAGAAGCACGGCAACGTGTGCAACATCGCGACACTGTATCCGCAATATTATCAGGTGGTGACGCGCGCCGACGCCAACATCAATTCGGTCAAGGACCTGAAGGGCAAGGGCGTCACCACGCAGCAGCGCGGCAATACCGGCGAGGCGATCACCGCGCATATGCTGAAGGTCGCGGGCATGGGTTATAACGACGTGAAGATGAGCTTCGTGTCGTATACCGACTCGGTGACGCAGATGCAGGACGGCCATGCCGTTGCGTTTGCGCTCGGAACCACGATCCCGTCCGGCTCGGTCATGGACCTCGCGGCTGCGCGCGACATCAAGCTGCTCGACATGAGCGACATGTACGAGGACATGCGCAAGATCAATCCCGGCTATACGCTGGTCACGGTTCCCAAGGGCACCTATCCGAAGCAGGACAAGGACGTGAAGGTGATCGGCTATGCCACGCATATCGTGGCGTCCTGCAAGCTGCCGGAGGACATGGTCTACAACATGACCAAGGCGATGGCGGCGAATGTGTCGAACATGGCCGCGGTCAACAAGGCGATGGCAGGTCTCACGCCCAAAGCGATGGCCGAGGATATCGGCGTGCCGTTCCATCCGGGCGCCGCGAAGTTCTACAAGGAAGCCGGCGTCGATCTGAAGATGTGAGGCAGGCGCAAAGTTCGCTTTCATGATCCGCTCGTCCCCGCGAAAGCGGGGATCCAGAATCACGGTTCTGGATCCCCGCCTTTGCGGGAACGCGCGGCATCCTGGATGCGCTTCAATGCTCTGAGGGGAGAGCATTTGTGACTTTCGAATCCACCCATCGCCGTATTCTCGGCTACGCGCTGATCGCGATCTCGATCGCGATGGCGGCCTATCACATCTGGGCAATCGCGTTCGGCACTCCGGAAGCGGTGCTGTTCCGTGGCACGCATCTCTTGTTCGCGATCGTTCTCACCTTCCTGCTGTATCGCTGGACCATCGCCAAGACCGACGGGCCGCGATCGGACGAGCAGCGGCCAACCGACGAGCGGCTGCCGACCTTGTTCGACTACGGCCTGATGATCGCGGGCGCGATCCCGATCATCTATTTGTTCGTCAATTACGAATACATCGTCACCCGCATCTTCTACATCGACGACCTCAGCTTCACCGACAAGGCCATGGCCGTGGTCATGGTGCTGGTGGTGCTCGAGGCGACACGGCGGGTGATCGGGCTCGCGCTGCCGATCACCGCGGTGGTGTTTCTTTTGTACGGGCTCCTGATCGCGCGGCTCGAGCCGGAGCGGATGCTCGATCAGCTCTACATGACGACAGAAGGCATCTTCGGCATCCCGCTTTCGGTGTCCGCGTCCTACGTGCTGATCTTCGTTCTGTTCGGCGCCTTCATGGAGCGGACCGGCACCGGCCAGTTGTTCATGGACTTTGCGATGGCGCTGACCGGCCATACCGCGGGCGGGCCGGGCAAGGTGTCGGTGGTCTCATCGAGTCTGTTCGGCACGATTTCCGGCAGCGCCGTTGCCAATGTCATGGTTGACGGACCAATTGCGATCCCGCTGATGAAGCGTTCGGGCTTTCCGCCGCATTTCGCTGCCGGTGTGGAGGCAACCGCGTCCACCGGCGGACAGATCATGCCGCCGATCATGGGCGCGGCCGCGTTCGTCATGGCCGAGTTTCTGGCCGTCTCCTATGGGCAGGTCATCATCTGGGCGATCATTCCCGCGGTCCTCTATTACGTTGCGTGTTTCGCCGCGGTGCATTTCGAAGCCAAGCGTTGCGGACTGCAGGGATTGCCGCGTTCCGAACTGCCAAGGCTCTCGGTTGTGATGCGCGAGCGGGGACATCTTTTCATTCCGGTCGTCGGCATTCTTGTCGTGATGTATTCGGGCTACAGCGCGCCCATGGCGGCGCTGGTCGGGACGGCTTTGTGCTTCCCGGTGGCCGCACTGCGCCGCTCGACACGGGAAAACGTCAACCTGCCGAATCTCATCGCAGCGTTCGTCGATGGCGCGCGTAACGCGCTGGCCGTCGCGCTGGCCTGCGCCTGTGCGGGCATCGTGATCGGGGTCGTGACGCTGTCCGGTCTCGGCATCGTGTTCACGCAATTCGTGGTGGGCCTTGCGCAGGACACGCTTCTCCTTGCGCTGGTCCTCACCATGCTGGCCGGCATCGTGCTCGGCATGGGCATGCCGACAACGCCGGCCTACATCATCATGACGGCGCTTCTGGTGCCGGCGATCATCAAGCTCGGGGTGATCCCGCCGGCCGCGCACATGTTTGCGCTGTATTTCGCGGTGCTCTCGGCGATCACGCCGCCAGTCGCGCTGGCCGTGTACGCGGCGGCCGGGATCGCCAAAGCCGATATCTGGAAGAGCGGCTGGGCTGCGGTGAAGATCGGCGCAGCCGGTTTCATCGTGCCGTTCATGGTGATCTATGAGCCAGCCCTTCTGATGATTGGGTCGTGGCCCACCATCATCGGCGCTTTTGTCACCGCCGCATGCGGCATCCTGCTGTTTGCAGCGGGACTGCACGGCTATTTCATCACCGCGGCCAATCACTGGCAGCGCGTCTTGCTCTGCGCCGGTGGGCTGCTGCTGATCGATCCGGGGTTTGCGACCGACACCGCCGGTGCCGTGCTTGCGGCCATCGTCATTCTGTCGCAAGTGTATGAACGCCGGCGCGCGGCCGGCAAACCATCGGATACGGCGCCGGCCAAGCAATCCCCCTGAAAGACAAGTCACCGTAAAACATGAGCAAGAAGCGGCCTGAAGATCTCCGCAGCCATCGCTGGCTCGGCGTCAGCGATTTGCGTTCGTTCGGTCATCGCTCGCGGTTGCGGCAGTTCGGCTACGACAAGGCCGACTGGGAGGGAAAGCCGGTCATCGGCATCATCAATACCTGGAGCGATCTGAACGCCTGTCACGCGCATCTGCGGTCGCGCGCCGATGACGTGAAGCGCGGCGTCTGGGAAGCCGGCGGCTTTCCGGTCGAGCTCCCGGCTATGTCGCTGTCCGAGCCGTTCATCAAGCCGACCACGATGCTCTATCGCAATTTTCTGGCGATGGAGACGGAGGAATTGCTGCGCTCGCATCCGATCGACGGTGCGGTACTGATGGGCGGTTGCGACAAGACCACGCCGGCGCTGATCATGGGCGCGATCTCGATGGGCATTCCGTCGATCTATGTGCCCGCCGGCCCGATGCTGCGCGGTAACTGGCGCGGCCAGAAGCTCGGCTCCGGTTCCGACGTTTGGAAATACTGGGACGAGAAGCGCGCCGGCAACATCACCGACGACGACTGGAACGAGATCGAGGGCGGCATCGCGCGCTCGTTCGGGACCTGCATGGTGATGGGAACGGCCGCCACCATGATGTCGATCGCCGAAGCGATGGGGCTGGCGCTTCCCGGCGCATCATCGATCCCGGCGGCGGATTCCAGTCATCCGCGTATGTGCTCGGCGGTGGGGCGACGCATCACCGACATGGTGTGGGAAGACCTGACGCCCGCGAAGATCCTGTCGCCCGCAGCCTTCGATAACGCCATCAAGGTTCATATGGCGCTCGGCGGCTCCACCAACGCGATCGTGCATGTGGTGGCGATGGCGCGGCGCGCCGGCATCGCGCTCGACATGGACCGATTCGACGCGATTTCGCGCGAGGTGCCGGTGATCGCCAACATCACGCCGTCCGGCCAATACCTGATGGAGGATTTCTATTACGCCGGCGGTCTGCGCGCCCTGATGGCAGAATTGCGCGACCTGCTCGACCTGTCCTGCCTGACGGTGACCGGCAGGACGCTCGGCGAGAACATTGCCGGCGCAAAAGTGCATCTGCCGGAGGTGATCCATCCGCTGTCCGATCCGATCTATGAGGGTGGCGCGACCGCGGTGCTGACCGGCAATCTCGCGCCGAATGGCTGCGTCATGAAGCCGTCGGCGGCGGACCAGCGTCTCACCCAGCATCGTGGCAAGGTGATCGCGTTCGATGACTACAACCACATGATGCGCGAAGTGGAGCGCGACGATCTCGAGGTCACCGCCGATCATATCCTGGTGCTGAAGCATGCCGGGCCGCAGGGCGGGCCGGGCATGCCGGAATGGGGCATGCTGCCGATCCCGAAAAAGCTGGTGAAGCAGGGCGTGCGCGACATGCTGCGGATTTCCGATGCGCGGATGAGCGGCACGAGCTACGGCGCGTGCATCCTGCATGTCGCGCCGGAAAGTTTCGTCGGCGGGCCGCTCGCTTTCGTGCAGACCGGCGACGAGATCGAGGTCGATGTGAAGAACCGCCGTATCCACCTTCATGTCAGCGACGAGGAGCTGGCGCGACGGAAGAGCGCGTGGACGCCGCCGAAGCCGCATTACACCCGCGGCTATGGCGCGATGTTCGCGCAGCATATCGGTCAGGCCGACCAGGGCTGCGACTTCGACTTCCTGCTGGCCGGCGAAAACACGCCGGAGCCGGAGATCCACTGATCAGTCTGCGCCGACCGACGCAGGCCGGTGACGCCGCCCCCGCAGTGGATGGATCGTCAGCCGGTCTGACCCGGCCGTGCCGGCATCGCCTGCACATACCATTCGAGCGCCAGATTGGTCGGAACGTGCGGCTTGTCCTCGGCCTTGCGGCGAAGACGATAGAATTCGAGCGCGGAGCGTGCGGTGGCGAGCTGCAGACGATCGAATTGAGCGAGCGCGTCGCTCAGATCCATCGGCGAGAGCCTGCGATCCGCCGATGGCATCATCAGGATGGCGCGGGCCGTGGCGCGGCAGCATTTTGCGGCGCGCGCCAGGATCAGGATCAGGTCGGTCGACCGGTCCAGCAGCGCGCGTTCCACAAGCTCGATCTCGAAGTCGCCGAGAGAAGCGAGCGCGACCGTGGCCCGCTCGAAATCGTCGGCATTCGCATAGGCGTGCAGATCGGCCTCGCTGAATTGCCCGGTGCGGTGCAGGCGCTTGATGCGCGCGACGGCGCGCGCGTGATCGCGGGAGGTGCTGCGCACGTTATCGCCGATGCTCGACGAGACGTCGGCAACGGTGGCATCGATCACGTCGGCAAGATGCGGGTTGGCTTCGATGAGGCGCGCCCGCACTTCGGCCGAAGCGCTGTCAAGCAACTTCACAAAATGATGCCGCGGAATATCGCGGCGCGAGCCAACATAGCGGGCCAGCCCTTCGTCGTGCGCGGCCTTGCTGACGAGTTTTCCAAAACCGCTGTCGGAGAAGCGCGCGCCAGCATTGCGTGCCACCAACTGGATGACGCGGCTGTTGCCGCGCTCGATCAGCACGTCGGTCACTGGCTCGCTGAGGCTTTCACGCTGGGTGATCGCCTGAAGGTGGCCCTGGCTCTTGGTGCTTGCATTCTCGACCAGATCGGCGTCCGTCAGTTGCTGCGAGCGCATCAGCATCGGGGCTGCGACGGCAATCGAATCGTCGAAGGCAAGCGTACGGACCACCTTCTGCGGCGCGTCGGGGCGCCCGGACAGGCGGCGGGACAATTGAGCCTTGGCGTTGACCTCGATCGTCTCGATCAGGACCAAAAGGATATCGTCGAACAGCGCAAGTTGCTCTTCCGAGTGGCGGCCCGATCCGGCCAGGAACAGGTCGGTCATGCGGGTGAGAGCGTCGAGCCGCATCGCGGGCGAACCCGCGGAGATCGCGCGTTCGAGATCCTGAATGAGAGAGGGGGTGTCGGACATGGCATTCCGTCTTGCTTGCAAATGGCAGGTTCCGGCGAACTACGGCTTATCTGCTATAAGCATACGCGCAATGCTTGAATGGTTTTTGCCCCGATTGCATTGTGTGTGATTAAAACTTTCGGCAAATGCGATGCATGCATTATCTGCCCGAAATTCCACAAGAATCGTGTGTTTAGAAATCCCATGTCCGACGATATTCCCTTCGACAAGAGCTTCGACCTCGAAACCGGGGTTGTGAAGGAAATTGCGCCTCTGGTGCGTGCCGTCTGCGTGGGCAATGCCGGCCCGTTCACCTTCAAGGGTACGGTCACCTACATTGTCGGGCGCGGCAAGGTTGCGGTCATCGATCCCGGTCCGGACGACGACCGCCATGTCGGCGTATTGCTCGATGCGCTGCGGGGAGAAACCATTAGCCATATCGTGTTGACGCACACCCATCGTGACCATTCGCCGGCGGCGGCGGCACTCAAGGCCGCGACCGGCGCGCCAACCTTCGGAGAGGGGCCGCATCGCGTTTCGCGCCCGCTTCATATCGGTGAAATCAATCCGCTCGATGCAGCCGGCGACACGGATTTTCGCCCCGATGTCAGGCTGTCCGACGGTGACATGATCGAAGGAGAGGGCTGGACGCTGGAAGCGATCACGACGCCCGGTCATTGCGCCAATCACACGGCCTACGCGCTGAAGGAAACCAGCGCGCTGTTTTCCGGCGACCATGTCATGGGCTGGTCGACCTCGATCGTTGCACCTCCGGACGGAGCCATGAGCGATTACATGAACTCGCTCACCAAGATCGCGAAGCGCCAGGAGACGGTCTATTTCCCGGGCCACGGCAATGTCATCCGCGACGCGCCGCGCTTCGTTCAGAGCTATATCCGCCACCGGCTCGGGCGCGAGGAATCGATCCTGCACCGGCTCGCGAAAGGCGCCGCGGATATTCCGACGCTGGTGCGCGCAATTTACATCGGGATCGATCCGCGTCTGATCGGCGCCGCCGGGCTATCCGTGCTGGCGCATCTGGAAGACCTGGTGGCGCGCGGCAAGGTCGCGACCGAGGGCGTCCCCTCGATCGCGGGGCATTATCGCTTGGCCTGAGGCGTACCCTGCTTCGATTTGGGGGCCGGCGCCTTCTCCTTGGGCGCGGGCCGTCGGCGTTCCTCGCGCTCGAGCTCGGCATCGATATTCTGTTCGAGGCTTTCGAAAAAAGCGCGGATCCGCGACGCGTTGCTGCCCAGATCGTGGAAGCCGTAACGCGATGACGATCGCATATCCACGCGCGAACTTTCGTCGACGCTACGAACGCGGATCACGATGTCGTCGCGAAAACCCATGATCGGGGTTCGGGCCACCGCCTCGATCCGGCCGTCGCGGCGGTTGGGTTGCGGGCTGCGCGCATCCAGCACCAGCCATCGCCGCTTGTTCACCAAGGCCAGCGCCTGATCATAAGCGTTTTTCGCTGGGACCGACAATTCCAGCGGAGCGACATCGGGATAGGCCGCGCGCTGCTGCTCGGCGGCATAGAGTCCGGCATATTGCGCCGGGTTGGTGGTCCGCGAGCGCAACCGGCGCACCGCATCGAAGGCCGGTGGGTCCAGAACATCGGTGGTGATGTCGTAGATCGGCGGCAGGGTGTAAGCCTTGGTGCCAAGGTAAAGCGGGTAGGCGAGCAGCGCGGCCCCGACGAAAATCGCGGTGACGGCATAGCCCAGGCCGCCGAGACCCAGCCGCCAGATCGTGACGAAGGAGCCGAGCGCCAGCAGGATCGCAAGTACGGCGAAGGCGAGCGCACCTGCGACGGTCGCCACGCCGGGCAGGACTTCGATCAGGCCGGCTCGGACGATGATGATGGCGATCAGCGTTGCGACCACGGAAAACAGCGCCAGCCGTCGCGCCCAGACGGCAAGCTTGGAATTCGGTTCGTCGGGAAGCCGGCGGCGCGCCATGGGATGTCCGTGTCCTGCGCGGAGAGGGGACTTTAGTTCAGCATGATTCTACCCGAAAACCGGTGGCCGCTTTCCGGGGGTCGTGCTGGCGTTAGCCCGCGCAGATGCGTTTCAAGGCTCTCCACTCGGCCGCGTCAAGCAGCGTTGCGCCACCACTTTGCGGCGTGGCGATGGCATTGATGCGCGCCACCCGATCGGGGGTGGCCGGGTGGTCGAGAAAGATCGATCCGGAGCGTGTTTTTCCGGCAATTCGGGCGAGGAACCGGCCGAGCGCGCGGGGATCGCCGCCGGCGGCCTGAATGGTGCGTACGGCAAAATCGTCGGCCCGGCTTTCGGCGCCACGCGAATAGGCCGATTTGAGCAGCGATTCGCTGGCCAGAACCACGGCGCCGCCGCCGACGAAATCGCCGAGCAGGATGCCGAAAATCAGCGACAGCCCCGTGGCCTGGAGAATGGCGCGGGTGCCGTCGCGATTGGCAACATGGCCGAGCTCGTGGGCGATGACGCCGGCGACTTCGTCCACAGTCCCGGCCTGGTCGATCAGCCCCTTGAAGACATAGATATGGCCGCCAGGCAGGGCGATGGCATTGGCCTCATCGCGCCGGATCACCGCCGCATAGAGTGGCAGGCGCCAGCCGGCGGCGATTTGCAGCCGCGTCATCAGCTTTTCGAAGGCGGCACGTCCGGCCTCTTCGGCAGCCGCGCTTCCGCATTCGAAGGGGCGGTCGCCGGTCCCTTTGTCGAGCATGGCACGGACCTGGGTATCCGCCGCGCTGCCGAGCCGCCGCTCGATGCCCTGCGGCACCAGCGGGGCAAGCCGGTCGGCGATCGCCGGGAGCCCGTAAACCGCGACGGCAAACAATGACACTGCCGCAAGGAGACTGAGCACGATCGCCTGCCGCCGGGCCTTGCGCGCGCTCGCTCCGGTGCGGTCGATGTCGGGGCAGGCGAGGTCGATGGCATGGGCCATGTCGTGATCGGCGATGTCGAGCCGCGCGAGGTTTTCGGATTGGCGCAAGGCGATGCGAAAGATGTGCGCGGGCGCGGACAGATGTTTCAGCCGCGGATAGGGCCATTGGTCGATCAGTTCGCCGGCCCGGTCGAAGATCACCACGGCGCGTTCGTTCAATTCGATGGTCACGTCGTGGCGCGCCGCAGTGACGCCGTCGAAGTAAACCGCCGCGCTTGTCATTCCCACTGCGACGGACACGGTCATATGCCACCGAGATTGAGGACATCGGCGATGCCCTCGCCGAGCGGCGAACTGGCATCGCCCGCCGCCTTCACCTGAGCGATCGGACGGGTGTCGGACAATTCGATCGAGCCAGCTGTCAGCCGCCAGACCGAGAGCGTGACCGTCGCGTTGTAGAGCGTGATCAGCCCCAGCATGAACACAACGTAGGTGCCGACCATCATCGCCACGGTGACGAATTCAGTCAGCATGGCGCCACTCTCGAAAAATGCGCCGAGGACGATTAGTCCGAAGAAAACCCCGACCAGCAGCACCACGATGAAGGCGATCAGAAAGCCGATGAAACGCAGATAGGCGACATACACATCGCGCGTGCGCAGGTGTGACGTTGCGACGATCTCGCCGAAGCGGATGCCGTTGATCCACCAGCGCATGACCATGGCGTGGAATGCCGGCAATATCAGCGCGACCAGCGCAAGGGTGACGGCGAATGCCACGATCGCAAAACCGAACTGGCCGAGAAAGCCGGGGCTTGCCTTTTCGACCCGCCCGATCACGTCGCCGCCGCCGCGCAAGGCCGCCATGACTGCTGACCATCGGATCGATAGCAGCGCGACAGCCGTCGCCAGCAGCGGAACGAGCACCGCCAGCCACATCAGGAAGCCGCGGACGAACAGATGCCAGCCCGACCCCACGAAGCTGCCCTGCAGGTCGCCGTAGAACGTGTTGCGCATCTTGAAGCGCTCGAGCGCCGCGCGCGTGAACGGGTAGGCGAAGCCCAGCGTCAGCGCCGTCCAACCCCACCACCACACGGCACAGATCGCATAGCGGATGGCGCTGCCGGTCTGGTGGAAGCGCAGGCCGCGAAACACCGTGCGGGTCAGCCGGTAGCGGCGGGCGAGATAGATGCCGTACTGGCTCAGGAAGGCGAGCAGCAGCACCGCCGAGGCGGAGAGCACGTTCCCGAACGCGCCAAGATCCAGCACCGTGATGGTGAAGGCGGTGTAGATCGGCAGGATCAGCGCGATCGCGAAAAGGAAGCCCTGCAGCAATTCAAGCGCGGTGCCGGAATATTCCAGCGACTCGCCGTCGATCTCGGTATTGGCCCACAGGAAGCGTCGGATATCGGTCGCAAGCCAGAACCGGTATAGCCCGAGCGTGACCATCAGCAGCACGGCGCCGCGCACGACGATCCGCCAGTAATCCTTCTCCGGTCCGATGAAACGGATCGGGCGCGTTGCGCCGTTTGCCGCCCCGGCAACCGTGCCCGCATCCGCAAGTGTCATCTCTCACTCCGCAGCCACCGATCCCGGCAGGATGTAATCCCTGAAGCGTTCGCGCAACGCCGTTTTCAGGATCTTGCCGGTGGCGGTGTGCGGTATCTCGTCGACAAAAGCAACGTCGTCGGGCAGCCACCAATCGGCGACCTTGCCTCGCATGAAGGCCAGCATTTCGTCTTTGTCGACGTTCTCATCTTTCTTCAGCACAACGATCAGTAGCGGTCGCTCGTCCCATTTCGGATGCCGCACGCCGATTACCGCGGCCTCCGCAACCTTGGGGTGACCGACGGCGAGATTCTCCAGATCGATGGAGGAAATCCATTCGCCGCCGGACTTGATCACGTCCTTTGAGCGGTCGGTGATCTGCATATAGCCATGCGGGTCGATGGTCGCGACATCGCCGGTATCGAAGAAGCTCCGATCGTCGAGAATGTCGGCATCGTCCTTGAAATAGGCGCGCGCGACCGCCGGCCCGCGAACCTTCAGGCGGCCGAAGGTCCTGCCGTCCCACGGTTGATCCGTGCCGCGATCGTCGGTGATGCGCATTTCGACGCCGAATGGCGGGTGGCCCTGCTTGACCTTCAATTCGTAGAGCGCGTCGCTTTCGAGCGCGGCATATTCCGGCTTGATGGTGCAGAGCGATCCGAGTGGCGACATCTCCGTCATGCCCCAGGCATGGATGACGGTGACGCCGTAATTCTTCTCGAACGTCTCTGTCATGGCGCGCGGGCAGGCCGAGCCGCCGATCACCACGCGGTTGAGATAAGGCAGCTTGGCGCCGGTCGCTTCGAGATGTTGCAGCAGCATCAGCCAGATGGTCGGCACCGCGGCGGTGCAGGTGACGCGACACTCGTCGAGCAACTGGTAGATCGAGGCGCCATCCATCTTCATTCCCGGCATGACCATCGCGGCGCCGTTCATTGGCGCGGTCAGGGCCAGCCCCCAGCAATTGGCGTGGAACATCGGCACCACCGGCATGATGACGTCGCGCGATGACACACCCATGGCATCGCCCATGCTCGCCATCATCGAATGCAGCACATTCGACCGATGCGAATAGAGAACGCCCTTGGGATTTCCGGTGGTGCCCGAGGTGTAGCACATGCCCGCTGCAGTATTCTCGTCGAAGTCTTTCCAGGCGAAATCGCCGTCGGCCTCGGCAAGCCAGTCCTCGTAGGGCACCGCATTCTTCAACGTTGTGGCCGGCATATGCGCGGCGTCCGTCAGCACGATGTAGCGTTCGATCGAGGGCAGCCGGTCGGCGAGCTTTTCCAGCAGCGGAACGAAGGTGAGATCGGTCATCATCACGCGATCCTGTGCGTGATTGACGATCCATGCGATCTGGTCGGGAAACAGCCGCGGATTGACGGTGTGATAGATCGCGCCGATCCCCATGATGCCGTACCAGGCTTCGAGATGGCGGAACGTGTTCCAGGCGAGTGTCGCAACCCGGTCGCCGAGGCCGATGCCGTCGCGTTCGAGTCGCTGCGCGACCTTCAATGCGCGGTTGCGGACGTCGCGGTAGCTGGTGCGATGGATCGGTCCTTCGACCAGCCGCGATACGATCGGGCGATCGGCATGGAAGGTGGCGGCGTGATCGAGGATGCGATGGCACAGCAGCGGCCAGTCCTGCATCAATCCGTGCATCGCGTTTCTCCCGGTCGTCTTTTTTGCCGTTGACGGGGAGGTTACAGACCCGCACGGGCGGCGGGAAGTGCCGTTCAGGCAAACCGTGACAGCCGGAAGCGGCGAATATCGACGGCCGTGCGGCCGGTCAGCGAAAGCTCGGCCAGCGCCTGGCCGATGACGGGTGCAAACTTGAAGCCGTGGCCGGAGCACGGCGAGGCGATCACGATGCGCTCGCGTCCCGGCAGACGATCGATGACGAAATCCTCGTCAGGCGACATGGTGTAGAGGCAGGTCTTGGCGTCGGCGACCGGTCCCGCGGCCGCAGGCAACATCCGAAACAGCGGGCCGGTGATCGTGGCGCGGTCGGCGTCATTGACGGACCGGTCACAGGTGTCCGGATCGACCACTTCGCCGTCATGGTGGTGCTTGGCGATTTTCAGCAGGCCGTCGTCCTGCAACGGAAAGCCGTAGTGAATGCCATGTTCGCTCTCGATCATGAAAACCGGAAACCAGCCGGTCCGGAATAATTCCGGTTCGCCCGGACGCACCCACAGCAGCACCTGCCGCGTCACCTCGAGCGTCACGCCGAGATCGCGAACCAGCGATCCGGTCCATGCCCCGGCAGTAACGATGGCATGACCGGCTTCATAGGTCTTGCGTCCGGTCGTGACCCGCACGCGCTCGCCGACCTGCTCGACCGAAATGACCTGTTCGCCGGTCCGGATGTCGGCGCCGGCAGCGGCGGCAAGGCGCAGATGCGCACGGATGCCGGCTTCCGGATCGACGAAGCCCGCATCCGGCTGGATCACCGCGACATAATCCTGCGGCAGCCGGAATGCAGGATAGCGCCGCATCAATTCGTTCGCGGTGACCACCTCATGCGTGAGACGATGCTGCTGCGCGGCGGCGAGCGTGCCGCTCACCAGGACCGAATCCGGCCGCCCGATCTCGGCGATGCCGGTGATCGTCATCAGCGATCGTCCGGATGCGGTTTCGAGTTCGCGCCACATTGCGGCGGCGCGCCGCACCAGTGGTACGTAGGACGGATGTTCGAAATATCCGTGGCGGATGATGCGCGTGCGGCCATGCGAGGAACCGCGGTCATGGCCGGGCTCGAAGCGTTCCAGGCCGATGGCACGGACATTGTTGCGCGCCAGATGGTAAAGCGCGGCGCTGCCCATGGCGCCAAGCCCGACCACAATCACATCATGGGTCACATTCGACTTCCGGAATCTGCGTCCACCAGACGCTAGCACAGCAGGGCAAAAGAGAAATTGCCATCGCGACAACGATCCCGCACAAATGCCGCATTCGCCGGGGAAATGCGCGCGGTGGGACGCCTCTTTGCAGTTTTTCCGGTGGTCGCGGTGCTGTGGCTCGTGCATGGCGCACAGGCGCAGACCCGGTCTGCATCGCCATTTCCCACGCCGCTGAAATCGGCTGAGCCGAAATCCGCCGAAGCGGCGCAGAAACCGTCAAAGCCTTCACGATCCAGGGCGTCCAGACCGAAAGCGGAACCCGGTGCACCCGTGCCGCAGCCGGACACCGACACAGGTCGCATCGCACCAGTGCCAATGGAAGCGTTTGCGGCCGAGGCCGACCCGCAACCGGCGAACGAGACCGATAGAGGCAAGCCGGAGGAGCCGTCCGCCTGCCAGCTTCGCGTGGCGGACAAGATCGCGGTGATCGAGCCGTTGCCATCGCTGGCAGGGCCGGGCGATTGCGGTGCGACAGACGTGGTTCGGCTCGAAGCGATCATCCAGCCCGACAAGTCGCGCGTGACGCTCAGTCCGCCTGCCACCATGCGCTGCACGATGGCGGAAGCGCTGGCGAATTGGGTGCGCGAGGACCTCACCGGGACGACAGCGCAGCTCGGCTCCGCGCCCCGCATGCTCGACAACTACGCGTCCTACGATTGCCGTGGCCGCAACAGGGTAGCGGGCGCCCGAATCAGCCAGCACGGTCTTGCCAACGCGATCGACGTGCGCGGCGTGCATCTGGCCAATGGCCGGTTTGCCTCGTTTACCGACCGCAAGCTCGATCGCGAGTTCCGCGAGGCGGTCCGGAAGAGCATCTGCGAGCGATTTACCACAGTTCTAGGTCCCGGCTCCGATGGCCATCACGAAGACCATATCCATATGGACCTTGCAGAACGGAGAGGCGGCTACCGCCTGTGTCAGTGGAATGTGCTCGATCCCGCGGGCGAAGTCCCGTTGCCGCGACCGCGGCCAAAAGAGGCGCCGTAAGTGGATTAACGCCGATATGCCACGGCCTTTCTCCGGTCGTGTGAACCGTCCCTTCATCGCCGTCCCGTAAATGCGCTGACATGAAACCCGTTCGCCCGTCTGATCTTCTGCTGCCCGACGCCCCGCGCCGGCCGCTGATCTCGCGGCGTTCGCTGCTGCTGGGCGGACTCGGCGTGGCAGCGGTGTCAGGCTCGGCCTTCGCCGGCTATGCTGGCGTCGAAGCGGCGGCGATGCTGGATGTCACGCGCTACAGGCTGCGCCCGCGAAACTGGCCGGCGGGTCAGAAGCTGACGATCTCGGTTATCGCCGATCTGCATGCCGGCGGTCCCAATATGGGCATCGAGCGCATCAGCCACATCGTCGAGACGTCGAATGCGCTGCGTCCCGATATCGTGCTGCTGCTCGGCGACTTTGTCGCCACCCACAAATTCGTGACCGAGCCGGTTCCGGCGCCGGTCTGGGCCGCGGAATTGTCGCGGCTGAAAGCCCCGCTCGGGGTGCATGCGATCCTCGGCAATCACGACTGGTGGTTCCATGAGTCCGAGATCCGCCTTGCGCTCAAACGCGTAGGCATTCCCGTGATGGAGAACGATGCGGTTCTGCTCGGCGAGCCGGGGGCGCGCTTCTGGCTTGCTGGAATCGGCGATCAGCTTGCGGTGCCACTGGGGCAGGGCCGCTTTCGCGGTGCCGACGATCTGCCGGCGACGCTTGCCAAGATCGGCAGCGACGAACCGGTGATCCTGATGGTGCACGAGCCCGATATTTTCACCAGGGTTCCGGACCGGGTGTCGCTGACGCTCGCGGGTCATACGCATGGCGGGCAGGTCCGGGTGCCGTTCGTGTGGCCGGCCTTCGTGCCCTCGCAATATGGCGCGCGCTTCGCCTACGGGCATATCGTGGAGGGCGGCCGCGATCTCATCGTGTCGGGTGGACTTGGCACCAGCGTGGTGCCGATGCGGGTCGGGGTGCCGCCCGAAATCGTGCATGTCGAACTGGGTTAGGTCGCGGGCCCGGGCACAAATGAAAACGGCGCCCGAAGGCGCCGCTCGCTCAACCTGAAGCCGTCGCCGGTCAGAACGGCAGGATACGATCCAGCCCGCGATGCGCCATCTGCGGGTTGTTCGGCGAATCGCCCTGCTTGGGGGCGAGCACGACGACGACCGTGTTTTCCTTGGTCCGGTTATAGAGGTCGATGACGTCCTCATTGGTCATGCGGATGCAGCCTGAGGACACCGCCGAGCCGATCATTTCCGGCTGATTGGTGCCGTGAATCCGGTACAGCGTGTCCTTGCCGCCGGCATAGAGATACAGGGCGCGCGCGCCGAGCGGATTATGCGGGCCGGGTCCGACCTGATTGGGGATGCTCGGTCCAAGCCGCTCCTTGATCGCCTGAGTCGGCGTCCAGGTTGGCCATTCCGCCTTGCGCTGAACCTTGGCAATGCCGGAAAAGGCCAGCGCCTCTTCACCGACCGTGATGCCGTAGCGGATCGCCTTGCCGTCAGGCAGCACGTAATAGAGGAAGCGCGAATCCGCATCGACCACGATCGAGCCGGGGGCCTCCTTGCGGTGGTAGTTCACGATATGGCGCCGATAAGGCTCCGGAATCGTCGCCGGCGCATAGGGCGCTTTGGCGAGCAACTCACGGTCGCGCGGCTTCAGGTTAGATTCCGACGCGGGTTCATAGGTCGCCGTGGTCGTGGTGTTGCAACCCGACAAACCGATCCCGATCAGGAGAAGCGCGATCAGGCGCATCACCACATCCCTTACTATTATGCCGCAGCGGCGAGATTCCCGAGCGACCATATCCGAAAAACGCGAGTCATCCAGCCTGCAGGCCAGGTTTGCCGGTCAGTCCTGTGAAAGTGTTGCCGGAAAGCCGCAAGCCTGTGACCGATACGCCCGCAGGGCGCTGCTGACGAGGATTGCACCAACTTCTTAAGCGACCGTTTACCGTGAGCGGCCCAGAACCGCCGGTGAAATCAGCCGACACGGCTTTGTGACGCTCTGCCGCCAAGTCTTACCATTATCCGCCCAATTCAGCCTCACTGGCTCCGCATCGGTCGGGCAGGGTCCAGGCTTGGGACGAAACAAAATGCCCTTGAGGAGGAAGTTTATGAACACCGCCAATTCGACTGGTGACCAGCGGGAGACCCGGCGGCCGGAAGCGGATCTCGACCGCCGCTACGGACGGATTGCGATCTCGGCAGTGGTTGCCGCGTTGCCCTATAACGGCGAGAGCAAGTCGACGACGCAGGCATCGAAGGACACGCGCAAGGATCGCGCGGCCTGAGGTCGATCGCGCCGGTGCGTGATTGCCATTTAGGACTTGCACGGACCAACGGTGCATGGCCATGACTCCGCCGCTGCGGCGATAGCCGTTTCTTGGAGGGGCCATGCTCACCGTCTTTGTCCCGCGTGGCACCGTGCTGGAGCCGCACCCGCTCGAGGCGGGCGAAGCGATCCCCGAGGCGGCAATCTGGCTCGACCTGATCAATCCGACGGTCGAGGAAGACAAGCTGGTCGAGCAGCGGGTAGGTGTCGCCGTGCCGACCCGCGAGGAGATGCAGGAAATCGAGATTTCCAGCCGTCTCTATGTCGAGAATGGCGCGCGCTATATGACCGCGACGCTGATGTCGCATTCCGATACCGCAACGCCGGTCACAACGCCGGTCTCTTTCATTCTTGCAGGCCAGCGCCTGGTGACGGTTCGATATGACGAGCCGCGCCCGTTCGCGATGACACGTCACAAGCTCGGGCGCGCCTGTCCGGGCAATGTGTCAGGGCAGACCGTCCTGCTGGAACTGCTGGACGCCGTGATCGATCGCGCCGCCGACATTCTGGAACGGGTTGGCGCGGAGGTCGACCAGGTGTCGCGCAAGGTGTTCGATCAGCGGCGCAGCCGCGGCGGATCCTCGCGGGTCTATCAGGGCATCCTGTTTTCGCTCGGCCGCAAGGGCGACCTGTGTTCGAAAGTGCGCGAAAGTCTGGTCTCGATCGGGCGTCTCGTCCTGTTTCTTGCACACGAAGACGAAGCGACGCGCTGGTCCAAGGAGATGCGCGTCCAGCTCAAGACGATGCAGCGCGACACCCAGTCGCTGTCGGACCACACCACCTATCTGACCAACAACATCACCTTCCTGCTTGATGCCATGCTCGGCCTTGTCAGCATCGAGCAGAACAACATCATCAAATTGTTTTCCGTGGTCGCGGTGGTGATGATGCCGCCGACGCTGGTCGCTTCGATCTACGGCATGAATTTCGAGTTCATGCCCGAACTCAAATCCGTCTACGGCTATCCGGTGGCGCTGATCGCGATGGTAGTGTCGGCCGTCGTGCCGTATCTTTTCTTCAAGTGGAAGAAATGGCTGTAGTCCAGCCTAGACGTGCTGGCCGCCATTGATGTGAATTTCGGCGCCGTGCACGTAGGACGACGTCTCCGTGCACAACACGTAAATGATCTTCGCCACCTCGTCGGGGGTGCCGAGCCGGTGCATCGGGATTTGCTGCTCGACGATCTTCTCGGTGCCGGGCGACAGGATCGATGTATCGATTTCGCCCGGTGCGATCGCATTCACGCGTATCCCGAGCGGACCGAAATCGGCGGCCATTTCGCGCGTCAGCGATGCCAGCGCCGCTTTCGAGGTGGCGTAGGCCGCGCCCGCAAACGGGTGCACACGCGAGCCCGCGATCGACGTCACGTTGACCACGGAGCCATGCGTGGCCTGCAATTCATTCCTCAGGCCGCGCGCGAGCATGATCGGGGCGAAGAAATTTACCTGAAAGACGTGCTGCCAGGTCTTGATGTCGGTCGCCAGCGCACTCAGCCGCGCGCCGCCGGTCGCCTTCGGTGAAATCGCCGCGTTGTTGACCAGCGCGTGCAATTGACCGTCCGGAAGCCGGCTCTTGATTTCGGCGATGGCTTCTTCGGTATTCTCGGGATTGGAGAGGTCGACCTGGATATGATCTTCGGGGCCCGCCTCCCACGGGCAATTCTCCGGAAAGGCGTTGCGCGAACAGGTGATGACACGCCAGCCGGCAGCCGAAAAGCGCTTCACCGTCGCATGCCCGATGCCCCGGCTGGCGCCGGTCAGCAGGAGCGTGCGGCGCGGGCCGTTATGGTCGGACTGGGGCATCTGACAATCCTGTTGGGACGCGCCGTGAATGGCATTCAGGGATAGAGGCGCGTCCTGGTCCAAGTCTCATGTATCTGGCTGCGCGTGAAGGCGATACGGTCGTGCAGGCGGAACGGCCGATCATGCCAGAATTCTATCGCCAGCGGGGCAATGCGAAAGCCCGACCAGAATGGCGGCCTTGGAATTGCTCCAAGCGGATAACGGGCGGTCACGCGCGCGACCGAGGCTTCGAACGCAAGACGGCTTTCCAGCGGTGACGATTGCTTGCTTGCCCAGGCGCCGATCTGCGCAAGACGCGGCCTTGTCGCGAAATAGGCATCGGCCTCGGCGTCGCTTACCTGTGCCACGTTGCCGCGAACGCGAACCTGACGGCGCAGCGACTTCCAGTGGAAGACCAGGGCGGCCTGCGGACGCTCCCGCAATTCGTGCGCCTTGGCGCTCTCGAGATTGGTGAAGAACACAAAGCCGGCCTCGTCAAAGCCCTTCAGCAGGACCATGCGCACGTCCGGAAAGCCGTCGGCGCCGGCGGTCGCAAGCGCCATCGCGTTGGGATCGTTCGGTTCCGAGCGGCTCGCTTCCTCCATCCAGGCTGAAAACAGCGCGAGTGGCTCTGAGGATTCGGTAAAATCACCGTTCCTTAACTGGTCCGGAAGTTCAATAGCGGGTGTGTCTGTCATGTCGTGGGGTACCGAGTGGCCGGCCCGTCTTCAGCCGTCCGATCCAAGGTATATAGGCGAGCATGGTCCGCTCGCCTATGCCGAATGCTGCTTTGCGGCAGTGCGCTTGCCGCTGCTTGCTTTGCCACAAGCGGATGCAGCACCGAGGTCAAACTGCCCAGCATGAGGGGCGACGACAAGCCGGTCCATACCGGTTCGATTTTGAGCCCGTCCTCACCGGAAGGCCCGGGGCTGCCACCGGCATCCGACCTCGTTTATGCCAAGGTCGCCGCCTCCGAAGTCATGAAAAGCGGCGCCGCGGATGCGAGCCTTCCCTGGCAGAACCCAGCCTCCGGCGCGCGCGGCACGGTCATGCCGGTCGCGTCGGCCTACGAGGTCGAGGGCGCGCTGTGCCGCGACTTCGTCGCGAGCTATGTTGCCGAAGGGGCGGAATCCTGGATGCAGGGCGAGGCGTGCCGCGCCTCCCGGGGTGAATGGGAGGTCCGCAAATTGAAGGCGTGGCGCCGTTCCTGACCTCTGGATGGGACCGCCGGTCACGGGGTTGCACGCCAGACCCGCTTCGACGCCCGTCGAATGTACCCTGATTAGCTCACCGACGTTGCGAAAATCGGACTACAGTCCCAAATACCCACGATATCACATGCCGGGCATCGGCCCGGATTTATTCTGAACACGAGCCGGGTCTTTGGCCCTGCCGAAAAGGAGTTACCGTCACATGCGCGACCCCTACGAGGTGTTGGGGGTGCCGCGGGGGGCTGCGGCTGGCCAGATCAAGTCAGCCTTTCGAAAGCTTGCCAAGAAGCACCATCCGGACGCCAACAAGGACGATCCGAAAGCCTCGGAGAAGTTCGCCGAGGCCAACTCGGCCTATGAAATTCTGGGCGACGAAGCCAAACGCAAACAGTTCGACGCAGGCGAGATCGATGCCGAAGGAAAGCCCCGGTTCCAGGGCTTCGAGGGCATGCATCCCGGCGGCGGCGGATTCCGCGCGGGCGCGGGCGGCGGTCCGGACATGCAATTCGAGACGTTCACGTTCGGCCCGCAGGGCGCGCAGCGCGCCGGTGGCGGCGGCTTCGGCGGTATCGACGACATCCTGAAGGAAATGATGGGCGGCCGTGCGCGCCGCGGCGGCGGCCGGACCTTCGAGCCGGAGGAATTCGCTCCGCCGCCCGGACGCGACGCGGCTGCATCCACCACCATCACGCTGTCCGATCTGGCGCATGGCGGATCGCGCCGGGTCTACCTGCCGACCGGCAAGGAAGTCGACGTCAAGATTCCAGCCGGTCTCTCCGACGGACAGCAGATCCGGCTGAAAGGGCAGGGCTTCTCGGACGGCGGCCCGGCCGGCGACGCGATTGTCACCGTGCATATCGCCAAGCATCCGTATTTCGAGCGCGAGGGGTCGAATATTCGGCTGGATCTGCCGATCACGCTGGACGAGGCGGTGCTCGGCGGCAAGGTCCGGGTCCCGACGCTGGATGGCGCGGTCGAGTTGAACATCCCCGCCAATACTAGCGGCGGCCGAACTTTCCGCCTGAAGGGCAAGGGACTGCCAGACAAGACCGGCAAGGGCGATCTGCTGGCCACCATTCGCATCGTGCTGCCTGAACAGAACGATTCCGATCTGCAGGCGTTGATGGAGAAGTGGCGGGAAACCCGAGCCGACGATCCGCGGAAGATTTTCGGCTGACGATCTGCGCGGACGTCGATCTCTTCGATCTCGCTCCTCAAACCCGCGGCGGCCGACAGATCGCTGCGCTGGATCCCGAGATCGGAAGGTCTGTCCTTGAGTACGGCGAAAGCGATCGGCATCGTGGCGGGTATCGCGCTTGCGCTCGCGCTGCTGGTCCTCATCGCGCAAATATTGCTGCTTGTTTTTGCCGGGATTTTGCTCGCGATCGTGCTCCGCTCGATCGCGAATGGAATTGATGCCGTCTTGGGCATCGGCAAGGGCTTGAGCCTGACTCTTGCCTTGAGCGCTGTCGTTCTGACGGTCGCCATGGGAAGTTGGCTCCTGTTGCCGGACATTGTCGCCCAAGGCCAGCAACTCGCCGATCAATTGCCGCGCGGATGGGATGCGTTGCGCCAGCGGCTCAGCGGGTTTTTTGGTAACATGGGCCTGATCGACCTCGCGTTCGATCGCGCCGCTTCGCCAAGTCATGGCGCCATGCAGGACATCGTTGGCGGTGTTTTCGGCGTGGTCTCGGGGACGCTCGGGATACTGGGAAGCGGATTGGTGATTCTGTTCACCGGCATATACCTCGCCGCCGATCCGCAGACCTATCGTGACGGGCTGATACGGCTCATCCCGCCGGCTCATCGCGATCGGGCGCAACGGCTCGTTGATGAGATCGACCGGGTGCTGCTGTGGTGGCTGATCGGCAAACTGATCGAGATGGCGCTAATCGGTGTGTTGACCTATCTTGGTTTGTGGGCGCTGGGGATGCCGCTAGCTCTGTCGCTCGCGATGATCGCCGCGCTCCTGACCTTCGTGCCGAATTTCGGACCGATCATCTCGGCCGCTCCGGCCGTGCTGATTGCGCTGGGCGATGGCCTGAACCAGGCTGCGCTGGTCATGTCGCTTTATGTCGCCGTACAGGCGGTCGAAAGCTATCTCATTACGCCACTCATCCAGCAGCGCACCATCTCGATGCCGCCGGCCCTGACGCTCGCGATGCAGCTTGTGGCCGCCGTGCTGCTCGGCATTCTGGGGCTGGCGCTGGCGACCCCTCTGACCGCCGCCGGTATTGTTCTGGTGCGCGAGCTTTACGTCAAAGACCTGCTAGAACGAGACCGCGCCTCAACCGCCACGCCGGCTGACCAAAGGCTCGACCGATGAGCGGTTCGGATGCGGAGGCGGTGCCCGGTTTTCGAGTTGCTCGAACGCCGACCGTGCCAGCTCCTTCAGCTTCATCTTGTCGGCGGGGCCGGCGACCACGTAGCCATAATCGCTGACCACCCAGCGGATCGCCGCGACATTGTCCGATGTGTAGTACCGGAAGGCGGACTGAGGCTGCTGCAGCTTCGAGATATAGAATGTGATGCGGTCGCCGCTGCCGTTTTCAAACATCAGCAGGGCAGCGGGCCCCGCTTCACCCGGCAGCAGGCGCCCGCCCAGGAGCTTCATGTCGAAAGCCGAGAAATCCGGGATGCGCACCGTGGTGCCGACTCGTCGCGACAGCCATGGCGTCAGGTGCGCTTCGCTCGCGCCGACTTCGACCGGGTGCCGGATTTCGCTGATGTAAAGCTTGTGCGCGGCGAGCGCACGCTGAGCGAGGTCGTCCGCTGGATCGCCGATTGCGGCAACGACTTCGGTCGTGCTCCGCGCCATCCAGCCGGCCACTCCACCGACAAGGAAGGCGAGTGCCGCGACGGCCGCTGCGATCGCACGCCAGTTGCGGCCGGATCGCATCAATGCCTCGATTTTCAGGCGGGACGGAATCGCCTCGTTCGCTGTGCCACTGAAGCGCGCGCGAATCGCGTCCGCCTGCAGGCGCCACGCGGCGATGCGGGCTGCATCGTCCGGATGCGAAGCTAGCCATTGTTCGACAGCATCGCTGCGATCGGCCGGCAATTCACCGTCCACATAGGCGTGCAGTTCGTCTTCGGTCACGGGTAGCGTCCGATCGACCATCGTTTAACCTCTACTTCACGCGGCGCAGCGCCGGGCGCTCGCCGTCGAGATAGGCCTTGATCTGCGCGCGCGCGCGCGCGAGCCGCGACATCACCGTGCCGATCGGCACGCCTTGGACGTCGGCGACCTCGCGGTAGGTGAGGCCTTCGAGCACCACCAGCAGCAACGCCTGTTTCTGGTCTTCCACCAGCAGATCCAGCGCTCGCGAGATATCGCGCCCACCGGCTTCGGGACCGGCCGAATCGGGTGCGTCATTGTCGTCGAGCGTGGCGGTCAGCGGGCGCCGCGCCAGCGAACGCAGCCGGTTGCGGTTGAGATTCGTCAGAATCGTGAACAGCCACGAGCGGATTTCACCGCCATGGAACAGGTGCTCCGAGCGCAATGCGCGGACCAGGGTGTCCTGGACCAGGTCGTCCGCGAGTTCCCCATCCCGGGTGAGAGCCCGCGCATAGCGCCGAAGTGCCGGAACATTGGCTTCCACATCCTGACGAAAGCTGCTCATCTTGGGTCGCGGCCCCTGTTATGGGTTCTGGCGCTATATGGGTTCTGGCACTCTGGCAGCTCTTGCAGGGCCGTCCTCCACGAGGCAAACACCCTTCGGACATTCAATATTCCGAAAATGTCGCCGCTTCCGAGGCCTGCCGGGCTTCTTGAAGGCCAGTATACCCTATGCCACAAGGTGGCGCATGGGTGCGGGGGATTTGATGTGGCCGCAGATTTTGCCTCGTTGTCGTCAAGGCGCGTCAAAAAGGAAAAGTAATGGCTGACGCTTCTGGCCTGATGCGCGGAAAGCGCGGGCTGATCATGGGGGTTGCCAACAACCGTTCCATCGCCTGGGGGATTGCCCGGGCCTGCCGCAATCATGGCGCCGACCTTGCCTTTACCTATCAGGGCGACGCGCTGAAAAAGCGGGTCGAGCCGCTGGCGGAGGAGGTCGATGGCATCGTCGTCGGCCATTGCGACGTGTCGGAGCCCAAGAGCATCGATGCGGTGTTCGACGCGGTCCGGTCGGCCTGGGGCTCGCTCGATTTCGTGGTGCACGCCATCGCCTTCTCCGACAAGGATCAGCTCGACGGCCGATACATCGACACCACCGAAGACAATTTCGTCAAGACGATGCTGATCTCCTGCTATTCGTTCACGGCGATCGCGCAGCGCGCCGAGAAGCTGATGACGAATGGCGGATCGATGCTGACGCTGACCTATTACGGCGCCGAGAAATGGATGCCGCATTACAATGTGATGGGTCTCGCCAAGGCCGCGCTGGAAAGTTCGGTGCGTTATCTCGCGGCCGATCTCGGCGTGAAGAATATTCGCGTCAACGCGATTTCCGCCGGTCCGATCAAGACGCTGGCCGCGTCAGGCATCGGCGACTTCCGCTACATCCTGAAATGGAACGAATATAATACGCCGCTGCGTCGCAATGTGACGCTCGACGAGGTCGGCGATGCCGCAGCCTATTTCCTGTCCGATCTGTCGCGCGGCGTCACCGGCGAGGTCCATCACGTCGATGCCGGCTATCATGTGGTCGGGATCAAGCATCCCGATGCGCCCGACCTCACCGTCGGCGAAGTGTAATTCCGTCCATTCGTCCCCGCTTGGTCGCGGGCGCACTGAAAAGCAAAACGGCCGGACCGCGAGGTCCGGCCGTTTTCGCGCGGTGAGCGCTGACGTCTGAAATCAGGCCGCGACCCGGTACAGGATCACGTTGTCGGCCTTCTTGGCCTTCTTCGCGGACTTCTTGCCCTTCTTCTTCGCGGCAGCGGAGAAGTCGACGACGTTGTTCAGCTCGGCCTTCTTGGCCTTCTTCGCCGACTTCTTGCCCTTCTTCTTCGCGGCAGCGGAGATGTCGGTGGCGATCAGCTCAGCCTTCTTGGCCTTCTTGGCGGACTTCTTGCCCTTCTTCTTCGCGGCAGCGGAGATGTCGGTGGCAGTCAGCTCAGCCTTCTTGGCCTTCTTGGCGGACTTCTTGCCCTTCTTCTTCGCAGCAGCGGAGATGTCGGTGGCGGTCAGCTCAGCCTTCTTGGCCTTCTTGGCGGACTTCTTGCCCTTCTTCTTCGCAGCAGCGGAGATGTCGGTGGCGGTCAGCTCAGCCTTCTTGGCCTTCTTGGCGGACTTCTT
>JAESFU010000217.1_pt1 | contig 64957 bp, 57 predicted proteins | sample 9269461 | NCBI WGS metagenome assembly JAESFU01 (sample SAMN14502556, study PRJNA617107) | algae metagenome | isolation source: Stenomitos rutilans HA7619-LM2 and co-occurring heterotrophs from cave walls | place: USA: Waikapalae cave, Hawaii | collected 2009-07-28
TACTTCAACTGGATTTGGCAACACAGCCGACTCAAAAACACTGCTGCTCAACGAGCAGGATTAACGACGCGATCGTGGCATTGGCATGACATTGCCACCTATCCCACATTAATCTAATGCACTGCCGGGGGCTTGACCCGATGCAGTCCTTTTTGTGATTCGTTATCCTGGAGTAGGTCATAAGAAGCTTCCGGCTTTTGGTTGCGTTGCTTGCATGCCCAAGATAAAGGCGCATCGATCAATAAAGAACATGCTAAGCGACCCGACATGGGTTATCATGGTTCTTCTGAGCTACTAATTTGTCCAAATTTAGCTTTCCTGCCAGCGACTGGAGGAGGCGTGGGTGTAGGCAGCACGCTTTGGCGTGCTTATACATCGACAGGAGGCAAAATTTTACGGAGATAACTACCAGGAAACGATTCGCATGGTCAATCAGGAAACGACAGAAATAGATGTTGGCTTTACCCACGAGGATTTCGCTGCCCTACTTGACAAGTACGACTATCACTTCAGCCCTGGTGATGTGGTCGCTGGAACGGTGTTTAGTCTTGAGCCAAGGGGCGCACTGATTGACATTGGCGCGAAAACGGCAGCTTATATCCCCATTCAGGAGATGTCAATCAACCGGATTGATGGCCCTGAAGAGGTGTTGCAGTCCAACGAGACACGCGAGTTTTTCATCCTTGCTGACGAGAACGAGGATGGACAGCTAACCCTCTCAATTCGACGTATTGAGTACATGCGTGCTTGGGAACGGGTGCGGCAGCTTCAAGCAGAAGATGCAACCGTGCGATCGAGCGTCTTTGCGACGAACCGAGGTGGTGCGTTGGTACGAATTGAGGGCCTGCGTGGGTTTATCCCTGGCTCTCACATTAGTACTCGCAAACCGAAGGAAGATCTGGTTGGTGAGGAGCTGCCACTTAAGTTTCTAGAGGTCGATGAAGAGCGCAATCGCCTTGTCTTGAGCCATCGTCGCGCCCTGGTTGAGCGTAAGATGAATCGCTTGGAAGTTGGTGAAGTGGTGATTGGGACCGTTCGCGGAATCAAACCATACGGTGCCTTTATTGATATTGGTGGCGTAAGCGGCTTGCTCCACATCTCTGAGATTTCTCACGATCACATTGATACACCTCACAGTGTGTTTAATGTGAATGATGAAGTGAAAGTGATGATCATTGATTTGGATGCAGAACGTGGTCGTATCTCACTGTCTACTAAACAACTGGAGCCTGAACCTGGTGATATGGTGAAGAACCCGCAGGTTGTGTATGACAAAGCTGAGGAGATGGCAGCCAAATATCGTGAACAAGTGCTTGCCGCTCAGCAGCAACCGCAACAAACGATCGCGATTCCCGTGCCAGAAATTGAGCTGGAAGAGCTTCCTTCTGCCGTTGAGTAGGCTGATTTGGTTGGATTGAATCGTCACAGAGCGCTCGGCTATAGTTGCTGATCGCTCTGCCGTAAAGAGGGTGAATTCCCTCTTTTTTTATGAGCAACTTTTAGAAGGCTTGTTGATTGGGAGCAGTTTGATTGGTCACCATTCAATGCGGTAACGTGCAATTTCCATCAATCGAGGCCGTACTGTTTGACAAGGACGGTACTCTGGCTGATTCGCACGCGTTCTTACGCAGTTTGGGTCAAAAGCGATCACGCGTGATTGACGCGCGGATTCCAGGTGTTCAAGAACCACTGCTGATGGCCTTTGGGCTGGATGGGGATCGATTGAACCCAGCAGGCTTATTAGCCGTCGGCACGCGCCTGGAAAACGAAATCGCGGCAGCCGCCTATGTCGCCGAAACGGGGCGTGATTGGATCGAGGCAATGACGTTGGTGCGATCGGCCTTTGTGGAAGCAGACCGAGTGTTTCAGCGTAAAGCAGATAATACGCCTCTGTTTGCAGGCGCAGGCGATGTGCTACAGGCGCTGTCCATAGCTGGTCTCAAAGTCGGCATCGTCTCAGCCGATACGACTGAAAATGTCAGTGATTTTGTCGCACGCTATGAGCTTAAAGCCTGGATTCAAGTTGCACTTGGGATTGATCAGGGGCCTGGAAAGCCCGATCCCACTGTTTTCTATCAAGCGTGTGCTGCTTTAAACGTGCCACCTGAGCGAGTGCTTTCGATTGGAGACTCGGCGGCTGACATCGAAATGGCAAAGGCGGCTAACGCGGCTGGTTGTGTGGCAGTGACTTGGGGGTGGACGCAACGCGAGCGCCTCCGTCAAGCTGATGTATCGATCGCCAGCTTCTTAGATATCCAGATTCTGAAGTAATTAGAAGCCACAAACACAGAACACTCTGGCTTTCGCCCCTTTTGACAGTTCTTATCCTGCATTCTCTTTTTCTGCCTGCTACCCTTAAATGCTGCTCATCAAAGTGCGGAATTCCTCTCAGGTTCAAGTGGTATAATCTGCTGAACTTACCAAAAAGTTCACAGAACTTGGCACAACTTTCACGAGTGGCCGCTTTTGAGTCATCTTATATTCGTTTTATAATCTTTCGCCAGAGAGGATTGACGCTTGTCCCGACGCTACCTTTTTACTTCTGAATCCGTTACCGAAGGTCATCCCGACAAAATCTGTGACCAAATCTCAGACACGATTTTAGATACCCTCCTGGCGCAAGACCCTCAAAGTCGAGTTGCGGCTGAGGTGGTTGTCAATACGGGTCTCGTATTGATCACGGGTGAAATCACCTCTAAAGCAACGGTGAATTATATTGAGCTTGCACGGCAAAAGATTGCTGAAATTGGCTACTCCGGAAGTGATAGCGGGTTTTCAGCCCACAGCTGCGCGGTGTTGATTGCGTTGGATGCTCAATCCCCCGATATTGCTCAAGGTGTTGATGCCGCTCATGAGACCCGTGAACAGGCCAGTGATGAAGAGCTTGACCTTATCGGTGCTGGTGACCAGGGGATCATGTTTGGGTTTGCTTGTAACGAAACGCCAGAGTTGATGCCGCTGCCAATTTCATTGGCGCATCGGGTTTCACGTCGGTTAGCCACTGTTCGCAAGACTGGTCAGTTGCCGTATCTGCGTCCAGATGGAAAAACTCAGGTGACGGTGCTATACGAAGATAACCGCCCGATCGGGATTGACACCATTCTGGTCTCTACTCAGCACACAGCGACGATCGGCGATTTTACTGATGAAGCGGCTGTGCAGGCAAAAATTAAAGAAGATCTGTGGTCGCTGGTGGTACAGCCTGTCTTCCTGGACATCGACGTGAAGCCTGATCAGAACACGCGCTTTCTAGTCAACCCAACAGGCAAATTTGTCATTGGTGGCCCTCAAGGAGATTCAGGGCTGACGGGACGCAAGATTATTGTTGATACCTACGGTGGCTACTCGCGGCATGGGGGCGGTGCGTTTTCAGGTAAAGATCCTACAAAAGTCGATCGCAGTGCGGCTTATGCTTGCCGTTATGTTGCAAAAAATATTGTGGCAGCAGGTTTGGCTGATCGTTGCGAAGTGCAGCTTAGCTATGCGATCGGGGTGGCGCGTCCCGTCAGTATCATGATTGACACATTTGGCACGGGTAAGACCAGTGACGATCGCTTGTTGGAATTAGTCAACGAACATTTTGAACTGCGTCCTGCTGGTATTATTCAAACGTTTAACCTGTGCCATCTGCCAGGAGAGCGCAACGGTCGCTTCTATCAAGACGTTGCAGCATATGGACATATGGGGCGAACTGACCTGGATCTACCCTGGGAGCAGCTCGATAAGGCTCCGCTTCTAAAAGCTGCCCTAACAGAATCACTGTCGATGCAGCATTAGACCCTGGTAGTCTAGTGGCAAATTAAGTGATGAGTAGCAAATAAGATTCTTCTAGCGGCTGGCGTCACCAGCCGCTTTTTTGGGTCAAACTGCCTGTCAGGATCAATCCTATGGCGTTGTTCTGGATTAACCAATCAGCACTTTTAGTGGTTTGGTCTGCTTCTTAATGGCCTCAGTGTGTTGTAGGTTAGTGACCAATCTTTTGAGTTCATTCTCCTGTAACGGGCGTCTGGGAGGGATACGAGATCTCAGTTAAGCTAAGGTGAATACAAAAAGCAAGACTAGAAAGGTATCCTTCGCGGATTAACCTTCTCATTTTTTAGTCACGTCTGTTTTATCATGACTCGATGCTTTAAACAGAAGCTTCAGCCTGGCTGTTAGCGACCCTGTTAACAGCTTTAACAAGCTCTGCGAGAGCGATCAGCCGCAAATTATATGGATCTCTACTGCACTCGTCCAGGCTGTCCACATCCTGTAAATGCCTTTGCTGACTTGGATCAACAAGCCACGCTGAAGACAGTGCCACAAAAATATTGCACCACTTGTGGCATGGAATTAATCCTGGTTGGGCGCTACCTGCCGCTGAAGCTATTGGGCCAAGGTGGATTTGGGGCCGCTTTTCTGGCGCGCGATCGCTACACGCCCGCCATGCGCCTCTGTGTGGTTAAACAATTCTTACCGTCTGGGACTCTCAGCCCAGCCCAACTTCAAATCGCACAGCAGCTTTTTGAGCGCGAGGCCGAAGTGCTGGAACAACTTGGGAATACGCATCCACTCATTCCTGACCTGTTTGCCTTTTTTGAATTGACGATCGCCACCACTCAACCGGGCAAACAGGACAAGTTTTTTTACCTTGTGCAAGAGTATATTGACGGGCAGACGATGGAAGAGGAGGCTATCCAAAAAGGCACGCTTCCATCTGATGATGTCAGGGCGATGCTAAAAGAAATTTTGGAGGTGCTGACCTTTGTCCATGAAAACGGCTCCATCCACCGAGACATTAAGCCGTCTAACATCATGCGCCACTGCAATGGTCGCTTTTACCTGCTGGATTTTGGTGCTGTCAAGCAAGCAACTAAAGGGGCGGCAACGGGACGGTCCACAGGCATATACTCACTGGGCTTTGCGCCACCAGAGCAGATGGCAGGTGGTGAGGTGTATCCCTCTAGCGATCTCTATGCCCTGGCTGTAACTTGCCTGATGCTACTCACAGGGAAGCAACCGAATGAACTGTTTGATTCTTACAGCAACACCTGGACATGGCGTAGCGAAGCGCCGGGTGTGAATCGGTCGCTTGCCGATGCACTCGATCGCATGCTGTTGCCCACGCCCAACCAGCGGTTTCAAACGGCAGAAGCGGTGTTGGCTGCTTTGAAACCCCCTGCTAAGCCCCGCACAGGCCGATCGTCCACTCCTTCAAAACGCGCCGTATCGCCTGCACCATCGCCCCCAACCGCGCCACCCCAACCTCAAGTTCAGTCTGCTGCCCCAGTGGTTGCCCCTTCGGGAACGCCTCAGTCGGTAGCCTCCCAGTCGATTAAGGTGTCTAGGGGGCGCAGCACGATCGCACCTTTCTCAACCATTGAGTTGCTAGGTGGAGCTGCGTTCACAGGGTTTGAAGGGGGCCTGTTGGCGATTGCGCTGGTGAGTCTCTTGGGCACCTCTCTCCTCAGCGGTGGCTTTTGGTTGATGTTGCTGATAGGGCTGATTTTTCTTCAGTCGCGTCGCACGATCGAACGGGTTGATTTGTTGATTGCAGCAGGGGCAACACTGGCGATCGTGCTGTTGGTACCGCCACTCCATCACGTTGTGGCAGCGCTAGGCGGAAACGTGTGGGTCACAGTTGTAGTCATTGCTGGCTTGGTAGGGCTGGTGGCGATCGCGGCAACGGCGCTGTTTCGGATCATTTTTAACTTGCTGTCTACCTTTCTTTAAGGCAACTCAGCATACGATTATGCCAGAGGCAGGGGCGTTTAGCCTTGAGGTCTGAACGCAGACAAACAGACGGCTCAATGGGCATCGGTGGGCACAAAGGAATTTATGGCACAAAAGAACGATACAACGGCATTGCTTCTGGCGTTTCTGGTGACAGCCGGACTCATTGGAGGAGGCTTTTGGTGGTTTACGCAGCGATCGGGCAGTGACCTGAGCAAACTGCTGCCCACAACCACCCCCTCAAGTCAGCCTGATGATGGCAAGCCGACCGTGCCATCCACGAATAACCCCAATGCTCAAACAACCGCTAAAGGCTTTACTGAGGTGCAGAATGTTCCCTCTGGTTTGTTTAGCTACGGCGGCAGCACCACCTGGGCACCCATGCGGCTGATCGTTGATCCGGTCATTCAGTCAACGCGTCCAGAGTTTCGACTGCGCTACGTCGATCCGATCTCTGGAGCACCGGGTTCGGGGATGGGCATCAAGATGGTCATACAGGATGAAATTGCGTTTGCTCAGTCTTCACGTCCTGTATCGGATCAGGAAAACCAGTTGGCAGCGCAGAGAGGCGTGAAGCTCAAGCAAATACCTGTGGCGATCGATGGCATTGCGATCGCGGTGAATCCCAGTCTGGAGCTTCCAGGGTTGACGATCGATCAGGTCAAAGGCATTTATATCGGCACGATTACCAATTGGAATCAAGTTGGCGGCCCCAATCTAGTCATTCAACCGTTTGAGCGACCCCCTACCGCAGGCGCAGGCACGATCGAAGTACTGCTGGGTGACAGCAAAACAGGGGTCAATGTCCAGGAGGTTGCCACGACAACAGCGGGCTTGCGGAAACTGGCAACCAACCCAGGTGGAGTCTACTTCTCTACCGCTACAGAACTGGTGCCCCAATGTACCGTCAAACCTGTGCCGATCGCGCGGCAACCGGGGCAGTTTGTGCCACCTTACCAGGAGCCACTAGTTGCACCAGGTAATTGTCCTGCTCAGCGCAACAAGATCAACACGAATGCCTTTCAGAGCGGACAGTATCCGCTCACGCGCAACCTCTTTGTAGTGGTGAAACAGAATGGTGCGGCTGAGCAGCAAGCGGGAGAGGCGTATGCAAACTTTCTGCTCACCCCTCAGGGCCAAAGCCTGATTAAAAAAGCAGGTTTCGTTAGCATTCGTTGAGCGGAAATAGGGTGTTTAGGACTTACGCATTTGCCCCAAGCCCCCAATTCTGGAGGCTTTAATTGGTTTGGTTCCCCCTTTCTTGTAGCTTGCTTCCCGAAGGGTATGCCCAAAGGGCTATGAATTAGGGGCTAGAGGGCGAAAGATTGACCGCTTTTGCGTAAGTCCTAGTGCTCATACCGATTTAAAGAATGACGGCTACAGATCGGTAGGGGCAAGGCAAGGCATTGCCCCTACAGGATGTGTCGCATTTTCAATTCAAATTGGTATCACTTGATCGCTGGCAGCGCTGCACAAGCGGTTGACCTTCACGCTGACAGATCCAAAGCTGCAGGGGGTGCGTATCTCTTTCTAGATTCGCTTGTCACGGATTTTGCCTCATGCCAGAGCTAATGGGCTTGTAGAGCCATCTTGGGCAATGAGTTAAACCGCAGGCACTCTACTTAATAAGACTTACGCAAATGCGGTCATCTTTCGCCCCCTAGCCCCCAATTTTTGGGGGAACAGAGCCAATTAAAGCCCCCAGCATTGGGGGTTTGGGGGCAAGTGCGTAAGTCCTACTCAATCAATTGCGATCGCGGCCTTAAAGATCAGGTCTATGGGTTTCAAGGGTGACTCCCTATTGCCCTCATTGATCTGGCTCTTGCGATCGTCACTGGATTGAGGTCGATCGTGCTGGCTAAAAGTGGTGTGCTTGAGGCCATCTGCATGGTGGTCACAATCAGGCACGACTGTATGAGCTGTACACAAGTCGAATGACACACCCTTCAGGAGAACCCTTATGAATCAGGAACAAAGACTGCTACCGGAAGCGACAGCTCGTCGCAGCAAGCGTTGGTCGCGCCGTGACATGCTGAAAACAGGTGCGGTTGCGGGCGCTGCTGGTGCGATCGGGTTACCTGCGATCGTCAAGCGGGTTGAGGCCGCTTCTCCCTCTGCCACGATGAACGATACCAAGGTGTTAAATGGCGCTCTATTTTATGAGCATCAAGCGATTTGGGCCTATGGGTTTGCTGCGGGCAAACTGTCTAGCACGAGTATTGGTAAAGCTGTCCTTGCGGTAGCTTTGGCAAACCAGGCCGATCACAAAAAGCACCGCGATACCTTAACCGCCGTCATTAAGCAGCTAGGTGGTACGCCTGCTGAAGCACAAAAGCAGTACGATGTCTCGTCTTATCTCAAGGCAGGTGAAGGTGCCCTTGACTCTGATGTCAACATTGCCAAGCTAGCACTGGCGCTGGAAACCGATGCCGCGATCGCCTATGGTCGTGAAATCGCCAAACTGAAAACGCCTGCGCTGATTACGGCAGGTGCCAGCATTGGTGCAACAGAAGCGTCTCACGCCACGTTGATTCGCTCTACGTTTAAGTCTCTGGGTGTTGATCTTGCTGTTATCCCAGCTTCTTTTGTAAGTGCCGATACCCGCAGCGAATGGGTGCTGAAGGTTTAGCTTACTGCGCGATCGCTAGGGGCTGTCATCAATTACTAATGCACATGACTCGCAGCGAGGGTTCCAGCCCCTAGCCTTGTTTGTTAGAACGGGCGCGGTAAGGCTGATACTCAAGGGTTTTGAGCTCAATTGATGACGCGCCCTAGCTCAGACGAGGCAACCGTGTTCGGGTAAGGGGTGAAGAGCTTAATTTTCGCCCCTTCTACCCTGTGCCTTTTGCCTTCTACCTTCTACCCATTGGTGACAAGGTAAGAGATTAAGCTGAAAGTCAAGCCATTATCTTGATGGCTTCGTTGCTTTGCTCACCCGTCCAAGATTAAAAGTCAGGCTAACGGCATGGAAACCCGTTGTAGACTTTGCCGTCCCAAAGGGTAACGGGTTAAAAGACTCTTGTAGTCCTCCTTTCCCTACTCCTCTAAAGAGGACTTCATTCTATTAGCCCACACGTTCAGTGCATAGCGGGGCAGACGATCGCTAAAAGATTTGTCGTTAGTCAACCAGGATTAAACGGTTAGGCTTTTAGCCTGCATGACTGGGCTTAGAACTAGCTCAACTGAGCTTAGAGATGGCACGACTGAGTTTTGAGCCTACATGACTAGGCTTGGAGATAGCACGACTGAGTTTTGAGATGGCACGACTGGCCTTGAAGATGGTACGACTGAGCTTAGAACTAGCATGACTGAGTTTTGAGCTTGCGTGACTGAGCTTGGATATAGCACGACTGAACTTGGAGATGGCATGACTGAGTTTAGAACTAGCACGACTGAGTTTAGAACTAGCACGACTGAGCGTTGAGGTCGAGAGGTCGAGCTTAAAGCTTGAAAGGTCGAGGGTTGCCGTTAGAAAACCGAGGTTTAAGCTCAAAAGCGCCTGCCTTCTGCCTCTGAACTCCTGCTCCTGACTCTCATCGGCTAACGCTCTGGCAGTCTGTCCCCTGAATTCTGTCTCTCTACAAAGCTCTCCTGATTGTGTACGGTTAGCTCATTCACTTGCCTCGATTCGCCAACAACTGTCGATCGAATCACCCGTTGGGCGCAGAAAGCTGGTAGCGTTTGAGCAAGACCTGATGCAGACCTTGAGGGAGAGCGAGACTCAACATGCGAATTTTGTTTGTTGCCGCAGAAGCAGCGCCGATCGCGAAAGTTGGCGGGATGGGGGACGTCGTGGGGGCGCTTCCCAAAGTGCTGCGAAAAATGGGCCACGATGTGCGGATCTTTCTGCCCTACTACGGTTTTCTACCCGACAAAATGACGGTGCCTAAAGAGCCGATCTGGTCGGGAAATGCCATGTTTCAGAGTTTTGATGTGTACGAAGCGGTGCTGCCTGGGACGGATGTGCCGCTATATCTCTTTGGGCATCCTGCCTTTCTGCCAAGGCATATCTACGCTGGGGATATGGAAGAGTGGCGCTTTACGCTCTTTGCTAACGGAGCGGCTGAATTCGCCTGGAACTACTGGAAGCCCGACATTATGCACTGCCACGACTGGCACACGGGCATGATTCCCGTCTGGATGCACCAGTCGCCCGATATTTCGACCGTCTTCACCATTCACAACCTGGCGTATCAGGGGCCGTGGCGCTGGAAGCTGGAGCAGATGACCTGGTGCCCGTGGTATATGCAAGGGCATAACACAATGGCAGCAGCGGTACAGTTTGCCGATCGCGTCAACACCGTCTCGCCCACCTATGCCCAGCAGATTCAAACTGCGGCCTATGGCGAATCGCTGGAAGGATTGCTGTCGTTTATTAGCGGTAAGCTATCTGGGATTGTGAACGGCATTGATGTTGAGTCATATGATCCAACGATCGACAAGAGCCTGACGCAGACTTTTACAGCCGACACGCTCGATCAGCGCAAAGCTAACAAGATTGCTCTGCAAGAAGAGGTTGGATTGGAAGTTAATTCGGGTGCCTTTTTGATTGGCATGGTCACCCGACTCGTCGAACAGAAGGGTCTGGATCTGGTACTCCAGGTTTTGGATCGCTTTATGGCGTATACCGATGCTCAGTTTGTGCTTTTGGGTACGGGCGATCGCTACTACGAAACTCAAATGTGGCAGTTGGCCTCGCGCTATCCAGGTCGTATGTCTGTGTATCTGCTATTTAACGAAGCCTTGTCGCGCCGGATTTATGCAGGCAGCGATGCATTCTTGATGCCGTCTCGTTTTGAGCCATGCGGCATTAGTCAAATGCTGTCGTTGCGGTATGGTTGTGTGCCGATCGTGCGTCGTACAGGTGGGCTGGTTGATACCGTTGAACCGCACGATCCTGCCAATGATAAAGGGACGGGCTATGCGTTCGATCGCTATGAACCGCTCGACCTTTACACTGGCATGGTGCGGGCATGGGAAGGCTTTCGGTTTAAAGACGCGTGGCGCAAACTGCAACAGCGAGGCATGGCAGCAAACTTCAGTTGGGATAAATCCGCCGTTGAATATAACAAGCTGTATCATGATGTGCTGGGATTGCCTCTCGAAGAGACGAAGCTGCCCACACTAACCGCGCTGACATCACAACACGCCTCTTGAGCAACAAATGGCTGAATTCTAGAAGCGAAAAGCCTGTAGAAAGAACCAGCATCAGCGTGGACAGAGACTAAATCGTCTGATTCTGGTCTTGCTTTCAGCACTGCCACGACAGAAACTTTCTGTATTGGTTGGTGTCATTAAACCTATCGCGTTTCTCTTTCGCTACTCCATGTCAACGCCTTTTTCTCAACGGTGGGCTGTACTGCTCGCCATGCCTCTGGCCCTTAGCACCCCTGTCATTCACCTGGCGACTGCAACAGCCGCTAACCATCATCTGACTGCAACCGTTCAATTACCCCTTCAAGACGCGTTTGGAGCACCTACGCTTGTGGCAGAGCGATCGTCTAGTTTGATCACACGGCGATCGACTAGCCTGCTCGCCCAGCGATCGCGCATTCAGCGAGTGCGGTTTGCTCCTGGCGCAGATTCTGCCACGATTAAAACGAGCGTTTTGAATGGAACGCGAGACCTGTATCTTGTCGGTGCCCAAAAAGGGCAGATAATGAGCATCCGCATCGTCTCATTGGAAGACAACGCAGTGTTTGATATCGTTGCACCACCCAATGGCGCAGGCAAGCGGCAGACCTTGAAGCAAGAAGCGTTCACCTGGAGTAGCACCCTACCCGAAACAGGGGACTACCAGATCGTGGTAGGTTCCACGCGCGGCAATGCCAGCTATCGCTTACAAGTCACCATTCGCTAAATTGCGTCAGCGCAAGACCTCCGAATTTCTCAAGGAAGTCGGAGGTCTTGGGCGTGTTTTGCTGTTGCCTATTTCGCTGTGCAAACGAGATTAAAGACTGTATTCTGAATTGTCGTCTTAAAGTCGGGGTCGCCGGGGGCTGGATTGGTTGTTAGCCCTACTTTCACTGGATTGCTGACGCGCCCCAAGCGGAAGAGGCTACCAATATCTCTACGGAAAAGTTCTTTTGCCGACAGCTGCCCTGTAACAGTATTGGGATCACCATTTATCAGTGTGGTCACTTCAAGATCGTGGAAGTCTTCAAAGTTGACAAAATTATTCCAAAGACTGGTTGCTGCCAGTGTGTCCCACAGGAAAAGCGTGTCGAAGACGAACACACCTGGAGCCGGACTGTTCGCAAACTGAAGGTTTTGGATAAATTGGGCTGGAGCAGTGGCGCATTGAGAGGGATTATTTCTCAAACGATCGCCAAACCCTTGCAGCCTTGCGGAGTCTGTTGCGTTTAAGGGTACGATCGTCACCGGAATTTTGGAGTTAAGCACTTTAGCCAGTGCCACAGCATCAATCCAAAAATTAAATTCGGCGTTGTTGAGTGAGTTAAAGGCTTTCTTATGTTCCCCTGTTTGAATGTCCTGGAAATTTGTGCCAGGGAAGGGTAACTGGTGCATGCCAAAGATATGTTCTCCAGCCTGAAAATAGATATTACCGGCTGTCCAGGTTGGGAAGGGTTCATTTAACCGATAATTGCCGTTTGCATCAAAATTATCGGCTTTGTTGGTATCCCAAGCACCGCCCATAAAGCGGGTTGAAATAACGTTGCTCAGGTCAGCAAGTTTAATCTTCCGAGGGCAGCCATATTCTTTGGGCTTGCGCTCAATTTTAGCGTAGGCTCTGGCTAAATTCGTCACAGGGCCAACCGAGAGAATCGTTAAAGGGTTCTGATCCTGATATGCTTTGCAGATCGATTCCGCGATAAAGTCAGAGGCTTTTTTGCGCGATCGGATGAGATCCAGTTCAGGCAGATTAAAGGTGGTCAATGCCTTCTGTGCATTGGGTAAAACATATTTCAATGTTTCGTCACGAAAAGGTCGGTTAAACTCATTCCAGCAAACAATATCGCGTTCCGAAAAAACAAACTCTTTGTGAAAAAGGCATGGTTCTAGCGCAGCTTTCCCCCCCACTGGCAACTGCACTTTGACACGCGTTCTACCTGTACCAGAAACAGGTTTACCAAACTCATCTGCCTCATTAGGTACTGAAAGCAGAGCGGTGCGTTCATCGCAGCCAGTGTAGATTTTTGCGCGATCGTATTGAGCCAGCGAAAGAATTTTTTGCGTAATACCATTGATCGTTCCTTCTTCAGCACTAAAGCTTCCCAAGAGCGCTTGTTTACGTTCTGGGTAACCATTAGAGCCGTTGCAATACGATTCTCCATTGGGTGCTGTTGTGACACCAATGAGCTTAACTGGGGGTGCTTCTCCCTGTGAAGCAAGGGCTAAAACAAGAACAGAATAATAATCTTCAAATCCGCCATCATGGTCAAGAATCACGCGCACGGGTTTAGCAGCAACCGCAGATGGTGAGCAAACAATACCTGCAATGCTTGTTAATAATAGACCTGCAAGCAGGGCTTTGAGAGTGGAACGAACCATAGGTAGATCCTCACGCTTTGTAGGCGATAGCGATTAGTTGAACGATCGATTCTCTACTGGATACGTGTATTCTTTTCTCAGCAAATTCTAATCAAAAAAGAGATATTGAATGCATGTTGAATCAGCCGCTTTTTCGATTCAAATGAGCCATTGAGGAAGAAGACACCGCGATACAGCATTGAGGTAACAGAGCTGCTTTGTCTATACAGCAAACAGTCTGGTTGCAAAAGAACCAGCATTTAACCAACAATTCAGTATGTTAAAGAGCATTCAAAACATCATATTCGTAAGCGCTATGCAATAAAGTTCAGGTGATAACAAATTCCAAACTTTAAAGAACTTAAATGCTAAACCTGGGCTCTTTAAAGAAACGTTGAATTAGCCGTAATGGTGGTTGCAAAAATCTTTTTTTAATGCATTGCTTTGATCGGCACGTTTAGGAGTCGATCGCTAATTTGCTGGCGGGTAAAACGCGACGAATTTCGGCGATCGTCGTGATCCCGGTTGTCACTTTGGCGATCGCGGCTTTGCGGAAGGAATCAAACCCACGCTGGTTGAGATAGTCCATCAACGCACTTAACGAGCCGTCATAGATTAATTGGCGCACCGTTGCATCCACATGCAGCAGTTCAATAATGGCTTCCCGTCCCGCATAGCCAGACCCAAAGCAATGCGAACACCCGCGTCCGTGCCGCCAAGCATGGGGATTTGCTTCTGCTAGACTGATACCCAAGATTCCTAAATCGCTTTCAGTCGGCGTGTAGGGTTCGGCGCAGTGAGGGCAAAGGCGACGCACTAGGCGCTGGGCAACGACTCCCAGTAGCGCATCACTGATTAAACCGGGATCAGGGCCAACATCTCTCAGACGTGGAATGGCACCCACCGCATCGTTTGTGTGCAGGGTTGTAAGGACTAAATGTCCCGTCAAGGCGGCTCTTACTGCCGTTTCTGCGGTTTCGCCATCGCGGATTTCACCCACCATAATAATGTCGGGGTCTTGTCGCAGAATGGCTCGCAGTCCAGCCGCAAAGGTCATACCAGCCACCTCATTCACTTGCGTTTGCGTGATGCTGGGCAAGATATATTCCACTGGATCTTCAACCGTAACGACGTTAACGTGCTCGGTTGCGATCGCTTGCAGGCTAGTGTAAAGCGTACTGGTCTTCCCAGATCCTGTTGGCCCCGTAAAAATGATCATGCCTTGCGGTTGCTGAAGCCAGCTTTGATAGAGCGCTAGCGCTTTTTCGGTAAACCCCAAATCATCCATGTTCGAGAACGGATTTTGTCGAGGTAACAGGCGAATCACGGCTTTTTCACCACCGATGCAAGGCAGCGTACTCACCCGCAAATCCAGATCCAGGTTTGTTGCAGCGGTTGAGGTGTACTGTTCGCTAATGCGGGCATCTTGCGGTCGTCGGCTTTCCGAAATGTCCATGTCTGCCATGACTTTCAGTGCGACGATCGTTCGCCGACTCACCGCTAACGGCAACATCGTCACATCGCGCAAAATGCCATCAATCCGATAGCGCACCCGCAAGCCCTCTGTTGTTGGTTCCAGGTGAATGTCGCTCACCCGGTTGCGGACGGCACTGGCAAGAATGGCTTTGATTTGGGCAATCTGGTTGTCGGCTTGCGATAGATCAAAGTCTGCTGCCCTGGTATAGGTTTCTGATGGAGGTGTTTCGGCAGAGGGCACGATCGCCTCTATTCCGGCATCCGTCACGCGCTCAAGCTGTTCCACTCTGGCGACAGCTTGTTTGTAAAGCCGAGGTTGCCGCTGACGCACTGCCTGCACGCGTGCTGGTGCTTTGGGCCGTGATCGGCGGTCGATCGCCACTTTGAGCAAGGGCACCTGGAGAACCAGCACCCAAAACAGATACAGATATTTTTGATGCAGCAACTCCTGAAGCAGGGCATCGAATGGTGAAGCAGGGTGGCTTGCTATCTGGGCTTGTGCCTTGTAGCTCTCGACTGAGGGAAACTGCGGTGCAGGGGTGGCTGGGCGTGATGGACGCGGCTGAGGTGCAAAGCGAGGAGTAGTCCGCTCTTGTGGCAGCGATCGCGGCAACGGTAGGGGCAGAGGCTGAGACAGCGAGGGTGGTTTCAGCTTAGAGGCAATTTTCCTGCGTGGCGATCGCTGAGGCTGACGGGTTGCAGGTGGGCGAGGCACTGGCAAAACATCTTCACTTGCGGGCGTTTGGTCAGGAACAAGCCGTCCAGAGGGTAACGTTGGTCGCTGGTTTGCAGGAGGTTTGCCAGCAGGGGGCTGAGCGACTGGCACAGTAGGTACAGGCAACGGCGTCGGGGCAGACGATCGCGGAGTCGGCTTAGTCACTGGCTCATCTTCATCCGCAGCGTCATCGGGATCAACCGCCACAGGCAGAGATGGGGCTGGGCGCACAGCAGGCTTTACTGGAGAGCTTGTCGTACCTGTTTGAGGCGGTTTTTTACCACACAATCGTGCGACATCCTGTGTACTCTGTCCTTCAATGCGCAAGTAGCACGGAGAATCATAATCCCCGATGTTTTGTGCCGACGCCTGAGGCTGTGCCAATGCCTGAAGCACGATCGCAGGCAACACGATCGGTATCACAGTGCTGGTAAGCGCGATTAGCCGCAGAAATCGGAGCATTGCACCAAACGAGAGATAGATCCAGGTGACCCGTTGTAGTCGATCGCGATCGCCTGCACATTAGAGGCTTCAAGCCATTCAACTTACAAGCTTGAGAATAGCAAACCGACATTAAAACCCAGTAATGTTGTGAATTTTATCTATTTCCGCTCACCACTGTGTAGCGATCGCTCCAATCGAACCATCATGAAACCAAATTCTGGGATCTTGAAGAACTCTAGGGGCTGTCATCAATGACGATACACAGTACTTGCATCAATGGTTTCAGCCCCTAGCTGTGTGTTAGAGCGGGCGCGATCATGCTGATACCGCAAGGTTTTGGAGCTAATTGATGACACGCCCTGGCGTGTTGTTAGACTCGTTGCAGAACGACCACCAAGCATCATGACCAACTCACAGCTTGTAGACTTTTACTTAGGGCAACGTCCTGATACAGAAGGACGCACCCTTGAGAGCATTTGGGCATGGGATAATGTGCGGCTTGAAGAAGAGCATGACTATATTCAATGGCTCTTTCCGCTCGTTGAAAAGAGCCGCTTTAATCCAAACGCGCCCGTGCTAACAGCGGTTGACAGACAAATGTTTAACGCCAGCGACACCCTCAAAACTCGCTTGTTAACCTCGTTCAAACGTATGTTGCAGTTCTACGGCTTGCAATGCCCTGATAACATGGCTGCAAGCAGCATTACAGTGGCTGACACCTTTTCAGAAAGGCGAGACGATTGGTTGCATTGGGGTAATCACAACCATCTTCGCATCACCAGAATGTTGACCAGTCTACGGCTACTGGGGTTAGACGCTTACGCAAAAGCATTTTTTCAATGTTTAACCCAACTCTATCAAGCGGAGCCTGATACCATCGATCCTCGTAGCTATGCGTTCTGGAAAGATGCCGTCAGCAAAGCGCTATAGTCCTTTACAGAAGCGTTCAGTGATATGGAACGTTTGATTCCAGAGATCGTGATGAATTTAGTGGTGATTCGCGCCGCTGCTTTAGAACGATCGCTCCGTTTCTACACCGCATTGGGATTATCCCTGGTTCGTGAGCAGCATGGCTTTGGGCCAGAACACCTAACCGCGACTCTCGGTACAGTTGTGCTAGAGATCTATCCACAAGGCAATTCAGAGCCTACGATCGGAGTCCGCCTCGGCTTTCGGGTCAACTCTTTAGTCACGACGATGGCACGAATAAAGGCAGTGGATGGCGCAATCGTAATGCCTATACAGAAGAGTGAATGGGGCTTACGGGCTGTGGTGTCTGATCCAGATGGACATCGGGTTGAGTTGATTGAAGCGCACAATTCAATGAGTGATGAGCCTGAGTAGACAGAATAATTTTTTGACGCAAGAGACCTTGCCAGTGCGCGTTTCAACTTCAAGACGTTCCAGCATTCAAGACATTCCAACGTTTAAGGGAGTTAGCCCATGACTATACAAACGACTCAGCTTCCGATTCCCACCTTTTTTGATCCAGCCCGTGTGGGTGAAGTGTGGCGGGTGCCCTATGGCGATCGAGCGGCTCAGGCGATCGACTGGGCCACGCAACACCAGTTACAACCAGCAGCAATGGACAAAACCCGTATTTGCTTGTTGATTATCGATGCTCAAAACACCTTTTGCATTCCCGACTTTGAACTGTTTGTGGGTGGGCGATCAGGCATGGGTGCGGTTGAAGACAACGTGCGACTGTGCGAATTTATCTACCACAACCTGGGCGTGCTGACGGCGATCGTGCCCACAATGGATACGCACAGTGCAACCCAAATCTTCCATCCCATCTTTTGGGTCGATGAGGCCGGGAAGAACCCAGCACCGATGACGATGATTGCGTTTGATGAGGTGAAAGACGGTAAGTGGACGGTGAATCCCGCGATCGCGTACAGCCTTGCCCACCACAACGTTGCTACGCTTCAAGCCTTTGCCCTCCACTACACCAAGCGCCTCACTGACAACGGCAAATATCCTCTCACCGTTTGGCCCTATCACTCCATGCTGGGCGGTATCGGTCATGCACTGGTGTCTGCGGTGGAGGAAGCCTGCTTTTTCCACAACATTGCCCGCAGCAGCCAAACCCACTTTGAACTGAAAGGCAGCAATCCCCTCACCGAAAACTACTCCGTGCTGCGTCCCGAAGTCATGGACGGTGCCGATGGTGGCGCGATCGCTCAAAAGAACACCTCTCTCATCCAAACACTGCTGGACTTTGATGCTGTCGTCATCGCAGGGCAGGCCAAGAGCCATTGTGTTGCGTGGACGATCGACGACCTGCTAACCGAGATCCAGGCGCACGATCCCGCTCTAGCCAAGAAAGTCTACCTCTTAGAGGACTGCACCTCTCCCGTCGTTGTCCCCGACATTGTAGACTTCACCGACCAGGCAGACGCAACCTTTCAACGCTTTGCCCATGCTGGAATGCACCTGATTCAGTCAACCAACACCCTGACGATCGCCTAATTTTTCCTACTCCCCAATCCCATTCCCCATTCCCCCCACCCTACTCCGCCATCTCCATCCTCGCTTGAATCCCCTGGCTGCTCAACGTCTGCATCAACTGGTCAGCTTTTGCACGATCGCCAAACGCACCCACTTGAATGAGCGATCGACCCTTAATCGATGTCCGAAAGGCATTGGGAAACGCGGCCCGTAGCTGTGTTTGCTGGCGATCATCCGCATCGACTACCACCCGGTAGGGCAACTTCACCGCTGCACTCGCACTACCCGATCGATAGACCATTGAAGCGCCACCCACATTACCGATTGGGGCATTCGGGTCGGGCACAGGCAGCAACCCTGCATTCGTTAATGGCACAGGCCGAAATGATGCCGCTTGAGTACTGGTCACGGTCGTCATCGCCACAACGGGTCGAGGAGCTGATCGCCTTTCTGGTTCAGGCACTGGAATTTCCACCGCACCTGAGCGTTTCACAGAAAGGGGCACTTGGGCTGGCAGTGGAGCAGGCTGATTAAGATTCGCCGTGAGGTTGGCAGTGGAGCCACGGTTCAAGGCTACGGGTAGACGAGCGATCGGCCTGCTTAAACGTGGTGTCACTACGGCTGGAGGCAACGTGGCGCTGAATGATGGCGCTGATGGCTGTGCTGCTTGTGGCGCAGACGTTGGTGGTGCAACCGCAACCCTCACAATCTGGACAGGGCGGGATAAAGGCTTCGGCGAGACACCAGACAACGCGGTTGGTACTGGAAAGCCAGGATCTGTCAGGGCACTGGCTGGTGCCGCAACCGCCACCACAGGTACGCCTGGGCGGGTTGACGACATCAATGGTTGAGTCGCTGGCACTGGAAAGGTTGATGCTGAGATGTCGTTGCCTGGTGACGCACGATCGACCCCTTCAGAGGATTGTTGCATTGGTTGGAGGGCTACTGGAGCACTACCATTCACCGGGCGATCGCCTTCTAAGCGTTGCCCAAAGGGAATCGTTTGACTTGCGGCGCTCGCAGATGTTGCTGACTTCTGGGCGCGAACCGGAGCCTTACTTCCAGAGGTGGATTTGTCGGCACTCGCGGGCGATGGCACCCCAGCCGAGAGCGCCACTAACCGACTGCTGCCAGAAGACGAACCTGTAGCAGCCCACGGTGTGGCAGCACCGGGTGACACCGCTCCCAGGCTAGTGCCTGCTAAATCCAGGCTGCCGCTGATTTTGTCCACATCATTTCCAAATGCTGGAATTTGCTGGCTTGCCCCTTTCACGTTGACATCAAACTGACCATTGTTGCGAAAGGAGTTAGCCCCCGGAGCGGCAGCAGTGCCCAAATTAGGGCGTGCCTGGGCGATCGCCACCAGGCCATCCCGCTGATTCCCCTCTACCGAATTGCCTTGCAACACGGGCTGCGCGCTTGCCTGCACCACAATCCCATCTTTATTTTGGGTAATGCGATTGCCTACCAGCAGGGGGGTGGCCTTCTGGTTAATGTTGATGGCAAACCCAGTTTGTTCAAAGATATTCTCCCGCACCTCTGACTGCGACGTGCCATAGATCGTGATGCCATTCGCGCCGTTCTGGTAAAAATAATTGTTGCGAATCAGCGGCGAACCATTGCCCATGACCGAGATGCCATCGTGCCCGCTTTCCGTAAAGGTGCTATCTACAATGGCAGGACTGGTGGACTCAATCCACACACCGTAGCCCTGCGGATCAGGATTTTTGACCGTCACCCCAGCCAAAATGGCCCGATCGGCTCCCACGATCGCCACTTTCTGCCGCGCAAACGCAGGACTTAGAATAAAGCCACTGCCCTGAATCACAATGCCCTGGCCTCGTGTTTCGGTATTGCCCTGCACCGTTACCTCTGGCTTGAGGCGCAGCGGAAACCGTTCGCCTGTCTCCTGGCTGTAGGTTCCTGGCGACAAGAGAATGACTGTACCCGCTTGAGCCACCTGCAATGCCTGCGTCACGGTCTTAAACGGGGCACGATCGCTCCCATCTGCTGTGGCATCATTGCCCGCCACTGGATCGACCAGCAGAACGGTTTGAGCAACGCTGCTGGTGGGTGCCGCAGCAAGGTTAGGGGCTGCAAAGTCAGCAGCAGAAACCGCTTGAGCAATGGCTGAAGTTTGGCTTCGATCGAGCAACGTCAGCGTTGCACAGCCAGCAACAATTAAAAGACAAACGGATGAACAGTGCCGCTTGGGCCAGGGCTTGGTGACGAAGTAAGGCATTGTAAGAGCAGTCATGAGAGGAGCGATTGAGGATCAACGTGCAGAAGCCGCAACGTGATCCACCAGATAGTGGTTCAAAGCAACTAAAAACCAGCTCAAAGCCTGACGGCAATTGAACTTGAAGGGAACGTGCGCTGAACTCTGGTCAACTTTACTCGATCCTTTTGTGTTTGAAACACATAATTTTGTGCAGCAATGAGAAGAAGGTATGGCGCTTCTCTTTGATTTGTGAAAGTTGCTTCAGACTAGCTTTCAGCTTTCTAGACTAGGCTGATCACTAGAAGCTGAAAGCTTAAACCATCACATGCTGCTCATGAATGATTTAGAGCTGCTTAGAAGACAAAGAGTAAGAAGCGTCAAGGAAAAAGCCGCTAGCTTCATTCACGCACTCCTGATTCTCTTTAATCAGTCTTCAATACTCATTGATGAGCCTGTTAAGACTGAGAAGTGAGGTGGGGATGCTCATGAATGAGCCTGTCAAGACTGATTAATGAGGTGGGGATACTCATTAATGAGTTCTAGAGGCTCGTAAATGAGTCCTACAATGCTCGTGAATGAGGTCTGGAGACTCATTAAAGTCGATGCGATGCTCGTGAATGAGGTCTGGAGACTGGTGAATGAGTCTTTGCGATTCATGAATGAGGTCCGTGATACTCATTTACGAGTCTCCAAGCCTCACGACTGAAGATTAGAAACTGCATTCCTGAGCCTGCGACAGTCTTAAAATGCTGCTTGACCGCCAAGACCCTATAGATCAGTTGGGTTAAACCTGGTGGAACTCTGAAATCTGCTCGCTACCAGGCTCCCACTTGGGAACCAGAAGGCACCTTCGAGATGCTTTGGTAAAGCAACCCAAGGCTTCTCCCCTCACCGCACAATGGAAGCAAGCGACACTCCTTACCCCTCTTCCCTCTGGCATCCCTGCTCATAACCCGATAGCCTGGAGACAGTTATCGATCGAGACTTCTATGGGCAATACAGACAGTCAGGCTCGGTTTGTGCAGCTTGCACTTTGCCGCATCTTAGATGCCAACTTAGACCGTGCTCGTGAAGGGTTGAGAACGATCGAAGAGTGGTGTCGTTTTGGCTTGGATGATGTTGCGCTGACGGATGAGTGCAAGCATTTGCGGCAGGAATTGGCGCACTGGCATACCCCTGATCTGCGTGCAGCGAGAGATACACCAGGGGATGCGGGAACGGCGTTGACCCATCCCAGCGAGGCAGAGCGATCAAGTGTTCAGGATGTGCTGCAAGCCAATTTATGTCGTGTCCAGGAGGCATTGCGCGTTTTAGAGGAGTATGGGAAAGTTCATAGCCCCGCAATGGGAGAGGCATGTAAGCAAATGCGCTACCGAGTGTATACGTTAGAAAGCAAACTGACGGCGTACACACGGCAACAGCAACTCGATCGATCGCGACTGTACCTCGTCACGTCTCCAACCGAGAATTTTTTTACCACAGTGGAAGCAGCGCTCAAGGGCGGATTAACCCTGGTGCAGTATCGGGACAAAACGGCGGATGATGACGTGCGTTTACGGAATGCCGAGAAGCTTTGCCATCTCTGTCATCGCTACGGTGCGTTGTTTATTGTGAACGATCGCGTTGATCTGGCGATCGCGGTAGGTGCTGATGGCGTGCATCTGGGGCAACAGGATATTCCGATCGCGCTGGCACGACAGTTGCTTGGCTCCCAGCGCCTCATTGGACGCTCTACACATTGTCCCGATGACCTTCATCGCGCCATTCAGGAAGGGGCTGATTACATCGGCGTGGGGCCTGTTTACGAAACACCTACAAAAGCCGGAAGACCCGCCGCAGGTTTCGACTACGTGCGCTATGCAGCTACCCATGCGACCATTCCCTGGTTTGCGATCGGGGGCATCGACACAAACAATTTGTCGGACGTCTTGGCAGCTAAGGTCAAACGTGTGGCGATCGTCCGCGCCATTATGCACGCTGAACACCCAACCCAAACAACGCAATTTTTTCTGTCTCAACTTGCTCAGGAGGCTTGAATTAAGGAAGCCCGCTCGTAACGCTCCGGATCATAAGGCAATCGGTGAATACTCAAATTTGCCCCAACTGCGCATGAATTTTCTCTACCGCTAAAGCCATTGGCTCTTCCTCCAAAAGTACAGGTGATCTCATGCATAAACCACAATGGACAAAGAATCTTCACCACCTGTTCCCAACTGCACTGTTTGCCTTTCAGCTAAAAGACTATGCTCAGCTAAACCAACAGCTTTTAAACACCATTTATCAGCTCAAGCAACTCGATCGAGGCTATGCAGCTTCAAACGTTCTGGGCTGGCATAGCAAAAGCAACTTATTTGAATTAGAAGAACTCCAACCGTTTAAGGCGTTAATAGATGCAGCCGTTTTAGAAGTCGCTCAAGCCGTTGGCTATGGCGATATTCTTATTAAACCCGCTAATTGTTGGGCAAACGTAAATTCCAAATATGCCAGTAATAAGATTCACGACCATGCCAATTGCCTGTTTAGCGGCGTTTATTATGTGAAAATGCCAAAAGATTCCGGCAACTTGATGTTCTACGATCCGCGTAGTGCCAAAGCATTCTATAAACCTCTCGTGTCAAACTTTACGGCCTATACAGCAGACGCGGTTGCCCATGCGGCAGAAGAAGGATTATTGCTCATTTTTCCAAGCTGGTTAAAGCATGGCGTAGAACCCAATTTAAGCGATGAAGACAGAATAAGTATTAGTTTTAACTACGTCTTCTAATGCCTTTCCAGATTAAGGTTAAAAGCACTGAGTCACTCAAGCGATCGGTGGAATGAAGACACTGAGCTATGCAAGAAACAAAGTTTCCACCAGCCGACATCAACAGTCCAAACATTTGGCTTTCATTACCTCTCTGGGCATTTGCCCTGACGATGGGACTGTTGAGCCGCCTCGTGATTCTCGTCAGCATGATGTTCATTGCGCCGCTCGCCTCGTCTGGCAGTACGCGACTGGCGATCGGCGATTGGCACGTTCTAGCCGGATGGGACAGCGTTCATTACCTCGGCATTGCCACTAGAGGCTACGAGTACGCAGCGGATGGCATCGGCCATAATGTCGCCTTTTTTCCCATGCTGCCGCTGCTGATTAAAGCAGGTATGAGGCTAGGCTTGCCACCAGACTTAGCAGGAGTGCTGATCAACAATGCTGCTTTTTTGGGGGCACTAATGGTTTTGGCGGGTTGGGTAGACGATCGCTATGGTCAGAAAGTGGCGCGATGGTCAGTTGCAGCTCTAGCCTGGTGCCCGTTTTCACTCTTTGGCACTGTGCTGTATACAGAAGGCTTGTTTTTACTTTGCAGTACGGCAGCCTTGCGGGCATTCGATCGTCGTCGGCATGCTTGGGCAGCGTTTTGGGGTTGCTTAGCCAGTGGCACTCGTTTGCCTGGATTGACCCTCGCACCAGCCTTTTTGCTGGTCGCCTGGAAAGAGCGGCGCTCGTGGTCTGCGTATCTTGCCGCGATCGCGTCTACAGGAGGCGTGCTGCTCTTTAGCCTCTTTTGTTGGGTGCAGTTTCACGATCCCCTGGCGTTTTTGAAGGTACAAAAAGCATGGCACCCCCTCGGACTCATTTATGGTGAAGGCTGGCTGAAGTCGTTCGTACAAATTACCCTCGGCCCCGCAACCTGGAATCAAGGCAAGATTGCTGATCCGCTGTATCCCATCGCGTTCGCAGTGCTTTGTGGCTTGGGGTGGCTATTGTGGCGCTTCCACACGCGTTTAGGCAAAAGAGTGACGTACTACGGAGCGTGCACGATCGGACTGCTGCTGTGGCTATTAGCTGGTTCGCCGCTGATTAATGTCGTCATGGTTTGGGGGAGCGTTTACTTACTCTGGCGATTTCGCCGGACACTGCCACCCGTCGCGGTCGTTTACGGATTCCTGAGCTTGGCTTTGATTTTGAGTTCAGGCAGAACGATTTCGGCTGAGCGTCATACCTACGGAGTCGTTTCGCTGGCGATCGCTTTTGGCCTGTTGCTGTCGCGCCACCCCCGTTGGGGCTTCTCAGTCTTGAGCTTTTTGGCTGTACTGCTGGTCAGCCTCTCACTTCGCTTTGCACAACACCTATGGGCTGGATAAAGATTGTGGCTAGGGACTCAATCGTAGAGCCACGTATAATTACCCGATAATCTCATACCGATTTAAAGGCATGATCACTCAAGATTGATCGCCGCGTAGGGGCACGGCATTACCGTGCCCCTACAGAATGTGCAACATTCCCCACTTAAACTGGTATCGGTAGCCTGGTCTAAATAGATTTCATAATGCTGTTAAAACCAAAAAAAAGGGAGCAAAACTGCTCCCCTCAGCCTCTCATGATAAACGAAAACTCTTCTACAGAGCCGTGCTACGAATCGGCAACCACACCGAATGCTGGAGTTTCAGTAAGCTTACGGTCTGTTTGAATGACTTTCTTAGACCTAGTGTAAACCCTGAAGCCATTCACTCAGTAAAGTCGCGGTGTAATCTCATCACGGTGCATCAAGCTTAGATAAAGCTCAGTCGAATAACCTACGTGCACACCGCAAGAGCCAATCATTGAGGCAGCAAAGACGCGGAAGAAAACACATTGTGATTTGTAGCTGTCAGCATTTCTCTCAAGGCTAATCACTGAGCGCTAAAACCCGACCAAAATCAGAGATTTTTCAACAAGCACCTTTGCTGAAACCTCAATGCGATCGCAAGAAATCAGCGATTCTAGCCACTGCTGCTTGCAAGATCGTTGGTTCATGCACAAGGGCAAATCGTACATAGCCCTCGCCAGACTTGCCAAACCCAGCACCGGGGGAAGCGGCAACGCCCGTCGCTTCAACTAATTGGGTGCAAAATTGCATGGAGTTTTTTGACCAGGGTTCTGGAAGTTTCGCCCAGACGTACATCGTGGCAACGGGCAATGGCACCTGCCAACCTATCTCGTGAAGTGCGTTAACAAACGCATTCCGACGTTGACGAAAGATTTCGATTCCTGCGCTGACCCCTGCTTGCGGTCCTGTAAGCGCCGCGATCGCTCCGTTCAAAATGCCACGATACTGATTGAAGTCCACAGCGGATTTGACCTGCCTCAAAGCGCGAATCAAAGCGGCATTGCCGATCGCGTAGCCCACTCGGAAACCGCCCATGTTGTAGGACTTCGACATCGTGAAAAACTCGATCGAAACCGTTTTTTCACGGTCTGCTTGCAGGACAGAAGGCGGCTGCACACCGTCAAACACAAAATCTGGATAGGGGAAATCATGCACCAGCACGAGAGCATGCTGCTGACAGAAGGCTACGGCTGCTTGGAAAAACGATAAGGGCGCGATCGCCGTTGTGGGATTGTGAGGATAGCTCAACACCATCATGCGTGACTGTGCCAACACCTGGGTGGGAATATCCTCAAATACAGGTAGAAAGCCACGCTCAGCCTCTAACGGCATCAGGTAAATTTGCCCACTTGCCAGGTGAACACCACTTGCATGAGAGGGATAGCCCGGATCTTGAAGTAGCGCAAAATCACCTGGGTTGAGAATGGCTAGCGGCAGATGGGCCGTCCCTTCTTGAGACCCAATCAGGGGCAGCACCTCAGTTTCTGGATCAACCGTAACGCCAAACTTTTGGGTGTACCAGGTGGCTGCTGTTTGCCGAAACGCCTGCGTCCCGTGAAACAGCAAATAGCCGTGCGTGCTGGGATCGGGGAGAGATTGCACGATCGCTTCCAGCACGTGGGGTTGGGCTGGTAGGTCTGATGATCCCAACGATAAGTCAATAATGGTTCGGCCTGCGGCTCTGGCCCTGGTCTTGGCCTGATCCATGTCAGCAAACACATTCGATTGGAGCGGTTCTAGACGTTTGGCAAATTGCATAGCGGTTGGCCGTTAGCTGTTAGCGTTCAGCTTCCAACAGAGCGTGTAGGGTAGAGGCTCTCAGTTTATCGCTTTCGCGTGACCACAACGCAGCTATAAACTCTAGTCCCCGGAACTGTCAAACCTATGTAATCCTGGCGATCGACGCTTAGCTCTGGAAAAAGCTGACGGCTGACCGCTGGTAGCCAAACCCAACGGAACGATGGCTGCTTACCAGATCTAAGCCAAATACGGATTCAGAACGCTTTCTAATTTTTGCTTACTAATCGCGCCTTCTGTGGCTTCCAACACTTCCCCAGCTTTAAACAACCGAAAGGCAGGAACGCCTTCAATCTTGTATTTGGCAACGGCTGTAGGGTTGGGATCGACCTCCATTTTGACGATTTTGATGCGATCGCCATAACTTGCTGCCAACCCGCTCACGATCGAAGTCATCAGCCGACAAGGACCGCACCAACTAGCCCAAAAGTATACCAGCACGGGTTGAGTCGCCTGCAAAACTTCTGTCTCAAACTCAGGGTCCGAAATTGTAATGACGCTACTCATACCCGCTTTGCAACCATGTCACAAGGATTCATACTTCCGTATTCTGACGTGTTTTGTGACGCAACGACAAACAGAGGTGTGAAAAAGGCTAAAGGATAAAACGACTGAGCAACAAGACCCAAGTATTGATTCACACAGTCAGGCATGAATTCACCATCCTTAGCCTTTAGCCTTCATCCTTTAGCCTTCCTTCTTACAGCTGATCGAGCTTGGTCTTGAGTGCTTCCAGTTCATCATCCACCGCCGGGTCATGCGCTTCTGTAGAAGGGGCTTTAGCCGTTGTTGGTTCTGCTGCTGTGCCAGGAAGCTGCGCCTGTGTTTGTGGTGTTCCACCCAGGAGTTGTGCTTTCATGGCTGCCAGTTCATCATCCACGCCGCTACCTGACTCCAGCATGGCAAACTGGCTTTCCAGGTCTGCACCTGCCAACTCTGCTGCGGCCTGCGATCGCGCTTCCATTTGCAGGACTTTATCTTCCATCCGCTCAAACGCACCCATCGCGCTACTGGTGCCTAACCGACCAACCGTGCTTTGCAGTTGCTCATTGGCTTTGGCAGCACTCGCCCGCGCCTTGAGCATGTCTTTCTTGGTCTTGGCCTCCGAAATTTTGCCTTCCAGAGCAATCAGGTTGCGCTTGAGGGTATCTACCATCGTGGCTTGCTGGTCAAGCTGCGTTTTGAGCGTTGCGGCGGTTTCACTATTGGTCTTCTTGCGCAACAAGGCTTCGCGTGCCAGGTTTTCATCCCCTTTTTGCAATGCCAACTGTGCCCGTTGCTGCCAATTGTTAGCCTCGGTTTGAGCCTGGTTGTACTGCTGTTGAGTGCGTTTTTGACTGGCGATCGCGCTAGCAACGGCCTGACGCAACTGCACCAGGTCTTCCTGCATGTCAATGACAGTCTGCTCAAGAATCTTTTCGGGGTCTTCTGCCTTGCTGACGACATCGTTCAGATTGGCTCTTACGACCCGGCTAACACGGTCAAATAATCCCATGACGTTCCTTTCCTTTCAGCAGTGTACGAAGTTAGCGGTGCAGGTTGAGACAGTTTCCTGTTGATCGCTCAGTGCAATAGGTCTATCTTAAGCAATGATGCTTAATCGTCCATCATTTAGGCGCTTTCATGGTTGACGATCCCGTAGCCAGCAAACGCCTCAACTCCAGTGTAGAAACTCTTAGCCACAATCGCAGGAATCGCAATGGTTTTTTAAAGGGGTGCGATCGTCGTCAAGCCCAGAAGATTAGCATAGCAATAAGCACTCCGAGACTTGGAGCCACCACGATGGTACAAACGCCTGCAAAGTCCCCAACGCTAGAAGAGTTTCTGCAACTGCCAGAGACCAAAACAGCCAGCGAATATATTAACGGTCAAATTATTCAAAAACCTATGCCACAAGGTAAGCACAGCATTATTCAAGGTGAATCCGTAAACGCCATCAATGCTGTTGTCAAACCTGAGAAAGTGGCCCGTGCGTTTCCAGAATTACGCTGTACATTTAGTGGGCGATTGACCGTACCTGATGTCGCTGTATTCATTTGGCAGCGAATCCCGCGTGATGCTGATGGTACAGTCGCCAATGTTTTTCACCTCGCCCCCGACTGGACGATCAAAATTCTTTCCCCAGATCAGAGACAGACTAAAGTCACTCGCAACATCTTGCACTGCCTTCAACACGGCACGCAAATGGGCTGGCTCATTGATCCAGAGGAAAAATCGGTGCTGGTTTACACTCCCCCTAATCAGGTCGCCGTCTTCGACGAACCAGACGATCGTTTACCTGTGCCAGACTTCGCTACTGGCTTGCAGCTTACCGTTGGTACGGTGTTTGGTTGGCTCTTAGAGTAGGTTAAGACTTACGCAAAGATCCCCGACTTCTACCGCACGGTAAGCGAGGCAGCGCTAATTTTTCGCCAGAAGTCGGGGATCTGAACACTTCACGCGTAAGTCCGGTAGGCGTTTAGATCGCGGCTTAAGCATGTGAAAAATGGTCTAGAAACGATTCAAAAGTACAGCTAAAGGTATGCGTCCAGGCACCAGCACTCATTTCCTGTTGATGTGCCCACGTTGTCTCTAAGGCGCAGCGATCGCAATCCTTCATCGACTGAAAGGACAAGAACTTGCCTAGCTTAGCCGCATACTGAAGCCCTGCGACCAAAGCAGCGATCCCACAAGCATCGATCGCTTCGACCCAGAGCAAATCTACCAGAACTGTCTCAGTGGCTTGCTCTAGCGCCTGTTCCAGCTCATGTTGTAAGTCATGGCTATTCGATGCGTTCAGCGAACCGTTAGGCTGAAGGACGAGAATACTGGGCTTCAGATCTGGCACCAGGTTCAGCCGTCTCGGAACATCAGCGTATGCAAGTACCATTGGCAGAACTCTCCTTGGCTCGATCGCAGCGATCGTCGTTTTCATAGCGCTCCCAGATGCCTTAGGGGGTAACAGCAGCTAGCTGTATCAGCAAAAAGAAGATACACTCACCTATCTACACAGTGACTGAAGACGTTTCCCTAAACGCTGTGATTGATCACTGATTGCTTGTGTTCCTCATCGACCAAAGCATTGCTGTACATCACTGAGAGCGTGTGGCACAAGTCATCTGTAGAGGTGATTTAAATTACTTCGTTGTTCTCTTTTTTCTGAAGATCATCCCTAAAGCCTCTTTCATGTCCTTTGATTCGCCTCGCGCTGGCTATACGCTGCCTGTTTTTGCTTGTGCCGCCGCGATCGCAGCGTTGCGTTGGTTACAGCATCCCCAGGCAATCACCTCTGTAACGGTAGACTTGCTTGACCCGGCAGAAACGGTAGCGATCGACGTTGAACAGGTAGCGGGTTTGCAATCTGGTGCAGCCTTAGCCATTACTCGTAGCGATCCTGGCGACAACCTGGATCTAACTCGCCATACACCGCTTTGGGCAATGGTTGCGTGGGGTGATAAAACTCAGTCAGAGTCGATCGTGGTGCACGGTGGCGAAGGGCTGGGACGACAAGCAGACGGGCAGGCAGCGATTTACGCCTACGCACGGCGATTGCTGGTAGCAAACTTACAACGGTGGCTTCAACCTGATGAGACCATTCAAGTCACGTTGATTTTGCCGGAGGGTCGCGCCCTCGCCAAACGGACATCCAACGAAGCGTTTGGAGTGGTCGAAGGGTTATCGCTACTGGGCACTACGGGCATTTCACACCCCTTGAGCGCACCCGGCCAGCTTGAGGCATTTCGAGGAAATCTGCGGCAGAAAGCGACTTGGTTCGACTGTCTGGTCTTTTGCATTGGCGAGAATGGGCTTGATCTGGCGCGTCAGGTGGGCGTGAATCCCGCTCGTCTGGTCAAAACTGCTAACTGGTTAGGACCATTACTGGTAGAAGCGGGGATGCAGGAAGTAGAGTCTGTTTTGCTGTTTGGCTATCATGGCAAGCTCATGAAGCTGGCAAGCGGCATTTTCCATACGCATTATCATGTAGCGGATGGTCGGCTCGAAACGCTGACGGCTCATGGCGCGATCGCAGGGCTACCCACAGCAGCCCTGCAAGCTCTTTTTGCGTGTGCAACGGCAGAAGATGCCTTACAGTATTTGAAAACGTTGGAGGCAGAGACCGGGCAACCCTGGGTGGAGCGAGTGTATCACCAGATCGTGGAGGCTATCGACGCTCGATCGCAGTCATATATTCAGACCCATAGCGAACGATCAGTGAATGTGGGCACGGTTTTGTTTAATCGTTCCCGCGAGATTCTGGTGAAGAGTCAAACAGGTATCGCTTTACTTGAGCAAGTTTTGTTAGTCTAGTTACAATACGCAAATTTACGCATCTCTGTTTGAAATTGCTCTGTTTTTGCAATTGACTGTTTGAAACTCACTGTTAGGGCCAAACCCTTTTAGAGCAAACCATCTGCTCTCACCGTCCACCTTCGTAGCATCCAGGACACCTCGGTGACTCTACAAACAGAACAACACTCTCAGACTGCCTCGATCGAGCACAATCGGCTTGATCGCCAAATGATTGTCATTCTGGATTTTGGCTCTCAGTATTCCGAATTGATCGCCCGCCGGATTCGAGAAACTCAAGTTTATTCCGAAGTGCTTTCCTATCGGACGACTGCAGAACAATTGAGACAGCTTAATCCCAAAGGGATCATCCTCTCAGGCGGCCCCAGTTCCGTTTACGATACTGGGGCACCTCACTGCGATCGCACCATTTGGGACTTAGGCTTACCCATCCTGGGCGTTTGCTACGGCATGCAGTTGATGGTGCAACAGCTCGGCGGCGGCGTTGAGCGCTCTGACCTGGCAGAGTATGGCAAAGCCTCACTGCTGATTGATGACCCGACCGACCTACTGACGAATGTGGAAGACGGCACCACGATGTGGATGAGTCATGGTGACTCAGTAACCCAGCTACCGAAAGGGTTTGAACTCCTGGCGCATACGGCAAATACGGCCTGCGCAGCGGTTGCAGATCATGAACGCAAACTCTACGGCGTGCAGTTTCATCCAGAGGTCGTCCATTCGATCGGCGGTCTAGCGCTCATTCGGAATTTTGTCTACCACATCTGCCAGTGTGAGCCAACGTGGACAACCGATGCGTTTGTTGAAGAAGCCATTCGTGAAATTCGCGCCAGAGTGGGCGACAAGCGAGTGCTGCTAGCTCTCTCTGGCGGAGTGGATTCATCGACGCTGGCCTTTTTACTCTATCGGGCGATCGGTGAGCAACTGACCTGCATGTTTATCGATCAGGGCTTTATGCGTAAGCTAGAGCCAGAGCGTCTGGTTAAATTGTTTCGAGAGCAATTTCATATTCCTGTTGCCTACGTGAACGCACGCGATCGCTTTCTAGCGCAAATCCAGGGTGTGACTGATCCTGAAGTCAAGCGGAAGCGGATTGGGCACGAGTTTATTCGCGTGTTTGAAGAAGAGTCGCGGCGGTTAGGCCCCTTTGACTATCTTGCACAAGGAACTCTGTATCCAGATGTCATCGAATCGGCTGACACCAACGTTGATCCCCACACGGGAGAACGAGTCGCCGTGAAGATCAAAAGCCATCACAATGTCGGTGGACTGCCCAAAGATTTGCAGTTTAAGCTCATTGAGCCGTTGCGGAAGCTTTTTAAGGATGAAGTGCGTAAAGTGGGTCGTTCGATCGGTCTGCCCGAAGAGATTGTCCAGCGTCAGCCGTTTCCCGGTCCTGGTCTAGCGATTCGGATCTTGGGCGAGGTGACGGAAGATCGGCTAGATATTTTGCGCGATGCCGATCTGATTGTGCGTCAAGAGATCAATCGTTCTGGACTCTATAACCAACTGTGGCAAGCCTTTGCCGTCCTGCTCCCTATTCGTAGTGTGGGTGTGATGGGCGACCAGCGTACCTATGCATACCCGATCGTGCTGCGCTTTGTCTCTAGTGAGGACGGTATGACCGCCGATTGGTCGCGGGTTCCTTACGATCTGCTCGAAACGATTTCAAACCGGATTGTCAACGAAGTCAGAGGGGTTAACCGCGTGGTCTACGATATTACCTCTAAGCCACCTGGCACGATCGAGTGGGAATAAAGCAGCACAAGTAAACGCGCAAACAAACCACAGAAGCAGAGAGGCGCAATCTGTTTTACACCCCTACTTCTGTGGAAAACTAGCCAAAGTCTGTGGAAAACCCAGACAAAAGCCTCACTTTCTGTGGAAAACTTCTGTTGTTAAACTCTCGTTTTCAGCAATCCTACGGTTGTGTATGAGTAAATATCAGCGCTTTAGATTATGTCGTTAGCGTATGATGCAGCCCTTAGCGTGTGAGCAACCTTAGCAGATTTGCCCATTAATGTCATCCTAATAATGCTATTCCAATGATGCGATCGCGCTTGAACCAGGCGTAACGCTAGGAGTAGGACTCTTCAGTGCTCTTCATTTTGGCTTTAGCCTTGGCAGCGCTCTTCTTGAGTGCATCTAACCGGGCTTCATACTTAGACCGCAGGCGCTTTTTAGGCGATTGCTCAATCAACACTTTTAACGCGCTACCGAGGCTCTTATAAGCATTGGGCAGCGTATAACCAAAGCGAGTTGCAAGGGCGATCGCTTTCTCATCGGCATCCAGCATTTCTTTCATGGTCTTCTCGGTACTGTTCTTCTGCCACAGCCGCCAGCCCGAAACACCGCACAGACCTAACGCCAACAGTAACAGTAGACCATCCTGCACCCAAAGCTCACCGACAGCGCCTCCCAAGCCGATCGCCAAGGCAGCCATTTCCCAGCCATCTCTGGGGATCGTATCGTTTTGGATGCGTGCCACCTCATGCCAGAATAGTAAATTGCGCTGGTCAGTAGCTAACTGTTCCCACTTCACCATGTCAATTTGAATCTCGACTTCATCCTTGCCGATTTCTTCGCAGGTGACCAGGGGTGGGTTCACGGCAGTGGTGCCCTCAACAGAAACCCAACTTTGAAGCTCCGGCGGCAGTAGGGTTCTGAGCCGCCGGAGCTCACTCATTTCAGCTTTAGCCGAGGTGGTTGCGTATGATGTCATGGTTCCGCCCAGAAAATCTCGAATTACAAAGACGCCTCCTTCGATCATAGCGATCCCAGGAAACCTTTGCCGTTCCGTTTATTCTGCAAGATCTTGCTGCCTTCACGCAAGTGCGATCGCAAAAAAATTGTGTGACTCTACCGACTTCTCGCTGGCGGTCTAACAGACTCTGATGTGGACAGCGGCCTCGATTCGCTTGAGTAGTGAGCGATCACCGCTAAGGGCACAATCAGGGTAAAAAGGGCAATGATACCCCCGATAATATTTGCGGCCCGGTTGGTCGATCGCTCAGATGGGCTGACAGACTGACTACCTGGTTCCATAAATGTTTTGATGCACTAGAGCGTTTGCTGTTGAGTCGAATGAGCAGATTGCACGACCTCTCACGATCATCTTAGCGAGTCTGCCGTGGGTAGAAGGTTGCAGCAACCAAACTCAACGTTAACACTCCAAACGCAATGGTATGGGAGGGGTAGCTGATTGACTGACAAAACTCTCGAAACCCTAACTCCTGCGTAGGCTAGGTTAGCGGTAGCGTAACCCAACAAAACCGACGCTGGTGTTGTTCCAAAACACAGGAGCTAAAAAAGCCGCTCCATGTAACGAAAATCTCGCTCCACTTCTGCCCAAAGAGAGCGGTTGTGCGGGTCAGTCCGCAACGCTTTCTTTAAATAAATTCTTGCTTTGTCAAACTGCCGTTCTTGAATGAGCTGTCGTCCCCAACGCTGGTAAGCGATCGCCTGCCACTGCTTCACCTCCGAGTCTTGCGGCATACGCCGCGCTAGCCCTTCAATGAGCGCGACCGCTCTTGGAAAGCGTTGTTCTTTCAGCATCTGTTGTAACTGCTGATAAGAATTTGCCTTAAGCTGCTGCTCCAACGGCGATAAATTTGTGAACTGGATTGAGGGCTGTTTACGTGTAATCCGAGTCCCGCCCGATGCCTCTGAGGCTACTGGAGGTTTTGCTTCACCAGAGCGCTGGTTCGTATTTTGCGTGGTCGGTCCTGTACTGCCGATCGCTGCGAGCAAAAACCGATACGCCTCAGTCAGCTCGATAAACTTGTCTTTTGCCTGCTGATTCCCTGGGTTTACATCTGGGTGATAGCGCCTTGCCAACCGCCGATAAGCTGCCTTGATCGCATCAAACGAGGCACCAGACTCCAACCCTAAAATGTGGTAACACTCTGCAAGGTTCATTGAGATGGGAAATGGCAGAATTATTCACGATTCTGCCACTACTGAGAGGAGATGACATCAGTTGGGGCATCAGGAAGCCCAGGCGTAGAGAGGTCGCTTAGGAACCCAGCGCTAGATGACCTTCGTAACATAGCGGCAAAACTCATTGCCGACTGGCACCAAGCGGGTTTCTTCTAGGTGTTTTGGCCGAAGCTCTAGACTACGAAGCTGACTCGATCACGCGATCAATCAGTCCATACTCTTTCGCTTCTTCTGCGGACATGAAGTAATCACGATCCATGTCCTTTTCAATTTTCGTCAGCGTTTGCCCAGTGCGATCGGCATAGATCTGGTTAAGCTGCCGTCGAATGCGGATAATTTCGCGCGCTTCGATCTCAATATCCGTTGCCTGACCACGAGTGCCACCAGACGGCTGGTGAATCATGATGCGCGAGTGGGGAAGCGCCAGACGTTTGCCCTTTGCGCCTGCTGCCAACAAAAACGAACCCATTGAAGCCGCCAGACCCACACAAATGGTGACGACATCAGACTTGATGTGCTGCATCGTGTCGTAAATCGCCATACCTGCGGTGACGGAGCCACCAGGCGAATTGATGTAGAGCACGATGTCTTTACCTGGATCTTCAGAATCCAAATAGAGCATCACCGCTACGATTTGATTGGCAATTTCGTCATCAACCTCTTTGCCCAAGAAAATAATGCGCTCCCGATAGAGGCGATTGTAGATGTCAATCCACTGAGTATACGGTTCGCCTGGCATGCGATAGGGAACCTTGGGAACACCAATTGGCATAAGAAGCTCCGTTGTTAGATAAGTTTTGAGTGCTGAGTTTCGAGTTTTGAGTTGGTTAATTTTTCACTCAAAGCGCAAAACTAATTTAGATAATGCCAGCAGGTAGAGGAGTGGCAAGGTCTTTTTCGCTTTCGAGGACGCGATCGATCAGCCCATACTCTTTTGCCTGTTCAGGAGACATATAAAGCAGTCGATCCATGTCCTTCGCAATTTTTTCGATCGACTGTCCGGTGTTTTGCGACAGAATTTCAACCATCGTCGCTTTATTGGCTAGAACCTCTTTGGCACGAATTTGAATGTCGGTTGCTTGACCGCGTGCGTAACTCTTGCTTTGATGAAGCACGATCGTGGCGTTGGGCAAACTCACACGAAAGCCCTTCGTACCTGCGGAAAGCAACATGGCTGCCATGCCCATCGCCGACCCAATACAAATGGTTTGAACCGGAGGCTTGATGTAGCGCATGGTATCGCAGATCGCAAACGCCTCGGTTTCAAACCCAATGGGTTCACCGTCGTAACGGGACGTGCCTGTAGAGTTGATATAGATTTTGATGGGCTTCTCAGGATCTTCATACTGAAGATAGAGCAGTTCTGCCACAATCAACTCGGTCACGGCAGGCACCAACGGCATTCCCAGGTAAACAATCCGCTCTTTTAGCAGCAAAGAGGGTAAGTCGGGTGGTGGAGTACGGTAGAACGAATCGCCGCCGTAATAGGGGGACTGAGCGGCTTGAATGGATGAAGTCATAGCGGAGTTGCCTAGAACGTTTTGCCTGAGGGTGTGTCGCCTAAAACATGAGCGCTGTTTCTACATCTTAGCGTGACAGTTGACTCTGTGGAGAGTGAGGGGCAGGGGAGCAGGGAAGCAGGGAAGAAAGAGAGTTTTGAGTTAAAAGTTTTGAATTTTGAGTTGATTGAGCGGTCAGCTATCAGCGGTCAGTGTAGAAGGTTTAAGTTTTGAGTTAAAGAGCGATCAGTGATCTGATCGGCTTCCTTCTAACAACCAAAAACTTCTTTTGCCTTTTAATCACTAACAACCAAACCCTAACAACTATTCCCAATCCTTTTTCACTTTCGCCTATGCTGGGTATGAATAGGCGTAGGCTGTTTGCCTCTTGTACCAGGAGCTTCGTGCCATGAAAGTTAGTTTGCAGTCTGTTCTCAATGATGCGAATGTCGATGCAGCTCAAGCGAGCAGTCAGCGCCAGCTTTCGGTATCGATCGCGGCGCTCCAAGCGTCTATGAGCCGCAGTGCCGCACTGAATTTGTGCCTGATCCTGGATCACAGTGGCTCGATGGGTGGACGGGCGCTCGATACCGTCAAACAGGCGGCCCTTCGCATTGTGGATCGGCTTTCACCGGGCGATCGCATTACGCTGGTAGCGTTTGACCATAAGGCTAAGGTGCTGGTGCCCAATCAGGTCATTGACAACCCTGCCAGTGTGAAGCTGCAAATTAATCAACTAAAGGCGGCAGGCGGTACGGCAATCGATGAAGGGTTGCGGCTCGGCATTGAGGAATTGGCAAAGGGCAAGAAAGATACCGTTTCTCAGGCATTCTTACTGACAGATGGTGAGAATGAGCATGGTGATAACGATCGCTGCTTGAAATTGGCAAAACTTGCAACGGATTACAATCTCACGCTGAACACGCTGGGCTTTAGCGACGGCTGGAATCAGGATGTGCTGGAGAAAATTGCCGATGCAGGGGGTGGCACGCTGTCGTTTATTCAGTATCCAGAGCAAGCGGTGGCTGAGTTCGATCGCCTGTTCAGCCGTATTCAATCTGTCGGGTTGACTAACGCCCATTTGCTGCTGACCTTAGCGCCTAGTGTGCGTCTGGCAGAAATGAAACCGATCGCGCAAGTAGCACCTGACACCATTGAATTGCCCGTGCAGCAGGAAGGGGGGCACTATCTTGTGCGGTTGGGCGATCTGATGGTGGATGTACCCAGAGTCGTGCTGGCAAATCTGTACATCGGCACACTATCCGCCGGGGAGCAGGCGATCGCTCAGGTGCTGGTGCGCTACGACGACCCGGTCTCTAGTAAAGAAGGCTTGTTATCAGAGAAAATTGCGGTGACTGCGAATGTGATCACGCCCTACCAGCCTGCGATCAACGCAGACGTACAGCAACATATTCTGGCACTGGCAAAGTATCGCCAAACGCAGATCGCTGAAACCAAGCTCCAGCAGGGCGATCGCACGGGTGCGGCAACGATGCTACAAACCGCTGCCAAAACTGCCTTGCAAATGGGTGATCAGGGGGCGGCCACCGTATTGCAAGCCAATGCTACAAAACTTCAGGCAGGCGAAGAGTTATCGGAGGGCGATCGCAAGAAAACGCGTATTGTGTCTAAAACAACTTTGCAATAGGCAAACAACTGCATACTTAACCCCGCTTTTTCACTTTCCAGGTGCCACCATAGACGTAGAGAGGATTATCTTGACTGATTTTGACCCAACATTCTGGACAGGCGAAAATCCACTCTCCTGATGCATCGCATCGCACGCGGTAGAGCATGGGGGCTGTTTGCTGGCAGAGAGAACAAGGTTTTTGGCGCGATCGTGGCATAGGACGGTTTACTAAGTTGCCAGCATTCATTAAGTTGCCAGCATGGATGTCTTGGGTCGGGCAAAGATCATGCGTCCGGCTGAGGTTTGCAGAGCGCTGGTGACAATTACCTGCAACTCACCGCCTACGTGACTACGCCCTTCTTCTACAACCACCATTGTGCCGTCATCTAGATAACCCACTCCTTGAGTTGGCTCTTTGCCTTCTTTCAAGATTTTCAAATCCAGGCTGTCGCCAGGAAGGTAGGACGGACGAACGGCTTGCGTCAGATCGTTGACGTTCAAGACAGGCACGCGCTGTACGGTAGCAACTTTGTTCAAGTTGTAGTCATTGGTCAGCAGGGTGCCGTTGATTTCCTGCACCAGACGGACAAGCTTGGCATCGACGGTCGGCACGTCGTCATAGTCAGCGGAGTGGATGATGATGCGATCGGGGTAAGCTGCCTTCATGCGGTTGAGAATGTCCAATCCGCGCCGACCCCGTACTCGTTTGATATCGTTTGATGCATCAGCAACCTGCTGTAACTCTGCCAGCACAAACTGAGGGACAAGAATTTGTCCCTCCAAGAAGCCTGTGCCGAGAAGTTCTTCAATGCGTCCATCGATAATGCAGCTTGTATCAAGTACTTTCGTCGATGCGGGTTTTAACGTGCCCTCCGCTAGCAGCGTCGTTTCGACTGTATTGGGATTGATCAGTCTAAGCAGGGTTCTACCATGCGTATCAGCCAGCGTGATCCCCGAAAAGGAGAAGAGAATACTACCGAGTACGGCAGTCAGCGGCTTTAAGAAGGAAAACTCAGGCGGAATGGGAAGCAGAAAAATTGGGGCTAGCATCAGGTTTGCCACGAGCAACCCAATCACTAGACCAACAGCACGGCTCAACAGTACATCGGCTGGCAACGCACGAAAGCGCCGCTCAAAGCGGCGATAGGCTGTTTGCACAATGAGGCCAACTGCCAGACCAATTAAGGCTCCAAAGCCCGCAGTGACCCACTGCAGCCCATTTTCATTGCTGACTTGTTGCAGCACGCTAATGGGCAGTTCTTGGATACCGTTAAACCCGATCCCTGCCCCTGCTAGGATAAATGAAAGAATAATAATGGCGTCAAGCATAAGCTCAGGTTGGTTGGGGAACTGATTCCAAACATAGCGTAAGGAATCTACCGATCTGGATGTCGAGCCAGCGAGAGATTTGGACTACAAGTACGATAAAAGGAATGCAACGATTCCGCTGGCATAGCAGTCAGGCAGCATGATTCCATTATACTCCCCGTACTTGTAATGCTTTTGTCTAGGGCAAATTCTGAGGAAACACTTAACCTGGTTGATCGCTCCGGCGCTGATTGCCCGACAGCCGCATACCTCCACATTCCCTTCTGTCGTCGTCGCTGCTTCTACTGCGATTTTGCGGTTTCAGTGGTGGGTGATAAGCTTCCAATCGCCCGTAATGATGGGGTTTCAGAGCCACTAACAGGCAGCAATTCTGGGACGATCGCCCACTACATCGAAAGGCTTTGCCAGGAAATCCGCGCCACTACAACCTTTGGCAAACCGCTTCAAACTGTTTTTTTAGGGGGTGGCACGCCTTCCTTATTGGCTGTTGAACAACTCAAACGGATTCTTATCACATTAGAGCAGCAGTTTGGTATTGCGACTGAGGCTGAGATAGCGATGGAAATTGATCCCGGTACATTTGATCTAGTGCAAGTAAAGGGCTATCGATCGGCTGGGATTAACCGGGTCAGCCTTGGCGTACAGGCATTTCAGCCGGAATTATTGCAAGCCTGTGGTCGATCGCACACCGTCGCAGATATACACCAGTCTGTCGAGTGGGTGCAGCAAGCTGGCTTCGAGAACTTCAGCCTGGACTTAATCTCTGGCTTGCCCCATCAGACGCTAGAGGATTGGCAAGCATCGTTGGAGATGGCGATCGCCCTTAAGCCAACCCATCTTTCTTGCTACGACCTAACCATTGAACCTGTTACAGCCTTTGGACGGCAATACAAACCGGGAGCACAGCCACTTCCCTCTGACGAAACCACCGCTGAAATGTACCGCATGGCTCAACGGCTACTCACTACCGCAGGCTATGACCATTATGAGATTTCCAATTACGCCAAACCGGGGTATCAGTGCCGCCATAACCGCGTGTATTGGGAGAACCGATCGTTCTACGGCTTTGGCATGGGCGCGACGAGCTACCTGGAGCATAACCGCTTTTCGCGTCCTCGAAAGACACGAGAGTATTATGCGTGGGTGGAGGGAAGGCAGGAGGCAGAGGGCAGGGGGCAGAGGGCAGGGGAAGCAGGGGAGGCACGGGAAGTGCGGGAAGCAGGGGAAGCAACTCCAACCTCTCGACACCCCATACCTTACCCCCCACACCCTACACCCGATATTCTCGACACGCTGATGCTTGGTTTGCGATTAGCAGAAGGTTTGAGTATTGCAGCCCTCATTGAGCAATTTGGGTATTCGCTGTGGGAACGCGTTTGGATGTGTTTACAGCCGTTCTGTGCTAATGGTTGGGTGATGTCTGAGCCAGCCGATCGACCTAACGGATCTTCCACTGACATACCCATTTCTGGGCGCTTGCGATTAACTGATCCCGAAGGCTTTTTGTTCTCGAACGTGATTTTGATTGCACTCTTTGAAGCATTGGATCTTTGAAACATTGGATATTTGAGGCACTTAAAATAGGTGCTTCCTAAAACAAGTCAATAACATCATTGGACGGTGGATGCCAGCCGCCTTGAATCCAAAGACGACGAGCTTTAACAATTGCCCCCTCATTATGCTCTTGATCATTCAAATCTAAGCGATCGCGCGTTGCACGCCCAACTGCAGTCTTGCCTCGAATCAATAGACCACCCTTTTCCCAAATAAGATGCTCATTCCATTGATGTAGTCGTGGGTTAAATAACTGAGTAGAAACTTGAGATTCTGGATCAAGCCCTTCTGTGAAGTTGTAACGGTAGCTATTACACCGCTGACAAGCCAAAGCTAGATTTTCAAATGTATCTGCTCCTCCACGCGATCGCGGTTGGATGTGATCAATTTCAAACCGCGCTGCACTGGATTCTTCAGAGGAGTGACAGTATTCACACAGGTATTTAGCTCGCGCTCGAACCTGTTGCCGAATCTCTTTTGAAATCGCCATGTCTACGTAGACTCAGCAATAACTTTTGCATTGAGCAGGGTGAAAATGCGATCGAGTTCTAAAATCCCTGTAAGCTCTACTGCTTCATCGGGTGTCAACTGTAGCTCTCGCTGTTTCTCATTCAGGTTCTCCAGTCGCTCTTGCAGATCCTCACTAAACTTAAATAAGAATAATCCTCGAACTGGCTTGATTTGAATGCCAGCATCAATGAAAAAAGAAGGTTGAATCATCAGTTGTGCATTCATAATTCACCTTAGAAACTATGTTATTCCACTCGATTTTGAGTACAGAATTCAAGAAGGTCGCCTCCAAAAAATAGGTAAGAGAAGATTTAAGGTATTTATATACTTACCTTACCAAGACTTGCTCTCACCCTTTCTCTTACTATGCCGAACGCTTTAAGCCTGCTCCCAGAACGGGAGAGGGACTTTAATTTGTTCTCCTTCTCCTCAAGAAGGGGCAGTCGTTTGGTAGGCATCTCCAATTACCTTTCACCTTCGATCTGACCAACCATATCGACTAATCATTCTGTAATAGAACATTGACTAATTCTGAACTAATCGTTGTAGCGCTATATCTTTGTATAATTGTCAACAATTGGTGTGAATCTTCGTTGATGAAACCGTCTTCATCGAGATATAAAGCACCTAACCTATAAGATTCTTCCAGCGTCTGCATCAGGGTGGCACAACTTTGAAACGCAAGATGGCCGTATGCAGATTCGCGATCAAATAAGGCAATTGGAGTTTGTAAAATATTTGCCTCTTGAGGAACTAGGACTGTGATGTAATCACCTCCATCGTCTGAGATTGGAAATAAACGAGAACCATCTTGAAGAACGAAATAAACATTTTCCTTGTCAGAATTCATCTGCTCATAAGTTGCTACCATCTGCTCAAGTGGCGAGAAATGAAACACTAAGAGAGCATTCATACGATTGCTTTCTTCGTAGGTACCATTACGCCATTTATAGAGTTCATACACCTCGGTTGGAAATGGAATGTCAAGCCTTTCGCTCAGTTCTTGAATTCTATGCTGAGGTAACCCTGGTAGAAACGACTCAGCACATTGAGGAGTATGTTCCTGCATCCACGCCATGATTCGAGTCAAAGTTTCAGTAAGTAAAGACATCTTCTGATTCTCAACCCAGTTAGAAGGTAGGCAACTGAATCACAGCAAAAGAGTGAAGGCTAACTCCCGTTTAGACTGAGTTGGCTTTGCCTAAGTACCCATAATGGTCACACAGAAACGGTTGATGGCTGTTTGCTGAACAACTTCAAAATGCGATCGGCCATTTGGGGTGGGGTCAAGCCAAGGTCTGCTTTCGACTCGTCGGGTGTGGCGTGATCCACCAATTTGTCAGGGATGCCAATACGAGTGAGGGGGACGGCAATCTCTGCATCCAGAAGGGACTCGGCGATCGCAGACCCAAAGCCGCCCATCAGGCAACCTTCTTCCAGCGTCACTACTCGACCAATTTTTTGTGCCAGCGGTAGGATAAGTTCTGTATCCAATGGTTTGGCAAAGCGAGCGTTGATGACGGTGGCTTCAATGCCGTGTTCGCTAAGCATTTCCGCTACCTGCATTGAGGGGTACACCATTGAACCGTAGCCCACGAGGAGGACATCATCCCCGTTGCGGAGAATTTCGCCTTTGCCGATCGGAAGTGGTTCCCAACCTTCTTCCATCAGCGGCGCGCCATAGCCGTTGCCGCGTGGATAGCGCATGGCGATCGGCCCAGTGTACTCAATGCCCGTGACAAGCATGCGCTGAAGTTCGGCTTCGTCTTTGGGAGCCATCAGCACCATATTGGGGATGCAACGGAGGTAGGCAATGTCGTACATGCCCTGATGGGTAGGGCCATCGGCACCTACAATGCCCGCGCGATCGAGACAGAAGAAAACAGGCAGATTTTGAATACAGACATCGTGAATAATCTGATCAAAGGCTCGTTGCAGGAAGGTGGAATAGATAGTGGCAACAGGTCGCATCCCTTCGCACGCGAGTCCGGCGGCTAGCGTCACGGCATGTTGTTCGGCAATCCCCACGTCGATGTACTGGTCGGGCAATCGCTTCTGTAGAATGTCTAACCCTGTGCCTGTTGCCATTGCGGCGGTGATGCCGATGACCCGGCGATCGTTCTCTGCAATTTTCGTCAGCGTGTCACCAAAGACTTTGGAGTAACCGGGAGGTTTGGGTTTGCTGGAGGGCGCTGCCTTCCCGGTTGCCAGGTTAAAGGGCGACTGGGCATGGTAGCCAACCTGATCTTTTTCAGCAATTTCGTAGCCTTTGCCTTTGGTAGTGACCACATGCACCAATACGGGCCCAGGATGCTTGTGTGCCTGCTGGAAAGTGGTGATCAACTCTTGCAGGTTATGACCGTCGATTGGCCCCACATAGGTAAAGCCCAATTCTTCAAACACGGCTCCCACCTTGGGTACGGCTAGCCGCTTCATGCCTTCTTTGACGCGCTCAATTTCGGGCGCAAGAGAATCACCCACAAACGGCAGATGCTTGAACTGCTCTTCCAGGTTTTCGGACAGAAACTGCACCGGGGGACTGAGCCGCATTTTATTGAGGTAGCGAGGAATGGCACCCACATTGGGTGAAATGGACATTTCGTTATCGTTCAGCACCACCAGTAGGTTTGTTTTCGGTAAATGTCCAGCATGATTAATTGCTTCGAGTGCCATGCCCCCTGTCAGCGCACCATCGCCAATCACAGCGACGACTTTGTAATTCTCGCCCTGCATGTCGCGTGCGAGTGCCATTCCCAGCGCTGAAGAGATGCTGGTAGACGCATGCCCTGCCCCAAAATGGTCAAATTTGCTTTCACAGCGCTTCAGGTAGCCAGCAATACCCTCCTTCTGGCGCAGCGTATGAAAGCGTGCATAGCGTCCGGTAATGAGCTTATGGGGGTATGCTTGGTGCCCAACATCCCAGGTGACTTTATCGCGATCGAGATCCAGCGTTTGGTAGAGTGCCAGGGTCAACTCTACAACACCCAAGCCAGGACCTAAGTGCCCACCACTGGCTGCGACGGTTTGTAGGTGTTTTTCACGAATTTGGCGAGCAATTTGTTGGAGCTGATAGATTGACAGACCATGCAACTGGTTCGGGTGGGTTAATTCGCTCAGATGCATACATGGGTATCCTTTGGACTGCTAAACGGGATTCGTATACCCTTATCACTGTAGTAGATTCGGGTTGGTGCAGTTGATGACAGATTTGTAACGTTTGCCGCGATCGAACCCATAAGTGTGACGAAAGTGGGGTTTAATCTGGCGCAAAAAGCTTGTTATGATGCGAACGATCACCCTCCACGCTCTTGAAACTGTGAAAGCTCAAATCTGTCAGCCAAAATCTCAGTCTCGCATCACGTTGGTTAGTGGTTTTGCCAGTATCAGCGTTGTTAGTGGACTGCTTGCAGTCGTCTTGCCTATGCCCTCGGCGATCGCTGCTAACGATTACGAACGTTGCACCTCAGACTTACTCGGTGCCAAAATCGCCACTGAAGAAGCCGCCTCTGCATGTTCTAGAGCCTTTTTCCCTAAAGACTTATCGGCTTGCGTGAGTGAGCTGAGTGGTAACACCTTTGCGGCGGCTGATGCTTTGACAGCCTGCCGACAAGTACGTCGCCCTAGAGATTTATCAGAATGTGTCGTCGATATTCGCCGTGAGATTAGTGATAGCACTGCCGCTGAAGTGCTTGACAGTTGCCGTCGGAGCTTGTTGCCAGAGCGATATGCTAACTGCGTCATCGGGTTAAACAAAGCGGCTAAAGTCCCAGCGACCAAAGCGCTAGACTCTTGCATTGATGCCAGCTATTTCCCACGGGAGGTTGATCCGACGTTCCTACCGTTTACCCCCACAGGTGGCGTTAGCGGCTCATCCATACAGCCGGATGGAACGGTGCAATCGACACCATCTACAACGACAAGCCCGACGATCGCACCTGAAACTCAAACTGCACCTAGCACCGCACCTGCATCGACAGCACCTGCCACACCGTCTCAGCCAATTCCCCAACGCTACTAGAAAAAGCCGTGAGGCCAAGGGAAACAAGCAGGGGAAACAAAAGCTTTCTAGACTCTCTTGACCCAATCAAAAAGCCAGCTACCCAATTTGGGTAGCTGGCTTTTTGATGCCGTTCGTTGCGGTCGATCGACCAACCTTACGACTGTAAAAATGCCGTCTGACTGGCAACCTGTTAAAAAAGATGAAATGAGGGGCTAAAAGCGAATGGGGCGACGCGCTGGCGAGAATGATCACCCACTCACTCATTGATCCCCTCAACTCAAAGTTGACACTCCACTAGTACGTTTCCACATGCCAGCGACCAGCCTTCTTCAGCTCACGCTGATATTCCTTCCAGTCTCTGCCAGCTTTCGTTGCTTCGACTGAGAGCGCCGCGTCAATGCCGTCTTCCATCCCTTTCAGACCACAAATGTAGACGTGGGTTTTGTCTTCTTGAAGCAGCTTGTAGATCTCTTCAGCATGTTCCGCGACACGGTGCTGGATATACATTCTGCCGCCTTCAGGGTTTTTCTGTTCTCGGCTAATCGCGTAGGTAACACGGAAGTTGTCAGGATATTTTTCCTTAATTTCTTCCAATTCCTCTTTGTACAGCACGTTTGGCGTTGTGGCTACACCAAACACTAGCCACGCTAGACCCGTAAACTTATAGTCAGGATTGGCTTCCCGTTCTTTGTCTTTGAACATGCGCCACAGATAAGCGCGGAAGGGGGCAATCCCTGTTCCCGTTGCCATCATGATGATTTTGGCATCCGGGTCTTCAGGCAACAGCATTTCTTTGCCTGTAGGCCCGGTAATTTTAATTTCGTCACCTGGCTTCAGGTGGCAAATATGGGTAGAGCAAACGCCATAAACCGTTTCCTTGGTTTCGGGGTGCTGATATTCAAGCTGACGGACACAGAGAGAGACCGTTTTGTCGTCTACATCGTCGCCATGCCGAGTGGATGCGATCGAGTAAAGCCGTAGCTTTTCAGGCTTGCCATTCTTGTCGGTACCAGGCGGAATAATCCCAATACTTTGACCTTCCAGATACCGCAAATCCCCTTCGGAGATGTCGAACTTCACGTGCTGACAAATACCAATGCCACCTTCTTTAACGAGCGGTTCGTTTGAAACCACCCGGCCCACAAAGGGGGCATTAGGACGATAGATATTCACGGGAATATCTGCCTTTGCCTTTGCCTGAGTCATAGGCTTTTTCTGTGCTCCTGGTTGGTTGCCCTTTCCAGTTTCTACTTGTACCGCAGGTTTTTTCTGTTCTGGGGTAACGTTCCCATTGATTTTAGAATCATCGGTCAACGGCTGAATGCTGACAATTTTGCCGCCCAGTCGTGCGATTTGTTGCATGGCGTCATTCATACGACTATAAGGCACGTTGATGAACGTGCTGCCACTTTGACGAATGGAGTAGCTTGTGCGATCGGTTTGGCTGTTCTGCCGCAACCCGACTACTTCATAGCGAAAGACGCGGCTACCAAATGCCGTGTTTGCAGTACCACTGGCTGCGCTTGAGTTGTACATTTTGCTCAATGTCTCCGAACCAGACCTAATGTGTTGTTATTGTGCCGTATCTTGGGCTATTGCGGAGCCTTTGCTATGGGTCGTGTGCTCAGGGTGATCACATCGGCACGTAACCTACAGCGGCCCACCTTTAGTTGCCGCAGCCTTCCCTACAAGCATGGCTTAGACGATAAGCAGCGAATCACCCAAATTGTTCCTATGTTTAAGTCTACAGACTTAAGACCCCAGAAGAGCAGCCAATGCCTTAGCTCTAAAGCAAGATCCTGCTCCTAATCGCCTTTTTGAATCTTGACGATCGCAACTAGTGTTGCTTCTCAGTTGGAAAAATCAATTCCTGCGAAGCCTTGTGATGATGATCCCGTTTTTGGTAAGATAGCAACAGCAGTAGGATTAAATACTTACTCAATTCAATTCAGAGTCTTCCGCAACTGGGAGTGTATTTTGCTTTCCTGGTGACTCTGCTTCCTGGTAATGTTGTGTGAGAACTTTCATTGTCATAATCGCGGTTTGTATTGCAATCTTTTGATGCAAGCCAGTGCGATCGTGAATTCAGCTTTGTTGCCGCTTAACTCAAGACACAGTTAGTAGATATCTTTTCGATTAGAGGAAACCTATGACCAGTAAGCCAGACCGCGTGGTTCTGATCGGCGTTGCCGGAGATTCCGGGTGCGGTAAATCCACCTTTCTGCGCCGACTCACCGATTTGTTTGGGGAAGATTTCGTCACCGTCATCTGCCTGGACGACTACCACAGTCTGGACCGGAAGCAGCGCAAAGAAACAGGCATCACCGCCCTCAACCCAAAGGCAAACAACTTTGATTTGATGTATGAACAGATCAAAGCCTTAAAGCACGGTGAGACCATCAACAAGCCAATCTATAACCACGAGACGGGCCTGATCGATCCGCCCGAAAAAATCGCCCCAAATCACATTGTGGTGATTGAAGGCTTGCATCCCCTGTATGACGAGCGAGTGCGTAGTTTGCTAGACTTTAGCGTCTACCTGGACATCAGTGATGAAGTGAAGATTGCCTGGAAAATTCAGCGCGACATGTCCGAACGTGGACATACCTACGAAGATGTCTTGGCAGCCATCAACTCCCGCCGTCCTGACTTCAAAGCCTACATCGACCCACAGAAGGGGTTTGCGGATGTGGTCATTCAAGTATTGCCCACGCAACTCATCAAAGACGACAAGGAGCGGAAGGTCTTGCGTGTGCAAATGATCCAACGCGATGAGGTAGAAGGATTTGACCCAGCCTACCTGTTCGATGAAGGTTCGACGATCGACTGGATTCCTTGCGGTCGGAAGCTGACCTGCTCCTACCCTGGCATCAAAATGCATTATGGGCCTGATGTTTACTATGGTCATAGCGTCTCGGTACTAGAGGTTGACGGTCAATTCGACAAGCTTGAAGAAGTCATCTACATCGAGCAGCACCTCAGCAAAACCTCTGTGAAATACGATGGTGAGCTAACCGAGCTGCTGCTACACCACCGCGAATATCCCGGTTCTGCAAACGGTACAGGGCTATTTCAAGTCTTGACAGGTTTGAAAATGCGCGCAACCTACGAACGGTTAACCGCAAAAGAAGCCAAAATTGCGGCGAGAGTGTAGTAGCGCTTCATACTCAGGACTTACGCAAAAGCGGTCATCTTTCGCCCTCTAGCCCCCAATTCATAGCCCTTTGGGCATACCATTCGGGAAGCAAGCTACAAGAAAGGGGGAACCGAGCCAATTAAACCCCCATTTTTGGGGCTTTTGGAGGCAAATGCGTAAGTCCTAATACTTTAGTAGCTTCGTACCTTTGTCAAAAGGGAACGTATAAACATCCCCTTTTTTGTTGCACAACGATATAGGAGAAGATACGGATGCTCTTACCGTTGTCGTGCCCAATCGCTACTTTTCCAAAGGAAGAAGAAGAGGCAACTCGCCAGTAATGCACCCAAGTTCCATTTAATCGAGTTTTTGAAGAGAGTCTGCTTCTGGTTCGCGCGACTCTCTTCAATCTGAGATTGAACTCTGGACCGCACGGTTGTCAAACGCCCTAAAATTTCGGTCTTCAACGCCTGTGGCTCTTTCGTAGGGTCGATCGGAATCCCCGCTTTGGTTGCTAGCGCCTGAATATCACCCGTGCTGCTTTGGTCCAGTTGTTGTTCCAGTTTATTGAACTGGGAGAGCTGCTGTTCTGCCTGTCGATTCACCTGTTGATCATTCTGAAAATCCAGACGAGCCGTCCCAAAAACGCCCAGTGGGATGACCAGCAAACAGACGATCGCCAGCACCAGGCAAAGCCACGACAGCACGTTGAGAAGGATTTTTTCAACCCGATTGCGATCGTAAAACTCGCCAAAAAAGACCAGCGCTAACCCCAGCAATGGCACAATGACGCGTTCAATCAGGCTACCAATCGCTTGCACCTCCCACGCAGGGTTAAAGAACTTGGGTGGATACAGCACCTGGATCAAATCCATTAAGGCATAGCCTAATAAGCCATAGCCAACCAAACGGAATCGGTGTATCGATCGATTTTCGGTCGCTGATTCAGCCATAAAGCGAGGTTTCCTCTATTACCAGTTCTCAGTTTTAAGTTTTGAGTGCCCGAACCTGCGTAGCATCGCTGGTTGGAGTGCATCGTCTGTAGCTCAGTGGAAGGGAAATGGTATGACACAATCTAGGCCGATTGATGAAACGCCCCGTATAGGTTTTGGGCGCAGCCTGAACGTTCTTTCTACTCGACAGGCATGACAGTTAAACAGGCTTTAAGAAGAGGGTGGACTTGTAGGGGGAAAGTTGGGTTGCCACCAACGGTACCAGGAGATCCAGAAATCTTCTAGTGTTTCATAAGCATTGTCCAGCGCGATCGAATCTGCCGCAGTCAACGGTACAGACATGAGCGTCCACAAGCAGCGACGATCGAGCAGCGACTGTTGCCCACTCAGCCAGGGCAAGATGCGACCAGGAATGAGATTATGGGCACGGAGATTTTGCACAAACTGCTGCGCGGTGACGGTGCTTTCTCCACGGGGGCTAATGCAAGCACTTAAATAAGCTCTTTTCTGATAGGGCAACACGCCATAAAACCCAATTTGGGGCTGATACTTCAACACCAAGCGTTTGTTGTCTTGCCGAATCGGAGTATACGCAAACAGAAAGCGATTCACATCGCCATCTTCCGTCATATAGCGCATTTGCACTGTAAGAGACTGCTGTTGGCGGCGATACTCGTACTGCTGACCCGCGATCGCTTCTGGTATAGGCGGGAGGGTAACGCTAGCAACCGATTGCCAATCAGCTGAAGGAACAGTTGCAGGAAGGCGGGATGTTGGCTGTGGGATAACGGCTTTGGGGGTCACTATAGCCTTGCTCAAAACCACGATCGCACTGCCAAAGGTTAGAACCAGCAGCACCATCCGGGTGGATTGCCAGAAGGAGTTAGTCATCGTTGGGCAGCGTCCCCGCTTCAGCAACCGATTGTGGCATCCGCAGGAAAGCGAACCAGCTAAACAGCCCGAACAATCCCACGGCGATCGCGGCAAAAATCAGTGAGCCATCCCCCGTATGCCAGTAATCAAAGGCGCTCTTTTGTGAAAATGCCACTAAGACAGCCATCAACGCGACTCTCGCGGCGTTGACCATAAAGCCAATGAACACGGCTAGCAGCACAGAAAGCAGTTGCTGCACCACCGAGGGTAAGGCAATGATCAGCACAAACAGTACAGAGAGATTCAGCATTTGCAACATGCTACCAACCCCAGAACATGCGCCATATACATCGACACGCCCTGTTGGCAGCAGCAGCGACAGGCCGTCAAGGCGCACGTCAAACCCGGTATACCAGAGCATAAAAGCCGCTGCCTGAGCCGTGAACCTGGGCAAGTTAATCAGGTCTAACCCCAGCTTAAGCAGCGGATTCAGCATTAACAGCCCGAAGATGAATAGCTCTTTCCAATACTGATGCAGCCTTCGCAACCCAGATGCCAACAAGCCTAATCCCAGCACCATCACCAGCGGAAAGCCCCTCAAAAAGAATCCATACGTAGGCAGGGCTGCACTGAGCCAGAGTAGACCCAGCAGCAAACAGCCGCCGATCGCCGTGCTGAGAGAACCCGTCTGAGGCATAAGCGTTTGTCGCCGTTCCCAAAGCAACGAAGCAACGGCACACCACACCAGCGCATACGTGGCAAACACGCCCTGTGAGAGTTCGGCATCACCACTACGGCTCAGCAAGGTGAGATGTAGGGCGATCATGGCAGTCGTGGTGCCGAGCAGCCAAACGATCGGTTTCTGGAGGCGATTGAGTAAGTCCATTTATAGTCTGAGCCTAATAGCCCTCTGGCTGAACAAGAGAGCTTAAACGATCGCTCCTCAACGTTTTTTACCTTAAGACACTTAATGCCGAAAGTCGCAGTTAGCACGCCGCTTAAAGCCAGACCTTCATTGAAATTTCATACTTGTTGAGTGATGACGGCTGTTGTAGCCATGAGCTTTTGAGAGAAGTCGTAGAAGTGGGAGTTGGGCTCAGGTTTGGGGATAGGGTGGCTGTAAAACTTGCAAATGAAGGCTATGCATACGGTCACTTAAAGCGCTGGCGCTGCCTGAAAATTACAGTCCATTACAAAAACAGTGGACAACAGCAGTTTGTGATACAAAAGCTGAACGATAAAAAGGCTGAACGTCTTTGGTGCTGGAAAATGGTTGCAGTGAAATTCACAAGTTTCGTCCTAACGCTGCAACGCCGATAAAACATCGCTCAACTTTGAATGCCAACTATATAATGGCTAGCGTTGCAGCAGTGGTGCGCTAAAGATTTTCGTCTTCAGGATGAGCCAACTTCAGGATAAACGCCATGAGTGAAGCTGATAGCCCAAACGACCAACCAGACCCCGCCTCGATCGTCCCATCAAAGCAAGCGCCTGCGGTTCAAGCCGCTGATGAAGGCTGGCAAACTGTTGATTTTCCAGGAGCTATGAGCATTGATGCCTTGCCGCACAGTCAGGCGTTGCCTCCCATCCAACTTCCCACGTTTGGTGAAGCGACCAAGTCGGGAGTTATCCATTACAGTAGCGCCGAACTTGACCCTGCAATCGCTCCTTTAGCGATGATTCCTGTAAGTTCTGATACTGACCAGCTACAGCACTTGCAGGAAGAGAATGCAACCCTGCGCGATCGTCTCGCGCAAGCCGAACTCGATCTGGTGCAACATCAAATTGAATGGCAGCTAGAAACAGCTTGCTCTCAGGCCGAGACGACGGGTGAAACGGCTGAGGTAGCCCACGATCGGTTGCGTCAACTGCTACAGGAACTTGAGCGATCGCAGCAAACGGCTCAACGGCAGCAAATTTTAGTTGAAACCCTGACCGAACAGTTGAAAAGCAGCCAGGAACGCATTGCGCAGCTAGAGCGAGATTGCGCGCTAATCCAGCAACGCCATAACGAACAGGTACAGCAAGTGCTGCAAGCTGAGAGTGCCTGCCGTGACCTCCGGTTGCGTCTGCATCGCCAGCAGCAGCAAACGCTTCAGTTTAAAGCGGCACTCGAAAAATGTCTCGAGATGCCAACGGTCTACACCCATCAGGCGCTTTCTGAAGCGTTACTGGACGACGGGACAACGCCACATCCCCTCTCTGCATTACTGAAGCCCAAAAACCAGCCTGTGAAGCCCTGGTCACAGCCTGCCGACGTGACTCAGGCTGGTGACGACCAGTCAGCCATGCCAAAGCCGTTATTTAGACTGTTAAAGCACGACGGTGATTCGGAGCAGGGCAGTGCTGATTTATGGCAAGAGGACGGTGACTTGGCGGCGAACTCAGCCGTTGGTGGCGAAAATCAAGAGCACACGATCGCCGACCCTACCCATCCATCCGCTCTGCCAGATTCGGACGATCCGCAGTTTGTGGCCTACCTGATGCAGCTCATGTTTCCCGATACGGTTGAGGAACGCTCTTACCAGGAAGCTGATGCGTTAGAAGCAGATGTATCGCAAACAGAATCCATTTTTGCTCTGAGTCCTTTTCTAGGAGCAGACCCTTCTACGGACACTCCATCCTCAACGGATCATCAGCAAGCGTCTGCTTCATCTCTGCCGTCTGAAGCTACCGCGATCGTGCCAGAGGCTTTACCAGAAGATCCGTCTGCTGACCAGCTTTGGCACAACCTGGCTGCCTCGATTGACCCATCATCGAGTGTCGCATCCAGTGCCGATGTCATTCCTGCGGTCAAGCACGTTACTCCCGTTGCCGCAACTCAAAGCCCATCCACGCGTGGAGGCATTCCGCCCCTCTCTACTGTTTCGCACCCAGCCTTGCCACCAGCCGTGGCTCCTGTGAGTGCCCCTCCCGATCAGTCAGGTCAGGCGATTACTGCCTGGACATGGCGCGATCGCCTGAGCAGCTCGAAGAAAGCGCCTCTGGTACCCGTCGCCACACGCACTAACACGATAGAGGCTGATACTGACGATCCTGGCACTGCCGAAAGCGATGTTAGAAACATCGTCACCGAGAACATGGCTCAGCGTCCTTCAAAATTCCTTTCATTGAGTACGCTCGATCGCTCGTCAGTGGTGAAGCAAACCATCAGTGTAGCCAGCCAGCCAGGGCTTGCGTCAGCATCATTTGCCACAGCAACGCCATCCCCGATCGTGTATCCCCTTCGCTCCTCCAAAAAGTTGGCATCTTTGGCGGCTGTAGACTTGCCCACGTTCCCCAAGCGCTAGGTCGTAAGCCCTTACGCAAGCAAAGAGCCGTAGGATGTGTTAGGCGCTAGCCGTCACGCATCAAAGGAATTTTATTTTCACGCTAGTCCCTAAGCGCTTACGCAAGCAAAAAGTGGGCAAAGGCAAGTGAGCGTATCGAGTTTCATATCCAAGGCCCGGTACACCAAGGCTCGGTGCTTCAAGACTTGGTGTTAAAGAGGTGCGCTGAAGAGGCATCTCTAAATTGGTGCGTGCGTCTGCTCTTTAACCGTTTCAGACGCAACAGGTTGGGTTGGCTGCGGTCGTCCAACGCCATCTGTAAACGTATAGCTTTGCGCTAACAGCCACAGCCAGAAACCTGGTAAGCGTGGTTCTAGCCAGGGCTGGATTTGCCGTAAGAGTGCTGGAAACCAACCGCTAATGAGGCTGCTGACAAACGCGCTGATGGTAAAGTCCAGGTAGCTGCCTAGCCACCGCCCCAAGTCTACGGGGCCTGCCATCTCCCAGATCCACAGCAGCAACTTCGGATTTTTCCAGGCGGCCGTGAGCGCCATACGGTTAAACGTCAACCAGTCCACGCGATCTTTAATGAACGCTTCAGCGATCGTGGGTGGTTGGTCTGCCAGAATGCCAAAAAAGGTGTTCAGCATCGCATTGACACGCTCAGGCGGCAAATTGCGACCAGTTGGCACCATCATGCCTTTAGAAAACAACCAGGTCACGGCGACATTGCTTTGGTAGGCGCGAATCTGGTTTAGATGTTTAGCGCTGAGCAGGTCATGTTTTAAGGCCGTATCGAGCAGATGTGTCAGGCGAGGAAGGTTGCGTACCAGCGAACCAAACCCCGTGAAAATCAATGGTGATTGGAGCGAGGCCGCATCACCCAGGGCAATTAAGCGATCGAACGCCACCTGGCGATCGCTCCGACCTGTGGTAAAGTGCCCTGGAATATAGCCGAATGTCGGCTTCTTCCAGACCAGCTTTTCCATATCGCAGCGGCGATACTCTGGCAGGATGGTAAAAAAGTCTTCGTACATTTCCAGCAAGGAGCCTGGATTTTCGGGATGCACCTGGTGATAGTGAAACAGGTAAAAGGTGAGTGCTTCGCCATCCGCCGGAAACAGTTCCCAAATGAGCTGCCGCCCCCGTGAAAGATCCCCGTGACTGTTCAGCACGTCCCCATAGCGAGCATCCCAGACACCCGGTTCAAAGCCACTTTCAATCACGGCTCCTACCGTTGGACAAACGCTATCAAACGCACGTCCACCGTTAAGTTGCCACGCGATTGGTGATGCAGTGCCCATCGCATCGACCAGCAGACGACCGCTCACCGATCGCAGGTCACCTGTCGGAAGATGTTTTGCTTCCACCACCTGAATGCGATCGACATCTGCACGGATAAATTCCGTTTCATCCCAAATCTCGCCACCGTAGCCACGCAACTTCTCACCACAGACGCGCAGCAGCTTTTCTGCATCCAGCCCGACGTTTAAGACCGTTGGCGTATGCAGCACGGGTGCTTTTGCCTGCGGTGGATTGTTGGCATCAAAAAACTTGTGAAACCCGTCTATATATTCTCTGGCAATGATGCTTTCAAACTCGCTGGGCGTGAATAACCCTAAGTTGATGAGACTCTGAAACTCACTGCGCGAGATATTCCATTCCCGGTTCATTTTGCCAAACGGCAACCGCTCCACCAGCAGCACCCGATAGCCCAGCTTTGCCATCACCGCTGCATGAATGACACCCAGGGCACCACCGAGGTAGATCAGGTCGTAGGAGGGTGAGGAGAGAGGGGTGAGGAGAGAGGGGTGAGGAGAGTTTTGAGTTTTGTTCGCGTAGCGTTTCCGTAGAAAATATTTTGAGTTTTGAATTGATTCTGCCTCTTGCCTCCTGCCTCCTGCCTCCTCTCCCCTAAACACCACCTGTCGCGGTTCTTTCGGATTCTTCACCCCTTCGCGCCAGCGCTGCTCCCACCAGTAAACGCGAGTAAGGTCATACTCACCGTTTGGCATTTTCTGGAAATACTTAACCGTCTGAGGGTACTGTGCAACCAGTGCGTCAAAGATTGATTGGCGAGAGAGGTCGATCACGGGGGGCTGCGGGTACTGATTGGGAAAGCGATCGCGAAGCGCCAGCGTCAGTTGTTTCAGCAGGCTCTTTTCAGACGGTACGGGCTGCTCCGCCCAGCGAAAGACTTTGAGATAGGTTGTCCGCTGCAACGACCAGACAAAAATGGCTAGGGCAGCAGTCTCCATTTGGGTCTCTACCGTAGGCGTTTCTAGCGGAGTCGTTAGGAGCACGGTTAGGCGAATGCCGCTATTTGTAGGCGTTTTTACACCTGTTTGGGGTTCAAACTCCCCCTGTAGCCAGGTTTTCACCGCTTCTACGTCTGACGTAGGGATTTCTAGATACAGAACTTCCTTCATTTGGGGGAGCCAAACTTTAATAAACAACTAAAAGAGACGGGTTGAACACAGTTAAAAATGCGCTAAACTTCAGTGACGCTTTTCGAGTTACGTAAACGTTACAAGTTTCTCATAAATCTTTCAGACTACCTGAACTCATTCCTTTGTTAGCATCTGTCATGAATTATCCTATGCCAGCGCACACCGCAGAAGGTGGTGGACTCCGACAGAAATTTGTCGATGAGGAAAGGATTGCAGCCGCGATCGTCGGGGTTGTAAATGTGGCGCGTACCAATGGTCAGACGCTCGAAGACTTGATAGCAGAGGTTTTAGTCGATGATGCTCTGCTCGATTCGCAGCAGCGGCAGTGGCTCAGCGAAATTATTGTAGCGGCCTGGAAAACATTACCTTAAGATACGAATAGAAGGGTAGGCATCCCACGGGAGTGACACGCAACACATAGAGCGGCTCAGTCAAGGAGTAGCAGGCAGTATCACCCTTTGCTGACTATTGCATGCATTTCAAACCCTTGCTAGATAGACTAGTGACGGATTTCATTGTTATACAGAATATCTAGCCTTGCCTTAGAACCCTAATGTACGAGCTTAGCCAGAAGATTCTTCGCGTCTGGAGAGAGCGTGTTAGTCCACGAATCCTGCCGCTGTTAACCACTGTTCGCTTTATTGGCCTGTTGATTGCTGGGTTTGCTCTGTGGGGTTTTTACGAAATCGCAGAGGAAGTCCTGGAGAAGGAAACCCAATCGCTTGATACCCGCATCTTATTAACGATTCGACAGTGGCACGCGCCATTCCTCGATCGCGTCATGATTGTCATTACCAATATTGGCAATCCATCCGTATTGTTGGTGGCTAGCTTGGTCTTGGCAGCCTTTCTGCTTTGGCGCAAGCAGCGGGCCGAAACCGTGACTCTCACGCTCGCAGCCCTTGGCGCATTGGTACTCAACACCGTGCTCAAAGCCCTGTTTGCCCGCGCCCGTCCAGAACTGTGGCAGCGTACAGTTGACGTTAACTTTTATAGCTTTCCTAGCGGTCATGCCATGATGTCTCTGGTAGTGTTTGGCATCATCGGCTACCTTTTAGCCATTCATGTGCCTCGTTGGCGAGTTGCTATCGCCACAGGTACCGTTTTACTCGTCTGCGCGATCGGCTTAAGCCGCCTCTACTTTGGCGTACACTGGCCTACTGACATTGTGGCTGGCTATGCGGCTGGGACTGTCTGGCTCGTTGCCTGCATCCTTAGCCTGGAAATCTGGAAACGCCGCTACCGACCTATGCCCAAGACCAGACAGCGCGCTTTGACCTCAGTGACAAGCCGGAAGTAGGCAGAAGGTAAAGGGGAGTTGGGAGTTGGGAAAACTCAGAACTCAAAACTTAGAACTCAAAACTTTTCTATGACTCCTGCTGTTTCACTGCACAACGTTTACAAAACCTTTGATAAGGCCCCTGTTGTCAACAATCTCTCGTTTGAGCTTCAGCCAGGGGAAATGTTTGGCTTGCTAGGACCAAACGGCGCGGGTAAGTCTACAACGATTCGGATGCTAACAACGCTGACGAAGCCTTCAGAAGGGCAAATTCAGGTGGCGGGGTTTGACGTGATGCGGCAGCGATCGCAGGTCAAGCAGCAGATCGGCGTGGTGCTCCAGCAGATTAGCGTAGATAGCGATCTGTCTGTCTGGGAGAATATGGAATTCCACGGACGGCTGCATCACCTTCCCAATCCTCAACGACAGCAAGACATCGATCGCTGGTTGGAGTACGTAGAATTGAGCGATCGGCGTCACGATCTTGCCAAAACGCTTTCTGGCGGCATGAAGCGTCGTTTACAAATCGCTCGCGCTTTGCTGCATCAACCAAACGTGCTGTTTCTGGATGAGCCAACCGTAGGGCTAGATCCGCAAACCCGTCGTCGCCTTTGGGAAATGATCCGCGACTTAAACAAACAGGGCATGACGATTCTACTCACCACTCACTACATGGATGAGGTCGAGTACCTGTGCGATCGCATTGGCATCATGGACGCAGGTAAGTTGATTGAACTAGGCACCCTGCAAGACTTCCGCCAAAAGCACGGCGAAGGATTAGTCATGAAGCAAACCGACGATCGCTGGGACTACACATTCTTCCCAACTGTTGCTGACGCAAACGCCTACCTCGATCAACAACCAGATAAAACAGGCATGATGGTAAGACCGTCCAACTTGGAGGATATTTTTGTTGAGTTGACCGGACGTAATTTAGATTGAGGGCTGGGGAAGCAGAGGAAGACATTCTGAGTTCCATAAGGTTCTACGCTTCTCAAAGACTTGTTTGTGTCGCTTTGCCCGGCTTCCCCCGTGCTTCCCCGGCTTCCCTCGCCTTTCTCTTTCCCTTCTACCCTTTCCCCATGTCTCGTCTTGCTAGCAAAATCGAAGCCATTTTGTACTTAAAAGCGCAGCCGCTGACTGTAGCGGAAATTGCGGAATTTGCGCAGTGCGATCGTGAGGCCGCAGAGGAAGGCTTGATTGAACTCATGGCAGAGTATGCCCACCGCGATAGTGCGCTAGAAGTGGCAGAAACGGCTAACGGCTACACATTACAGCTCCGCGAAACGTTTCATCATCTGGTGCAAACGCTCGTGCCTGCTGATTTAGGACTGGGTGCGTTGAGAACATTGGCAGCGATCGCGCTCAGAGGTCCCATTTCACAAACAGAACTGGTAGAATTACGTGGTTCTGGTGCCTACCAGCACGTGCCAGAACTGGTCGAACTTGGCTTTGTCCGCAAGCGCCGACAATCAGATGGGCGCTCCTACTGGCTACAGATCACCAACAAATTCCATCAATACTTTCAAATGAATCAACTCCCACAGGAGTTCGAGCAACACATCAAAGCCAAGTCTTGAGCACAAAATCTTTGTTGTCTTCATTTCTAGGACTCACGCAGCCGCCCCATCAATCCCCCAATTCTGGAGGACTTTGAGTGCTTGCTCCCCCTTTCTTATATGCCCGCTAGGGCTATAAATTGGGGGCTGGAGGCTAGTTTTGCGAGAATTTGCGTGAGTCCTGATTTTTTAGCTTTCAGCATTCAACACTCAAGAAAAAGCTGAAAGCTAACTGCTGACCGCTGAAGGCTAAAACCCACGATACTTCTTTACAAGCCGCAAAATACGGATAATTGCCGTCCCTGCATCCAGCCTATGCCCGTAAATCCTCCGAACGCTAAAGAATCGATTGATCTCATCCCCATGAAGCTACGGGTTGCAGTTATGACGAGAAGTGTCAGAATAGTTTGAAACGGATATTAATCTAGCAATGGTCTTTAACCCTGATAGCGCAAATTTCCTTGGTGCCGATGTTGAAGAACACGAGTCGAATGAATTGCTGAAGTATCTTCAGCATCAGCCTCCTGAAATTATCGCTCAGGTGGCTAAGCTAGTCACTCCTGATGTCAAGCAAATCATTTCTCACAATGTTCAGGGGCTGCTGGGTATGTTGCCCTCCGAAGCCTTTAATGTCAAAATCACGACTGATCGTGACAATTTGGCAGGCTTGTTAGCCTCTGCCATGATGACAGGCTATTTCCTCCGCCAAATGGAGCAACGGATGGAAATGGAAGACTTGCTAGCGGGTTCCTTCTCCATCCCACCAGAGTGTCCTGATCGTCCGTAGCGTCCTATTCTATCTTCCGCACCACCACCACAAACTAATCCCAGTCGCTTGCAAACCCCTCACAGCGGCTACCACTGGGACGGCAGCGATCGTCGCTTTTTTGAAGGCTGGTACTACCGCGTGACGCTACCTGATTGCGGTCAAACGTTTGCCTTCATGTACTCCATAGAAGACCCGATCGGCGGCCAGCCTTATAGCGGTGGAGCCGCACAAATCCTTGGGCCTCATGACGAATATTTGTGCCGCACCTTCCCGGATGTAACAACTTTCTGGGCGTGGAAGCATGCGTTAGGATTGGGGCATTGGGGTAAGAGGAGAGAGGAGAGAGGAGAGAGGGGCGAGGAGGCAGAGGGCAGAGGGCAGAGGGCAGAAGGGAGTCAGGAGTCGGGAGTCGGGAGTCGGGAGTCAAGAAAACTCAAAATATTTTCTGCGGAAACGCTACGCGAACAAAACTCAAAACTCAAAACTTTTTCTCTCGCCCCCCACTACCTTTCCCCCAAACAGTTCACCGAATTTGTCCAGGAAGGCTATCAAGCAACGGCTACTTGGCATCAGGGAATTCTGCGGGAGCCATCAGGTGCATCGGCACGGTGGGCATATCAAATTGAGCCAGTGTATGGCTGGGGCAACGCGAACCGTCTCCAACAATCAACGGCAGGTTGGCTTTCATCGCTGCAAATCTTTGAGCCGGGCTGGCAAATTTTGATGGCGCATGGATTTGCTACAGGCTGGGTTGAGTGGAATGGGCGGCATTACAACTTTGAAAACGCCCCTGCCTATAGCGAAAAAAACTGGGGTGGTGCCTTTCCGCAGAAGTGGTTTTGGCTAAACTGCAATAGTTTTGCAGGTGAACCAGATCTGGCACTAACAGCGGGTGGTGGTCGTCGGGGCGTATTGTGGTGGATGGAATCGGTAGCGATGATTGGGGTGCATTATCGCGGCACGTTCTATGAGTTTGCGCCCTGGAATGCTCAAGTGCACTGGGAGATTCAGCCTTGGGGACATTGGCGCATGTGGGCGGAAAGCAGTCAGTATACCGTTGAGCTAATGGGTACTACTGATCTTCCTGGTACGCCGTTGCGTGCTCCAACGGTAGAGGGACTGGTCTTTGCCTGTCGTGACACCATGCTGGGGCACATCACACTACGATTGCACGATCGCCAACGTCACACGCTTTTGCTAGAGGCACACAGCGATCGCGGTGGGTTAGAAACAGGTGGCGAGTCGTGGGATGGCGTTTGGAGAAGTGCTGGCTGAAACGTGAATAGTCTTATGGTTTTGACTGATTGGAACTGTCTTAAATTCTCGCAGTTGTCGCCGCATTACGTCGTCGCAAGGTATCAATCAACGTTGTGAAGGTGGCAGGAATAGGAGCAGTGACGACGATCGTGGTCGCTAAAACGGGATGCTCCAATTGCAGTCGCCACGCGTGCAATGCTTGCCCAGGGAGGTTTACACCGACAGAACGTCCTGTCCCATAAACCGGATCGCCCACGATCGGATGTCCCATTTTGGCGCTATGCACCCGAATTTGATGAGTGCGTCCTGTTTCTAGCGCAAACTGCATCAATGTGTAGTTTCCGAGTCGTTCTTTTACCTGCCAGTGGGTCACGGCGCGACGGCCTCCTTTCTCTTCGGGCACGATCGCCATTTTCTTCCGATCAACGAGATGCCGACCGATCGGTAAGTCGATCAGTCCGCTATCTGCCGCAGGCGCACCGTAGACGACCGCAAGATAGTCCCGTCGCGCCGTTTTCGCTTTCAGTTGTGCCTGCAAGTGCTGGTGCGCTTGATCGGTTTTTGCAACGGCGATCGCGCCACTGGTGTCCTTATCTAACCGATGCACAATACCGGGACGCTGCACGCCCCCAATCCCTGCCAGACGATCGCAGTGAGCGAGCAGTGCATTGACCAGTGTGCCTCCTTCATGCCCTGGAGCCGGATGCACCACCAATCCCGCTGGCTTATTAATAATCAGCAGATGATCGTCTTCGTAAAGAACGTCCAGGGGAATGTCTTCTGCTTGCAGATCAAGCGGTTCTGCGTCGGGAATGGTGATGTGAATCTGATCACCCACCTGCACGATCGCTTTTTTTGATGTACAAACGTGCCCATTCACCTGAATGTGTCCTTGCTCAATCAACTTTTGCAACCGCGATCGTGAAAGATCCGTCAGTTGCTCAGCAAGGTAGCGATCGAGTCGATGGTGTGGTGCCTCAGCATCACTTACGGCGGCAACCTGTAGTTCAATTTGGGAAGACAATGGCTAAACCTTGCTCAGAAGCCTTAAAGACATGAGCTTCAAGTGTGAAACACTCCGATGATCGATGGCAGAGATCTTTGCGTCCATCCCTACTTTTCCTCGCTCAGGCACTCAAAACGCATTGCGTCTAAACGTATGGATTCTTCAAGCCTCGCGCTTTTAACAACTCTGTTAGATAACCATCTTCATTTAGAAGCATCATAGCTGTGACATTGCCGAAGTGAGTGTTAATGTCTTCGTCAGCATCAACATAGCTTAGAAGTAGCTCTACTATTGTGACTTGATCTGCTTGCGCTGCCGCTGCTAAAGCTGTATTGCCATACTGATTGTGAAGTCGTGGATCAGACCGTTATCAAGCAAGAAGCGGTATAGCTCTAAATAACCGAGGCTTGCGGCTTCAGACAAAGGCGTATCACCAAAATTATTTGTCGTGTTGATGTCTGCTCCTTGCTCCAGCAGACTACGCACAGACTCTATAGCATTTTCAACAGCTAAAAAGTGAAGGGCTGTTTCACCAATAGAATTTTTGGCATGAATACTGGAAGGGTATTCGCTTAAAAAGTCTTCTGCGGCATTTGGGTCAACGAACGCCGCATCACGAAGCTCATAAAACTGATTATTTGCCTCTGCTTCAGACATAAGGTAAATGCCATTGCTGTTTAAGTTTTGGAGCGTTTAACTTGTCTAATTGGTTGATGAAAGTGGTTGTTTTATTTACCTTAGCGCATCAGGCAGCGGACTCAAAGCCACCCATGCTAGACTCCAAGCAACGTCGCTTACCTGTGTGGGTGATTGCTATGACTCTTCAGCCTGAAACCTCTGCCACTAAAGCTCAGCTTTACGATCGTGACTTTTACCTTTGGTTACAGGAAACAACACAACTACTGCGGAACGGCGAATTTGACAAACTTGATATCGAAAATTTGGTCGAAGAAATTGAGAGCATGGGCAGGGGTGACAAACACGCTGTTGAAAGCACCCTCGAAGTTATTTTGATGCACCTACTGAAATACAAGTACCAACCCGACCAACGTTCTAACAGTTGGCGTTTCACGTTATTAGAACATCGGAACCGTCTTTTCAAAGCATTCAGAGACAGTCCCAGTCTTAAAGCCCATTTTGCCCAGACTTTTACTGAAAATTATCGGCAAGCGCGAAAGCTGGCTGCTGCTGAAACCGGACTGCCGATCGCCACCTTTCCAACCGACTCACCGTTCACGCCTGAACAGGCGCTCGATGAGGATTATTTGCCAGAGTAGGGCGCGATCGCTGCAGGACGACAGCCAGCGAGAATTTCGTGCAGATTGACGACAGCACCAATCACCGCGATCGCGGGAGCCTCAAAGTTGGCGGCTTCTACCTGGTGCACGATCGTCCCCAAGGTGCCGATCAACTCTTCCTGTTCGGCTCGTGTGCCCCAACGAACCAGTGCAACAGGCGTATGTACATTTACCCCTGCCAGTCGAAGTTGCTCGGTGATACACGGCAAGTTGTGGATGCCCATGTAGACGACGATCGTCTCCGAGCCGTGCGCGATCGCCTGCCAGTTCACCGCCGGGCGGTACTTTCCAGCACCCTCATGCCCCGTCACAAAGGTCACCGAAGAACTGTAAGCACGGTGGGTCAGCGGAATCCCCGCATAGGCAGTCGCCGCAATGCCCGATGTGATCCCTGGTACCACTTCAACTGCAATGCCCGCTTTTACTAAATCTTCCATTTCTTCACCGCCACGCCCAAACATGAAGGGATCGCCACCCTTGAGCCGCACGACGATCGCTGCCGTTTTTGCCTTTTCAATCAGCAGTGGCGTAATCTCTTCTTGCATCAACGAGTGCTTGCCTCGCCGCTTGCCTGCATGAATTTGCTCTGCCTGTGGATTAATCATTGCTAGCACCTGTGGACTGACCAATGCATCGTAAACCACGACATCGGCACATTCCAGCAATGTCTTGCCCTTCAGCGTCATTAGCCCCGGATCACCGGGACCCGCGCCGACTAGATAGACTTTGCCTGTGTGTTGCATGGGGAAAGAGTGGAAGGAGCAGGGGGAGCGGGAGAGCGGAGGGAGCAGGGGGAGTGGAAGGTCAAAAAGAGTGAGAGCAAGCTTGAGGCGTAGAGGGGGCAAGAGAAACCGTTTGAGATTTGAGTTCTGGATGATACAAAGAAGGCTTCCTTGCTTCCCTTGCTTCCTCTCCCTCTTCTGGCTCCTCTGCCTCTCTACCCTCTATCCTGCGCCAGATCCACGAGCAGATCTGTTAATGCTGAACTTGCAGAGAGGGGATGCGCGAGGTGTAGGTTGAGCGTAGGGAACTGTTGGGTGAGGGTTTCAACGGTTTGGGCGATCGCATCCGTAATCCCACCCGCAAACAGGAAGTAGGGCAGAATCCCAATGTGGCGAAGGCCAAGCTGTGAGAGTTCTTGCAGGCGAGACTCCAGGCTTGGTGGTACAGACCAGTAGGCCGTCAAGATGCCTAAACGCTCGGCTAGCGCTTCAACAGGCTCATTACCTTGGGGGCGACGACTGCCGTGAGACAGCAAAATCCACGCTTCAACAGGTTGTGCGGACATGCACTCCGTCACGAGGCGATGCAAACCTGGATGAGCGCCGATCGCGGGACGTAGCTCCAGTTCGATCGCATCTCCAAGGGCTTGTTGTGCCAGCGCGATTTCTGCGGGAATGTCTTCCATGACATGCACACCGGGCAACAGAAATAGCGGCAGGATGACAAGCTTGAAGGGCGTGGCACGATCGTCACTTGCCGTCAAGGATGCCCGAACGGTGTCACAAAACTGCTCGATTTGTTGGTGCAAAGGTAGAGGCTGGCATTCTAGAAACGCGGTGCCTACTAGTGGCTTTGTATGCTTAGTTGCCGCGTCCTGACAAGAAGCGGTTAAAACAACCGTTTCCTTAGCAGAATCGTCCCAGTCGATCGCGCCATACCCACGACCAGTAGCTAGAGACTCTAAATCATGCTGCATGGTCTGGGCAAAGTGCTCAGAAAGGACTTCTATCGCGGCTTGAGGGCGCGGATCACGGCTTCCATGAGCGATGAGTAAATAGGCAGAGGGGTAAGACAAGAGGGTAGTGCGTCAAAGAATGGTGGGTCGAGTAAAGTAGGGAGACCGCTACTTTTACGTACAAATTATGGAATGTCTGCTCTGCGGTCATCCTAGCACCCACAAGCATGGAAAAGCTCCGAATGGGA
>JAESFU010000218.1_pt1 | contig 64720 bp, 75 predicted proteins | sample 9269461 | NCBI WGS metagenome assembly JAESFU01 (sample SAMN14502556, study PRJNA617107) | algae metagenome | isolation source: Stenomitos rutilans HA7619-LM2 and co-occurring heterotrophs from cave walls | place: USA: Waikapalae cave, Hawaii | collected 2009-07-28
TCTGGACCAGCAGGCCCTGCTCGCCACGGCCAACCACCGCGATCGCGGTCGCCGGCACGCCTTCGCGAACCAGGGCGTCCTTGACGGCGTTGGCGCGACGCAGCGACAGCGCCATGTTGTAGGCCTCCGTGCCCGACGTGTCGGTGTGGCCGGTCGCCGTGATGCGGGCGTTGCCCTTCTGCTTGTAGGCACCGGCAGCCTGCTTGATCGTGGTCAGGGCCTGGGCCGACAGGTTCGAGCGATCCCAGTCGAAGAACACCATGAACGACGGCGGGGCCACCATCGGCGGAGCCGGCGGCGGCGGCGGCGGCGGCGAGACGAACTTGTACTGCACGCCGGCCAGAGCCAGGATGTTGTTGTTCTGGAAGGTCACGTTGCCGAACGGCGTGTTGACGCTCGGGTTCGTGGTGCCGACATAACGGCCTTCGATCATGAAGCGGAGCTGCTCGCTCACATTGTAGGCGACGCCCACGATGCCCTGGTAGGCGAACTGGGTGCTGCCCAGCGAACTGTTGCTGTCGACGAAGGCGACACCCGCACCGGCACCGATATACGGCGTGATCACCGAGGTCGGCATGAAGTCGTACAGCAGGTTAGCCATCACGTTGAGCTGGCCGACCTTGCCGTTGATCGCTGTACCCGGGATGTTGACCGAGGTCGGGATCTGGCCGTAGCCGACCTCGAGCTCAAGGCGCGGGCCGACGAAATCGTAACCCGCCTTGCCGCCAACAGCCCAACCCGTCCAGGTATTGGCGTTCGAATTCGAACCGATGAACCACGCCGCTCCGCCGCCCGCACCGATGTAGAAGCCTTCTTGAGCGTTGATAGCCTGGGCGCCGGCGACGTTAGGCAGCAAAAGCCCCAAGCCCAGCAGAGCCAATCCAGCATTCTTCATGGGAATTCCTCTGATAGAATTTGAAAAGCAACGAGAGGATACACGAAGAGGTAGCATTCAGTTATCCGACAGGGCCAAGTAGCGATCAATCGTGTCTTCGGCGCCACAGTGTGCCTTGCGACCAATTCCCCCGAAAATCGTGGCCAATTTGCTCGTATTGCTGCACGCACAAGAGTGACATACGTTGCCGTCGCCGCTGGAACCAAGAGCCCTGGCGGCGCTAATCCTCGGCCCCACCGCAGCCCGTCGCTGCGCGTGGGGCCCTTCTTATTGGGTCGTCGCGCGGCGATGTACTCAAAGTGCCGATGCAATAGTCCGGCCTCTCACATCAGTGACGAGTTGTGCACTGGCTTGGCCGTGGGCGATATCAGCATCTCAGCCTCTGTGGCATTGGAAGGCCCGCCTATCCGAGCGGTCGGTGCCGAGATGCTAACTGAGGGGCAGTGCGGTTGCCTTTAGCAGTGTTTTTCTTAAAGCTCAGGCCTTCGCGGCGAAGGAACGTCCAAACCGCATTGTGCGAGACGATCACGCCCCGAGCGGCCAGCTCATCCTTCAACTTATGCAGGGTCAAGTGCGACGCCTGATCGATCCGCTTGCGGATGAAAGCCCGATGCGCGTTCAGCACCGGTACGCGGTATCCTCCGATCTTGCACGGCTCCACAGACCCGGTCGCCCGGAAGCGCTGCGACAACCTAACGACCGTCGACGCCGCAATATCAAACCGCGCCGCCACCGACCGGGAGCTCTCGCCACGAGCAACCGCTGCTACAACTCGCTTCCGCAGCTTATCCGAAAGAGGGCGCATTGCGCCGGCCTCCTGTCCCACGCGCTTGCCAGTCGCGCCCGATCATTATAGCCGTGACAATACGCTCAAAAACAGCGCGACGCTTGCGCTACCCTCGAGACGCTGGTTGCTTATGCGGCTTTGTTGGGCTCTGAGGCGATGAAAACAGAATAGCCGCGCTTGGAGACCCCTCCGGTGCCGGGCTGATGTTCATCTATAAAGTTGACCTAGCGTGAACATGAACATTGCCGTCAGCCGCCTTGCCGCTCGCCCATCCTCGCCGCGGGAGCATCGACATCGGCCCACGGATAAACTTCGCCACATTAACCGAGCCGCCCCTGGGCCTTCGCGATGGCCCGACTCGCGGTGAAGGGCGCAATAGTCATCACCAAGAGTCCTGCCGCAGCACCGAAGGCTACCACCACCCCAATTCGACGTGCATGATCCGACTTGTCGTGAGCTCGCAGCACCAATCCCGCTGCAATTTTAAAGATGAATAGCACGCGTTTCATCAACTGTTGGTACGCGCGCAAACCCACCGCGCCATATTCGTCGAGGACGGCAACTTTCATTTCTCGCGGCCCATTTGGCGCATCGGGTGCCGAAGATCACCCGGCAACAAAGGAGTGAAACATGCCTCGCTACCAAGACGACCATCGCTCTTCTGGCTATTCCAGTGACGACCGCTCACGGCGCAGTCGCATGGGGAGTGATTTCCCCGGCGGGAGCCGATCGCAGGACTACGATGAAGATCGTGCCCGTGGATATGGCGAATCCGGCGGCGGCGGGTACGGTCAATCGAGCGGCGGGCGGGACTATGGCTCTGCGCGAGGCGATGACTCTCGCTACGGCGAGTCGCGTGGATACGGCGGGTCGTCCTATGGGCGGGGCGCCTCAGAAGGCGAGTATGGTGGAGGCGAGGCCGACTACGGCAACGGCGCGAGGCGCGGCTACAGCCAAGGCGGGATGGGCAATTACGACCAATCCCGCGGCAGCCGCGAAGGCAGGTACGGGACCGCCGGCAACGGCTACAGGGGCGAGCAGGATTATGGCGGCTCGTCTTCGCAGGGCCAACATCGCGGCAAAGGCCCCAAGGGGTACGCCCGTTCAGACGAACGGATCAAGGAGCAAGTCAGCGAGTGCATGAGCGATGATCACATGCTCGACGCGAGCGACATTGACGTCCAGGTGAAGGACGGCGAAGTCACGCTAGGCGGCACGGTTTCGGACCGGCGCGCCAAGCGGCATGCCGAGGACATCATCGAGCATCTCGGCGGCGTGAAGCATGTGCAGAACAATCTTCGCATCAAGGAGCAGGACGGTAATACACTTGGTCAAACCACTACCGGCAAGACCGGGATGGGAAAGACGGGCGCCTAGCTCACACACACGAAGAAGCCCACCGCGAGGTGGGCTTTTTTCTCTGTCTTACCTGCCGTCCGGTCCTTGGCTGCTGATGCTGACAGTTTCCTCTAAAGGGGAAGTGTGACTAGGGAATGCAAACCGTTCCTAAAATGGATGCTTACCGAGGCGCGTGCGCGCTTCCTCGATTCCTTGGTGGATCTGCTCCTTCGCTTAGGGGGTAGACCCTAAACGACATCCACATAAAGAACGGCACGCCCAACGCAACAATCAGAGCCATGCTGAACAACGTGTAACCCAACATCGGCGCCTCCCTGACCTCGCTCCCGCAGGCCCTGGTCACAAGATACGCGACACCTCGCCAACCGCAAAGCGACCGCCTCGTTGGGCGCCACTGCGCAAGTCAGCTCGACTTCAGCTCGTCCGACTCTTCCGGCCATGTGTAGACTCGACGAGCATGGTCCCACACTTCGAATCCGTCGAACGGTTCTTCTTGGCGTCGGCGCGCGAAATGACCGCGCGCTTGCTGGACCAGCTTCTCGTCAGGCGCCGGCGTGAGCATTTCGACGGCCGCGATATGACCCTTCATCATCAGGAAACAGCGCACGTTCCTCTCCGTGTTCGTAAGGGAACGTAAGCAAATCTGACTGCAAATTTCTAGATGCGTCTGAGGCCAACCGGAACCCAGCGGAGCCCCATCGCCTCCCGCTGTCTCAAGATGGTCCGCCCGCAGCACCCCAGCGTCCGTCATCGCAACCTGCGCGCCGCTAATGCTCTACCGCCGGCTGGTGCTGACGGGATCCTATTAGGGACAAGTGCGTGCAATTCGTCCGGGAGGAGTGGTTCGCCTTCCACTTTCTACTGAATGTCGTGCATTTGAGGGATGCGGCGATAACCGCTTTTGAGTTAGTCGGCCACAAGCGAGTAGCTCGATGCCTCCAATCCCACCCATGTTGGAGCAAAGAGGCTGGACCGTTACCCAACCCAACGTTCCAGTCAGCCGTCGATCACCCACGGGTCGACGGCTGTGCTCGCGAATTAGCCTGCCTCGCCCGAGAGTCTCGATGCCCAATCCCTTAGATGTCCTTGTCGGTTCACGTATTCGCCGAAGGCGCGTGCTCTTGGGTATCAGTCAGGGAGCGCTCGGCAAGGCCTTAGGCATCACCTACCAGCAGATTCAGAGGCACGAACGCGGCGCAAACCGCATCGGTGCGCGGCGTCTGTTCGAGTTCGCCCTGGTCCTCGGTGTCTCCGTTGACCACTTCTTCGAGGAGGACAGTGTAGGTCCATCCCGGCGCCGGCCCGGCGGAAATGGAGATCGGGCGATGGAGCCAGATATCACCGCCAATCGCGAGACGCTCACGCTGGTAAAGGCCTACGCCCGAATCAAAAGCCCCACTCAGCGAAAAACGCTGGCAGATCTGATGACGGCTCTCGCCCGCCAATAGCCCTGACAGCCGCGCCTGAAAGTCGCCTGCTCACGCGCTTTGATCGACGCGTCTTCCACGGGTCCCCGCCGTGGGTTGGCGGGGTCGTATTTAGGGCAACTGTGACTAGCGATTGCACTAGCCGCGTCGGCTACCAAGCCTTCTGGTTCGCAGCATCGCCTTCATGAAATCGCAGTGCCATCGCAGCGTCGTTCCAAATTTGATGTGCAGCGGCGACGGTGGCCGGGTCCTTGAAGAACCATTTGAGCCTTAGATACCGGTCTTCAGCGAGCTTCGCCCGGTCGCGCAAGAGCAGCAGTTCCTGATCGTCGACCATCTTGGCACCTACTCTCCCCAGCACAGTTAATGTTTTGGGTGAGGTTTAGTTCCGTTGGCATCGCGTGCTCGTCGTCGGCGCATCCGGTGCATCCGATATGTTCCCTACCATACGGATTGATTTGACTCGCGCTCGGAATGTTCGAGGGGCATCGTCAACCGTGGATGCGAGATTGCATCGTTCCCTAAGACCGCAAACACGAAGGACCACATGTCCACCGCGACCATTCACTCCATCAATCGTCGCCCGCCTATCGTTCTGGACGACCAACTCCTCGAGGCCTTGCCGGCCGCCGTGTACGTGTGCGACCTCAACGGCGTCGTGGTCCGATACAATAAGCGGGCGGCGGAGCTGTGGGGCAGGTCGCCTGTCCCAGGCGATGCGAACGAACTCTACTGTGGCTCGCACAGGCTGTATCTGTCTGATGGCACTTTGATGCCGCACAACCAAACGCCCATGGTCGAAGCGATGCGATCGGGGACGTCGTTCCGAAACTTGGATGTCCAGGTCGAAAAGCCGGATGGCACTCGCATCTGGATATTGGTCAGCATCGACCCGCTGCGCGATGCGAACGGCGCGATTATCGGCGCCATCAATTGCTTTCAGGACGTGACCGATCACAAGCTTGCCCAGGATCGCAAGCTCCAGATTGAAGAACTTCAGCACAGGCTGAAGAACGTGTTTGCGACGGTCCGATCGCTCGCCTCGCAGACGTTGAAAGATGTCGCCGACGCGAATGCAGCAGAAGCCCTCGATGATCGGCTGCAGGCCCTCTTTCATGCCCACGAACTGCTTGCCCGCGGGAACTGGGAACGAGTCGATCTCGGCGACCTGGTTCAGCAGGTGGCTGAGCCCTTCTGTTCTGGCCGCCTTCGCTACAGCGGACCAAGGGTCGAGATCACTCCGGAGCTTGGAGTATCATTCGCGCTGACGATCCAGGAGCTTGCAACCAACGCCATCAAGTACGGGGCGCTGTCAAAGCCGGGCGGCTCCATCAATCTGACGTGGGAAGTGACGGGCGAAGAGGGAAGTCACGCCGTCACAATTCATTGGGCGGAGACGACATCATTCCCTGTACGCGAGCCGTCGCGCCGGGGTTTCGGCACAATGCTTATCCAACAGTTGCTGACCCAACACAGGGGCAACGTTCGTATTTCCTATGCGCCTGAGGGCGTGCGGTGCGACATCACCTTGCCGATGTGACTGTCAGCGAGGGGAGAGAGTGCTTTTAGCGCGGCTTGATCGCGGCCCCCGTCGGCTGATGCTGACGGTTTCCTATTAGGGGTGAATTACCCACGCTCAGACTACGCGGCGACCTCTTGCGCCAAAGGCGTCGCGCCCTCGAATAGAGCCACGTCCCATTGAGCGTCAGCAGCAATCTTAGCGCGCAGGCGAACATGGCCGGGCTTCGGTTGAGCCCTGCGAATCTTGATCTGACTTTCCCTCAGGGCTCGGGAGACTTCAGGCGGCCGCCGCACTGCCGGCCGCGCAATTGATCGGGCGGTGATGTAGTTCTTGGAGCCAAGCGCTTCGATCCTCGCGACGTCATCGCCCGTCGGAAGCGCTACCGAGCCTCGAGTAAACGGCGTGAGCACGGCGATGCATCCTTCGGCTCGATACTGAGCCCAGAAGTCGTCACAGTGCGCGTTGGCGGATCCGTGGTGCGCGACCTTGAGCACCACGTTCTGTTTCTTTAGCGCTACAGCGTGAGCGATCATGGTGGACCATCCGCGAACGCCTATTTCCTCCAGATCACTTCCGAGAATGATCTGCCCAACCGGTGTCTTGACCTGGACGACGATGGCCGTGTCATTTGGCGGAAGAGCGCCGATTCGTGTGCGCCGAGTCGGGGGCGAAGGCGCCGGCGTTACGCGAGCAACACTAGCAACAAAGCGCTTGAACTGATCATCATCAGGAGAGAGCGCAAAGACCTCTATATCGCCCATCTGGAGAAGCAATCGGTCGACCACCACAGCACCGACTAGCCGCCGAGCGTCAGCCACATGGCTAAACGTTCGAACGATTTCGCTCGTCTCTTTGGCGAAGGGGCTCGGGTCGGCAGAATTCAGGATTTGGGCGAACGTCTGAAATTCATCACTTCCAAACGCCGCAGGGTAGAAAAACCGTGCGGAGGCACATTGCTCTACCAGCGCAGCCAAGCCTCGCACATGATCATCATGCCAATGGCTGGCAATCACAGCGTCTACTTGCGTGGCGGGGTCCACCCCAATCGCCCGAAAATATCCGAGTGCGGCCGGCACCCCTGAGCTGAGGCAGGAATCAATGCAGATCCACCGCCCTCTCCCCAGGTGCATGGTGATCGCTTCTCCGTAGCCAGGGCCGAAAACCGAAATCTCGAGTTCGTCAAATGCCGGCGGCGCGTGAGTGGGTTCGGTCAAGCTCAGCCGCCTGCTGCAAATAGTTAGAGATTCGCTTGCCCTCTGTCCGAGCGTCGGCGACTTGGCGGAGGTGCCACATCGGCATGCGACGGAACGCGAGAACGCTCATGTTTACGCGTGTACCAGATCTATTTTCACGGGCGACGGTGTAAGTGAAAAATGCTCCAATACCCACCAATTCCCTATCGTCCTCTGACACCATCGACATGGGAAACAGCCCTTCTTCCTCGGGCAGCTCGGCCGGTCCGTCAGGCGTGAGAACTCGGGCATAGAAATTGTCGCCATCGACCTCTTCGACAACGCCGTGCCACTGTTCAACGATTTGGATGCGCGGCGCATCCATCGAGCTTCTCACAGCGCGGACAAACTCACCCTTCTGCATGCGCGCTACGGCTCGAGGCGTCGCCATGTCAGCGATGGCTTCGGCCCCCGGGGCGGTGAGCCCGACAGTGATATTATTGTTTGCTTCAGTTTCACCAGCACGATGCAACTTGGAGATTAAACTGAAGTCATCCGCCGCAAGCTCTGGCGATCCAGTAATCTCCAAAACTGGGCGATCGGCATCGTCAGATGTATCAAGGGCACGGGCAGCTGCGGGCATATCCTAGGGCTCTTCCGAAGGAGCAAGCGACATTATTTGGCCAATTATTCGTTCAGCGCAAGCGTTCGCCGCTTCCCATTGCTCGGCCAAGACCTTCACAATTTCCGACGCATCCGCCGCCTCAGGCGGATTAGCGGCAAGCCGATAGTGGCCATTAATTTCCATGAAAATTCCGGAGTTCTTGATCTGGCCGGAAGGCTCGATACGAACCCCGACATACCCGGGAGGTTCACCACCTAGTCGAGTTTGCTGCATTTTGAGTGAAAGAAGGCCTCCTCGTTCATCGGTCCCGTCACTTGCGGTGATCTGATCTCCCCACTCGCCCCAAGGCTCCCGGGGTGCCAATTTTTTTCCAATTTCGTCTCGAGCGTAGGAAGATCCGACGTCGAAATGCACCGTGCGGTTAATTCCAAGGGCTCGCAGCGGCGTACCCGGCAAATGCTGGCCGAATAGGTCCAACAACAGGTCACGGGGGGCATCAGGCAAGATCGTCGAGGCCACAACGAAGCGTTCCTGTTGGATTTCTATATCGAGCTTGCCGGTACTAAATTTCGTGATCTCCTCGTGAACGACGCCGACTCTGGCGTCCTCCGCCTCTTGCTTGCCAATAAGCTTGCGCGCCTCAAACCACAGAGGATGAAACATCTTGGGGCTGAAATTACCGACAAGAACTACCGTTCTCGCATCTGTCTGCGGCGTGAAACGCATTCTCTTCCCCCGACCGGCGCAGTCCCTAATTGCTAGCTTCGCGAGGTTGGAGAGCCAACGCAAGACCGGCGCGGCCATTTCGCCAAATGCCCGTTCGACCAGGAGGGGCAGGTGGGGGCTCAGCGGCATCGCCGTGAAGGGTGATTGACAGCAAGGAGACCATTTGCTCCCCGCTGGCGCAACACCGTCCGCCGCGAGCACCCCAGCTTCCGAGCGATCCGCCCGTCCGTAAGCCGGCACCCATGCCAGTACCGCAGGGCCTCGGTGTCGTCTTCCTTCCAGACCTTCCGCCGGCGGGGGCGATGTTCATTGTTCATGTTCATCTGGGCATGAACATGAACATTTGGGCCGGCATCACGACGGAGCTGCATCGGGCAGGTCGCCAAACCGCGTGAACGCGCCATCAAACTTGAGGTGTGCCGTCCCCGTCGGACCATGGCGCTGCTTGGCGATGATGACCTCCGCCTTGCTCATCGCCTCGATGTGCTCGGGCGAGCCCTTCTTGTCGGATCTCTCCAAGTAATACTCATCCCGGTAGACGAACATCACGACGTCGGCGTCCTGCTCGATCGTGCCGGACTCGCGGAGGTCGGAGAGCAGCGGGTGCTTGTCAGTGCGCTGCTCGACGGCGCGGCTGAGCTGCGACAGGGCTAGCACAGGGACGTGAAGCTCCTTCGCCAAGGTCTTCAGCCCGCGCGAGATCTCGGACACTTCCTGCACGCGGTTTTCCGAGCTGCCACGGCCCGAGCCGACAAGGAGCTGCAGGTAGTCGACGATGATCAGGCCCAGCCCGTGCTGGCGCTTCAGGCGGCGCGCTTCGGTGCGCAGGGCACCCATGGACAGGGCCGGAGCCTCGTTGATGTAGAGCGGCAGGCCCTCGAGACCGCCCGCCGCCTCCAGGTAGCGGTCGAAGTCGGCGCCGTTCAACTCGCCCTGCCGGATCTTCTGCGATGGGATGCGCGCTTGCTCGCTGACGATGCGGTTCACGAGCTGGTCGTTGGACATCTCGAGGCTAAAGAAGCCGACCTTCGCGCCTTCGACGACCTCCTCCACGCCCTTGTCGTTGGGCTCGGTACGATACGCCCGCGCCGCATGGAAGGCGATGTTCGTGGCAAGCGCCGTCTTGCCCATCGAGGGACGACCGGCGAGGACGATCAGGTCCGACGGATGCATGCCGCCCAGTAGGCGATCCAGGGCGCGGAACCCCGTCCCTACTCCGACCAGACCGCCCTTCCGACGGTGCGCGACCTCGGCGAGCTGCGTGGCGTTCGTCAGGCTCGCCGTGAACGACTTGAAGCCGCCGCCCGTGTGGCCCGTCTCCGCGAGATCGAATAGCCCGCGCTCCAGCCCCTCGATCTGCTTGAGGGCATCGTCGGCGACGTGGGGCGAATACGCGGCTGCCGTGGCGCCCTCGCTGAGCTGGATGATCTTCCGGCGCAGGTACAGATCCCGCACCTGCTCGGCGTAGGTCGGTGCCTCCTGGGCCGGGCCCGACGACCGGTAGAGCCTTGCGAGGTAGTTCGTCCCGCCGCCCGCCTTCATCGCCGGATCGGTCTCGAACAGCGTCTTCATCGAGAGCACGTTGGCGACCTGCCCGCGGTCGACCAGCTTGGCGATCGCGTCGAACAGCTTGCCGTGCAGCGGGTCCGCGAAGTGCTCGGGCTTCACGGTCTCGCTGACCCGATGGTACGCGCCATTGTCAGCCAGCATCGTCCCCAGCAACGCCTGCTCCATCTCGAAATTGTGCGGCGGCTCGCGCATCAGTGGACCTGCTGCAGCCTTCGCCGTTCAGCCAAGCGGGCCAAGGTTTGATCCATATCGGCCGCGTCGGTAGCGAGCGGCGAGCCCCCCACAGGGCTCGCGCGCGCGGGGACCAGACTCGGTGTCTCAATGGGAGAGGGGTAAGGCCCTGTAGGGGCCTTACCTCTAACTTCTAATCTCTGAGGGTTGGCTGGGGGGTTAACCCCCTGCCCAACCCCTTGGGTCGTTTTCTCGTCGGGAGGGTTATCCCCCTGCCCCTCTTTCTGCCCTCCTTCACCGCCTGCCCCGTTATCCCCTCCGCTGAGTTTGGGATTACCCCCGCCTTTACCGTTCGCCCGGTCCTTCGCCGCCTTGGCCTCGTCGCGGACCATGCGGCGCGAGAGGATAACGCCGTCGGGCATGCCGGCCGGGATCAGCGCCTTCACGTCGTCCGGCATGTCGCCGCCCGTGACGCTGTAGACCTTGGCCTTGCCCAGCTCGTCCAGCAGCTCGCGGATTTCCTTCTCCGAGCCACCCAACAGGCCGACGAGCTGCTTCGGCGTCGGCACGATGCCCTCGACGATCAGGAAGCCGCATTGATTGCTCTCGTGCATCAGGGACAGCAGGTCGGCCCAAAGACCGCGCGCGGCGAAGCTGCACATGCGTAACGGCGCATCGACCCTCCAGTCCTTGCTGAACCATTTCCGCCATGGCTGTGGCCCCTTCCTCTTGCTCACTGGCGATTGCTCTCCAGGCGGGCGAGGACGCGCTGCACGACGCGATGGATCGGCTGCCACTCGTCCGGCCGGCGCTGATCGGCAATCCCAAGTTCGTCCCGTGGGACAGGCTGGGACAAGCTCTCGCGGCCGAAGTCGACGACGATCACGCGGCCAACATCATCTGTAGGCATGGCTACTCCTTCGCCGGCTGGGCGCCGTTAGTCGCTCGATTCAGGAACCACTCGGCCCGCCGCCGCCACAGCGTCGCCTTCGTGCTCTGACGCTCCGCGATTCGTAGACACAGAGCGGCCATCACCTTCCAGAGACGATCGAATCTCATGGGCTTCTCTTTCGTGCCGCGCTTCGTCGGCCTTGAGCGCTTTGACGCGCTGTTGGAGGGAGGCGAGTTCGGCGCGGGTCGCCAGATCGGCTCGCCCTACGGCCGTGAGGAATGCCGGGCCCAGCTCGGCATCGTTCAAGATCGCGGCGACATGCTTCGCCTGCGGTCCCGTGCGCCCGTTCTTCCAGTTCTCGACCGTACGCACGGAGGTACGCACGCGCTTGGCGATGGCCTTCGGTGACCATGGCCGCAGAGCGTCGGCGATGGCCTCGTTCACCGACAAGGTTCTGATCGCAACGCCGTTCACGTTCTGTGTTCCGCTACTTTTTCGCGTGTTCTTCGGGAAAGAAGTTTCCATGCCGATCTCCGATGCTGCTGTGCATGCAGAGCAGTCACCCGAGGAGAGACGACAGAGGCTTCGAGCACATCGGAGTGATCACGCGCCGTTTGGTCGCGAGCGTGATCGCAGCGAGATTGAAAGCGGCAGAGATCGAAATCGATCCTGCCAACGACAACGAGACGCCGGGCATTCCCGGCGAACAACGAGAGTTCACGGCTGCGCACTGGTCCCCGCCGAACGCGCCGTGACTGCTGGCGGTCGGTCGAAGGGCCGGCCGCCAGTCCCCTTTTCAGAGAGCCCCAAGGTCGGAGTGAGGTAGCGCCGTGGCGAAGAAGACGAAGAAACCCGCTCCCGACCGCGTCGCCATCGATTCGGCCGTCGGCATCGTCGCCTGGCTGCTGGTCGTCGAGCTGCTGGTCTTCCTCGAACGGCGCGGCGTTTTGAAGTCCAAGGATACCAAGAGGATCGTCGCCGGCGCCCTCCACTCCCTCGACATGCTGGAAGGTGGCACCCTTCCCCATCCGAGCTTCGCGATCGCGCGGGAAATCCTTCTTGGCCAGATCGAGGGCTGGGATCGCGGTTACCTCAGAGACGAGGAGGGATAGCAGTCCGTGTGCACACGCCAGAGTCGACAGTGCTCGTGATCCGCCCCAGGCTGGTACTTTCAGGGAGGAATCCATGGCAGATCCAGCACCAGCGAATTCAGAAATGCTCGCTGGCTTCGGAGTCGCCGGATACGCGTTGGCGATCGAGACGCTGCATTTATTGGCCCGCAAACGCATAATCACGCCGCGAGAAGGCGCGGGCATCATCGAGGCTGCCCTTTCGTCGATCGAGAAGAAGCAGCGTCAAAACCCGGCCGAGGCGCTGGAAGCAGCTTGCGAACTTCTCGCGATCCATCAGGTGATGTGGCAATCGCCTTCTCGTTGAGGCCTCGCGGCTTGTCAGCGGAAAGCGAGGTGCTGTGGCATCTCATCAGGCGCTCTCGACCCGGATCGAGGTCTCGGATCGGACCTACCTCAGAGAGGAGGACTGATAGCGGCCTCATCAGGCGGCCTTCCGCCGGGACGGACGCTGTGATCGACGGCTTTCGCCAACCATTTGCTGACGGTGTTGGGTCATGTAGGCCCGAACTTGGTCAAGCTTGCCGACAGTGAGATCGGCCCCCGCCCTGAGCCTGCCGATAAATTTGCCGTCATTGGCGACGCGCTTGCTAAATGTCGCTTCCGACATGTCAGCGTCACGGCAGAAGGCGTCGATTTCCTTGAGAAGTGCGGACAGTGTCGTCATGGCGGGGGAGGTTAAGGGGGATATGTCCCCCTCGTCAAGGGGACACTTCCCAATTACACCGGGCCGCGCGCCGTGGAAGCATCCCCAGATGGGCACATGGCTACAAGACGAACTTCAGCGGGTAATGGCGGAAAATGGTCTCAAGGCAAAGCCCTGGAGCATTAAGGCCGGCCTCAGCGAGACGTATGTGAAGGATGTCATCAGCGGCAAATCCGCTAATCCAGGGGCCGATGGCCTGAGGAAGCTGGCACAGGCGGCTGGTTTGCCTGGCGGGCATTTTGTGGAACAGCATTCACCGAGCGAAGGTCAGGACCCTGTTCCTAACCTCACGCTGGCACCGATGGCGCCTCCTATCCCGACACGTGGAGAAATGCCGAAGGATGTGCCCGTCTACGGGACCGTCTCCGGCGGCGAAGATAGTGGTGCCCTCTTCGATTTCGAGCTCAACGGCGAAATTGTCGATTATGTGAGGCGCCCGCCCCGCCTAATCGGCCGTGCCGACGTGTTCGCAGCCTACCTCCGCGGCGAATCAGTTTCGCCGTGGCGTGAGCCTGGTCAACTGATCTACTTCGAGCGCGCCAAGGCCCCGCGCGTGATGGATTATGTCTTGGTCGAGTTTAAACCCCACGATGGCGAGACTGTTCGACCGGCCTTGGTGAAGCGCCTCTTGGGAGTAACTCCGACCAAAATTAAGCTTCGCCAGTACAATCCGCCAAAGGACTTCGAGATCGATCGCAAGCGAGTGTTGCAGATCGTTCGCGCCATGGACTGGGATGAACTCATGGGGGTCTGACGCCATGTCCGAAGAAACGCAGTTCTACCCGCTACCTCGGATCGCAGCCGAGGACTTCGCCGAGTTTGCGGAGATCCTGGCAAACGACGAGGACTTCCCTAGCAGCCACGCCGCTTGGGAGCACCTGGCAGAGGCCCGCCGGCTCGAGCTCTCCGAGGAAGGCTACACCGCGAAGATGCTGGATGTCCGCCCAGCCGGGTTCATGCGGTTCATGAAAGAGGCTGGTGGAAGCCCGAGCCTGAACACGTTGGCAGCCTACGTGGCGCTGCTGGCGACGTACAAGCGGTGATCGACGCGAGGCGAACTTGTTGCGACCTGCTTCATCTCGGACCCTCGTGGAATTCGATCGAGCTCAATCAGGAGGATGGACAAGACGGAGACGAAGAGGTCCGGGTGGTTGCTGTTGTACTGGCGACCTATCGACCTATCAGAAAGCGAAAGTGAACGGCCATACACGATCTGTAAGCGGCCACAAACAAAGCGTGCGCCGATCGGGTTGCACGGATAGTATGAGAATACACGCCCACGAAGTTGTGGCCCGGCGCGGGCCTCATATTGAGGGGTGACGCTAGGCTTGGGACCCTACAATGACGATCATGCCCGTTCTGCCAGACTTGTTGGTTTGGGCCCGAGAACATCGCGGCCTGACCGTCGATGCTGCGGCTGAACTTCTCGGCATTGAGGTCACCGAGCTTATCGCCCTAGAATCAGGCGCGCCGCTGAACCTTACCAAATTTCGAAAAGTATCCGGCAGATATAGAATCCCGGGCGCGACGTTATTGAGACGGACTCGTCCTACCGCCCCCCCTCTCCCGAGGGATTTCCGGACCGTTGGTGGGCAAGGAGCAGTAGTTGGCTTTGAGACAAGGCTTGCGATCGACTACGCCCGCACAATTGAAAGTCATATTCTCGAACTGGTGGACAGTGGCTTTGGCCCACCGACGCCGGTGCTACCTCGCGTAAGTCTTGTCGAGGACGCGAGTGAAGCGGGCGAGCGGGAACGCGAGCGCCTCGGTGTGTCGGTAACCAGCCAGCTAGGATGGAAGCCGACTGATGCTTTCAACATATGGCGAGCAATCCTTGAACGGGCGGGCTGCTTCGTTTTGCTGAAGAATTTCGATCTTAACCAATGCAAAGGTTTTACGCTTTACGACAATCCCAGCACGCCGATCATCATGATCAGCAAGAAAGAACAATACGAGCCAGCCCGCACGTTTACCCTCCTACATGAATATGCTCACCTGTTACTTCGAGAGCCCGGAATTTCCGATCACGATGATAGGAATCCAGTAGAATCCTTTTGCAACAGGTTCGCGGAGGGCTTCCTTCTTCCCAGAGCCGCGATCCGCGCGATCCTGCCGGCTTGGCCAGCAGAACCCGTCGAATGGTCGATCCATGACATCCGTGAATGGGCGCATATGCTCAAGGTCAGTCAGCAGGTTCTCGCACTTCGCCTAGAGCACCTTAATGCGGCACCTGCTGGCTTCTACGGCCGGATCGTTGCACAGCAGCAACGTGTCAACAAAATGCGAGAGATCGAAGGTGGTAGCTACGTAAACAGTCAGATGTTTGAACTAGGAAATCGTTATCTGCGCGCAGTCTTCACTGCAGCAGAAGCCGGAGAGATCAGGACCGCCGAAGCTTCAGACATGATTGACCTAGCCCCGAAGCACTTCGATTACGTGAAGGCACAGGTGGACCAGAAGTTCGAACGCGCGAACGTGGCGGCCGGTGGCATATCTAATTGATTGTGACGCGATTGCGCATTGCGAAGGACGCCCCGATTGCGGGGTTGTTCTCGATGGGCTTGTTGCTGCGGTTCAGGCGGACAGGGTTAAGACTGTAGAACAGGTCTACGACGAGCTACGCCGCTGGCCCGATATCCAAAGCCGTTTCAAGCCGATCAAAAAGCAGTTTTTAATTAAGGATCAGTACCGACACGAGATTTCATCTCTCGCCGGCCAGATTTCCGAAGACTTCCCGTTTCTCTATGACTTAGCCGGCTCTAAGAACCCTGATCCTGCTGACCCTTGGCTTATTGCGGCGTCGAAAGTTATGGGTTGGGCGGTCGTCACCGACGAGCGCTCAACTAGTATTCGAAAGATCCCTTACGTCTGTCGTCAACAGAGCCTTCTCGTCAGGTGCATCAACGGCCCGACGCTCTTTGCGGAGATTGGAATCATTTAGAATGCATCGGGCTAAGCGATGCCATCCAGACCTCGCCCTTGATGCCAGTTAATACTAATAACGGTCAGCTCGCGGAAAAGTCGAACCGAAAGCGCCAATGGCCTCTTCGTACAGGGTCTTGAGTCGAAGCGCGGCAAAAATACCTTGCTGCGGCCCAAATTCATGAAGGCGCAAATAGTGCGCGCCGGCAAACAGTCGCTGCTCAATTGTAAGCTTTGCCGCGTCTTCTCCCATCGCCAATTCGGCAAACCAATCTTCCGCGGAGCGTAAGTTGTGTGGTGGCTTCGGCAGCTTTGCTTTTTCGAAAGCGGCGACCAGTTCGTTCGCTGCCGTTTTTCGCCAGAGGACTCTCCAGACAAGCCAAGCTACTATCTGCTTCGATAACCACCAGGCGATCGAGACGAGAATGAAAGCGCCCCATACAAAGAAGGCGATACCCCAAGGTGAGTTGTAGCGATCCGCCATCAGATGTCCGACCACAACTGCAATCACGATCCAGAAAGCCGACGACAAGAACGCGCTAACGAACCAGCGCCGCTCAACTGCGCTCTTAAAGGCAACGGCCATGCTATTACCCCCAAAGTCTCTTGAATTACGCTGCGTTCTCGCCATTCCCACGCTGGCTGACAACCTCGTGCATGCACTCCCAGTTTCGCGGCCTTTGCGGCAGCCTCGTCCTGAAGATAGTTCTCGCTGTAGCGCTTGAACGCCCAGGCCATGCAGAGCCGCACCATTTGCTTACCGAGATCTCGACCGTCGACTTGGCATATTGCGACAGTGCGGCCGGAGCGGTCCGTTTGCCTGACCTCGCAAATTACGTTCCTTTCCCCTTTACCTCCCGCCATGGCTCCGATGCTTGGACTTGCTAAAATCCATCTTCCAGATAGCGAAGCCGTTGCTCTCATGATGCGGCAACGTCGGGGTCCCTAATGTCAGCAAATCTCCGCGCTTGGCGCCCGCCTTCGCCGCAATACCCGTCGCAGGCAGACGCGCTCGTTTAGCTATATGGCTAGCTAGAGACCGTTTATGCTCTGAAGCATCCTTGCTGGCGTAGCGCTCGTTCCACACCCAGGCAACCGCGCCCGTCAATACGTCGGCAGCTTGAATCATCAGGTTCTCTTTCGAGGCGCCATCCACGACACTCTCGAAAATGTCAAAATCCTTGCCGCTGTCACGGCGAAAGGTGTGATTTAGCGTGATCGCCTGAACTTCAGCTGAGCGCCGAAGTGGAGATTGGTCGAGCGTGACAACAAACCTGGTGGTGTCTGGAGCGAGGGTGCGTCGAGCGTAACCTCGGAGGTGGTGATAGATATAGCGCTCTAGAGATGTTTCCGGTTCGTCAGAGCGATACTCTGGACTGTTAGCCTGATGCGCATCAATGACGGTGCATCGAAAGCTGAGACCGAGGTCGTTGCAACAGGCGAAGATTTGATCAACGAATTTGAGGTACAGCCCCAGGAACCCCTTGTGATTCCACTTACGCTCAAATGTAAGCGTTTCAGGGATCGAAGCTCTGAGTCGTGCTTCAATCTTTGACTGCCTGCTCGCATTAAAGCCAATCGTTCCATAAACGAGATAGTGATGACCTTTATGGGAACTCTCGTCTCCGACAATACACAGTCGGGTCGGAGTCCTCGCCACGTTCACCGCAGCTCACTCGTTCTGACCGGCTGCGGCTGCACGCCCGGCGTCACCGGCTGCCCCGCCGGCACGTTGGGATGAATGCGGGTCATCTCCGGACAATTGTTGCGGAGCGATGCAGTTCTCACCGCCTCGATCTGACCCTTGTAGAGCGCGATTTGCGGCGCAATCGACTGGCCTGACATCGAGCCAACCGGAAGGCCGATCAAGATGATGCCGACGGTGTCGTTGCTCCTGGCATTGCTTTGAGCGACTGAGGCCGTCGATAGCGCCTGATTGAGGCGGATCCCCTCCTCGCCGAGTTGATCGCAGCTGTAGCTGCGGTAGGGCAAGTCGCTCACATACGCCGCCTGAATGGACTCTGGCGTCGGCGCGCAGGCCGCTAGAACGGCAAGCGCCGCAACACTAGTTGCAATCTTCTTCATTTCACTCCCCCAAGCTGCAGGCGAGTTTCGCTGGAGCTTTACCCTCGGTCAACCGGCGAACGCTTCTCCGAGATTTGGAGCGGCTCAGGTGCCGGGGAAATATCCCCTTGACTGGGGGATATATCCCCCTTAACGTCCCCTTCGTTCGGCACGCGCCGACACGGACCGGGCCGCTCCCGGATCGAGGGAAAGCTCGATGCCCGACACGCTCTTCACCGCCCCGGCCAGCCTCACCACCGCCCAGCGCATTGCGCTTCACCGTCGCCCGCTCCCGTCGCATGAGCTGAACGGCACCAACTTCCGGGCATGGGCCGTCGCGGTCTGCCACGCCGAGGTCCAGCACCGCAGCCGTGACCTCGCCCGCGTTGAGCGCGAGTTGGGCATCTCCTTCGACCACAACGAGGATCCCCGCTGCGAAGAGCGCGGCCAGTATCCCCATGAGGTCAAGGCAGCCACGGCGCTGATCTGGCTGAGCCACCTCCAGACCCACGAGAGCGAGAAGAGCTGCCCCTTCGACGCGAAGCCGTGGCGCTCCTGGTCGCTGGCCGCCCGCAAGGCATGGCTCGACCGCCGCCGCTACCTCTGGGCGGGCTGCCTGAAGGCCGTGCGTGCCTATCGCGACGCCCGCGCGCCGATCGACCTCCCCCTCGCCGCCTAGTCCATCAACCGAAGGAGAACCGCCGTGCCCGATACACTCGTCGCTTTGACATCGTCCGCAGAGTGCCCTCGGCCCGAGCCAACGTCCGCTCTCGTCGCGCTGCACAAGGCGGCCAACGAAGCCGCGGCCCAAATCACCTACAAGCAGGACAGCCTGGAGGTGGCGGTACTCCTCCTGGACCACCTGATCGACCACTCGTTGGGCGACTCGCTCGACAGGCAGCTGATGTTCAGTCAGGTCGCCACGCTGATCGCCACGGCGACCAAGGAACTGAGCGCCATTAGGGATGGCCTCGACGCGGCCATCATCGCCACCGGCGGTCAGGTGTAGCGATGGACACGATCATCCATTCCCTCCCGGCCAGCAGCTCCGTCGTGAACTGCCTCGCTGCCCTTACCACCGTCCGCGAGTTGCTGAACGCCAACGAGGATCCCGCACAGGAAAACTCGCTCGGCAAGACGCATGGCGAGGTCCAAGACCTCTTCGTCGCACAGCCTGTTCGATCCCTCGCCGACGTCATCCTGAAGCTGCAATTCATCGTGGATGAGGACGAACTCGACGCGATTGACGAGCGCATCGTCCAGGACGTGATCGACTACCTCCGTTCACAGGTGGCCGCTTGAAGCCCTGCCCCTTCTGCAATGCCGCTGGCGAACTCCGCCAGCGGTCTGCCCGACAGTTCTTCGTCGAGTGCGTCAACACTCTGTGCGGCGCCGGCTCCGAGCCGAAGCCCACGCCTGCTGAAGCCGAGGCCGAATGGGTGCGCCGGGTCCGCGCGCCTGAGGCAAGACCGAGTGAATGGACCCTTCAATCCAAACAAGCTGCTTAGCGAGGAGAGCAACCATGCCCGATACCACGATCCCATTCGACACCCTGTCCAACCAGTCGGCCGACGAGGCCGGCGAGCCGCTTCTGAACGGTGCTCAGATGCGCGAGCTTCTCGCCGTCTATGTGCAGGCTCAGGATGCCTACAAGAGCGAGAATGGCTACGTCCAGGAACGCGACGAGGAGCGCGTATCGGCCGCCTACAACGAGGCCATGGACAACGTTCTCTATGCTCCCACGATCGACCCTGAAGGCATTGCCATCAAACTGAAGGTGCTCGGAGAACGGGGCGATATGCCGGAGGGATTCCTTCAGGAAGTCTTCGAGGAGCTGACCCACCCGCGCCCCGCACCGTCAATGGCCGAACTCGCCAAGTCGCTCGCAGAGGCGGCCCGCCCGCACGTCGAGGAAGGCGGCAACATCATCTCTCGCGCCAACCTGGTCGACGCGCTGGCGCCCCTGATCGGCCACTTCACGGTCGCCGATGCCGTCTGCGCAATCGGCTTCCTCCGCACCGCTGGCGCCGTGTTCAGCGAGGATGGCTGCGACGATGCGCTGTTCGCCGTGACCTCGATCCTGGAGGACTTCGCCAGCCTGGGTGATGCCGCCGATGAAGATTCGGCCGCAGCTCGCGCCTACTTGATCCAGATGGCCGCCGACGACGACTCGTGGGGTCTCGGCGACTACAATATGACGGCTGCGACGCGCCATGCCGCAGCCGACATGCGCCACATGCGGAAAGGCGACTTCGACAGGAATATCTTCGGCAGCACCTTCGTGAGCAAGATCCAGTTCCCTGGCTGGCTCATGCAATCGATTGAGAGCAACGAGGGCAGCGAGGCCGGCAGGGACTACGCGGAGAGCGTTCACGCTGCCCGGCGCGTAAGCGAGCCCGAACAGCTGGCAGCAGCCGAGTAGTACAGGCCGACGTGTCGCCCCTGCCGTCCCTACAGTTCGCGAAGAGGCCTGTTCTTGGCCTCTTCGAAGCTCGCCCGCGCCTCGGCGAGGGTCAGGAGCATGTCGGCCTTGGGGATGGCGTCGATCTCCGCATCCAGCCGCCCGCCCTCGGGCACCCGGCATTTGTGGAACAGGGCCACGCCCAGGTGGGCATCGATTGGCGTTGCGATATAGGCGATGGCCTTCACGATATGGTGGCATTCCCAGCGGTCGAGCTGCTTCTCGTCTTGCTCCCGCTCGCACAGAAAAGCGTCAATTTCGGCAATAAGCACTTCGCGTTCAGCCATGCGCACCCGCCCTATCGGCGAAACGAACGCCTTTCCCGGATGCGGGTTGCTGCACTGCTTGCAACACGATCGATCGAGCATCGCTCTCAGGCGTGTCGGCACCCGCATCGTCTGGCCGACTGTCACCATTTGGTAACCTTGAGATTTGCCGCCACGAGGACGTATAATCCGGCTTGCGCTGCGAAGGCTCTCCACCCAGCGTTCTTCGCGGCGGCCGGATCCAATTTTCCAACCCTCCGGCCAGCCGCCGGTCACTCCACCCAAAAGATTGATCGGCGGCTGCTTCCGGGTTCACGCGGCGTCGGAAACCACCCGGTCCAATTCCGCTTTCATCTCCGCGACCGTCACAATAGGACCGCCGGTAACGGCGAGACTTGCGGTTCGAGTCCGGAACAGCAGGGGCCGAGCCGCCTTGAAGGCTGCATCTTCCGCGAGCCCGTAGTTTCCCATCTGGAGATAGGCCAAGGCCCTGGCGAGCATGTCGGATTGCCACTCATCGAGCGGTTCACCGGCGGCGGCGATAAGGCTGAGGCTGTCGCGGATGCGCTCCACTACAGAAGCAAACTTAGCGGGGACCGGTTTCAACGCGGTAACCATCGCCGCAGCGTAGCAGGGCAGGGCGAAGGCGAAAATCAAACAGAGCGTTCGCTATTGAACGGCTGCCCTGACGCGCAGGTCCCGGCGCCCCGGCCCCTTCGCGAGGGTAGCACTCGTCCCACTCATGGCCGCTTCAGCGACCGGGAAATCTCATTCCGCTATCTTGGCGAGGACCTTCGCCAGGTTCGAGCGAAGCTTGGCGACGGTCAACACGCGCAAATGAGCCACATCAGCCACGTCTTTGGGCGTTCGGTAGAGGTCAGGTCGCTCGGTCTCGATCAGCAGATCCATGCCGACCCGATAATAGCCGACTTCGAGGCAGCCCATGATCCTGCTGAGGCGATCCGTCTCCCACGGGCCGAGCGCTCGGTCCTCCTTCTCGACCGCGTCGAGAAAGCGTTGCAACCGCTGTGTGAGGGCACGGCGGGCGGACTCATCGTCTGGTGCGCTGGGTGTCATGCCTCTCAACCCCGTTGGGCCGATTTTTGCTTCAATCGCAGGCAGCGGTGGGAGAGGATCGCGCATGCAAGCCGTCGATTCTCGCACGCAGAAACGATCGCCGCATACGTCAAATGCATGACGCCGAAAAAGCGTGGCTCGCTATGCTTAGACACGCTCTGCGCGGGTATCCACTTACCCAAGGAAAGTCGGCAGAAGCTACCGGTGATTGACCTGTACGTCGTCGCTGAGCCGTCGGCCGCCCCATCAAGGCCGGCGGCTTGGCCCGGCGCAGCCAGGTCATTTCTCGGTCTGCGCCAGCAGCTCCCGCAGTTCGGCGATACCGAGCACGTCCCTGTCAGGTGGAACGATAATAGCGTTGGTGTAGGTGTCCGGCTGTTCGGCGAACACCATGGCGTCATGACCTTGGCGGAAGGCTCGAACCTGCAGAGCGTGAATAGCCCTGCGAATGCACAGGGATTCGTGAGCGGTGGGAGCCCGTCCCTCTTCTTCCAATGTGTCGAGCAGTCGCTTTATTCGCTGCGCCAGGTTGCGCTTTTCCGTCTCCGCCGTCTTCCGACCAAGTCCCATGGGCATGAGCATAGCTGCGGACACCAGACTTTACGGTCGAGTAGTGGACAGAGAGAGCGTCGACGGAACCAGCGGCTAGACGCTTTCCGACGCCGCCAACAACCGGGCGCGAAGCTGGGCGATCGTCAACGGGTCAGGTGGCTGGATCTCCGGCTTCGGCCAGATATTGGGGTTCTGAGCGCGAGCTATATGGCCTTCGGCTTGCACGAAGGCGCCGCGCGAGAAACATCCTATGGCTTCGTCGAGAAAGTAGCTGGCCCACACGTCCGGCTCGCGCCTCGCCAATGCCCATCCATCCAAGAGGGATTGCATACGCTGGATCAAACGCTGGCGGGCGAATTCGGCGGTCTTGGGCGGGAGCATTTGTTCTTTGAGGTCAAGCGGGGCTCTTTCGAACGCAGATCTGTGACGGCCAGTTTCATCAAACGGGCAAAAATTGCACCCTCTCCGCGCGGCGACCGGTTCCCGCTATCCGGCTTCAAACATAGCGTGCTCGAGTTCAGCTCTAAGTTCAGCAACAGTGAGCAGCGGGGCCTCGGTCGCGCCGGGCACGATCTTCTTGAGGCGCGTGTGGCGCACCACCTGCTGGGCCAGTTCGATGCCCAGGGCGTATTTCCCTCTACGGAGGTGAATGATCGCCTTGACCAGATTGTCCGTCTCCCAGAAATCCGGGTCGCTGCCAGTGGCGCCGATTCCGTCGATCGCCCTGGTGATTTCCAGGGCAAGAGCTTCCCGCGTCGGCGAGGAATCTTTGGTCATGGCGGCAATTTTACCATCCCCGAACAAGTCACTTGTGGACCGAGCGATTGCCGAACGACTGTCTACTACTCGACAGAAGTGTGTCGTCCTGCCGGGCTAGGGTCGTGCGCGCGTTGTGCGGCTCTTCCTGATCCCCGGGAGGCGTCGCGGCAGCGGCTAGGTGCATCGCGCACTGATGCGTCTCGTCGGCCGCCGATCTCCCCCACGAGGTCGGCGGCTGCGCACGAGGGCAGGCCGTCATCATGACCGCCGTCAGTCGGGAGTTCCGAAGCAAGAGCCAGCCCCGGCGCGGCATGCGTCGGATCGAGGCGGCGGCTTTCGTCGGCGTCAGCCCCACCAAGTTCGACGACTGGGTCGAACGCGGGCTGATGCCGAAGCCCAAGACCATCGACGGCGTCGTTCTATGGGACCTGGAGCAGCTTGACAGGGCTTGGGATGAATTGCCCGATAGCGCGCAGTATGGCGCCGGAGAGGATCACCCGTGGTCGTAGGCGCCAAAGCAGGGGCGCCGATGAAGATCGATTACCCGTACCTGGTCCAGGACAAGGACCGGCACGGCAACGTCCGCTACTACTACCGGCGCAAGGGCAGGCCGAAGGTGCGTATTACCGCTGCGCCCGGCACGCCCGAGTTCCAAGAGCAGTACGCCGCGGCGCATGGCGGCAAGATCGTCGAGCGGCCATCGCCTGCAAAGGCAAGCGAAGGGTCGTTCTGGTGGCTCTGCCAGCAGTATTTCAAGTCCGCCGCGTTCAAGCTGCTGGGCAAGCTGACCCAGCATCGACGCCGCGGCGTTCTCGAAAACATCTGCCTGAGCCGCACGCCAAAGGGCAAGCTTCGGGGCGACGCGCCCGCGCACCTGATGGAAGAATCTCACGTCCGCGAGATCCGCGATGAGCGCGCCGACCGGCCGGGCAGCGCAAACAATGCCCTCAAGGCGATCAGCACCATGTTCACCTGGGCCAAGGAAGCCAAGCTCGTGAAAACGAACCCGGCCCTGGGCGTTAAGCGATACGGCGGCACAGAGGGCTTCCACACCTGGACTGACGGCGAGATCGCGCAGTTCGAGTCGTTCCATCCGATCGGCACGAAGCCTCGTCTGGCTTTTGCACTGATTCGCTATCTTGGCGTCCGTCGCTCTGACGTCGTCAAGCTCGGCAAAGGGATGGAAGGGAATGCGCTCAACGAGGCGGGCGAAGAGATCGAAGTGCTACGCTTTACCGTGACCAAGAACGCGGAGAAGAAGCCAAAGCCCGGCGAGCAGGCTCCCGGCCCCAAGCGCCTCGAGCTGCCAATCCTGCCCGAGCTCCGCACTATCATCGACGCTACGCCCAGCACGCATATGACGTACTTCGTGACCCAGTTCGGTAAGCCGTTCTCCGTGCCAGGGTTCGGCAACAAATTCCGCGAATGGTGCGACCAGGCCGGCCTGCCCCATTGCGCCGCTCACGGCATAAGAAAGTACGACGCCACCACCGCAGCCGAGAACGGTGCCACTGAGCATCAGCTCATGGGCATGTTCGGCTGGGACGATCCGAAGCAGGCCGCGCTCTACACGCGCAAGGCGAGACAGAAGAAGCTGGCGCGAGCCGGCATGCACCTGATGACGGCGGCGGCGCAGAACAAAAAAGTCGGATAAGTGTCCCACCGCCTCACCAGAGTGTCCCACCACTACAGAAAACCGTGGTGGATCAGACACTTAGCAGGTGGAAAAATAAGGGTGGTACCCCCGGTCGGGCTCGAACCAACACTCCGTGAGGAACCTGATTTTGAGTCAGGCGCGTCTACCAATTCCGCCACGGGGGCACACTGTCGTGCGCGGGGAATAAAGCCGAAGGGTGGGACCGGGTCAACGCTTGCGATTGTCCGATCGCCCCCAATATCCGCTCCATGCGGGCTCTCCCCCTGCCCTTTCTCGACGCCCTCGCGAGCGAACTCGTCCAGCCTTCCGGCGGCCCCAGCGTCGACTTTGCGCAGCCTCCCGGCGAGGAAGCGCTGGCGCCCGCGACGTCGGTCTCCTGGCGCGTGTTCAAGAACCCCGTCGCGCTGTTCGTCGGCGGCGTGGCGGCCGTGATCCTCGAACTGGCCGATCCGGCCGTACGGACCGGCGTGTGGGAGCATTCGTCCTTCCGCAGCGATCCCAGGCGCCGCCTGCAACGCACAGGCCTCGCCGCCATGATCACGGTCTACGGCGCCAGAAGCCAGGCTGAGGCGATGATCGCGGGCGTCGTGCGCCGGCACGATCGCGTCGGAGGTCGCACGCCCGCCGGTGAGGCCTATCGCGCCAACGACGAGGCGCTGCTCAACTGGGTGCAGGCGACGGCGGCGTTCGGATTTGTCGAAGCCTATCATCGCTATGTCGGCGCCCTCGACCCTGAGGACCTCGACCGCTTCCACGCCGAGGGAGCGCCGGCTGCGCGCCTCTATGGCGCACACGATGCGCCGGCCAGCAGGGCTGAACTACTGGCCCTCTTCGACGCGAAGCGATCCCGCCTCGAGCCGTCGCCGATCGTGTTCGAGTTCCTCGACATCATCCGCGAGGCGCCCGTCTTCCCGGCCCCGATGCGGCCGTTGCAGAGGCTGCTCGTGCGCGCTTCCGTCGAGATGGTGCCGGACTGGGTGCGCGAACGGCTGGGCCTCGGCCCGGAATACGGCCTGTCGCGTTTGCAGATGGCGCTGGTGAAAAGCACCGGCGCCCTGTCGGACCGCATCCTGCTGCGGTCCAGCCCCGCGGTTCAGTCCTGCCGTCGCCTCGGTCTCCCCGACGACTACCTTTACCGGCCTTCGCCTACATTCTCGTCGCAGGTTTGATATCGCCGCCGGGCACCCGGCAAAAGGTCAGCGTGCCGATCGTGGTGTGGCCGTGCTTGGTCACGGAGAGCTTGAGCGGCCGGCAGGTGCTGCCATCGGCGCGCACTTCCGGGGAGCCGGCAGCCGCAGCGCTGACGCCGGTCGGTTCGGCGTCGATGTTCTCAGGGACAATGGTGAAGGCGAAGTTCTGGTCGGTCGTCGCGACGAAGGCCAGCCGGGCCGCCTCGAGAAGGCGGCGGCGTTCGTGATCGTCGAGACCGCGATACTGCCGCGGGCCGCCGCCGGTCGGGCCCGCCGTGACGCCCTCGTCGGTCATGTCGACCGCAGCGCTCACTTCGCGCGCCGTCCGGCTGCCGCCGCCGCCCGCGCTGGCGCACGCGGCAAGGATGCCCGTCACGCCGACGATCAACGCCAGGGCAACCGGCAGCGCGATCCGTCGGCGGTCCTTCTCCTGCATCCGATCCAAGATCCCCTCACAGCTTCCTGTTGCTGCCATTGGCGCCGAACTTCCATTCGTAGTTCAGGATGACACGGTAGTCCCGGATCGTCGTCAGGGCGCCGCCCTGATACTGGTCGAGCAGACCGACGCGGCCGCGCAGCCAGAGAGGCCGCAACCAGTCGGGCCAGTCGAGCACGCTGTTGGCGACGAGATAGTCGAGCGTGAAATCATACTCGTTGTTGGTCGACAGCGGCGTGCCCTTCAGCGCCTCTATGGCGCCGTTGCCGAACACCACGTTGGTGGTGAGCGCGAAGCCCGGCATCTTGACCACGGCGAGGTCGAGCTTCATGCCGATCAGGGCGGCACCCTCGTTCGCCCGATTGAAGTCCTTGACGATCATGCTGGTGTAGCCGGCCCAAGTGCCATAGGGCGAGCGATAGGCGGCGGCGCTGCCGGTCTGCGTGTAGGTCGCCGACAGGGTCACCGGGCCCCAGGTGAAGTCGAGATCGAGGCCGCCCGACCAGGTGCTGAAGGCGCGGCCGGTCAGCAGGTGGGCGCCGTTGCTGCCCTGGACCATGAACTGGCCGCTGATGCGCAGGTCTATGTCTTCCGTCAGCGACACCAGCTTGGAGAAATCGGCATAGGCCGAACTCAGCACGTTGGGCACGTGATATCCCGAAACACGCGCCTTGAAGCTGTCGTCCGGCGCGAAGGTGACGCCGAGCAGGCCCATGCCCTCGCTCACGCCGGCGGGCGCACCCGCGACCCTCGCCATGTCGATGAACTCTTCGGAGTTGCGCGGCTTCTCGTTCGCGACATAGCCCCCGAAGTAGCTGAAGTCGCCGAGCCGGCCGGCCAGGGTGTAGGCCTCGAAGGTGTTGGGCGTCATCCGGTTGTCCTGCGGATTGACCTCCGGCTGGTTGATGAGTTGGCGATAGGCGGTGAACTCCTGCCCCTGGAGCCGCAGCTTGCCCCAGGCCTGGCCAAGCACCGTGTAACCGAGCTGGCCCGGCCGCAGCAGGAGCGTGCCTTCGGTATTCGTGGGCGCCGCCAGAGGCTGGGAGGTGTAGCCCACGACACCGAAACTGACGGCATCGTAGAACCACCCGGTCTCGTATCCGATCCAGCCGCCGCCCGCCCAGCCCATGTTGTTGGTCGGTCCGGGGTTGAGACGATCGAGGAAGTAGCTGCGGACGTGGAGCGTGAGCGTGGCGTCGTCGTAGAGCCCACGCTTCAGCGCCGCCCCCAGGTCCTGGCCGGACGCGGGCGGGGCTGCGACGCATAGGCAGGCCGAGAAGACGGACGCCACGGCACTGGCGACCGCCGGCCATCGCGCCACGAATCTGTCTTTCACCTGTGGAGTCGCTCCGCGTGCCATTTCAGATGGTCTTCGATGAAGGTCTGGATGAACCAGTAGGAATGGTCGTAAGCCGCGTGCCGCCGCAGCACCAGCTCTTGCCCTGCGCCCGCGGCAGCGGCTTCGAACGCCTCGGGCCGAAGCTGCGTCGTGAGGAACTGGTCCTTCAGCCCCTGGTCGATGAGGATCGATCCCGGAAAGCGGCTGCCCTGCTTCAGCAGCTCGGCGGCATCCCATGCAAGCCAGCGGGTGCGGTCGGCGCCGAGATAGTTGCTAAAAGCCTTCTCGCCCCATGGCACGGCGACGGGATTGCAGATCGGCGCGAAGGCCGAGACCGATTTGTAGCTCTGCGGATTCTTCAGCGCGATCGTCAGCGCGCCATGGCCGCCCATCGAATGACCGAACACACCCTTGCGTTCCGCGTCGACCGGGAAATTGGCCTCGACCAGCGCCGGCAGCTCCTTCGTCACGTAGGAATACATTCGGTAGTTCCGCTTCCACGGCTCGGCTTCGGCATCGAGATAGAAGCCGGCGCCCGTGCCGAAGTCCCAGTCGTCGTCCTCGCTCGGCAGGCCGAGGCCGCGCGGGCTGGTATCCGGCGCCACGAGCACGAGCCCGAGGTCGGCGGCATGACGCAAGGCGGTCGCCTTGATCATGAACGTCTCCTCGGTGCAGGTGAGGCCCGCGAGGAAGTAGAGCACCGGCAGCGGCCGCGCCGCGGCCTGTGGCGGTACGAAGACCGAGAACTTCATCTCGGTGCCGGTCTCCGTCGAGGCGTGGCCGTAGAACCCGATCGTCCCCCCGAAGCACACCTGCTCGCTCCGCACCGTCACACTTGTCATCGGCCCACCAACTCCTGAAAGAGCCGATGATACAGGAGAAGCCAGCCCAAAACCCGGGAATCGCGCGCGAGGAGGTTTTTTCCTTTCGTTGGTTTCGTCTGTTTCGCTTATTTCGTCTATGAAGCTAGTGAATCGTGTAACCGCCGTCGACGATGAGGTCCTGGCCGGTCAGGAACGAGGCGTCCGTCGTCAGCAGCCAGTGCACGACCTCGCCGATCTCCTCCGGGCGGCCAAAGCGGCCCATCGGCACATAGTCCATGCGCCGGGCGGATTCCTCGGGCTGGTCGCGGGCGCGGTCGAGCAGCGGCTGGGTGGCGATCGGCCCCGGCGACACGGTGTTGACCTGAATGTTCTCGCGCGCCAGCTCCAGCGCCATCGACTTGGCGAGATGGATCAGGGCCGCCTTGGTCATGCCGTAGATCGTGCGCGTCCGGTAGGCGACCGAGCCGAGCTGGCTGGCGACATGCACGATGCGCCCGCCGCCCTGCCGCCGCATCGACGGCAGCACGGCCTGGCTGGCGAGGAACGGCGCACGCAGGTTGATCGCAACGGCCTTGTCGAACTCCGCGGCGGTGAAGTCGCCGAAGTCGCGGTTGAGCCGGATGGCAGCATTGTTGACCAGCAGGTCGATCCGGCCGAAGCGCTTCTCCGCTTCTGCTATCATCGCCAGCACGGCATCGGCATTGCCGAGATCGGCGGTGAGTGGCACGACACCCTCGGCCTCACCCAGAAGCCCAGCGCATTCCTTCGCCACCGCCGCCGGCGAATCGTCGGCGACGAGCAGCAGCTTCGCGCCCGAAGCCGCAAGACGACGCGCCACGGCGGCGCCGATGCCCACAGGCGACGAAGCGCCGGTCACGATCGCGACCTTTCCCTGCAACGGCTTCATATTCTCTCCAGATCCAGCGGGCTGTTGAATAGTCTTTTGAAACCGGCGCGCGGTATCATGATACCCGCTCCAGGAATCGCCCTTTTTCGTTTCGTCGGATTCGTTTGTTTCGTTTATTTCGTTCGTTCACCAGAATCCCGGCTAGGCGATGACGCCGTAGCGGGCCTGCTGCTCGGCATGGCCCTCGCGGTAGCGGCCATAGGCGCGCTTGTGCGCCTCGGCCTGGGCGTCGGCATCGAGGCTCCGCGGATCGTCCTCGAGATCGAAATGTCCGTAGCGGTCGACACCACGCACGAGCGTCGCGCTCATGCGCTTGCTGCCGCCGTGGCGCACATGGGTCGGGATGTAGCTGATGCCGAAGCCGATGCGGCGGTCGTCGCTGCCGTTCGGCCGTGAATTGTGCGCGATCAGCGTGTGATGCAGCGACACCTGGCCGGTCTTCACCGGCGCGAAGATGGCCTTCGACGTGTCGAGCGGCTCGCTGATCGAACGGGCGCCGGCATTGATGGTGCCCGGTGTGGCGGCCTGCCCGTGCGCGAGCTGGCCCAGGCGATGGCTGCCCGGCGCGAACTCCATGCAGCCCGCCTCGATCGAGGCTTCGGAGAGCGCCACCCAGGCGGTGACGTGCTCGTAGGGCTGGAGCCCGAAGAAGGTCGCGTCCTGGTGCCAGGCCGTTATGGCGTCGGTCTTCGGCTCCTTGATGAAGAAGGTGCTGGTGAAGACCAGGATGTCGGGACCGAGCAGCTGCTCCATCACATCGAGCAGGCGCGGATCCCCGACGAGGTCGCGCGCCCAGGGCAGCCGCACATGAAGCTTGCGCCGGTCGCCCGCCGAGACCGGGCCGGCCGGCAGGGTGCGCTCGAAAGCTTCGAGATCGGCGCGCCAGGCCCTGGCCTCCTCGACCGGGAACACGTCGACGGGCGCGAAGAACCCGTCGCGATGAAAGGCATCGACCTGCGCCGCGCTGAGCTTGCTCACGTCTTCTATCCTCTCCGGGGTCAGCCGGTGCCCGTCGCCTTGGCCAGCGGCCCCCACTTGGCCGCTTCGACCGCGAGGAATTGCGCCAGCGCCTCGGGTCCGAGCTTGTGAGGAAGATTATATCCTAATTCGATGTAGCGGGCACGGATTGCGGGATCGTTCAGCGTCGCCTCGACCGCCTTGACGATACGGTCGACGACCAGCTTCGGCGTCCCCGCCGGTGCCAGCATTGCCTGCCAGCTTCCGACCTCGAAGCCTTTCAGGCCGAGCTCGTCGAGCGTGGGAACCTCCGGCACCAGGCGCGAACGATCGAGCGACGACACGGCGAAGGCGCGCACCGCACCGCTCTTCACATGCGGCACCAGCACGTTCTGCGAATCCATCATGAAGCCGACGCGGCCCGCGACGAGATCGTTCATCGCCGCCGGCGTCGAGCGATAGGGCACGCGCGTGAACTCCACGCCTGCAAGCTTTGCCAGCAGCATCTGGCCGAGATCGGCCGAACTGCCGGGGCCGGCGGACCCGCAATTCACGGTGCCGGGATGGGCCTTGAGATAGGCGATGAAGCTCTTGTAGTCGGTCGCCGGCACCGAGGGATGGACCGCCAGCACGAACGGCATGAGGCCGAGATGGCTGATCGGCTGGAACGCCGTCGCCGGATTGAACGTCACCTGCGGGAAGAGCTCGGGGATGACCGAATGCGCCATGCCCGTGATCAGGAGATTGTAGCCGTCGGGCGCCGAGCGGGCGATCAGATCCGCGGCGATCGTCGATCCCGCACCCGGCTTGTTCTCGACCAGCACCGTCTTGCCGAAGGTACCGGTCATGTGCTCGGCCACGATGCGCGCGACGACATCGATCGCGCCCCCCCGCACCATAGGAGACGACGACCCGGACCGGCTTGTCCGGATAGGCATCCTGCGCGCTGGCGACTCGGGGAAGGCCGGCGGTCGCCGCAGCGGCAAGGCCGAGCTTCAGGAAGTTCTTTCTGGTGTGCATGCGGGTGATCATGGGTAAGCGCCTCGACTATGTTGCGGCCGCGCACTCCCAGCAACATCGGTGCCGAAGCCTGTTCGCTCAGCGGATTGCGCTGCGGACCGATTTTCCACATAATATTCTCGTGCTTTCTAGGGGGAGAGGATCATGTGCAACATCTGCCTGTCACGCCGCAGTCTGTTTTCAGGAATCGGTAGTCTCGCGGCCGCCACCGCAATCGGCGCCGTGTCGACGAGAGCGGCGCTGGCCCAGCCGGCTCGTTCAGCCGAAACACCCGACGCAGCGCTGGCCCGTCTGATGGAAGGCAATGCGCGCTACGTCTCTGGTCAGATGTCGGAGCGTGATTTCTCCGCCGGCCGTGCCGCGCGCGCGCAGGGCCAAGCGCCTTTCGCCGCCATCCTCGGCTGTGCGGACTCGCGTGTCGCGCCGGAGCTGGCCTTCGACCAGGCGCCGGGCGAGCTCTTCACCGTCCGCGTCGCCGGCAACTTCGTCACGCCCGACGGGCTGGGCAGCCTCGAATACGGCGCCGCCGTGCTGGGCACTAAGGTGATCGTGGTGATGGGGCATACGAGCTGCGGCGCGGTGAATGCCACCGTCGAGGCGCTGCAGAAGGGCAACACCCTGCCCGGCCACATCGCCGACCTCGTCCGTGCCATGAAGCCCGGCATCGAGCCGGTCCTCGCGAAGCCGGGCGACGACCTCCGGCAGCGTGCCGTGGTCGCCAACGTGCAGGCCAATGTCCGCCGCCTGCAGACCGAGAAGCCGATCCTCAGCGACATGGTCGCGGCCGGTAAGCTCAAGGTCGTCGGCGCCTATTACGACCTGCCCACCGGCAAGGTGATCCCGGTCTAGCGGCGCGCCTCCGGTCGCGTGCCAATCGCACGCGTCTACTTCAGCTCGATCGTCACCATTTCGATGCCGCCCTGAAAACGATAGGGCGGCTTGTAGACGGGCGCGACCGGCTGACCGCTATCCTCGCCGATACCGAAAGTGTCGATCCCGAAGCGGCCGGCAACCGTCTTGTCGATGCGTCCTTCGGCAACCTTCCGGTCACCGATGCTGATCGCAGCCGTCCCGCCCTTGCCGGCTCCGCCGCCGTCATATGTGAAGTCGAGCGTCACCCTGGTCTTGCCCGACGGCACTTTCTCGGTGGCCGCGACCACGTAACGCTTCTCCTCGAACCAGTTGTAGTGGAATACCGGCACTCCCTTGTCGAGATAGAGCACCATGCCGGCCGCGATGCCGCCGAATGCCATGAGGACGCCGCTGTTGTGCTCGCCTTGCACGTCTATGTCGGCCACCAGAGTCCAAGACCGGTTCTTCATCGGCGGTGCCGTGTTCTCGGCGAGATGCGTCGCGCCGCTGTAATAGACGAAGCGGTTGGCCTTCGGGTCCGCACCAGGCACCGGCGGCTTGGGAACCGATAGCCGCGCCGCGCCGCGATCGTCGAGCGGAAACACGTTGTATCGCGTGGCCTGTTCCTCGAAGCGCGCCTTCAGTTCGGCAAGCTTGTCGGGCCGGCGGGCGGCGAGATCATTGGCTTCGCTGAAATCCTCGGTGAGATTATAGAGTTCCCACCGGTCCTTGTCCCAGTTGCCGGGCGCAAGGTCCTGCCGCCATGGCAGGGTGTGTTGCGCGTTGGCCTTCCAGCCGTCGTAGTAGATCGAGCGATTGGACAAGATCTCGAAATACTGCTCGTTGCGCGGCGCCGGCGCGGCGGGATCGGTGAATGTCGCCAGGAAGGACGCCCCCTCCAGTGGCTTCTGCACGATGCCATCGACGGTCTTCGGCATTGGCAAGCCGGTCGCCTCCAGGATCGTCGGCACGACGTCGATCAGGTGCAGGAACTGATCGCGTGTCTTGCCGTCCGGCTTGATCTTCGCAGGCCATGACACGACCATCGGATTGCGCGAGCCGCCGAGGTGCGAGGCGACCTGCTTGACCCACTGGAACGGCGTGTTGCCGGCCCATGCCCAGCCCACAGGATAGTGCGGCTCGGTGGTGGGCCCGCCGATGTCGTCATAGCGCTTCAGCGTTTCTTCGAGCGTGGCCTTCTCGCCGCTCAACGACTTGATCTCGTTGACGGTGCCGTCGGGCCCACCTTCGGCCGAGGCACCGTTGTCGCCGACGACGAAGAAGATCAGCGTGTTGTCCGCGCCCGGCAGGTCACGGACCGTGTCGAGAAGCCGGCCGATCTCGTGATCGGCGAAGGCGAAGTAGCCGGCGTAATTCTCCATCAGGCGCGTGTAGAGCTTCTTCTGGTCGGCGGAGAGACCATCCCATGCTGGGACCCAGTCAGGCCGCGTGGTCAGCTTGGTATCGGGTGGGATGACGTTCATTTCGAGTTGCCGCCGATACACGGTCTCCCGATAGCGGTCCCAGCCCATGTCGAACTGGCCCTTGAACTTGTCCCGCCAATTCTTGGAGACATGGTGCGGGGCATGCATGGCGCCCGGCGCGAAGTACATGAAATACGGCTTCTCCGGCGCGACGCTCTTCGCCAGCCGCAGACGGGAGATCGCATGGTCGGTCATGTCGGTCATGAAGTGATAGCCCTCTTCGGGCGACTTCGATGGATCGACGGCCGTCGTGTTCTCGAACAGCACCGGATAGTATTGATGTGTCTCGCCGGCGTTGAAGCCGTAGAAGTATTCGAACCCCAAGCCGATCGGCCACCGGTCGAACGGACCCGCGACCGACGTCTCCCAATCGGGCGTGTTGTGGTTCTTGCCCAGCCACGAAGTGCCGTAGCCGTTATATTTGAGGATCGCTCCGACGGTCGCGGTGTCGCGCGGGATCATCGTGCTGTAGTTGGGCAGGCCGACCGCCCATTCCATGAGGAAGCCGTTTCCGGCGGTGTGGTGGTTGCGACCGGTCAGCAGTGCCGCCCGGCTCGGTCCGCAGACCGCAGTGGTATGGAAGCGATTGTACTTCAGCCCCTCGCTCGCCAGGCGATCGAGGTTCGGCGTCGGGATCAAACCACCGAAGGTGCTGGCCTGGCCGAAGCCGACATCGTCCAGCAGGATGATCAGGACATTGGGAGCGCCCGCCGGCGCCGTCGGAACCTGCTGCCAGGCAGGTACCGACTGGGTGTAGTCGCGGCCGATCTTGCCGGTGAACGGGGACAGCGGCATCGGCAAGGTCGTGCGGTCCTGGGTGAGCCCAGGCAACGAAAGACCGAGCATCGCGGTGGAGAGGGCACTGGTCCACATGAACATGCGCTTCATGACTTGCTCCTCTGAAACACGTCATCGCATCGTGATTCGCGGGTCTTCCATTGGCAATGGTGAGCCGTGTGTGGCAGCGGTGCAACTCATATCCTGGTTGCACACACCGTCTGCTATTGCGGCAGGCGGCGGCCCTCGCTGTTATGATGCAGCAGGCAGCGGTTTACGACGACCCTAGACGATGATGATTGCCGCCAGCACGTTCACTGCGCCGGCCAGGAACAAGGCCGGCCCGTAGTTGCCGGTGGCATCGCGGATGGCGCCGCCGTCCTGGGCACGAAGGTGATCGTGGTGCTGGGCCATACGAGTTGCGGCGCGGTGAACGCCACCGTCGAGGCGCTGCAGAAGGGCAACACGCTCCCCGGCCACATCGCCGACCTCGTCCGCGCCATGAAGCCCGGCATCGAGCCGGTCCTCGCGAAGCCGGGCGACGACCTCCGGCAGCGTGCCGTGGTCGCCAACGTGCAGGCCAATGTCCGCCGCCTGCAGACCGAGAAGCCGATCCTCAGCGACATGGTCGCGGCCGGTAAGCTCAAGGTCGTCGGCGCCTATTACGACCTGCCCACCGGCAAGGTGATCCCGGTCTAGCGGCGCAAGGTCGCCGGCCTCGGGACTAGCGTTCTTCGAGGCCGGCTGCTTCACAGCTGCCCGCCGCCTCATCCGGCGAGCGCCGGCTTCACCCTCATGCGGCTCAACTGCATCAGCACCGCGAACGCCGCAATGCTCAGGCCGACCAGGACCGCGAACGTCCCGCGCGCTCCGATGCCGTCCATCAACGAGGCCAGGACAGGCGGCGCAAGTGCGTTGATCAGGTTCATGGGCAAGGCGATGGTCGCCATCGCCGCCGCGTAATCGGCTTTCCAGAAGAAGACCAGCGGCATCGTGGCCCGCGCCACGGCGAAGGCGCCGCTGCCCAGCCCGAACAGCGCCAGGTAGCCCGCCATGGACACAATGCCCGCGCCGCCGATCCACATCGCACACAGTCCCATCGGGATCATCGCGCCAGCGACGAGCCCGGTCGACAGTCCGTCCCATCGCCTGCCGCCCAGAAGATCGACCACACGTCCGCCGACCTTGAAAATCCCAAGGAGCGAGGCAATGGCGACGGCGCCCGCGAGGTCCATGCCCAGAGCCTGCAGGAGTTGGATGCCCACCGCGTCGATGCCGAAGGTGACGAAGCTGTTCAGGGCGATGGCGGCAACCATCAGGACAAAGACCCGCCCCTTGCGAAGATGCCCTGTCGCGGCGGCCGTTTCCGTCGCGGCTCCCGTTGCGGGCAGCCCGCACCGGACCAGCGGGCAGATCGCCAGGACCATCACCGCGGCATAGATAAAGCCGACACCACGCCACCCCGCCAGATGTTCGAGGAAAGCGGTGATGGGCCAGAAGACGCTGCCGGCGAGGCCCGTCACGAGCATCAGCGTGCCGATCAGGCTTCGCGCTCCCTCCTCCGCATACTCCGCGATATAGGCGTAGGCGGCGGTCGTCAGGAACATCGCACCCGCCAGGCCGATCAGCGCCCAGGCGCTCCAGAAAACAAGGAGGTTCGGAGACAGCGCGAGCAGCAGCAGGCCGAGACCGATCAGGCCGGCGCCCACCGCCATCACCTGGCGCGTGCCGAACCGGCGGAAGGCGCGCCCCGCCCAGGGCGCGGCAAGCCCCATCGCCACGAACATCACCGATGTGCCGAGAAAGACGGTCGGCAGGGAGCTTCCGAACTCCGCCGCCACCTTTGGCGCGATCACCGGCAGGATGCCGATCATGCCCCAGCCGGCAATCTGGGTCAGGGCGAGAACAAGCAGGACTCGGAGGTGATGTCGCATCGGCCACTCACAGGTTCGGCGTGTGGCTCTCCGGCGACAACCGCGAACCGGCATAATGCGCGCCTTTGCGCATCGCGCAAAGCCGAAGAGCGGAACGGACCACAACGCTTGCGAGCGCCCCTATGGTCCGCTCTTATGCGCCCTCCATGCATCCTTATCATCACGCCCGCACCAATCCCGACAAGCCCGCCTACATCATGGCCGGCAGCGGCGAGACGCTGACCTATCGCCAGCTCGACGAGCAGTCCAACCGCATCGCGCAGCTCTTCCGTTCGCTCGGCCTCCAGGCCGGCGACCATGTCGCGATCTTCCTCGAGAACAACCCGCGCTTCTTCGAGATCTGCTGGGGCGCCCAGCGCTCGGGCCTGATCTACACCGCGATCAGCTCCCGCCTCACCGCCGCGGAGGTCGACTATATCGTGACCGACTGCGGCGCCCGGCTGTTCGTCACCTCGCAGTATCTCGCCGACAAGGCCGCCGAGCTGGCGCCGTTGATGAAGGGCGCCACGCACCGCTTCATGATCGGCGGCACGATCGCGGGCTATGAGTCGTGGGAGGAAGCGGTCGCGCGCTTTCCCGCGACGCCGATCGCCGACGAGACGGCGGGCCACGACATGCTCTATTCGTCGGGAACGACGGGACGACCCAAGGGCGTGATGCCGGTCGTCGAGAAGCAGCCGATCGACTTCGACAATCCCCTGCTGGCGATCAGCCGCAAGCTCTACGGCATCGACAAGGACACGGTCTATCTGTCGCCGGCGCCGCTCTATCATGCGGCTCCGCTGCGCTTCAACATGAGCGTCATGCGGTTGGGCGGCACCTCGGTGATCATGGAGCAGTTCGACGCCGAGGAATATCTGTCGCTGATCCCGAAGCACCGGATCACGCACACGCAGGTCGTGCCGACCATGTTCGTGCGCTTCCTCAAGCTGCCCGAGGAGGTGCGCGCGAAGTACGACGTCTCGTCGCTGAAGTGCGCGATCCACGCCGCCGCCCCCTGCCCGATCCCGACCAAGGAAGCGATGATCAACTGGTGGGGTCCGATCGTCTGGGAATATTACGGCGGCACCGAAGGCAACGGCCTCACCATGTGCAACGCCCAGGAGTGGATGGCGCACAAGGGCACGGTCGGCCGCGCCATCGTGGGCAAGCTCAAGATCTGCGACGACGAGGGCAACGAGCTGCCGTCGGGTGAATCCGGCACGGTCTACTTCGCCGAGGGACGGCAGTTCGAGTATCACAACGATCCGAAGAAGACCGCCGAGTCGCGCCATCCCAAGGGCTGGAGCACGCTGGGCGACGTCGGTTACGTCGACGCCGACGGCTTCCTGCACCTGACCGACCGCAAGGCCTTCATGATCATCTCCGGCGGGGTGAACATCTACCCGCAGGAATGCGAGAACCTGCTGATCAACCATCCGAAGGTGATGGACTGTGCCGTGTTCGGCGTGCCCAACGCCGACTTCGGCGAGGAAGTGAAGGCCGTCGTGCAGCCGCGCGACATGGCCGACGCCGGCCCCGCGCTGGCCGAGGAGCTGATCGCCTACTGCAAGCAGCACCTCTCCGCCATCAAGTGCCCACGCAGCGTCGACTTCGAGGCCGAGCTGCCGCGCCATCCGACCGGCAAGCTCTACAAGCGCCTGCTGCGCGACCGCTACTGGCAGGGCATGACGAGCAAGATCGCCTAGGAAACTTTCCACGTCGAGTTCACTCACCACCTCATCCTGAGGAGCGCGCGCAGCGCGCGTCTCGAAGGATAGGCAACAATCGTGGTGCTCGTTCCCACCCTTCGAGACGCGATCCTGCGGACCGCTCCTCAGGGTGAGGTGGTTTTGGGGGCGCCGCTACGCCGCGCCCGCCGATGCCTTCCATCTCGGCATCGCGAGTGTCTCGGCGTAGTTGGTGAACATCAGGTTGAACGAGATGCTGATGCGCTCGCTCGTGCCTTCGTTGGAGGGAACGTGGTGGCGCAGCCACGACGGGAACATCACCATGCGGCCGGGCTGGGGCTGGGCCACCGACGCGTTGGAAGTCACGCGCGTGGGCTTGCCGCTCCACGGCATGATCGAGATCGGCCGCGGGTCCTGGAAGACGAGATCCGTGCCGCCGCCGGGTATGTCGACGTAATAGACGCCGCTCAGGAAATTGTTCGGATGGGCATGCGTGGGATGGTAGCTGCCCGGCGGGTTCACGTTGGCCCAGCACCCCGTGATCATCATGGGGAAACGCTCGAGCTGGAGATATTCCAGGACGCTCTGCGACGAGATCTCGATCAGCTTGGCCAGCTCGGCGAAGCCCGGCCGGGTATGCAGGTCGTGCGGCGTCTGCCAGTTCCGGCCGCTCTGCAGGTTGGGACGCGGCGAAATGATCGTCTCGATCTCGGCCTTGAGCCTGGCGTTGAACGGCGCCGCATCGGCCGGGGCGATGTCCAGAATCCACAGCGGAGTGGGGAAGAGTTCTTGGACCTGCTGCTTGATCTTCATATCCGCATCCGACGACATCACTTCATAGTGAGTGCAACATAATTTCACACTAAGTGAATTTACGACTTCGCGGGACGAATCGCTACATCATTAGTCGATGGATAGAGGCTTGCAGGAGCCGCGCAGAATGGAAGCTACGCCGCCCACCTGACGGGTGACCGACATCAGGTAGAAGTCCGCGCTGGACTCTCAATCATAACCCCTTATATGGTTAGTCTCTCTCAAGGGAGGCTTCCATGACGGTCGAGCTGCGCGCGCTGAACGCCAGGTTCATCCATAACTTCATCACCAACGACGTGGCCGGGCATGATGCGATCCTGCACAAGGATTTCATCTGCATCTCGCCCGCGGGCGCGCGCGTGAGCCGCGCCGATTATCTCGAGGAATGGGCGGCCGGCTTCGATCCCGCCCGCATCCTCTACTTCGATTATCGCGACGAGAAGATCGACGTGTTCGGCGACACCGCCCTGCTGCGCTCGACCAACAAGAGCGTGCGCCTGAAGGACGGCGTCGAGACCGTCGGCATGACGATGTACACCGACATCTACGTGCGCGAGGACGGTGCGTGGAAGTGCATCCAGGCGCAGATCACGCCGGTCCAGCCTGCCCACTACCCGCCCGACGAAACGATCGTGAAGAAATACGTGAGGGGCGTGGCCGAGGCATAGAGGCCCGGCCCCCTGCCTGCTAAGGGTGGCTCCACAGTTTAGGGAGATCACCATGAAGGCAGCCGTCGTCACCGATAAGGGCGTCCAGTACACCGATGCCCCCAAGCCCGCGCCCAAGGCCAATGAGATCCTGATCAAGGTGAAGGCGGCGTCGCTCAACCGCGCCGACCTCGCCGTCGCGTCGGGCCATGCGCACGGCCGCATCGGCGGCCCCGGCACCATCGTGGGCCTGGAATGTGCGGGCGAAGTCGAGGCGGTCGGTCCCGACGTGAAGGACTTCAAGCCGGGTGATCGGGTCATGAGTTCGGCGGCCGGCGGCTTCGCCGAATACGCCCTCACCGATGCCGGCCGCGCCCACAAGATCCCCGCCAACAACATGAGCTACGAGCAGGCCGCCTGCATGCCGGTCGCCGTGCAGACCATGCACAACGCGCTGGTCGGCGCCGGCCGCCTCAAGAAGGGCGAGACCGTGCTGATCCAGGGCGCCAGCTCGGGCGTCGGCCTGCTGGGCATGCAGATCGCCAAGTTCATGGGCGCCTCGGTGGTGCTTGGCAGCTCGACCAACGATGCGCGTCGCGCCCGCCTCGGTGAGTTCGGCTGTGACGTGGCCATCGACACGCGCGATCCGAAGTGGCCGGAGAAGGTCAAGGAAGCGACCGGCGGCAAGGGCGTCGACCTGATCGTCGACCAGGTCTCGGGCGGCGTGATGAACCAGAACATGGAGGCCGCCGCCATCCTCGGCCGCATCGTCAATGTCGGCCGCCTGGGCGGCATGAAGGGCGAGTTCAACTTCGACCTGCATGCGCTGAAGCGCATCGACTATATCGGCGTCACCTTCCGCACCCGCAGCGCCGAGGAAGTGCGCGATATCGTGCAGGCCGCCCGCAAGGACCTGTGGCCAGCCATCGAGGACGGCAAGCTCAGCCTGCCGATCGACAAGACCTTCCCCCTGTCGGAGGCCGCCGCCGCGCTTGCGCACATGAAGGCCAATGCCCATTTTGGAAAGATCGTCCTCGTCGTCTGAGACGACCCTCTTGTCGTCCTGAGCGCAGCGAAGGACCTTGCGCCTGCCCCAAAGAGCGGCGTCCCGGGCTGGCGCAAGATCCTTCGCTGCGCTCAGGATGACAGAGACGGGCTGACAGACCGTCGTTTCGGAAAGGTGTTCGCAATGAGCAAGTCGATCAACCATCTCGCCACCGCCGACGGCCTGTTCTTCGGCAAGGGCGGCCTCGACCAGCGCAAGACGGCCAGGATGGTCGACGACGCCCTGGCCGGCACCGACGACGGCGAGCTGTTCCTCGAATATGTCCAGAGCGAGAGCCTGTCCTTCGACGACGGCAAGCTGAAGAGCGCGTCGTTCGACACCTCGCAGGGCTTCGGCCTGCGCGCGGTGGCGGGCGATGTCACCGGCTTCGCCCATGCCTCGGCGCTCGATGAGCAGGCGCTGAAGCGCGCGGCGGAGACGGTTAAGACCGTGCGTGCCGGCCGCGGCGGCAAGTCCGACGAATCCCCGCGCGGCACCAATCATTTGCTCTATGCCGACGACAACCCGATCGACGGCGTGCCCTTCGCCCAGAAGGTCGCGCTGATGCAGGAGATCGACGCCTATGTCCGGGGTAAGGAGCCCAAGGCGCGCCAGGTTTCGGTCTCGCTGTCGGGCTCGTGGCAGGTCGTGGAGATCGTGCGCGCCGGCGGCTGGCGCGCCGCCGACGTGCGGCCGCTGGTGCGGCTGAACGTCAGCGTGGTCTGCGCCGACGGCACGCGCATGGAAGCCGGCGGTACCGGCAGTGGCCGCCGCGCCGCCTATGGCGACATCTTCCTGCCGGGCTACTGGCAGAAGGAGGCCGACGAGGCGATCCGCCAGGCGCTGGTCAACCTCGACTCGATCGACGCGCCGGCCGGCGAGATGCCGGTCGTGCTGGGCGCCGGCTGGTCGGGCGTGCTGTGGCACGAGGCGGTCGGGCACGGGCTGGAAGGCGACTTCCATCGCAAGAAGACTTCGATGTTCAGCCACCTGATGGGCGAGATGATCGCCTCGCCCGGCGTCACCGTGGTCGACGACGGCACCCTGAACGACCGCCGTGGTTCGCTCACCATCGACGACGAAGGCACGCCGACGCAGCGCAACGTGCTGATCGAGGACGGCCGCCTGGTCGGCCTGATGCAGGACCGCATGAACGCCCGCCTGATGGGCGTGAAGCCGACCGGCAACGGCCGCCGCCAGGGCCACGCCTATGCGCCGATGCCGCGCATGACCAACACCTTCATGCTGGGCGGGACCGCGGACCCGCAGGAAATCATCGGCTCGGTGAAGAAGGGCCTCTACTGCGCCAATTTCGGCGGCGGCCAGGTCGACATCGTGTCGGGCAAGTTCGTGTTCAGCGTGACCGAGGGCTACCTGATCGAGGACGGCAAGCTCGGCCGCCCGGTGAAGGGCGCGACCCTGATCGGCGCCGGCTCCGACGCGCTGACCCGCGTCGGCATGGTCGGCAACGACATGTCGCTCGACCCCGGCATCGGCACCTGCGGCAAGGACGGCCAGGGCGTCCCCGTCGGTGTCGGCCAGCCGACCCTGCGCATCGACGCGCTCACGGTGGGCGGCACCGCGACCTGAGTCTCCCGCCCCTGCGCGAGCTTCGCGGGGGTTCGGCTGCACGCGCGGTCGTAGGAAAGAAAGTTCCGTCGTCCTGAGCGGAGCCGCCCGAAGGGCGGCGCAGTCGAAGGACCTCTTTTCCGACGCACGGTGTGTCGAAACGAAAAGAGGTCCTTCGACTACGCTACGCTCCGCTCAGGACGACGGGACTTTTTTAGTCTGGCCTACCGCTTCTTCTTTTTTGCAGCCCGGTCGGCGAACGCTTCCTTGTTGGCAGCGACAGCGGCGCGGATCAGGGCCTTGAAAGCCGTCTCGTTCAGTTTGCCACCCTCGGGAATATCGATGGCACGGCGGACGTTGCCGTCGAGGCTGGAGTTGAACAGCTTCTTCGGATCGGCGAGTGCGGCGCCACGCGCGAAGGTGAGCTTCACGACCTGCTTGTAGGTCTCGCCGGTGCAGATGATGCCGTCATGCTCGAAGACCGGCACACCGCGCCATTTCCATTCCTCGACAATCTCGGGATCGGCGTCGTGGATCAGCTTGCGGACATGGGCCAGGGTCTCGCCACGCCAGTCGCCCAGTTCCTCGATGCGCTTGTCGATGTTGGCGGACGCGGCGGCGCTCATGCTCAGGACTGATAGAGCTGCTTCGATTCGGCGAGGCTGACGCAGATCGATTCGATGGCGTCGAGCGTCGGCGTATCGATACCGGCGCTGCGCCCGAAGGCGAGCGGGGCGCGCACGATCGCCTCGACTTCCATCGGCCGGCCGCCTTCGTAATCCTGCAGGATCGACGGGCGATGGTCGGGATAGACGCGCTTGGGTCCGTAACGAACCTCGGGCGAATCGTCGAGCACGACGCCGTTCGCGGTGGCGATGGCCAACGCCTCGGCATGGGCGCGGCGAGCCAGACGATTGACCATCGGCGTCGCCTGGATGGTCGTCGGCTGGCGCAAGATGAGACACAAGGTCGAGCCGGTGAAGTTGGCCATCAGCTTGTGCCAGATGTCGTAGCGGATGTCGGTCGTGGACGGCGAGGCGATACCGGCGGCGATCAGCGTCTCGCGCAGCTTGGTGATGCGCGGCGTCTGCCGGTCGTCGGGCTCGCCGACCCACAGCACGTTGCGGTCCGGAGAGATGTTGCGCACCACGCCGGGCTCGATCACGTGGTTGGACGAGGTGATGACGCCGCCCAGCGTGCGGTCGAAACCTACCGTCTTCAGCAGTGCGCCACCGGGATCGAGCCGCGACAGGTCGGGCGCCTTGGGCCGGTCCTTGCCGAGACCGTGGCCGTACCACCAGGGAATGCCGTTCTGCGCGAAGACGACCGGCGTGTCGGAGCCCAGCAGCGGCATCACGGTGTCGGCGATCGCCGACAGGCTGGAGGCCTTCAGGGTCGAGATCACCACGTCCTGCGGCCCGAGATCGGCCGGCTTGTCGCTGGCCGCGACCTTGGCCACGATCTTCCTGTCGCCGGTCAGGAGCGTGAGGCCGTTGGCGCGGATCGCTTCGAGATGGGGGCCGCGGGCAACGACGGACACCTCGTTCCCGGCCGCCGCAAGGCGCGTCGCATAATTGCCGCCGATCGCGCCGGCGCCGAAAATACAGATACGCATACTAACTCTTCGTCTCCGCAAATCGCAGGGAAGTGAGGAAGCGGTTGGCCGCGGCCTTGGCCTCGACGTCGTTCTTCGCCGTGACCAGCAGGCGATAGAGCCGGTCCTTCACGATGTAGGTGCGCATCATGACCAGCGCGTGCTCCTGGTCGGCGATATCGAGGGCGTAGCCGTCCCAACCCTGCAGGGTCACCGGTCCGTCGAGCACGTAGGTGAACTTGGCGCGCGGGAAGGCCTTCTCGGCCTCGCCGCGTCCCAATTCGCGCGCCATCTCCTTGCTGTCCTTGGACGAGAACCAGCCGGACTCGTAGTCGACATAGTCGAAATCGAACATCTCGTCGTTGCGCTTGGATGCCCAGGCGACCCGCTCGCCTGCATGGCCCTTCTCCTTCTCGGCTGCCGAGGTCTTGTTGACCGGCGCCGGCATCTCCAGCCGGAAACGCAGGTCGGGACCGACCACCGTCTGCCATTCGGCCGGCTGCGCGTACGCGACCGCCGGCACGGCCGACAGGGCTGGAGCCGTGAAAACAAACGAACGACGCGTCATGCCGAAACTCTTGAACGAACTCATACGGGAGGCACCAATTCTTTGCGGCCCGACCAGTCCCAGGCCAGCCCCGTGCGCGAGACGCCGAGCAGCAGACCGTGCAGTTCCTTCGGATGGATCCAGCCACCGTCGGGATCGGTCACCGGATCGGAGCCGCGCGGCGTGTAGCGCGCATTGGCGTCGAGCAGGCGCTGGCGCACGTTGGGCCAGTCATGGACTTCGACGTAGCACATATAGAGCGAGTCGCCGTGCTTGTGGGCGAAGCGGCCCATCGAATGAACGTTGTCGGTCACTTGGCTGAGCTCGATGCGATCCAGCCGGTTGGGCGGATCGAACAAGGTCAACGTGCCGATATAGCCGAAGCGCTCGCTGCCGATCTCGCTGAAGCGCGAGGGGTCGAGACCGAACAGGCCGGCATAGACCGCGGCGACGCGGCGCCAGTCGCTCATCAGCGTGTTGGTCGTCTCGTAGAGGAACGACACTGGGCCGACCCGCGGCCGGTAGGTGCTCTCGGAGATCACCATCGGCAGACCGAAGGTCGTCTCGGCTGAAAGATAGAGTTGCTCGTTGTCGAGATCGTAGGGAATGCCGAGACCTTCCCAGCGCTTCACCATGCCGTCGAGATCGGCGGTGCAATAGCCCGCCGTCATCAGCCCCTCGCCTCGCTTGCTGAGGAAATCCTGGGTGAGGCCCGCGCCGTCCGCCTCGCAGAGCTCGAACTCGCTCTCGCCGACGGCAAGGATGGTGCGCTTGGCCGACAGGTGGCGGCTATGGTCGTGCCGCGACACCTGGCTGCCGAGCAACTGGCCGAAGCGCTGCGCCGCCTTGGCGGCGTCGTGCACGGCGATCTGGACGCGGTCACACCGATCGAGCATGCCGCGACCTTACCTCAGTAGGCGTAGTCGCGGAACAGCGCCGCGAAGGATCCTTTCCACTCACCGTTCCACTTGGCGAGGAGCTCGTCGGCCGGCGCCTGGCCGCTGGCCACGGCGCGGTCGAGCGGCGCGAGATACATGGTCTCGTCGGCGCCCTCTTCGTTGAGCTGCTTGCGGGCACGCAGGCCGGCATGGGCGATCTCGACGACGTCGCGCGCCAGCTCCGACAGCACGCGGCCGCGGAACATCGTGGCGAGGCCGGTCTTCGGCGTCTCGGCGCGCAGGAAGTCGTGGTCGGCGGTGCTCCAGTCCTTGACCAGGTCCCATGCCGCGTCGAGCGCGGTCTGGTCGTAGAGCAGCCCGACCCACAGCGCCGGCAGCGCGTTCAGCGCCCCCAGCGGACCGGAATCGGCGCCGCGCATCTCGAGGTAGCGCTTCAGCCGCACCTCGGGGAAGGCAGTGGTGATGTGATCGGCCCAGTCGTTGATCGAGGGCAGTTCGCCCGGCCGCGCCGGCAGCTTGCCCTTCAGGAAGTCGCGGAAGCTCTGGCCGGACGCGTCGATGTACTTGCCGTCGCGATAGACGAAGTACATCGGCACATCGAGCATGTAGTCGGCGTAGCGCTCGAAGCCGAACCCGTCCTCGAACACGAAGGGCAGCATGCCGCAACGGTCGGGATCGGTGTCGGTCCAGATGTGGCTGCGGTAGCTCTTGAAGCCTGCGTCCTTGCCCTCCTTGAAGGGCGAGTTGGCGAACAGCGCGGTGGCGATCGGCTGCAACGCCAGCGAGACGCGGAACTTCTTCACCATGTCGGCTTCTGAATCGAAGTCGAGATTGGTCTGCACGGTACAGGTCCGCAGCATCATGTCGAGGCCGAGCTTGCCCACCTTGGGCATGTACTCGCGCATGATCTTGTAGCGGCCCTTGGGCATCCAGTGCATGTCCTCGCGCTTCCACTCCGGCGCGAAGCCCAGCCCGATGAACGACACACCGATCTCGCCGGCGACCTGCTTCACCTCGTCGATATGCTGGCCGTTCTCAGCCGCCGCCTCGTGCAGGGTCTCGAGCGGCGCGCCCGACAGTTCGAACTGGCCGCCCGGCTCCAGCGTGATGCTTGCCTTGCCACGCAGCAGCGCGATGGGGTTGTTGCCCTCCACCACCGGCTCCCAGCCGAAGCGCGTCAACCCTTCGAGCATGGCGCGGATGCCGTCCGGCCCGTCATAGGCCAGCGGCTTCAGCGTGTTGGTGTGGTAGCCGAACTTCTCGTGCTCGGTGCCCATGCGCCAGTTGGCGCGCGGCTTGTTGCCGGCCGCGAAGTACTCAATCAGCTGCCGCCGATTTTCAATCGGCGCGCCGCCGCCCGACGGAGGTGCGGACATACGATCAACTCTCCCTGATCGCTCCGCGCCTTGTCAGGGCATTTGGAGCGGCGCGGTCGCATGAGAAAACCTCACCCGAGCCCGCGGCTGGTTCATCCTGTTCGATTCGCTCTGTCCCACATCGCCGGGGGCCTGCGCAAGCGCTCAGACGGTAACCCTGGAGGCGCGATAATCCCCGCTGAGACGCGGTGTCGGGCGTTGCCAGTCCCCTAAAAGCGCCTGCCAGCATGCCAGCGCCGCTAGCGCCGCGGTATCGGCCCGCAGGATGCGCGGGCCGAGGCCTACAGACGTTACATCCTTTATGCGACGCAGCGCCTGCAGCTCGGTTTCCGCGAATCCGCCTTCCGGTCCGATGACGATGGCCCAGGGCGCGGTCCGCGCCGCCTCGTCGAGCTGCGACAGCGCCTCGGCGATCGGCGGCCCGCCGCCCGTCTCGTCGCACATCATGAGTCGGCGCCCCGGCGGCCACGCATCGAGCAACTTTCCGAGATCGACCGGTTCGCGCACCTCCGGCACGGTGAGGCGCTCGGTCTGCTCTGCCGCCTCCACCGCATTGGCGCGCAGCCGCTCGACGTTGACCCTCTCCACCGCGGTATGACGCGTCACTACCGGCTGCAGCACGGACACGCCGAGCTCGGTCGCCTTCTCGGCGATATAGTCGATGCGTGCACGCTTCACCGGCGCGAAGCACAGCCAGACATCGGGCTCGACCGCCTGCTCGCGCGTGCGCTCGCCCACCTCCGCGACGGCGGCTTTCTTGCCGCGGGACGACAAGGTGCCGCGCCATTCGCCGTCCCGGCCGTTGAACAGCAGCAGCGGCGCGCCGTCCGGCCGGCGCATGACGTTGCGCAGGTAGTGGACCTGCGCTTCGTCGAGCGGGGCTTCGCCGCCGGCCGCGAGATCGGCCTCGACGAAGAGGCGTGCGGCACTCATGAAAGTTCCTTCGATGGATCATTGACGCGCATCGCTGCATGATGAGGCCATGACCGCCGCCCGGACAACCGGCTTCACCGATATCGACACCACGCACTGGACGCTGCGCTACCTGCCGCCCTGGGCGCGGCCCTACGGGCGACTGGCGCGCTGGGACCGGCCGATCGGCATATGGCTGCTGCTGTTTCCCTGCTGGTGGTCGCTCGCACTGGCGGCCGCCCCCAACTGGGGCCGCCTCGCCGGCCTGATGGCACTGTTTGCGCTGGGCGCGCTTGCCATGCGTGGCGCGGGCTGCACCTGGAACGACATCGTCGATCGCAAGGTCGATGCTGGCGTCGAGCGCACGCGCGGCCGGCCGCTGCCCTCGGGCGAGCTGAAACTGCATCACGCGCTGATCTGGATGGCGCTGCAGGGTGCGGTGGGCGCCGCCGTGCTGTTCAAGCTCAACAAGTTCGCCGGCGGTGTGGCACTGCTGTCGCTGCTGCTGGTCGCGATCTACCCGGCGATGAAGAAGATCACCTCCTGGCCGCAGGTCGTGCTGGGCTTTGCCTTCAACTGGGGCGCACTGGTGGGTTACGCCGCCGTCACCCAGACCCTCTCGTGGGCCACCGTCGCGCTCTATTTCGGCGGCGTCGCCTGGACGATGGTCTACGACACGATCTACGCCATGCAGGACCAGCGCGACGATGCGGTGGTCGGCGTGAAGTCCACCGCGCGCCGCTTCGCCGCCGCGCCGCGGCGCTGGCTCACGCTGTTCGCCGTGCTGGCGATCGCGCTGTGGACTGCGACCGGCCTGCTGGCGCCGCTGGGCATCGGCTATTTCGTGGTGCTGGCCTGCATCGCCTTGCACTTCGTCTGGCAGATCGCGCTGCTGAAGCCCGACAACCAGGCCGATTGCCTGATGCGCTTCAAGTCCAACCGGCTGGTCGGCTGGCTGATGCTGCTGGCCCTTATCGTCGACAAGGTCGGCTGATGTCGAGGCTGCCCGAGGATCCCGAAGGGTTCATCCGCACCTACACCGCCCTCGAGACGCCGGCGATGGTGCCCGAGTTCAGGCTGTGGCTGGCCACCGAGTACGTGCCGATCTGGCAGGCGACCGAGGCCTGGCTCGAGGAAAAGAACATCGACCCGCCCTACTGGGCCTTCTGCTGGCCGGGCGGCCAGGCGGTCGCACGCTACCTGCTCGACAATCCCGGACTGGTCGCGGGCAAGCGTGTGATCGACTTCGCGGCGGGCTCAGGCGTCTCGTCGATGGCCGCGGCCCGCGCAGGCGCGGCGTCGGTGGTGGCCAACGACATCGACAAGCTTTCGCTGGTCGCCGCCCGGCTCAACGCCACGGGCAACGGCCTTTCCATCGACACCAGCAGCGAGGATTGGCTGACTGCGACGCCGGGTAACCCCGAGGCGGACGTGGTGATCGCGGGCGACGTCTGTTACGAGCGCGAAATGTCGGTCCACGCGCTTGCCTGGCTTCGCAGCCATGCTGCAAAGGGCCGGCTTGTCCTGCTGGGCGACCCCGGCCGCAACTATTTCAGCGCCCAGGGCCTGGAAGAGCGTGCCCGCTACGAGATCCCGACCTCCCTGCAGCTCGAGAACCGCGGCATGCGCGAGACCGTCGTCTGGCGGGTGCTGCCGGTTTCTTGAGGCTATTTCCTCCTGAGGGCATGTTATAATTCCGTAACTGTTCTTTCACAGACGGATCGGGGTACAGAATCACCATGCCCCCTGCCAAGAAATCAAAGATAAGCTCGGCCGACTTCGCGAGCCTGTATGACGGCTTCAACGCCCCGGTCTCGCGCTTCGATTGCGGCCGCAAGTGCGCGCCACTGAACGACGGCGAGCCGGTCTGCTGTTCGACGCAGAACGCAGTGCCGGTCGTGCACAAGGTCGAATGGGACCTGCTCAAGAGCCGCACCGACCTGTGGTCGAAGTTCAAGCCCTACGATTATTCCACCCGGATGATCGTCGAGGAGTTGGGCTCCACCTGCATGGCCATCCACTGCAAGGGCGCGCGGTTTTGCGAGCGCGACAACCGCACGATCGCCTGCCGCGGCTTCCCCTTCTATCCCTACCTGACGCGGCAGAAGGAATTCGTCGGCGTCGGCACCTACTGGGTGTTCGAGGACCGCTGCTGGATGATGTCCAACCTCGAGGTCGTCGACCGCAAGTTCGTCGAGGAGTTCATCGCCACCTACGAGGCGCTGTTCATCAAGGACAAGGACGAGTTCGACACCTACGTCACCTTCTCCGCCACGGCACGGCGAACCTTCTCGCGCTGGAAGCGCGAGATCCCGCTGCTCGGCCGCAAGGGCGAGTTGCTGATCGTGACGCCCTCGACCGGCGAGATTCGTCCGGGCATGAAGAAGGACTATCCGAAGATGGAGCCCTTCAACTCCGAGAAGAACTACAAGCAGGCCATCAAGGACGCCGGCGGCGAATATCCCAAGGACGGCCTGCGCCCGGCCTAACGCGATCGCACGCGCCACGGAGAATCACCACCAACCTCATGCTGAGGAGCGCTCCGCAGGAGCGCGTCTCGAAGCATGGGCACGCGCACCAAGTCTGTTGCCCACCCTTCGAGACGGCCGCGATGCGGCCTCCTCAGGGTGAGGTGGATGAGTCGAGACGGAAAGACTCTAGCGCCGCCACGCCTCGGCTTCGACCGGCGAGGCGTTGCAGGCGGCGGCCACCAGCGCGGCCGTCAGCAGCGTCGCCTGCCGCAGTTCGCTTTGTGCGACCTTGTCGCGCGTGTCGGCGGGGGTGAGCACGACGCGCAGATGGGCGTTGGGATCGTCGAAGCCCGCAACGAGCCGGATCGCGGGGATGCCGCCTGCCGCGAAGTTCGCGTGGTCGGAGTTGGTCATCAGAGGCCGCACGGTGCGCAGGGTCTGGCCATTGGCTTCGGCAACGCCCAGCAGGAACGGCTCGACACCGGCATAGCCGCTGGTGAGTGCGGCGAGGTTCGGACTGCCCGCCACCGAGTCGAGATTGATGTTGATTGCGATCTTCGCGCGCTCGGAATCGCTCAGCGCCTGGACATACTGCGCCGAGCCGGTCAGCGCCCATTCCTCGACGCTGAAGAACATCACGCGCAGGCCGCGCCGCCACTTCGCGACCTCGGGCGACAGCGCGCGCGTCACGGCCAGCACGGCGGCGAGCCCGGTGCCGTTGTCCATCGCGCTCTCGGCAAGGTCGTGACCGTCGACATGCGCCGACAGCACGACCCATTCGTCGGTCTCGCCGGGATAATCGAAGACCAGCGTCTCCGTCTCGGCAGGACCTTCGTCGGTCTCAATGGCGATGGTGACCGTCGGAAAGCCCGTCGAACGGCGCGCCAGCCTGGCGGCCGTCTCGGGCGAGATGCCCAACGCAGGAATGCCCTCGCCTGAATCGCGGCCCGACGAACCGGCCACCACGTGGCCAGCCAAAGGTCCGCCGATCAGGAATCCCACGGCGCCGTTGGCGCGAGCCATGTCGTACTTGCGCCGGCGATGGATCGTGCCCGCCGCGAACATCAGCTCATGCCGCACCAGCACGATGCGGCCGGCGATCTCGGCCTTGTGCGCTTCGAACTCGTCGGGCGTGCCGCGGCCGAGATCGATCACCTCGGCGGTCAGGCCGGGTGTCGCGATCGTGCGCACCAGCGGATGGCAGGGTGCGAAGGCACCGCCCGGCAGCCTGAGCGTCGCCGACTTCGCCTGCCAGCCATTGTAGGGCACCGGGATCGAGCGACCCGAATTGGCCGGCGACGCCGCCCGCACCCGCTCGCGCAGCAGCGCGAAAGCCTTCTTTTCGCTCTCCGTGCCCGACAAACGACCACCGCAATCGCAGATGTCGTTGAAGTCGCGCCACAGCGCCTCGTCGGCCGCGAGGCGGCCCATCAAATCGGCGTCGAGACGCATGTTCTACCCTTTCAGCTTGTCGTCGAGCATGTCGAGGAACGCGGTCGCGAGCACCGAGGGCTCGCGGTCGCGGCGATGGAAGGCGCCGATCTCGTAGGTGATCGCGGGCTCGAAGGGCCGCGTCACGAAGCCGAGATGCTCGAAGCTGCGCGCCGACAGCGGATCGACGATCGACCAGCCGGTGCCAGCCGCCACGAGACCGCAGAGGCTCGCGAAGAACTCGGCCTCCACCACGGCGTTGATCGATGTACCCGCTGCGGAGAAAGCCGACCGGATGCGGTTGGGGACCTGGTGCGAGCGCGCGGGCATCACCATCGGGTGCGAACCCAGGAGCTGCGGCGTCAGCAGCTTGCGCGAGGCGAGTGCATGGCGCGGCGGCAGGATGGCGACGCAGCGCATGCCGTAGCGCCGGACTTCGACCTGGCTCTCGTCGATCGGCAGCTCGGCGATGCCGACGTCGAAGCTCTCGGTCGGCAGGAGCTGGCTCACCACGTCGGAATGGCGCGAGATCAGCCGAACCGAGACGCCGGGACGCTCCTCCAGGAACTGCGCCACCAGATTAGGCAGCAGCGAGATCGCAGCCGAGGGATGGCTGGCGATCACCAGCCGCCCCGACTGGCCCTCGCGGATCTGCGCCGTCGCGGCCTGCAGCCGGTCGACCTCACCCAGCACGCGGCTTGCTTCGGCATAGAACAGCACGCCTTCGGCCGTGGGTTTCAGCCGGCCGTTGGCCCGCTCGAAAAGCGGGAAGCCCACCGTCTCTTCGAGGCGCGCGATCTGGGTGCTGACCGCGGGTTGGGTCACGCCCATGGCGCCCGCGGCGGCAGTCATGGAACGGTGATCGACCACCGCCCGGAAGGCTTCGAGAAGCTTGACGTCCATGCCCTATAATCAATCGTTATTGGTTGGTTTCGTTATTTTCTGGACCTCTACTAGCAAAACCCCTGCCGTTCCGGCAGTCTCCATAAGTGCGGCATAGGAATTGCTTATGGAGTGACATGAGCATCTCGAGCCCCCTGATCCTCGCGGACGGCGTCTCCAAGAAGTTCGGCGCCAACCAGGTGCTGACGCGCGTGACGCTGGAAGTCCTGGAACGCGACGTGGTCTGCGTCGTGGGCCCTTCGGGCTCGGGCAAGACCACGCTGCTGCGCTGTCTCGCGCTGCTGGAAGAGCCGAGCGAAGGCAGCATCGTGATGGAAGGTGTGCCCATTTCGACGCCGTCACCGAACAAGCAGGTGAAGGCCGCGGCCCGCGAGGTGCGCTCCGAAATCGGCATGGTGTTCCAGCACTTCAATCTGTGGCCGCACATGTCGGTGCTGCAGAACCTCATCGAAGCGCCGATGCGCGTGAAGAAGATGCCCAGGGACAAGGCAGTCGCGATCGCCGAGTCCCTCCTTAAGAAGGTCGACCTGTTCGACAAGCGCGACGCCTACCCCGCGCGACTGTCCGGCGGCCAGCAGCAGCGCGTGGCGATTGCCCGCGCGCTGGCCATGTCGCCCAAGGTCCTGCTGTTCGACGAGGCAACCAGCGCGCTCGATCCCGAGCTGCGCCGCGAAGTGCTCGCCGTCATGCGCCAACTCGCCCGCGAGGGCATGACGATGCTGGTCGTCACCCACGAGATGGGCTTCGCGCGCCATGTCGGCACGCGCACCGTGTTCATGGACCGCGGCGAGATCGTCGAGGCGGCGCCGGGGTCGGCGTTCTTCGACGCGCCGCAGACGGAGCGCGCCCAGCGCTTCCTGCAGCAGTTCGAGGATTGAGTAACGGGGAAGGCCAAACAAGGAGGCTTGTCATGGGTGTAGCAAGGATATTGGGAGCGCTCGCGCTGGCGGGCACGGTTGGCGCCTTTTCGATCACGGGTGCGGAAGCGCAGCAGACGCAGTCGCGTCTCTATGAAGTGACCAAGAGCAAGAAGCTCCGGGTCTGCCAGTTCCCGCTCTACTATTCGATCTCGTTCCGCAATTCCAAGACGGGCGAGATCGAGGGCATCGACGCCGACCTGGCGAAGGAATTCGCCAAGGAGCTCGACGCCAAGCTCGAGATCGTCGAATCGAGCTTCGGCTCCTTCATCGCCGACCTGCAGGCCGGCAAGTGCGAGATCGGCATGTTCGGTGTCGGCGCCACGATGAAGCGCGGCCAGGCGGTCGAATTCTCCAAGCCCTATCTGCTGACCAATCTCTATGCGGTCACGCGCAAGGACAGCAAGATCAAGGAGTGGAAGGACATCGACCAGAAGGGCGTGAAGGCTGCCGTCTCTCTGGGCAGCTACATGGAGCCCTTCATGAAGGGCTACGTGAAGAATGCCGAGGTCGTCTCGGTGGCGCCGCCCAACACACGCGAGGCCGAACTGGTCGCGCAGCGGGTCGACGTCATCATCACCGACTTCCCGACCGCCATCAAAGTGACCGACGAGTTCGACTGGGCGACCTATATCCTGCCCAACGAGAAGCTCGCCATCACGCCCTACGCCTATGTCGTGCCGCAGGGCGACCAGATCTGGCTGAACTACGTCAACCTGTTCGTCGACACGATCAAGCTCGACGGAAGGCTGCTGAAGTACGCCAAGAAGCACAAGCTCGATCCGATCGTCGCGCCGTAATCCAGATCGGTGTCATCCCGAGCGCCGCGAGGAATCCCTGTTCATCCCTCAGGGATTTCCCGGGTTTCTCCCTCGGGATGACACCGTGCCCACAGCCTGAGGTCCTCTGAAGATGTTCAAGTATCAATTCCGCTGGGACACGGTCTGGGGCAGCTTCGACTTCCTGATGGGCGGCCTGCAGATGACGCTCGTCATCTCGGGCATCACGCTCGTCCTGGCGATGATCGGCGGGTTGGTCATCGCCCTGCTCGACATGTCGCGCTTCCGGCTGCTGCGCTGGATCGGCATCTCGATCGGCGAGGTCGTGCGCAACACGCCGATCCTGGTCCAGCTTCTCTGGGTCTACTATGTGCTGCCGATCGTGTTCGGCGTGCGTATCGAGGCGCTGGTCGCGCTGATCATCGGCCTCGCCCTCTACCAGGCCTCCTTCATCTCCGAGGTCTACCGCTCCGGCATCCAGAGCGTGCCCAAGGGCCATCGCGAGGCGGCCCAGGTGCTGGGCCTGACGCCGTTCCAGTCGTTCAACCGCATCGTGCTGCCGCAGGCGATCCGCATGACCCTGCCGCCGCTCGCCTCGAACTTCGTGCAGCTCATCAAATTCTCCTCGCTGGGCGCCGTCATCTCGGTGAGCGAGATCACGCGACGCGGCATGGAGCTTTCGGCGACCAACTTCCGGCCGCTCGAGACTTTCACCTTCATCGCCGTCGTCTACTTCTTCATCTGCTGGCCGCTCGCCATGGCCATCCGCTTCTGGGAACGCAGGCTGCAGGCTCGCTGATGTCTCCGAGAATCCGTAACGAACTCGCGCGCAAGGTCGACGCCTCGCTCGACCGTCTCATCGAAGTGACGCAGCGGCTGGTCGCTGTCGCCTCGCCCAACCCGCCGAGCGACACGTTCGACGTGGCGCAGGTGACCGAAGCGTTGCTGCGCGAGATCCCCGGTATCGAGATCGAGCGGGTCGAGCCCGAGCCGCGCATCGTCTCGCTGATCGGCCGCATCCGCGGGCGCGCGCCCGGCCGCCGCCTGATCTTCAACGGCCATCTCGACACTTTCCCGTTGCTGGAGAACCTGCCCTGGACCGTGCCGCCGCTGGGCGGCGTGCTGAAGGACGGCAAGCTCTACGGTCGCGGCGTCTGCGACATGAAGGGTGGCATCGCCTGCTCGCTGCTGGCCGCCCTGCTGCTCGCGGAGAACCGCGACGCGTGGGACGGCGAGGTCGTGCTGACCCTGGCCGGCGATGAGGAGAATATGGGCTCGCTGGGCTCGGGCTACCTTCTCAAGAACTTCCCGCATGCCTCCGGCGACGCCAATATCTGCGGCGATGTCGGCTCACCCAAGGTCGTGCGCTTCGGCGAGAAGGGCCTGATGTGGGTCGAGGTCGGAGCCACCGGTTCGCCCGCGCACGGCGCCCACGTCCACAAGGGCACCAACGCCATCGACCGCCTGCGCACCGCGCTCGACTATCTGAAACAGCTGGAGGACGTGCCCTTCCAGTCTCCGCCGGTCGTCACCAACGCGATCGGCAAGGCCAAGCCGATCTCAGAACCGCTGTCGGGTGCCGGCGAAGCCGACACGCTCTCGAGGGTCACGGTGAACATCGGCACGATCGAGGGCGGCACCTCGCCCAACCTCGTGCCGACCCATGCCATCGCGCGTGCCGACATCCGACTGCCCGTCGGCATCACCACCGACGTGCTTGCCGCCAAGCTCGACGAATGGCTGGCGCCGCTGGAAGGCGTGAGCTGGAAGGCGATCCGCCGGTTCGAGCCCTCCTTCACCGATCCCGGCCACGAGATCGTGACGCGCACCGCCTCGGTCGCCGCCGAAGTGCTGGGCGAGATGCCCGCGGTCAACATGAGGGTCGGCGGCTCGGACTCGCGCTGGTACCGCATGTTCGACGTGCCCACCGTCGTGCTGGGCCTCACGCCCTTCAACATGGGCGGCGCCGACGAACATGTTCTGGTCGACGAGCTGCTGGCGGTCGCCAAGATCCACACCCTGGTGGCCTACGACTTCCTCTCCACGGAGCCCTGACATGGACCGCCTATCCGACGACGATCTGTTCACCCTGCCCATGACCTTCATGGGCGTGCCCTATGGCCGTCCGGGTCCGACCAACAAGGCGGCGATCCTCGGTATCCCGTTCGACTGCGGCACCAACATGCGCATCGGCTCGCGCGGCGGGCCGGACTCGGTGCGCCAGCAGTCGCAGCTCATGCGGCGCTTCAACCCGACCAATGCCGACTTCGATCCTGCCCTGGCGCTGGGCCTGGTCGATTGCGGCAACGTGAAGCTCACGCCCTCGAAGATCGTCGATGCCTTCGAGCGCATCGAACAGGCGGCCGATCGCATCGTCGAGGCCGGAGCCGTGCCGATCACCATCGGCGGCGACGGCTCGGTGACGGTCCCGGTCGCGCGCGCGGTGGGCAAGAAATACCCGAAGATGGCGGCGCTCCACATCGATTCGCACACCGATTCGTACCCGTACGGATCGGACGAGAAGTACAACTCCGCCACCCAGTTCACCCATGTCGCCGAGGAAGGCCTCGTCGATCCGGAATTCTCCTGGCATGTCGGCATCCGCAGCACGACCTACGCGCAGGGCGTCGTGCCGCGCGCCATGAGCCTCGGCTACAAGGTCGTGTCGATCGACGAGCTGGTGCGCGGCGGCTTCGCCCAGCGCATGGCCGAGTTCCGCGACAAGGTCGGCAAGCGGCCAGTCTATCTCTGCTTCGACATGGACGTGTTCGACCCGTCCTGCGCGCCCGGCGTTTGCACCCCCTCGTGGGGCGGCCTCAGCGCCCGCGAAGGCATCGACCTGCTGCGCTGCCTCACCGACCTCAACATCGTGGCCGTCGACGTGAACACGGTCAGCCCGCCGCAGGACGTGAACGGCATGGCAGCCCACCTCTGCTCGCACGTGATCTACGAGACGCTGGTGCTGCTGTGCCGGCAGATGGGACTCGACGAGGCGAAGTAGCCGCAACGGAGCGCGTCACTCCAGTGGCGCTCATGGTTCGCCGATAGAGTATGAGCGCCACTGGAGTGGCGCGCTCCATTGAAACGTCAGCGCAGGTACTTCGCGAAGAACGCCTTGGTCCGCGCCTCGGCGTCGGGCGCGGCGACCGTGTCGTAGGCGAGGTGGTGCTGCTTGCCCGCGGCGCCGGGCACGGTGCGGTCGGCGACCTTTGAATCGAAGCTGTGATAGGCGTTGGGATAGTAGACCGCGTCGACGATCCCACCGCGCGACAGGCCCGAGACCAGGGTCCGGCAGCGGTCCGACGGCGTCCAGTCGTCCTTGTCGCCCGCGAGCAGCAGGACCGGAATGTCGATGCCGCCGTCGAACTGCGGGCTGCACCCAGGATAGTAGGCCACGCCGGCCGCCAGCCCGCGCTGCGCAAGGCCAAAGCTCTTCTGCGACGAGCGGATCACCGTCGAGCCGCCATGGCTGTGGCCGATGATGCCGATCTTGCCCTTCACCACATCGGGCCGCGTCGCGAGATAGTCGAGGGCACCCGCTATGTCGGCCACGCGCATGTTGGGCGTGATCACGCCGGGCGTCGTGCACACCGCTTTCGTGCCGCGCGTGCCGAACGAATCCGGCGCCAGCACGAGATAGCCCCAGCTCACCAGCCGCTTGCCCCAGGCATCGGTGTGCGGGTTCGTACCCGCACAGCTATGGGCCAGGATGATCGCCGGGAACGGTCCGTTGCCGTCGGGCTTGTAGATCCAGCCCTTCACCTCCGGTCCCGCCTGGCTGCTGCCGACGGTGACGCTGGGGAAGCTCACCGACTGGGCCCACGCAGGCGTGCTCAGCAGAACGAGAAGGACGATCACCAAGGCTCGGATCATGTCGCGCGCCCCAGCCTCACTCCGGCTGGATGCCGGCCTCTTTGGCAACTTCCTGCCAGGTCACCAGCTCCTTCTTGATGCGCTGGGCGAAGGCCTCCGGTGACTCGCCGCCGGGCAGGCTCGACAGGTCGCGGATCTTCGCTTGCATCTCGGGCTCGGCCAGGACCGCCACGACGTCGTCGCGCATGCGGTTGGCGAGCGCCGCCGGCATCTTGCCCGGGCCGAACAGCGAGAACCACGCGAGCGTATCGACGCCCGGCACGCCGCATTCGGCGATGGTCGGAATGTCCTCGAGGCCCGGCAGGCGCTTGTCGCCGCTGACCGCCAGCATGCGCAAGGTGCCGGCACGATGGTGTGCCATCACCGTGAGCGGGCTGGTCAGGCCGATCGGGATGTGGCCGCCGGCCAGCTCCTGCATCATCGGCGCCGCGCCCTTGTAGGCCACGTTCTCGATCTTGAGGCCGCTCTTCACCCGGAACAGCTCGCCGACCATGCGGGTCGTGTTCTCGGTGCTGCCGAATTGATACTTGCCGGGATTGGCCTTCGCCGCGGCCATGAACTTTTCCATCGTGTCCATGCCCGCCTTGGGCGAGCCGACGATGGCGATGGCCCCCTGGATCAGGGGCGTGACCGGCGTGAAATCGCGTTCGGTGTCGTACGGCAGCACCTTCGTGGTGAAGGGATTGATCGTGTGCGCGCTGGTCGTGACCAGCAGCGTGTAACCGTCGGGCGGTGCCTTGGCGACGATCTCGCTGCCCAGGATGCCGCTCGCCCCGCCCTTGTTGTCGATGATGACGGTCTGCTTCCAGCGGTCGGCGAGCCGTGGAACGACCAGTCGTGCCACCAGATCGGTGCCGCCGCCGGCCGGATAAGGAACCACCACGCGAACCTGCTTGGTGGGAAATTCCTGTGCGCGAACCACCGCCGGTGCAAAGCCAAGGGCTGCGCCCGCCGCCACGAATCCGCGGCGCGTCATGCCTGTCATGCAATCCTCCCGTTCCATTTCCTTGGCGACAGACTAGGGTCATTCCGGGAGGAAAAAAACATGTTCGACCTGGTCATCAAGGACGCGGAAATTCACGACGGTTCGGGCGCCAAGCCGGTGCAGGGTGACCTCGGCGTGAAAGATGGCAAGATTGCCGCAATTGGACCGAAGCTCGGTGCCGCCAAGGAGACGGTGAAGGCTGACGGCCTCGCGCTGGCCCCCGGCATCATCGACGGCCACACCCATTACGACGCCCAGATCACCTGGGACCCCTTCGTCGATCCCTCGCCGGCGCTGGGCGTCACCACCGCCATCCTGGGCAATTGCGGCTTCACCATCGCGCCCTGCAAGCCCGCCGATCGCGACCTCACCATGCGCCACCTGACGCACGTCGAAGGCATGTCGCTCGACGCGCTGCGCGCCGGCATCAACTGGGGCTTCGAGAGCTTCCCGCAATATCTCGACATGCTGGAGAAGAACGGCGTCGGTCCCAACGTCGCCTGCTTCGCCGGCCACTCCGCCATCCGCACCTTCGTGATGGGCACCGACGCCACCGAGCGCGCCGCGACCGAGGCCGAGGTCTCGAAGATGGCCGACCTGGTGCGCGAGGCGATGAAGGCCGGCGCCATCGGTTTCGCCTCCTCCACATCAGAAGCGCACAACGGCGAAGGCGGCACGCCGATGCCGTCGCGCCTCGCCGACGATCACGAGCTGCGCACCCTGGTGAAGGCGATGGGCCAGGGCGGCACCGGCGTCTACATGCTGACCAAGGGCCGCACGACCACGATCCCCTATCTCGAGGAGATCGCCGCCGAATCGAATCGCCCGGTGGTGATCGCGGCGCTATTCCATTCGAACACCAACCCTGAAGCCGCCTTCACCACGCTCAACCAGGTGAACGAAGCGCGCGCCCGTGGCCGCGAACTGGTGGCGCAGACCTCGTGCTGCCCGCTCAGCATGGATTTCACCTTCCACAGCCCCTACCTGTTCGAGAGCATGCAGGCGTGGAAGCCCGCGATGGCGGCGCACGATCCGGCCGAGCTCAAGAAGATCTATCGCGATCCGGCGTGGCGCGCCTCGGTGCGCGAGGAGCTGCTCGCCAAGCGCGGCCGGCTGCTGTTCAATGGCGAGTGGGAGAAGCTGTTCGTCGTCGAGACGGCGAAGGACGAGAACCGCGCGATGGAAGGCGCGACCCTGGCCGAACTTGCCAAGCAGGCCGGCAAGGACCCGTTCGACTTCATCCTCGACTTCGCGCTGTCGGAAAACCTCGACACGATGTTCGTGGCGCAGCTTCTGCACAACGACGACAAGCAGGTCGGCCGTATCCTGGCCGATCCCAACACCCACATCTCGCTGAGCGACGCCGGCGCGCACCTGACATTCTTCTGTGACGCGGGCTTCGGGCTGCACCTGATGGGCCACTGGAGCCGCGACCTCGGCGTGCTCGACCTGCCGAACGCGGTGCATCGCCTGACCGGCCAGCCGGCCAAGCTGTTCGGCATCCAGGATCGCGGCTTCCTGCGCGAGGGCCTGGCCGCCGACCTGATGTTGTTCGACCCGAAGACGGTGGCGCGCGGCCCCAAGCGCCGTGCGCACGACCTGCCCGCCGGCGCGGCGCGCCTCACCGCGGGCGCGATCGGCCTGCACGGTGTCTGGATCAACGGCGCCAAGGCGGCCGACGAGAAGGGCTTCTGCGCCGACCCGGCTTCGCGGCCGGGCAAGGTGCTGCGCTCGTTCGCAGCCTAAGGGCGCGCTTCCTAGGAGCGCGTGCGCAGATAGGCGACGACGGCGCGACCGGACAGATAGGTCGCGCCGAGACCGGCGAGGCTGGTCGCATAGGGCACCCAGGAGGTCGCCTGCCCGATGACGAGCGGCGCCAAGGTGGCAGCGATCATCGCCGTCGTGACCACCACGGTGGCGAAGAACCCGTCACTTGCGCCGGGCAGGCGCACCAGGCCGAATTCGTCGATATCGGCCTTGATGAAGAAGCCGCGAATCACGCCCAGCACGAGGCCGGTGGCAAGCGCCCCGCGCAACAGCCCGGGCTCGCGATGCTCCGCCGCGACGAAGCCCATCATGACGTAGACGCAGACAAGGGCCAGCACCGGCGGGACCAGCAGCAGGCCGCGCGACCGGTGCCGCGCCTGCCATTCCGGCAGCGACACGTAGAGGCAGGCCACCATCGCGGCCACGGCCAGGAAATGCAGAAGATTCAGCGCCCACTCCCCCGAAGCGTCCAGGACTTCCCCAAGCCCACGCCTTTAGGTAACTCAGCACGCGGAGCGTGTCACGGCCACCGCTTTACACTTCGGGCGGCGTTGCCCAGCACCCCATCAAGCCCGCCGTCTCCCTGTTCGCGTCCCGGCTCGGCATAGCTCACCATGGTGACGTCGAGCGCGCCCAGCCGCACCGCGAAGGTCGAGTAGGAAATGTTGATCGGCCCGTCATAGGCATTGCGCAGGTCGTAGACCCAGCGGCCGGCGTGCCAGAAATTGCCGCCGCCGCGCTGCGTCGGCCGCACGAAGGTGCCGAGCCCGTAGTGGGCACCACCACCCACCTCCTTCCCCTCGGGCGACATCATCCATTGCCGCGACCGCGGGCCGATCGCCGGATTGCCGGGGGCGAAGGCCTGGTAGAAGCGGGCATAGTCGGCGAGCGGCATGCGCCAGCCGCCATAGCTCGACAGGATGCGCCAGGCTGGATCGAGCATCGCGCCGCGGGCGCCGAGGGGTGTCAGCACCGCATCCTTGCAATAGCGCTCGTAAGGCTGGCCCGACGCCTCCTCGATGATGGCGCCCAGCATCAGGTAATTGGCATTCGAGTATTCGAACTTCTCGCCGGGCGCGTATTGCAGCTTGCGGCCGAACAGCCAGCGAAGCTGCTGGTCGAAAGCCGTGTGACTGCCGGAGATGCGGCGCAGCCAGTTCGCCATGTCGCCGGCGCTGCCGATCGACGGCCCGAAGCCGCCGCGATGGACCAGAAGTTCGGAGACGGTCACCTGGAGCAGGCGCGGATCGACCGGCCGCCCCGTGCGCGTCAGGGTACGCGCCAACGCCTGCGAAACCTGTGTCTCGAATGAAAGCGTCCCGCGCTCGATCAGCGTGGCGATGCAGACGCCGGTCACCGCCTTTGACAGGCTGGCATACGGCACCGAGGCACCCGGGGCGAGTCGGCCCATCGTCGCCTCGTGGATCGGCACGCCACCGCGCATCACGACGAGGCCGCCGCGCGTGCGCTGGGTCTTTTCCATCCAGCCGCGCCACGCCTGTTCGATGTCCTCGACACCCTGGGCGAACGCCGATCCGGCAGCGGAAACGACGAGCAAGACGGAAAGGAAAAGCCTCAAGACATCGCCCGCCGGCGGGCGACCTCGACCAGGGCGCGCGAGCTGTCCTCGGGTGCGGATTTGTTGCGCTTCACCTGGCCGCACTTCAGGCACTTGTGGACGACAATGTAGCGGCCTCGCGCCTGCTCCACCGCGACCGGCTCCATCAGCCCGCCGCAGTCCGCGGCGCGGTCGCCAGGATTCTCGTCGACATGCTTGCTGCACAGGCAGGCCGGGCAATGGTTGGTGAAGCCGTTGCCTTCGACCTCGGTGCCGCAGCGCTCGCAGGTGAAGTTCTCGATGTTGCGCGTGAAGAGACGGGCCATGGGCCATTTTCGCATTGGCACGGTGCTTGCGCCATGCCGGCCCGAAAGCCCGGGAGAACGCCCATGCCCCCAGCCACCCCCGCCACGCTCATCCCCTTTGACCTGCTGCTACGCGGCGGTCACCTGGTCGATCCGTCGACCGGCTGGGACGGGCCGGCCGATATCGGCATCCGTGACGGCAAGGTCGCCGCCGTCGAGGCGGCGCTGCCCGCCGCCGCGGCGCGCGAGACGATCGACCTCAGGGGCCGCATCGTGCTGCCGGGCATGATCGACACCCATGCCCATATCTACACCTACGTCTCCGGCCGCTTCGGCCTGCCGGCGGACCTGGTGGGCGTCGAGAGCGGCGTCACCACCCTGGTCGACCAGGGCGGATCCTCCTGCATGACCTTCCCTGGCTTCCGGAAGTTCATTGCCGAACCGTCGGCCAGCCGGGTGCTGGCCTTCATCTCGGCCTATGTCGTGGGCGGCCTCGAGGGCCACTACTACCCCAACCTCTACGGCCCGGACGGCGTCGACGTGGCCGCCACGGTCAAGGCCGCGCGCGCCAATCCCGACCTGGTGCGCGGGATCAAGGCGCACGCCGAGGTCGGCGGCATGGCCCGCTGGGGGCTCGATGTGATGCGCAAGGCCGCCGAAATCGGCCGCGAGACCGAGCTGCCGGTCTACATCCATTTCGGCCAGCTCTGGCCGCTGCCCGCGACCGGCTCCAACGGCGTCGACCCCGACGGCATCCTGCCGCAGATCGTGGAACTCATGAAGCCGGGCGACATCCTCGCCCATCCGTTCACGCGCCATCCCGGCGGCTTCATCGACCAGAACGGCAAGCTTCATCCCGTTGTCGCCGAAGCAGTGGCGCGCGGCCTCCGGATCGACATCGGCCACGGCAGCCATTTCTCGTTCAAGATGGCCCGGCTGGCGCTCGAGGCCGGCGTGATGCCCGACACGCTGGGCGCCGACATGCATGGCTACAATACGGTGATGCCGCCGCCGCCCGGCACGCCGTCGACGCATTCCGATCCCGAGGAGGCGCATCCCTTCGCCGGCGCGGCGCGCTTCAGCCTGTCCCATGCGATGAGCGAGCTGCTGGCGCTGGGTCTCCCCCTGAAGCAGATCGTGCCGATGGTGACGACCAACTGCGCGCGCATGCTCGGCATGGAGGGCACGCTCGGCACCTTGAAGCCCGGTGCGGTGGCAGATGTCTCCGTGCTCGCCGACGAGCGCGGCCGGTTCAAGCTCGGCGACAACGAGGGCACCGAAGTGATCGCCGACCGGCTGCTGATGCCGCTCTTCTGTCTGCGCGCCGGCAAGCGCTTCGAGGCGACGGCGCCCGTGCTGCCTCAGGCGGTCGCAGCCTAGGCAACGAAAAAGGCGGGTGCCGATGGCACCCGCCCGTTCCATCTCCGAGAGGAAGAGCTTTTAGCGATAGTAGCCGTAGTCGTTGCGCGGCGTGGTCGCGGCGCCGATCGCAGCGCCACCCAGGCCGCCGACGACCGCGCCGGCCACCGGAGCGCCCATCGTCGAGCCGACCACGGCACCGGTACCGGCACCGATCGCGCCGCCGGTCAGGGCGCGGTCCGTCGGATTGTTGCCGCAGGCCGCGACACCCAGGCCGAGAGCCGCAACGAGAGCGATATTGGTGAACTTCAGCATGAGAGCCTCCTGACGTGAACTGTTGGCGAAAGAACGATGGGGGAGGCCGCTGGGTTGCGTTCACGTGAATGCGCGTTTGTCCGTGATCACAGCACAGACATAGGGTGTTGCCCCGCTGCAACGCCTGGCGGAGCAGCCGTAAGGTTTGTGCCCGCACGAAGGCGCTGGCGATCGCGAATGCGGCCAGCGTTGGGAGGCAGATTTTCAGGGTGAGGATCGTGGGTTAGAAGGTCTCCGGTCGCAGCCGCCGCCACTCGGGGAGAGGGTTAGGAAGCCGCAACCGGAGGGCCGAACCTTGCGGTCCGGCATCCCTCTAACGAACACCGCCTCCGGCTTGTTGCCGGAGGCGGTAACTTTTCGACTTGAGGTTCGTCTTACTGGATGACGATTTCGACGCGTCGGTTCTGCGGCTCGCGGACGTTCGGGCCGGTCTGGACCAGCAGGCCCTGCTCGCCACGGCCAACCACCGCGATCGCGGTCGCCGGCACGCCTTCGCGAACCAGGGCGTCCTTGACGGCGTTGGCGC
>JAESFU010000219.1_pt1 | contig 64113 bp, 47 predicted proteins | sample 9269461 | NCBI WGS metagenome assembly JAESFU01 (sample SAMN14502556, study PRJNA617107) | algae metagenome | isolation source: Stenomitos rutilans HA7619-LM2 and co-occurring heterotrophs from cave walls | place: USA: Waikapalae cave, Hawaii | collected 2009-07-28
GCGTTATTCCAGCGTGTGCCGAAGAGGCGGGAAGCGTCTGTATTTGCAGTGAGTGTCTGCGAATCGCGGCGGAGCTGGAGCGTGGATTCGAGATCTGACTTGAGCGTTTCGAGCGAGGGTATCGTGCCCGTGCAGTAAGCCTGCATGGACTTGCGTGCAGAGAAGCGGGGCCAGAGACCAAAGAGGCCGGACTTTGCCGCAGCACGGCTGATTCGATCAAGGTGCGGAAGCGGGTCGGTGTCAAGAAGCTCGGGGCGGTAGGTTTTCAGGAGCTCTGCGCGGCGTGCATCGCGTGAGCGGCCGAGCGCGATGGTCTCGGTCATGCGGGCGCGGAGGATCTTTGCATCGTGGCCAAGGAGGAGATCGCGGTGGGGGCGGGGGTAGCCCGGAAGGAGTTCTGAAAGTGCAGCGAGGCCTGCAGCGATTGATGGCGTGATGTCCGCCTCTTCGAGGCGTGCGTTTGATGCACGGATGAAAGCAGTGATCGCGTCGCGGAATGCGCGGAGCCTGGTGGTTGCGTCGGCAAGCGACGTGCGGGCCTGGTCGGGAAGGCTGAAACTCCACTGCGAACGGGTGATGCCGCGCAGGTCGTGCGTCGAGACCGGGTCGAGCGGAGCAGCGGTTCTCACGAGTTCTGCGAGAGCGCTGCGCCATGCAGCGAGCTGATCTGCAGTGGTTGCAGCGATGGATTGGACTGCAGGGGCGATGGCTGGGCCATCCTTGAGCGTGGCAAGCCTTCCTGCGACCTGGTAGAGCGATTCGCCTGATTCTCTGCGTTTGTGGAGCGTTCTGATGTAGGTATTGAGGATCGTGCGCTCGCGCGCAAGGTCGGTGCAGAGCGAGTTCCAGTCCTCTGGCGCGGCCATGGCAGGTTCGCGCAGGGCGAGATCGAGTTGGGAGAGGACTTCCTTTTTCGAGGCCTTCGCGGAATGGAGCTCAAGGCAGAAGGTACCAAGGCCGTCCTTGTCGAGCCGGTCGCGGACGACGCCGAGGGCGGCCATCTTTTCCGCGACGAAGAGAACTCGTTTTCCGCGGCCGATCGCGTCTGCGATCATGTTGGCGATGGTCTGGCTCTTGCCGGTGCCGGGCGGGCCTTCGAGGACGAAGGTGCCGCCTTCGGATGCAGCGCGGATCGCCGCAAGCTGGCTTGAGTCCGCGTCGCGCGTGCAGAGAAGGTCGCCCGGCGCGAGGTCGTCGTCGAGCGTGTCCGGCGTGGGGAGCGGGCGAGATTCAAAGACCTTGCGTGGACCGCTCAGGAGATGCGAGACGAGGCGGTTCTTCTTGAGCATGTCGAGATGATCCTGGAGGTCACGCCACATCAGGAACTTGTTGAAGGAGAAGAGCCCGAGGTATGCAGTTTCGACGACTTCCCAGCGGTTGATGCCCTTGATCGCGGTCCTGAAGTTATGGAAGACGCGGGCGACATCGATGCCGCGATCATCTTCGGGGAGCTGCGAGAGCGTGGGATCGTCGATCCCGAACTCCATGCGAAGCTTTTCGAGGAGCGTTACGTTGGGACGGATGGGTTCATCGCTCAGCGAAAGGTCGTAGCGATAGCCGTTGGTCGCGACCGAGCGGGTGAGCTCGACCGGGAGCAGGAGGATCGGTGCACGCCTGACGAGTTCGCTGACCTCGGACTCATACCACGTGAGCATGCCAACGGCGAGGTAGAGCGGATTTGCGCCGGTTTCTTCTATGGTTGCTCTTCGCGTGCGGTAGAGCGTGAGGAGTGAGGCCTGCGTGGCACCCAGAGGTGCAGCGGAATAGATCGTGCCTTTGGCCTGCTGCTCCTTGCGGAAGGCTTCGTCACCATCGGTCTTGCTGGAGATCGAGAAGCGTTTTTCATCCGCGAAGGCGTTCTCGAGAGCAGGGAGATCGGGAATCTCGAGCTTGAGCGTCTTGGCGGTTTCGCGGAAGTTGATGAGGCGGTTGTTGAGCGAGAGATCAAGGAGACGCGATTGCCAGCGCTTCACGCGTTCGTGCGGGGGCTCTGCATTTCGTGCAGCCTGTCCAGGGTCCTCGGCGGCGAACCGGTCTGCCTGCGAGACTGCATCGATCACTGTCGCGGTGCTGGAGCCTGGGCGAACGGTTGGGACTTCAATGATGGTCTGATCGCCCTCTGTCCGCAAAGGGAGCGGGCGTACGCCGCGTTTGCGTGCACAGCGAATATCGATCGCGCAGAAGGTCTTGCCGGGATTCTCGAGGCGATTGATCGCCTCGTCGACTGCATCCTTGAAAGTTGCATGGCGCTCGGTGAGGAGTGTTGATTCGACCGGGATGATTTCGCCAAGCTTGATGAGGTTACGGACGCGTGCAGCGTCGTCGATTGCGGGTTCAGGGAGATGTGCCTCGTGCGTCCAGACTGCAGGCATCGCATGGCCTTCGATCAGGAGCACGAGTGGATGAAGGCCGGATTGTTCCCAGAGGCTGGTGAGAAGGAGCGCATGATCGATGCAGCACCCCATCTTCTCGCGGAGGAGCCGGTCAACGAGGCGGATGCGCTGACCTTCGATCTCGAAGCTTGAGGGCGGGTTGATGTAACCAAGGCCAAGCCCGTGCGCGGATTCAAAGGAGGCCTGCGCGATGTGCGATGCACGGAGGCGGCTGCCGCTCTGATAGCCGTCGTAGGCGTCGCGGCCTGAGATTCTGGCGAGGATCGGCCTGCCTGAAGCGAGAAGATCGGCGACGAGTGGGTGATTGGGAACGCTGAAGGCGGCGAGGAGGTCGGGGAAGAGGCGTGACCCCGGCCACTGATCAAACGCGAGGATGTCAACGGGCACATCGCGCCTGGCGATCGCATCGCCTGCCTTTGCAACGACATGGATGTGCGTCTTCTCTGCCTCGGTTCTTGCTGCGAGCTTTGAAGGACTGAGCTTGAGCCCGTTGACGGCGAGGTTGTACGTTGAACCCGGCGCGATTGCAGCGATTTTGGCGGAAAAGGGCTGCGTTTCGCCGTTCTCGATTGAGACGTCAAGATCGATCATCGAGATCGGGCTTGTGCCGGTGTTGGTCAGCGAGATGCGCGAGACCAGCGGGATCCCTGCCTGCTCGAGCGCGAACGTCACTCGGTCCGCGTATTCAAGGTCGATCGAGAGGGAAAGGGGTGCGTGGCTGATCGCGGCGCGCGTGTCAGCTTCGCCCGCGGTTCCATTCGTGCTGGCAGATTGGTCAGGACTTGCAGAAGCAGGATGCTCTGCAGCGTGCGAGGGATCGGGATTCGATGCTGCAGGTTCCTGGCTCGAAGGCTCTGACATGCACGGTGCCCCTGGGGATCGCAAAGTGCGTGGTGCACAGCGATCAAGTCCACGAATGCGTGATCGCTAGTGTATCGCGATTACGGACGTGCTTTCCCATATGGACGAAAGGCGTGTGTGCTGATCGACGGCACCTGACCGTCAATGTCTGTCTGCCAAAATCGGGCACTCAGGGCTTGGTTGTCAGGGTTGGGGAGATGGCGCGGGTACCGCAGCAGGGTTCGCAATCTCCTTGCGAAGCGTCGCGCGTTGGATGGAAACCGGCTTCCACGTCTTTACTTCGGGAACGCCGTCCTTGCCTCCGGTAGTAGTCGCGGAGCTGTCAACGGTCGTCACCATCTCCACCTTGATCGCTGCTTCATCGGTCCCTGCGTTCAGTAGTTCCTCACGCACGACGATGCGGTTGCCCTGCACGATAAAGTGCGAGTGAAGCACGTGGTCAACGATCGTCGCATCGAGCACGATGCCGTTGTTCTCGTCGATCACATACTGGCCCTTGGCTGCATCAATCGCGATCAGCGTGTACTTGCGTTCTTGCCTGCCTGCATGTCCGTCATAGACCAACGTCCAATCATGGCGAGTAGGGTCGGACGTCGGGGCGACGATCAGTTCCATGGTGAACTGCTGCTGCCTCTCGCCCATGCCGACCGAAGCAGGGCCTTTCCAGTGACCGATCCATGCAGCGGGAAAGGCGTGGGTGATTTCCGTCGTTGGCGCGGTGGTGGCTTGCGGCGAGGTTGGGGCCGCGGGCTGGGCCGCAGGCTGCATGAGGCTGAAGGCGACGGCTGCTGCGGCGTAAAGCACGGTGTGATCCCCTTTGCGGTCGATCGTTTGATCGGAGGAGGATCGTACGAGAGCAGATGCGTGCCCGGCTCAGCCTCGCGGCTTGATCTGGAATCCAAAGACACGGCCACCCGAGGCGATCGTTCGCATGCCTGCGATGATGACATCGGGGGATTCGAGCTTATCAACTAAGCCGTACGCACCTGCATCGGCGACACGCTGGGCGGTGTCGCGATCGTGGTGGCCGCTGTAGATGAGGAAGCGAGTTGCAGGGAAGCGCTCGATCGCTCGGCGCATCGCGTCGATCGGCGGCGTGCCAGGCATGGAAAGGTCCAGGAGCACGACATCGGGCTGGTGCTGCGCGACGTGGGATTCGAGCTCGTCCGCGCTGTGAAGCGTCGAGACGAGCGCGAGATCCGCGTGTGCACGGAGAATGCGGCCCCAGGCAGTGCACAGGCGTGCTTCGTCGTCGACGACCATGACCTTGATCTGTTTGGAAGCAGCGGGCTGTGTTGGCGGCGAGGGCACTTTGGGGGGCGCGTGGTCTTCAGCAATGGGCTGCGGGCGGAGCTGATCGAGGAGACGGTCGCGAACCGCTTCCACGTCTCTGCTGAAGACGATTTCGCCCCCTCCGACGAGCTTGATGCCGGAAATGAGGTTGTTCACGTCGTCGTGCTTGGAGAGGTAGCCCCACGCACTGCTGTCGAGTGCACGCTGGATGTAGTTGGCGTCGATGTGGCCGCTGAACATGACGACGCGGGCGGTGGGGTGCGTTGAGGCGAGTTCCTCGACAATCGCGAAGGTGTCGACGCCGGGCATGTCGATGTCCATCAGCACAACGTCGGGCGCCATCTCGGTCACGCGCTGAACGATGTCGTCGGTCTCTGTGACGACGCCGAGCCATTCGAGGCCTGGCTCCTGGCCGACCCTGCGGGAAAGCGAGCGTGCGACAAGGTCGTTGTCGTCGACGCATAGAACGCGGATGGTTGGAGTCTGCACCATGATTATGCGGTCACCTCGGCGTCAGAACGCAGCGCCCCAAAGAGTGCACTTCGCAGGACGGATGGTTTTATGCCTCGTCCCAGATACACGATGCGTGGATTTGATTGAACATTCGGGCGATCTTCCAGTATGACGACCTTGCGGTCGAGCCCCGAGGCGAGGAAGCGGTCTGCCTCTGCAAGTGTTGCGGTGCACGAGCCGTCGGTGACCCAGATGATGGCGTCATTGCTCGGCTGGCGGATCACGTCAAAGCCCAGTGACTTCAAGACCCACTGGCCGTGTGCAGCGAGCCGCTGATCGGTCATCATGATCGCCGCGCTGCGTTTGCGGCCGGAGGTGGGGGGGATGCGGGGCGATGTCGACTGCACTGCAGGGAGATCGAGCGTGAAGAGCGAGCCCTGGCCGGGCGTCGAGTCGATCGTGATCTGGCCGCCGCAACCTTTGACGAGGCCGTTGACGAGCGCGAGGCCAAGTCCCGTGCTCAGGCCGCGCGTCTTAGTCGTATAGAAGGGTTCAAGGCATCTTCTGCGTGATTCTTCGGTCATGCCCGGGCCGTTGTCGCGAACGGTGATCTGGATGCGGTCGGTCGCCGGGTTGAAAGATGCAGCGAGATGGATCTTGCCGCTTTCGTTGTTCTTCAACGCATCACCTGCGTTCTGGACAAGGTTGAAGATCATCTGCGTGAGCGCGGCGGGGTTGAGCGCCACTGCAGGGAGAACTTCGGGGATGTCCGACGTGAGCGAGACCGTGCGCGGCACCGCGTTTCGGATCATCGCTGCTGCTTCAGACCACCATACCGGGAAGTTTGTGAACGATTCGCCCGGGCGATCGACCTGTGCATCGAGCGAAAGGAGGCGGAGACTTGCAGCGAGCTTCTGGAGATACTCAGAGGCCTGGCGGATCGCGGCGAGATCTTCGCGGAGTTCTAGAGGGATCTCCATTGACTCCATCGCATCAAGACGCATGCGGATGGGGAGGAGGAGGTTCCCCATGTCGTGACCCAGCCCTGCAGAGAGCGTGCCGATCGTCGCGAGACGGTCGCTCATGCGGAGGCGCTGGTTGGAAAGTTCAAGCTCTGCAGTGCGTTCCTGGATCAGCTGCTCCAGCTCTTCGCGGTCGCGTGCGAGAATGGCTTCTGCCTTCTTGCGCTCGGTCACGTCGCGAGAGACTGCAGATGCACCGACGATCGCGCCGGTCGAATCACGGACCGGCGAGATTGAAAGAGAGATCGTGAGTTCCCGCCCGTCCTTGGTAAGGCGTGTCGTCTCAAAGTGCTTGATGTGTTCGCCGCGACCGAGCCTGGCGAGGATCTGCGCCTCGGTATCGCGCTGGCCGTCGGGAACGATGATGAGGATCGGGCTCCCGACTGCTTCCTCGCTCGTGAAACCGAACATGCGCTCCGCGCCGCTGTTCCACGAGGTGATCTGGCCGTCGAGCGTCTTGCTGATGATGGCGTCGTCGGAAGAGGCGACGATTGCAGCAAGGAGCGTGCGGACGGATTCTGCGTTCTTGGTGTCGGTGACGTCGTCGAGTAGGTTGACCGCGCCGATCACCTCGCCTGCGTCGTTCCACATCGGCTTGGGATAGGGCTTGACGTATCTGCGGGATCCATCGGGGCGCTCGATGACGAGTTCTGACGCAGAGACCGGGCGGCCATCACGGATCGCGATCGCCATGGGCGATGCGTCGGGTGATGCAGGTGTTCCGTCAAGATTGAACTCGCGGTACGAGCCGCACCACATCGTTTCGCCGATCGTGGGCGACTGTCCCCACAGGTCCGCAGCTGCCTGGTTGTAGAGCGTGATCCTGCCTTCTTTATCGCAGGTGTAGACCGCGGCAGAAAGGCCCTGTACGAGGTCGCGGTATCTGCGTTCGCTGGTCCTGAGCCTGGCTGCAGCTGCTTCGAGGTCGGTGGTGCGCTCGTTGACCCTCCGCTCAAGCTCGGTGTTGAGGCGTTCGAGCTGCTGGGTCTTGCGGTAAAGCTCGGTAAAGACCGAGATGCGTGCACGAAGGACCTGCGGAATGACCGGCACTTCGATGAAGTCGACCGCGCCCAGTCCGTAGCCGCGCACGCGATCGTCATCTGAAAGGCTCAACGCAGAGAAGAACATGATCGCGGTGCGGTGGTATCGCGGGTGCCTGCGGATGAGTTCTGCAAGCTCAAAGCCGTCAAGACCTGGCATCGAGACGTTGATCAGGACGACCGCGACGTCGCACGCGATGAGGTGGCGGAGCGCGTCATCGACGGAGCTTGCCTTGAACAACTGCTCGTCGAGCTCGCCGAGGATCTGGTCGAGTCCGTGGAGCGTCCCGGACTGATCCGTGACCAGCAGAATATTGACCTTGGCGCGTTCAGCCATGTGCTTCCACCCGTTCCACGTGCGGCACGTGCCACACACCCCGCATGCGAAACGACGATTGGTCGTTCCAACAGCGGATTCAGCGTAACGCACGCGGGCGCGAGCGTTGAAAGGATGAAGGGAAATTCATCCAGCGGTTCATGCACGGATTGACGGTTCGAGGCGAAATGAACGGGGTGAACGCCTCTTGCTGGTGGCGTTCAATGCACTTCTTGCGCGTGGTTGTTATACAGGACGTGATCTGGAAGAGATTGTCCGGATTTCCGCGAAAACTATGGTGGCGCAGCGCCAGCGATGAAACAGGGAGATCCGCGCTGCGCGGATTGCTCAGCGGTCCTGGGGCAGGACCGGTGCCTGTGCAGCGATCTTTTCCATCTCTGCGAGCTGGGCAAGGCTGAGCTTCTCGAGGAGGCCCAGGTCGCGGTAGGTCTCAAGCTCGCTCTGCATCGCGAGCCCTGCGTACGCACCGTCGGTGTCGATGATCTTCCTGCCCATGATCTCTTCGAGCATCGCCTTGGTGTATTTGGGGCGATCAACTGCAGTTGACTTGGTGCCGTACTGGTTGAGGTTCGAGGCGAAGATCCCTGCAGCGCTGACGGGGAGGAAGTCTTCGTACCGAAGCCCCTCGCGGCGTGCATACCCCTGCTGAGTCAGTTCGCCCAGCGAGGTCGTCGTGATGCTGTTCTTTGCAGCAAGCCCCTTGGGTGTCGCGGAGTAGCGTGCATACACGAGCCCTGCGTCGACGAGTTCGTCGAGCGACTTGGGGAAGGGCTTAAAGGCGGAGCGATAGAGAGCCTGGTACGCAGCGTGATCGCGTTTGGCGAGGGCAGGGTCCTTCTCGCGTGCTGCTTCTGCTTCCGCAAGGCAGCGGTCATACAGCTCGCGGCCCTTGGGTGTCGTGGCGTAGAAGCGCTGCTCGATCTCGCCGAAACGTGCAGTGTGCGTCGTCTGGACCTTCGTGCCGTCAGGGTTGGTGAACTCGACGGGCTCGGTCAGTGCCTTGTATGCATCCTGGCGGAGGAGCACGGGCGTGTCCTCTGCAGGGCCTTCGGTGAAGTCCTTGAAACCTGCGTGCTTGAGCTTGGTGAGATCGAGTGCGCCTTTGCCAAGCTTGGCAGTGAGTTCATCTGCAAGTGTGCGGATGTCTGCAGGGGTTGCGGTGCCGGGGACGAAGGCGTCGATCACTTCGGGTTTGAAGTGCTTGAAGGAAAGCCGCATGTAATCGCGGTCTGCGGCTGATGCGAGGAGCGACAGCGAGGCGACTGCACGCTTGTTGAACTCCGCATCATCGATCTCACCCATGCAGCGTTTCATCGCGGCGGTGTAGAGGTCCATGCAGAGCGTGTTGGGTGTCAGGTGGTTGAGGTGGTGCGACTCGAAGCAGGAGATGTCTGCAGCGATCTTGAATCCTGCGTCGCAAAGGTCCTTGTAGAGCTGGTGATCGCGGGCTTTGCCGGTCCATTTGAAGATGCGTTCTGATCCTTCGCGGATCAGTTCGTCCGCATCGCTCGATGAAAGCCCGCCTTCATTTTCCGACTTCTCGACCAGTGCCTTGGCACGGTCCGAGAAGACCTGCCGACCTGCAAGGAGGTTCTCGATCCGCGTCTTGGTCGCGGGGTCGAAGTAATCGGTCTGGAGGAGCGAGGTAAAGACGCGGTGCTCGGGGTTCACGACCGAGCGGAAAGCAGTGGCAATGATCGGCTGGCTCTTGGCGCCGACGCTCGACATGTCGTAGAAGTTGTGGGGCTCCATGGCAAAGCAGCCAAAGAAGCGGGCGATCCAGCGGTATTCGTCGGGCCTGCCGATGCGGATCGCGCCGTGGCGTTCGCCGCTGGTCTTGTTGAGCTGCTCGTCGGTGATCGAAAAGCCCTTGTGGAGCCTGGCGAGAAGGTCAGACACCGCGCGGTTGGTCACTGCATTGACTTCCAGAGCCTTGTCGTACAACGGCACTTCCTTGCCGAACATTCTCGAGAGTTCAGCAAAGAGGCGGTTCTGCATCGCGATCCGATTGGCGAATGACGTGCTCATGCAACCCTTCCGGCAAGGCCCGCGACCATGACTCTCCGATCTCAGAACACGACATCGGCGAAGTGAGGCGCTTGGTTCAGGTCCCATCGTAGGGTTTGATGGATCGCGAACCGGCAAGCAAGTGACACGGGCAAAAATAACCATGGCGACGCTTTTTTCGGCGCCGCCACGGAACGCATCTTCGCTATGTAACTCAATCAGCCAGCGCTCTGCTCATCGTCACGTGCACCGGGCTTGGAAGCATCGCGATCGCCGCGAGCATCGGTGCCAGTTTTGTCGCCCGCGACGGGCTTGGCCTGATCAGGAGTCGTTCCGGGACGCTTGCCTGCAGGCGGGTCGTTCGCATCGGACATACCGTCGCGACGGTTGGAATCCCCTGCCTGTCCCTTGCCACTCTGATCGGTCCCTGCATTCTGGCCAGGTGTGCCAGCGCGCTGCGGGCCATTCTCCTGACGCTGCTGGCCGCGTTCATCCTTATTGGTTCCTGCGGTTGCAGTACCGGAAGTGTTCTTACGCGGGTCTTGATTGGTCGTCATTGAAGTCTCCGATTGGAAAAGAAGGTCTGCACGTATTGTGTTCGACCGTGGTGAATATGAACGGCTGCGCGGAGTCGGATGGACATTTATGTGCAGATCCTGCACATAGTGTCATGCCCCGTTGTTATGGCCGTGTGATCATTGATACACGACAGTGTGGATATGCCACCCTCGTTTCTCGTGAAGGGCGTGTGAAGGGACGACGGAGCAAAGCGGTTCGTCGCTAACGTTCCAGGATCAAAAAGTGCCGTGGAGCAGCCACGATGGCCCATTGCATCCCCGCACGGCAGCCGTCCACAAACTCTGGCGAATCGTTCGTTTTGCTGTACACTGCGTCCATGAACACCACGCCGCCCATGACCGAGACCCACCGCGTCGCGAACCGCCTTCACGAGCTTTGCAGTGCAGGGAAGTTTGATGAGGCAATGACCGAGCTGTACGCGGACGATGCGCGGCACGTCGAGGCGATGGAGTTTCCCGGCTCGCCGTACAAGCGGATCGAGGAAGGCAAGCGCAAGCTCCAGGAGATGAGCGAGCGCTGGAGCAAGCACACGACGGTCCACAGCATGACGGTCGGCAAGCCCCTTGTGAACGGCGACCAGTTCGTGGTCCAGATGGACATGGACTGCACATCTGACGAAGGCCCGATGGCAGGCCAGCGCATGCAGATGTCTGAGCAGTGCCTGTACACGGTGAGGAACGGCAAGATCAGCGAGGCCAAGTTCTTCTACGCGATGGGTTGAAGATGCCAAAAGCAAAAACGCAGCAGTTGACAGGCCTGATCGATGCGTCAGGTCCTGGCGGATGCCAAAGCCAGGGGCAGCGTGGTTATACGTTTGTCCTTCATCTTGCAGCCTGGAGAGTCGATGGAGGCCCTGTTCAACGGGGTGTTCTTCGTCTGGAGCATCCCATATCTGAAGCGACGCTTGATCGGCGAATGGATACGGTGAAGCCCTATTCGCTGGTACGCGCACCGCTTGTCCGCCCCATCTATCAAGAGAAGGCGCGTTTGCTTGCCCAGGTCTCAAAGGCAACGTTTGGTGGCACCGATGCAGAGCTTCAGGCGATCGCTGCAGAACTCGCAAAACCTGTCCATGTAAAGACAAAGCGATTTGGGAAGTTCAAGCTGCATCGCGGGGTCAACCTCTTTGAAGGGAAAGCTCCCTGGATGGGTCGCCCGATCCGTGCAACGCTGTCCGTGAAGAATCCAGAGGCGACAGATGATCTGGAGAAACGTCTTGCCCGGGTCATCGATGCTGCAGAGAAGATTGATGCAAAGGCACGCAAGGTTGCCGAAGCCGAGTTCTTCGAGCTTTCAAATGCAGAGACTTGGCTGGAGCGGTCCAAGCCCCGGTCCCTAGAGCAGTTTCAAAAGGCCCTGAAGCCGTATGGAGTTGCGGTTAACTTGGATGACCGTTTCGAGATCGAGTACAGCTGCGGTGATCTGTTTTGGGGCCACAGCATCGTGATTCGTGGAAGTTTCGGCACGAAGCCGCGATGGGAAGCCGAATTGGCGGGTTGATTCCAAACAAAAACCGTATTTTGTGCGTTCGTTTAGGGATTTATCCTTCCCTGAATCGAACCTTGGCTGTACCATTTCGTCCACGTCCCATAGGTGTGGGAGTGGGGCGCCGCCCAACGTACAGCGCGGGCGAGCACTGTGGGTGTGTGGGGAAAGAGCCATCGGCACGGGGCCGGTTGGTGATTCGGGGTTGTTTCGACAGCGGCGAGTGCGCCGCACATCAAAGAACGAGGAGTCTGCATGAAGACGTGCACGAAGGCAGCGTTCCTGGCGGTGGTGTCGGGTCTTTGCATCGGGGCAGGGGCCCAGGTGGTCGTGGATGATCCGACTGCACCTCCCGCGCTCCCGCGGTATCGCGAAGGAGGCACGCCTTACAACCCCAACCAGCGCCTGACCCCCTTCGAGGTCCGTGCAACCAACGCAGGGACCGGCGTCCGCAACGCGAGCATCTCGACCCCTGCAGAATACGACCCGGTCAAGGGTGTCCTGTACCGCTACTTCTCGTCGCAGTGGCCGACGGTCGTCGCTGCGTGCGTGGGCACGCTGACCGGCGATCCCACGACTGACGAAATCGCGTACGTGACGGTGAGCAGCGCGGTCCAGCAGTCGTCTGCAGTGACGCAGTTCACTGCTGCAGGCGCGAACTTGAGCAGGGTCGTCTTCCTGACGGTCCCCGGCGACTCGGTGTGGATGCGTGACTACGGCCCGCACTTCATCTTCAGCGGCGGCAACGTCTCGACGGGCGCGCTCTCGATCGTCGACAGCCACTATTACCCCGGCCGTCCGCTCGATAACTTCGTGCCGACGCTCGTCGCGGAAGACAACCTCGGCCTGCACAACCAGCACATGCCGCTCTACTACTCGGGCGGCAACTTCCAGGGCGGTCCGAATCGCACGGGCTTTGTCACTGCACTGATCAACCTCGACAACCCTGCAAGCGCGGGCTTTGACGCCACGCTCATCGCCAACCTCTACAACCAGTACCAGGGCATCGACACGCTCCACGTTCTCCCGCAGCTCCCCTTCTCGGTCGACGGCACGGGCCACATCGATATGTGGATGTACCTGATCGATCCCGAGCATGTGGTCATCAGCGAGTTCATCCCCGGTTCGAACGCCACTGCACTGACGGTGACGAACAACGCAGTGCCGTACATGCAGAACCTGGGCTTTACGGTCTACCGCCCCAAGGCGTGGAACGTTGGCAGCACGCACTACACCTACGCCAACGCGTACCGCGTGAACAACCGCATCTTCGTGCCGGTCTACGGCACGGCGATCGTCGCGGGCGGCAACGCTGCATACAACGACGAAGACGCAGAGGCGATGTCGATCTGGAACATGGCCGTCGGCAACTCCGGCACTGCTCCCTATCCCCAGGTCGATTTCACCCGTCCCAAGGTCACGATCGTTCCGATCCAGTGCAACAGCATCATCCCTGCAGCAGGTGCGATCCACTGCATCGTCAAGCAGGTCCCGCGCCACGGCATGAACATCCCCGCGGTGTTCGTGAAGGCACCCTCGACCGGCGACATCTGGCTCGCAGGGACGACGCGCACGATCTCGTGGGCCGCGAGCGACGAGAACAACACGACGATCCCCAGTTACACGATCTCCTACTCGCTCAACGGCGGCGTGAGCTGGACGGAAATCGCAACCACGACCAATCGCTCGTCGTACGACTGGACCGTTCCCGCGGATGTCCAGTACTCGACCAACGCCCTCATCGAGGTCCGTGCGAACGCGGCGGACTCTGATTTCGGCACTGCATCGAACGTCATCCCGATCACGATCGCCCCGGGCACGCAGAAGGTCCTGGACTTCACCTCGGGTGTCGGCGTAAACAAGTTCGGCTTCGGCTTCCAGACCGTGTCGTGGGCGAACGTCAACGCGACGCGCACGCCGGTCGCGACTGCAGTGACTGCAGTCAACCTCGCCAAGATGGGCGTCTCTGACGCAAACGGTGGCGATACCGACACTGCTCGTTACATCTCGGCGGCCGTCGGTGCCAACAACGAGTGCACGCACACCTACGAGTTCAACGTCCTCGACTACGCGGAAGAGATCGACGAGATCGATCAGATCCTCGTCCGCTGGGAAGGCTACTCGGACAACTGCACGCAGACCGAGCTCTACGTGTGGGACTATGTCCAGGCTGCATGGAGCGATGCGAACGGCAACTACGGCCAGAACAAGATGCTCGGCAGCCACGCAAGCAACCGCGACGCGACCATCACCGGCCGCATCGACGGCAATTTCGCACGCTACATGAGCCCCTCGGGCCAGATGACGTTCATGGTCTACGCGGAACGCCCTGCAGATGAGACGTTCTCGGACTACATGTCCGTGACGCTCACCAAGCTCGGCTGCCCGTCGGACTTCGACGGCTCGGGCTTCGTCGACATCGTCGACTTCAACGACTTTGTCGCTGCATTCGAAGCAGGCACCGACGACGCGGACTTCGACAACTCGGGCTTTGTCGACATCGTGGACTTCAACGCGTTTGTGCAGGCGTTTGAGGCAGGGTGCTGAGCAGGAAAAGGCACTGGGCACTAGGCATCAGGCACTGGTGTCGAGTGCGTAGGCCAGTGCACTGAACAGTGATTTACAAGGGACCCGGCTGGAAGGCCGGGTCCTTTCTTTTGGGTGGGCGTGTCGTTAGCCGGTGGGGGTGTTGGGAATTGGAGGGGGGTGCTCCAGTAGCTCAAATCCAGTCCGGTGCACAATCGTGCACCAGATGGGCTTGCATTTTGGCTTGGGGTAAGTATTCTTCCTGTGAAGGAAGAATATAAAGTCGACGCACGGAACATGCTCATGAAGACTCGCAAGGAAACAAAGCAGGTCCGGTCGTCCGAGGTGCTTGAGCGGCTTGGGTTCACGCCCCTTGAGGCGACCATCTACTCGTTCCTTGCGGGTGCAGGTCCTGCGACGGGGTATCGCATTGCGCAGGCGGTGGGGAAGCCGGTCGGCAATGTGTACAAAGCAGTCGAAGCCCTGGAAGACAAGGGCGCGGTGATGACGTCTGAAGAGGATGCGACGAGGCTCGTTCGTGCAGTGGCGGTGGGGGAGGTTGTGGCGAGGCTGCGGGGTGAACTCTCCGCTGCGTGCGATGAAGTAGTTCGTTCGCTCGAATCAACCAATGAAGAAGTCGCGGACGACCACGTGTATCGCTTGACGCACACGGGGCAGCTTGCCCGCAGGGCAGTGTCGATGCTCGAATCCGCGTCGCAGTTTGTGATCATGACTGCAACGCCGGGCGTGCTGGGTCTTGTGGCGGGAGAAGCAGGCGAGACCTTCGCGGCGTGCATCGCTGCTCACGCAATGCGGGTCCCGATCGCCGCGAAGGTGTACGGGAAGGTTGAGATGAAGGGTGTCGAGCTCGTGGAAGATCCGCGCGGAACTGCTGCAGTGGAATCAGGCCCCGGCGAATGGATCGTGATGACGGTTGACGGTCGCGAAGTGCTGACCGGGCTCTTTGACCGCGCGTCGGGCGAACTGCAGATGGGGCAGTGGACGGAGAACCCGCTCCTGTCGTGGGCGATGTATACGGGCCTGAGTTCGGATCTGGCGCTTGCAGCGATGCGGATCGCAGCGGGTGATTCGAAGGCCGCGAAGCTGCCTGTGGCGGAAATGCTTACGCAGAATGCAGCGAGGTTCGGGCCATTTGAATCCGCGAAGTCTGCAGGAAAGCTCCGGCTTCAGCAGCGATTCCGGTCCCCTGCACGCGGGAAGCGTCGAGCAGGCGATGGTGGGTGAGAGATCAAGAGATGTGGGCTTGGAAATTGAGAGAAAGGGTGCGTGCGAGATGAATCGCAAGAGTGGTGCAATGGTCGCAATGGTGGGCGCGGTGGTGGTTGGAATGTGCGTGGGCTCTGCCAGTGCACGTCCTGATGAACTCCTCGTGACCAGCTTCTGGTCCGACAGTGTGGGGAGGTATGACGCCTCGAGCGGTGCGTTCAACGGCACGCTTGATGCAGCGTCGGGGATCGATGGTCCCTTGTGCACGCGCATCGGGCCTGATGGGCTCTTGTATGTCGCGAGCGAGACGACCAACTCGATCGAGCGGTTTGATGTCGCGACGGGTACGCACCTTGGTCGGTTTGTTGCGTCCGGTGCAGGCGGGTTGAACGGCCCGACCAGCCTCGACTGGGACTCTGCAGGGAACCTCTACGTCGCGAGCTTCAATTCCGACTCGGTGCTGAAGTTCGATGGCACGTCTGGCGCGTTTGTCAGCACGTTTGTCACTGCAGGCCTCGGCGGCTTGAACGGCCCTGACAACGGTTCGATCTTCGGGCCCGACGGGCATCTGTATGTGCCGAGCTATTACACCAACCGCATTCTTCGCTACGACGGCACGACAGGCGCGTACATGGGCGCGTTTGTCGCGTCGGTCGTCCGCCCGCGTGTGCTCCTCTTTGTTGACAATGTGCTCCTCGTCACCAGCGAGAACGCAGACAGCGTTCGCAAGTTTGATGCATCGACCGGTGCTGCACTTGGCAACTTTGTCGCTCCCGGTGCAGGTGGGCTCGATGTCCCCGTTGGCATGGCATTCGGACCCGACGGCAACTTGTACGTTTCAAGCTCCGCCAACGATCGCGTGCTTCGGTACAACGGCACGACCGGTGCGTTCATGGATGTGTTCCTTGACGCGGGTGCAGGTGGCATGGATGGGCCTGTCTTCCTGACGTTTATCCCTGCACCGTCGAGCATTCTGGTGGTCGCGGGTGGCTTGGGAATGGCTGCACGTCGCCGGCGCTAGTCTGCATATAGAGCGTTGCTTGCGAATGAAACTTTGCCGCTCTGGCTCCATATGATCCTCCGTCCGTGCAGACCCTGCACGGCGTGGAGGGATCGTGGTGAGCCTGAGCGGCTTTTTCGAATTACCTGCAGCCTGGTTTACCGTCCCTGCGATGGTGGGGACGCTCATTTTCCTCTTCAAGTTCGCGATGATGCTGATTGGCGGCCATGGACATGACATGGACGGCGGCGGCGTGGGGCATCATGCAGGGGGCGATGCGTCCCCTGGTGCAGGACATGGCTCTGCTCATGGCGATGCACACGGCGATGACTCGGGCAACGCCTCCAAGGGCTTCAAGCTCCTCTCGGTCCAGGCCTTCTCCGCTGCGTTGATGGGCTTTGGCTGGGCGGGATATGCCTCGCAAATCGGGAGCGATCGCGGCCTGCTTTTTCACATGACGGTTGGCATCGCTGCGGGAGTCTTCTCCGGCGTCCTGCTCGCGTGGCTGCTCAAGCAGCTCACCAAGATGAATTCCGATGGAACGCTGAAGCGCGACGCACTTCTTGGAGCGGAGGGCGTGGTGTACATCGCGGTCCCGATGCGGGGCGGCGGCAAGACTGGGCAGGTGCGTGTCGTCGTGAACAGCAGGGAGCGGTTCCTCCCTGCAGTGTGCGAATCGGGCGAGATTCCGACCAAGGGCAAGGTGATGATCGTGGGAACCAACGCGGATAACAGCGTCACCGTGATGCCGATCGATGCAGTAAGCTGAACGTAAGCAGATACCCCGACGCGGGACGTGGGAGGGGGTTGGGTGTCCGGCGGGATCTGAACCCTCAGCAGTGGTGATTCAGGTCGGGCCGGTGGAATAAGCAGGTTCTTTGAAGAGCAGTTTTCGGCACTTTTCAGGCCGAGAACGAGGAGGGAGGCTTCTCGATGCTAAGTACCACGACAACCCAGTTGGCCGACACGACGCTGATCCTGTACGCAGTCGGCGGCGTCACGGTCTTCCTGTTCGTGTTCATCTCGGTGTTCGCGCTTCGCTATTACCGTCGGTGCCCACCCAACAAGATCCTTGTGATCTACGGCAAGGTGAGCGGCGACAAGGCAGCCAAGTGCCTCCACGGCGGTGGTACGTTTGTCGTCCCGCTCATCCAGGACTTCTCGTACATGTCGCTGGAGCCGATGGTGATCGACATCCCGCTCCAGGGCGCGCTCTCTCAGAACAACATCCGCGTGAACGTCCCTGCGACGTTCACGGTCGGCATCTCGACCGATCCGGTCCTGATGAACAATGCTGCAGAGCGTCTCCAGCTTCTCCAGATCGAGCAGATCCGTGAGCAGGCGCAGGACATCATCCTCGGCCAGCTTCGCCTGGTCATCGCGACGCTGACGATCGAGGAGATCAACCGCGACCGCGAGAAGTTCATGACGCTGATCAATGAGAACGTGGGCCAGGAGATCAACAAGATCGGCCTGGAGCTCATCAACGTCAACATCCGCGACATCACCGATGAATCGGGGTACATCGAGGCGATCGGCAAGCGTGCAGCTGCAGAGGCGATCAACCGCGCGAAGGTCGAAGTCGCCCAGCAGGACCGCGACGGCGCGACCGGCGAGGCGATCGCGGTGCGCGAGCGGAACGTCAGCGTGAGCAGGGAAACCGCGTCCGCAGCAGAGGGCCAGAAGAAGGCCGAGCAGCAGCGTCGTATCGCGATCGCTGCACTCGAAGCTGAAGCAGTCAAGGGCGAAGTTGCTGCCCAGCGCGACATCGAGATCACCCGCGCGCAGCGTGAAGCGGAAACCGCCGCTGCACGCAAGTCCGCAGAGCAGGAACAGCGCGTCCGCATCGCGGAAGCAGAAGCTCTTGCGGTGGTCGGCGAAAACGAGTCGCGTCAGAAGACGATCGAGTCGCAGGCCAAGCTTGCGGAAATGCAGGCAGAGGCGAGGCGTCGATCGGAAGTCGCTGCAGCAGATGCACTCAAGTCGATTCTCGCTGCAGAGAAGGACCGAGACCTCGCTCGCCTTGCCAAGGAGCAGATCGCCCCGCAGGAGATCGAGAAGAAGCGCATGGAGATCGCTGCATCCGCGGAGGCAGAGAAGCGGCGGATCGAAGCCCAGGGCGAGGCAGAGGCGATCATCGCCAAGTACGAAGCAGAGGCCGCGGGTGTCCAGAAGGTCATGGAAGCCAAGGCAGAGGGCTACCGCAAGCTGATCGAGGCATGCGGTGCTGACCCTGCAGTCGGCCCCACGCTCCTCCTGATCGAGCAGCTGCCCAAGCTGGTCGAGCACCAGGTCAAGGCGATCAGCGCGCTCAAGATCGACAAGATCACCGTGTGGGACAGCGGGACCAACGCAGGCGGAAGGAACGCAACTGCGGACTTCCTTGCAGGGATGGTCAATTCACTGCCCAAGCTGCATGAACTGGCGCAGCAGGCAGGGATCAAGCTCCCTGCAGCGCTCGGGTCCGTTGCACAGAATACGGATGACGCGCAGGGACCGTCAAAGCACGAGCCTGATGCACCCAAGCACTGATCAAGTCAGTGTCTGCATCGTGAACACGATCATTTTGCCTCGATCTCGACCGGCGACCCCGGCGAGATCGAGGCAAGTCCTGACGTGATGACTTGATCGCCGGTGATGTTCTGGCCGATGACCTCGGTCAGTTCGCCCTGTGCAAGACCAAGACGCACCCGGTGCTCCTGGGCCTTGCCTTCCGCGATCGTGTACACGCGGTGGATACCTGCAAACGTCACGATCGCGCGCGTCGGAACCAGGACCGAATCGGGGCGGTCGCCGACGATGATCCTGCCTTCTGCAAACGCACCTGCCTTCAGTGCGCCATCGCTGTTGGCGATCGCAATCTCAACCAGAAAGTTGCGGTTGGTCGGGTTCACGACGGGTGAGATCCGCGAGACGACACCCTTGGTGCCGTTCCAGATCTCGCCGCGAAGCTCGACTTCCTGCCCGTCCTTCACCTTCCCTGCATAGCGATCCGGCACCAGGACGCGGTACTTGATCACGCCGTCCGCCACGACGCGGAACATCGGTGCGCCCGCCTGAAGATACTCGCCAGGCGAGGTCATGCGTTCTGCGATGCGGAAGTTCAGGGACTCGCGCTGAGCGATCACCGGTGCCTTAATCGTGGTATCTGCAAGACGCTGCTGTGCGGTCGCGACGGTCGAGGTCTGTGCACGAGCAGAGGCAAGAGCAGCCTTGGCTGCAAGAAGCTCGACTGCAGCCTGGTTGGTCGCGACTTCCCACTGCGTCCTGATATCCGCAAAGTCCTGCTCTGCGATCAAGGGCGGGGTCTGCTCGCTCAGGCGTTTGGCGCGTTCATAGCGGGCCTTGGCGTTGTCTGCCTCTGCACGGGCCTTGGTGACTGCAGGGAGGTTTGCAGGGTCAAAGTCCTCGCCCGGGAGCGCTTCGAGCCCGATCTGCGCGAGCGCTGCCTGCGAAGCAGATTCGCGCTCGCGCACCGCGAGTTCAAAGTCCACGGGGTCGATCTGCGCCAGTGTCGCGCCTGACGCGACGACGTCTCCCACGTCTGCAGCGATGGTCAGGACCCTGCCGAGCTGCTTGGCCGAGATGAGAATGTCTTCATCTGCATGGAACGTTCCCGAGACGTTGATGAGCTCGGGCAAGTTCCTCCGTTCGATCGGGCCGACGCTGACCTTGACTGCAGGGAGCGGCGCACTGGGGCTTTGACCCTTGGCGTTCGATGTCGAGACATCTCCGCATGCAGAAAGCAACGTGGAGCCCGCGAGCAGGAAGAGCAGAATGGTCCGGGTCACGTGCAAGTTCCCTTTTTGGATGAATCCCGTAGATCGAATCGCACCTGAATCTGAAAGTCCCCGTAGACAATACTGGCGGGTCGGTATTGAGTTCGTCTCAAGTCGCCATTCTGGCGCACTCTCTGGTTCGACATGTCTCTTTAAGGATCATTCGCTCCGATGCAGCGGCCCGACGACGCCAAGCGAAAACACATCATGGAAGCCGCGGCACATCTCTTTGCCACGCGGCCTTTCCATGAAGTTCGCCTCGAAGAGGTCGCGGAATCGGCCAAGGTGGGCAAGGGAACACTCTATACGTACTTCCGCGGCAAGGACGAACTGTACCTCTCGCTCGTCCGCGAGGGCTTCGCGGAACTCCTCGAACGTGCACGCGCGGATGCGAAGCCCGACCGCCCTGCATGGGTTCGCTTTCAAACCGTGGTGAGGGGGCTGATCCAGTTCGGTTCGACCTACCCCGACCTCTTCCGCGTCATGCGGCGAGGTGCATTGACCGCGGATGACGCGGGAATGCTTGAAACACGAAGGCTGCATTCAGAACTGATCACGAGCGTTATCCGTGATGGCGTCGCCTCTGGGGAGATGGTGGATCCAAATCCTGAACTGACCGCGCAATTTGTGCTTTCGTTTGTGCGCGGTGCGTTGATGTACCCGCCCGAGGGACTGACCAACGAACTCCTGGAAGAGCACATCATGACGATCTTCAAGCGCGGCATTGGCCTGGAGGGTCGATGAGCATGCCGCTGAATACCAGGGCCAATCGTGTTTTAATCAGAGGAGCGAGGTTCCTCTCCATCTCCGTGGTGATGTCGATGTCGCTCGTGGCCTGCACGGTCGATCAGAAGTCCGAAGTCGAGTTGTATCGGGGGCTGCTCGATCTTGGCCCGGTGGAGCCGATCGGGCCTGATGCACCGCTCTCGCTTCGAGGTGCAGTTGCCCATGCCAATGACGTGAATGAGGAACTCTCGATCCAAGGCGAGGCGTACGTCCGTGCACTGGCAGATCGGAGGCGATCGACTGCAGCACTCCTCCCCGAGCTTGATGGCTTTGGCGATCTTGCAGCACGCGAGAACGTCGGTGGTGGAGCGTCGAGCGACAACATTTCGTTCGATGCAGGTCTTCGTGCACGGTACACGCTTCTTTCGGGCATGACGGATGTGAACCTCGTCCGTGCAGCGACACTGACCGGCGAGGAACGCCTGTGGCTCCTCCTTGATCTTCGCGAAACGCTCCTGCTCGACACCGCCTCTGCGTATTACACGATCCTGCTTGCAGAGCGACGCGTTCGCGTGCTTGAGTCGTCGCTTGCGGTGCAGGAAGAACGGCTTCGTGATATTCGCGGGCGCCAGGAAGCAGGTTTTGCACGCCCGCTGGATGTTGCACAGATCGATGCGCAGGCTTCGGAGACGCGGGTGTCGCTGCTGGATGCGAGGAACGACGAACTGGTCGCGCGTGCAGCACTTGGGCTCCTGACGGGCCTTGATGTCCGCGCACGTGCGCTCAGCGATGGCTTTGAACCGCCGGTGGAGCTTCCGACCGAGCAGCAGTTGCTTGAGGCCGCGATCGCCAACCGCCAGGATGTATCCGCTGCACGTGCGCGGGCAGCGGCTGCACGCAGGACGGTCGACGCAGAGATCGGGCGGTATTACCCGAGCGTGACGGTGAATCTCGATTACTTCCTGTACCGCGAATCGACGCCCGACGACCGTGCATGGGCAGGCATTCTCTCTGCGAACCTTCCGATCTTCTCTGCAGGTCGGATCGATGCGGACGTGCGCGAAGCGTGGTCGTTCTTCCGCGAGGCGGTCCTGAACCACTCACTGGTGCGCAGGCAGGTCGTGCGCGATGTTGAGGTCGCGGTGGCGGATCTGGTCCTGACGCGCGAGCGCGTGACGGAAACGACCAAGCAGGTCGCTGCTGCGGAAGAGGCGCTCCGCCAAGCAGAAGCTGCGTACGGCGCGGGGCTTGGAACAAACCTTGAGCGAATCGCCGCGCAGGACCAACTTCTCTCTGCACAGCTCCGTGCAGCGACGGAGGAGTACACGGCCAAGCTGTCGTATCTTGTCGGTGCACGTGCAGCGGGGATGCTGACGCCGACGCTGACTGGCAAGGCAGCTCCTTCTGATCGCCTCCCGCCGCGGCGCGAGATCCCCGAATCGCCGTTTGTCGTCCTTCCCGGCTCGCGTTCCGCTCCGGCATCAACCCAACCCGTCCTTCAAGCACCTGCAGATTCAGAGAACGCAGGCAATCCCTCCTCTGGGGAGGAGAACTGATCCATGCGCAGACTCGTCGAAGTGTGCATCGCGCGTCCGGTCTTTGCCGCCATGCTGATCCTGGCGATGGTGGTCGTCGGCGCCACTGCATACACCAAGCTCGGCGTCGATCGACTCCCTTCGGTCGATCTTCCGACCGTGAGCGTCCGCACCACGCTCCCCGGTGCATCGCCCGAAGAAGTCGAGACCGAGGTCTCGCAGGTCGTTGAAGAAGCAGTCAACACCGTCGAAGGCATCGAAGAACTCCGCTCGATCTCGAGCCAGGGCAGTTCGCTGGTCATGGCGACCTTCCGCCTTGACCGGAGCATCGACGTCGCTGCACAGGACGTTCGCGACCGCGTCGCGACGATCCTCAGAAGGCTTCCTGATGATGTTGACCCGCCGATCATCTCGAAGTTTGACAACGACTCGAGCCCGGTCCTGACGATCGCGCTCTCGGGCGACCTCTCGCTCCGCGAACTGACGGAGCTTGCAGACAAGGTCGTCAAGCCGCAGCTGGAGCGTTCGATCGGTGTCGGTGAGGTCCAGATTGTCGGCGGACTTGAACGGACGATCAATATCTGGATCGATGCAGAGCGGCTCGCTGCGTACGGCATCCCCGTCACCGACGTACGCGACGCGATCGAGCGTCAGAACGCGGACGTTCCCGGCGGAAACCTCACGCAGCCCGACCGCGAGCAGGTCTTGCGGACGATGGGCAAGATCACCGATCCCACTGCGTTTGGTGAGATCATCATCGCGATGGTCGATGGGGCACCGGTCCGCATCAAGGATGTCGGAAGCTCTGAAGATGGTTCTCGCGAGCAGCGTTCTGCGTCGAGGCTCGATGGCAAGCCTGCAGTCTCGCTCCAGATCCGCAGGCAGTCTGGCGCGAACAGCGTCGAAGTGATCAGCGCGGTGAAGACGCAGCTTGAGGCGGTGCGTGGGCAGATGCCGCCGGGCGTTGAGCTTCGGATCATCCGCGACCAGTCGAACTACATCTATGCAGCGCTGCACGAGATCAATGTCCACCTTGTGCTGGGTGCGATCCTCGCCAGCATCGTCGTCCTGGGCTTCATGCGTTCGTGGCGGTCGATGTTCATCGCAGCGGCAGCGATCCCGACCTCGATCATCGCGACATTCGCGGTGATGTGGATGCTGGATTTCACGCTCAACAGCGTGACGATGCTGGCGCTCGTGCTGATGGTCGGCATCGTCATCGACGACGCGATCGTCGTGCTTGAGAACATCTACCGCTTCGTGGATGAGCAGGGCATGCCGCCGATGGAGGCCGCACGCAAGGGAACTGCGGAGATCGCGTTGGCCGTTCTGGCGACCACGCTCTCGCTCGTCGTGATTTTCGTTCCCGTCTCATTCATGTCGTCGATTTCAGGGCGATTCCTGTACCAGTTCGGTATTGCGTCTGCAGTGGCGGTGATGGTGAGCCTCCTGGTCTCCTTCACGCTCACGCCGAGCCTCGCTGCAAGGATGCTCAAGCCATCCAAGAACGGTGGGGGTGGGCATGGCCACCAGACTTCAAAGCGTGGTTTCTATGCAGTGATCGATCGCACCTACGAGTGGATGCTCCGCGGGGCGATGCGGCTGCGCTGGCTCACTGCACTGGTCGCGGTTGGCGTCATCGCGTCGAGCATCCCGCTCTTTTCGATGCTCCGGCAGGACTATCTCCCGCCGGGCGTTGATGAAGCAGAGTTTGAGATCAACGTCACCGGCCCCGAGGGTGCGAGCTTTGCAGCGATGGATGAGGCTTTCCGCGAGGTCGAATCCCGGGTCCGTGCACACCCTGCAGTTCGCACCACGCTCTCATCGGTCGGCGGCTCGTTCCTGGGCCAGGTGAATCGAGGCGATATCTACGTCCGCATCGCGCCGCACGAGGAGCGGTACTTCACGTTCTCGCGGTTCTTCAAGGGACTTTTCAAGGGTGAGCCGGGCGAAGCGTTCAAGGGGAACTACACGCAGACCAAGGTCATGCAGGACCTGCGCGGTGCTCTGCGTGGCATGCCGGACTTGAACATTTCAGTCAGGCCCTTCCCTGCATTCAACATCGGCGGTGGCAACTTCGACATCGACATCGCGATCCGCGGGCCCGATCTTGAGCAGCTCGCCAAGTACACCGAAGAACTGAAGCGCAGAACCCGCGAGATCGGCGGCCTGCCTGATACCGATACGACCCTCAAGCTCACCAGCCCCGAGCTGCGCGTCGCGATTGACCGCGAACGTGCATCCGATCTTGGCGTCAGCCCGCGCGATATCGGTGTAGCCCTGCGTCTGCTCGTCGGCGGTGATGAGGAAGTCACGCGGTTCCGCGATCCGCTCACGAGCGAAGACTACGACGTTCAACTTCGCCTGCGAGAGTCAGACCGTTCGGATCCTTCCGAGCTTCCAAGGCTCCTGATCCCTGCAGGTCAGGCACCAGGACGCGTCGTTGAACTTCGGAATATCGCAGAACTCGCCCCCGCAACGACTGCTGCACGCATCGATCGCCTTGATCGCCAGCGTGCAGCGAACTTGCGCGGGTCGATCGCGCCGGGCTACGCACTCCAGGATCGACTGGATGCAGTGCTTGCAGAGATCAAGGCCATGGACATGCCTGCAGCCTACACCATCAAGGTGATGGGGCGCGGGCGAGAACTCGAGCAGACCTTCAACGAGTTCATCATCGCGTTCACGCTGTCGATCATCTTCATGTACATGATCCTCGCGTCGAACTACGAGAGCCTCGTTCACCCGCTGACGATTCTGCTTTCGCTGCCGCTCTCGATCCCGTTCGCATTCCTTTCCCTGTTGCTCCTGGGCGGCTCGCTCAACCTGTATTCTGCGCTTGGAATCCTCGTGCTCTTTGGCGTCGTGAAAAAGAACTCGATTCTCCAGATCGACCACATGAACCATCTCCGTGCACAGGGCATGCCCCGCATGGAAGCAATCATCCAGGGCAATCGCGATCGACTCCGGCCGATTCTCATGACCACTCTTGCGCTGGTCGGCGGCATGCTGCCGCTCGCGCTCGGTGCAGGGCCGGGTGCGGAGGAACGCCGTGCAGTCGCGGTCGTCGTCATCGGTGGGCAGATGCTCTCGCTCCTGCTCACGCTGCTGGTCACGCCCGTGGTCTATTCGCTCCTGGATGACATGGCCGCCAAGCTCCGGGGCAAGCCGCGAAGCGCGATCGCGGGTGCACACGAGCCGACCGATGGGCCAAGCCATGGACCCGGTGGTGCAGGGCCCGGAAGCGGAACCGGTGTCGGCCAACCGGCACACCCATAAAGCGTGCAATAATGTGGGCTCGGACCTGCCTTGGGAAAGGCCGACAGGAGCTCATGATGTCGCATCGCAGTCACCCCTGGTCTCGCGTCCTCGTTCAGGCCGCGGGCCTCGCCACGCTCTCGCTTTCGATGGTCGCGTTCGCACAGGATGCAGCGCAGCAGGCCAAGAACCAGCCTGATGCCAAGGCGGAAGAAGGCAAGAAGGACGAGAGCAAGAAGGATGAAAGCAAGTGGGATGTTTCCAAGCCTCTCACCGACGGCACGCTCGGCGGCTGGGGCTGGAAGGATGTTGAGCTTGATGTGACCCAAGGCACCTGGATGTCGCTCGACGTCTCGCCCGACGGCAAGACGATCGTCTTCGACATGCTCGGCGACATTTACACGATGCCGATCGAAGGCTCCGCGGATGGTGCAAAGGTCACCTGCGTCGCTGCAGGGATCCAGTGGGATATGCAGCCCAAGTTCAGCCCCGACGGCAAGTCGATCGCGTTCGTCTCTGACCGCACAGGCGAGAACGGCAAGGGCGGCGACAACATATGGGTGATGGGTCTTGATGGCTCCGCGCCGCGTCAGATCACCAAGGAAACGTTCCGCCTGGTGACGCAGCCGGTGTGGACGCCCGATGGTCAGGCGATCGTGGCGCGCAAGCACTTCACGTCGCGCCGAAGCCTCGGCGCGGGCGAAATGTGGCGCTGGAGCGCGACCGGCAAGGGCGATGGGCTTCAGCTCACGGCCAAGCAGACCGAGCAGAAGGACACCGGCGAACCCGCAGTTTCCAAGGACGGTCGCTACCTCTATTACAGCATGGATGCGACGCCGGGCGGGAGCTTTGAATACGACAAGGACAGCAACCCCGGCATTTACGCGATTGATCGCGTGGATCTGCGTGATCAGAAGACCGAGCGCATCGTCTCGGGTCCCGGCGGCGCGTGCAGGCCTGTTCCGTCGCCCGATGGTCGTTCGCTCGCATTTGTGAAGCGAGTCCGCTACCAGACGTGCCTCTTTGTTCTCGATCTTGCCAGCGGCCAGCCCCGCATGGTGTACGACAAGCTCGAACGCGACAACCAGGAAACCTGGGCTGTGCATGGTGTCTATCCCGCGATGGCGTGGACACCCGACGGCAAGGAACTGGTCTTCTGGGCCAAGGGCAAGATCCACCGGTTGAACGTTGAATCCGGCAAGGCAGTGGAAGTGCCCTTCCGCGTGAAGTCGACGCGTCAGATCGCAAACGCAGTGCGTTTTGCGGTCGATGTTGCGCCCAAGGATCAGAAGGAGTTTGACGCCAAGCTCCTCCAGCACACGCAGTATTCCCCTGCAGGTGATCGCGTAGTCTTCCAGGCACTTGGGCAGATTTACGTTGCAGATGTTTCGGGCGGCAAGGTCCAGTCGCCCAAGCGGCTGACGAACACGACCGACGAGTTTGAGTTCTACCCCTCGTGGTCGCGAGATGGCACGCAGGTGGTGTTTGTCGGCTGGAACGATGATCGCCTCGCGACCGTTCGCGTCGCAAATGTCGCGACCGGCGAGACACGACCGGTGACGACCGATCCTGGCCATTATGTTGATCCGATCTTCAATCCAGATGGCACCAGCATCGTGTGGAGCAAGACGGGCGGCGGTTACCTCACGAGCCCCCTGTGGGGTCGTGATGGCGGCGTGTACATCTCGGATAACCCGTTTGCAGGTTCGAACAAGACGCCCGCTGCACGTCGCATCGGCACGCGCGGCGGTTCGCCGCACTTTGGTGATGATCCGACGCGCGTATTCGTCGTCGCACGCGATGGCGGGAGCGATTCCGACAAGGTCTCGCTCATCAGCTATCCCGTGAACGGCAACACGCCGCAGGGTGGTGAACTGGTTCATGCACGGAGCGACTGGGCGACCGAGATGCGGGTGAGCCCTGATGGCAAGTGGCTCGCGTTTGCAGAGCGGTTCAACGTGTACGTCGCGCCGATGGTCAGCGTCGGCAAGGCGATCGATCTCTCGCCTTCGACATCGGTCGTTGCGGTCGGCAAGCTCTCGTCGCAGGCAGGTCAGTTCATCCACTGGGGCGGCGACTCTGCCTCGATCCACTGGTCGCTCGGGCCGGATCTGTACACGCAGGTCGTTCCCAAGAACGTCACCGATCCGCTCGGTGCATTTGCAGATTTGCAGGCAAACCCCGACGCCAAGGCTCTCGAAGCAACGTCGGTCCACATCGCGCTCAAGGCACCCTACGACAACCCTGTTCGTCAGGACGGCTCTGAATCCGTCATTGCGATCCGCAACGTCAAGATCCTGACGATGCGCGACCCTGCGGGCCAGAAGGTCGCCGCTGCACAGCGCGGGACCGAGGTCATCGAAAAGGGCACGATCGTCATCCGCGGCAACCGCATCGAAGCAGTCGGCCCCGAGGCATCGACCACGATCCCGCAGGGCGCGACGGTCATCGATGGCAAGGGCGGCGTCGTGACGCCGGGCATCATCGATGTCCATGCACACGGCCCGCAGGCAGAGAACGGCTTCACGCCCCAGAACAACTGGAGCGCCCACGCCAACCTTGCCTTCGGCGTCACGACAATCCACGACCCCAGCAACGACACCGAAGCGATCTTCGCTGCATCCGAGCTCGCAAAAGCAGGGAGGATCATCGCGCCGCGTACGTATTCGACGGGCACGATCCTTTATGGCGCCACCGGCGGCTTCAAGGCAGAGATCGAAACGCTCGACGACGCGATCTTCCACCTCAAGCGCATGAAAGCAGTCGGTGCGTTCAGCGTCAAGAGCTACAACCAGCCCCGCCGCGATCAACGGCAGATGATCCTCGAAGCAGGTCGCCGCGTCGGCATCATGGTCGTTCCCGAGGGTGGCGCGCTCTACCAGCACAACATGAGCATGGTCGTCGATGGTCATACTTCCGTCGAGCACACGCTGCCGGTCGAAGTGATCTACGACGACGTCAAGACGCTTTGGGGCGCAAGCCAGACGGGCTATACGCCCACGCTCGGCGTTGCTTACGGCGGCATGGGCGGCGAGAACTACTGGTACGCCAAGACCAACGTATGGGCAGATGAGCACCTGATGCATTTCGTGCCCAGGTACATCGTCGATCCGCGCTCGCGCCGCCGCGTGGATGCACCGGATGAAGAGTGGAACCACGTCATGGAGGCCAAGGTCGCCAAGGACGTGCTGAACGCCAAGGCCGCAGGCATCGGCGCAAGCGCCAAGCAGGGCGGTTTTGGCAACGAAACCTGGGGCGGCCCGACACTCGGCGCACACGGCCAGCTTGCAGGTCTCGCTGCACACTGGGAAATGTGGATGTTCGTCCAGGGCGGCATGACGCCGATCGAAGCACTCCGTGCGGCGACGATCGACGGCGCGTGGTACGTCGGGCTCGACAAGGAACTCGGTTCTCTCACGCCCGGCAAGCTCGCCGACCTTGTCCTTTTCTCTGAAGACGTCTCCAAGGACATCCGCAAGACATCCTCGATCTCGATGGTGATGGTCAACGGCAGGCTCTACAACGCAGGTGATCTCGCGCAGGTCGCGCCGACGAAGGTTGAAGGCCCGACCTACTTCTTCGAGGCACTCCAGCAGGGCAGTTCGACGCCGATGGCGCTCGAAGCGATCATGCGAAAGGCTGCGATGGAAGGCGGCACCTGTGCAGGGTGCGGCGGTAGGCACTGAGTCAGTCGACAGTGATCAGTAAAACAGCGAACAGCCAGAAAAGAACAAGACCCCTTCGGCCATCCGAAGGGGTCTTTTGCTTTTGCCTTTTCACCAGTGCCTGATGCCCGATGCCCAGTGCCCCTGCTTTTACCTCAACTCCTTCACCCCTTCAAACGTAATCTTCACCGGCTTGATCTTGCCATCTGCATCAAACTCCATCCGGTCGATGCAGGTCACGCGGTGGTTGCCGTTGGTCTCGCCCAGCGGCCTTCTGTGATACACGATGTACCACTGGTCGGTCTTCTCATCGTGGATCACGCTGTGATGACCTGCACCCGTCGCAACCGTCGGGTCCTGCTTCAAAATCGTGTCGATCCGCTTGAACGGGCCCATCGGCGAATCCGAGATCGCGTACGCGACCTGGTAGTTCGGCCCCGTCCAGCCACCCTCCGACCACATGAAGTAGTACTTGCCGTCCTTGATGAACATGAACGGGCCTTCGACATATCCCTCGGGCGTCACTTCCTTGAACATCGCCCCATCTTCAAAGGGAACGATCGACTTGAAGTCGCCAGACAACCGCGCGACATTGCAGTGACGCCAGCCACCGTAATAGATCAGGTACGAGCCGTCGCGATCCTTGAACACAAACTGATCGATCGGCTGTGCACCATTGTGAAACTTGTCGATCAACGGCTTCCCGATCAGATCCTTGTACGGGCCCTCGGGCTTGTCCGCGACCGCGACGCCGATCCCGCCGTGCTCGTTGTCGCTCTGGATGTCGTTGGCACCGAAGAAGAAGTAGTACTTCCCTTCTTTTTCAACCACTGCAGGTGCCCACATCGCCCTCCGAGCCCACGAAACATCTTCCTTCACCAGGATCCGCTCGTGCTTGGTCCAGTCGACGAGGTTCGTCGATGAGAACGCATCAAAGTGTGTCTGGCTGTCATAGGGTGCGGAGAACGTCGGATACACCCAGAACTTGCGCTTGCCTCCAGAGTCACGGAAGACCACGCCCTCGGGGTCCGCGTACCACCCCTCGACAATCGGGTTCCCTGCAAGCCGTGGCTCGCTCGCGCAGCCGCCTGCGAACATGCCGCCAAGCACGCAGATGGCGCCTGCAGTCATCGCCATCGTCCCTGCCGTCGCTCGCTTCCACTGATTCGTCTGCATCGCTGACTCCTTGAACCGGTCTTGAGGTCATGCCGGTGGATCTGTATCGCTGCCCTGTCTGCACAGCGTACACGCGATGGCCACCTCCGTGCAGGACTACCCTCGCGTTCTCGGGCCTTTAGAAACCCTGGCTGTCCACAGCGGATGGCGCATAATCTTCGTCCATGCTTCGGGCCGTTGGTGAGACATGCGGCCGCAATCGTTGTGACCCAGGAGCGACCGGCCACTCGCCCGTGGTTGTCGCATGGATTCACTCAACGCATCGCCGCGAGGTGCGTGGGTGAGCAACGATCTCCTTCAACGTGCAGAGGCACTCTTTGTCGAGCTTGTCGATCTTCCCAGCGATACCTGGGAAAAGCTCCTCCGCGAGCGCTGCGCAAACGACCACGAGCTTTACAAGGAAGTCGCCTCGCTCCTCAAGTGCCACGATGAATCCGCGACATTCCTCGATGCGAATGAGCTCCTTCACCTCCGCCCTTTCGATGCTGCAGCAGCCCCCGACGAACTGACGCCCGGCGACCGTGTCGGCCCGTTCCAGATCGTCCGGTTCCTCGGCAAGGGTGGGATGGGCAACGTGTATGTTGCAGTCCAGGACAAGCCGCGCAGAACAGTCGCGCTGAAGGTCATCCGGAGGGACTTTGCGACGCGCAACCTCGTCCGGAGGTTTGAACACGAAGCAGAGCTTCTCGGCAGGCTTCACCACCCGGGCATCGCGCAGATTTTTGCTGCAGGTTCTTCTGCAGCTCCATCCACCGACGGTCAGCCGGGCTACTCGCAGCCCTACATCGCGATGGAACTGGTCGAAGGTCCGCCGCTGAGCACGTACGCGAGGGAGCAGAAGCTCGATGCACGCGATGCGATGCGGATCGTGGCGCTCGTGTGCGATGCAGTGCATCACGCGCACCAGCGAGGGGTGATCCATCGCGATCTCAAGCCTGCAAACATCCTTGTCGCGGAGAACGGCCAGCCCAAGATCCTCGATTTCGGCGTTGCGAGGCGAGCGGATTCGGAGCTTGAAGGCAGGACCATGCACACCCGTGCAGGGCAGATCATCGGCACGCTTCCCTACATGAGCCCCGAGCAGGTCCTTGGCGGCGCGGGGGAAGTTGATACGCGCAGCGATGTGTACGCAGTGGGCGTGATTCTGTATCAACTCCTCGCGGGGCATTTGCCGCTCGATGTGTCGGGCAAGTCGATCGTTGAAGCTGCACGGATCATCCGGGATCAGGAACCGCCCAGGCTCGGGCAGATTAACCGTGCATTCCGCGGTGATATCGAAACGATTGTCGCCCGTGCGCTCGATAAAGATAAATCACGCCGATACCAGTCCGCTGCAGAGCTTGCAGACGATCTTCGCCGCTTTGTCGAAGGCAAGCCCGTTCACGCACGGCAGGATTCTGCGTTCTATGTTCTTCAGAAGCAGCTTACCCGGCATAAGGGCGCGGTCGCGATGGCGATCACGGTCCTTGCAGCGATCGTCGCCTTTGCCATCTACGCCTCGTACGAGGCGACCCGCTTTGAATCAATCGCGGCAGAGCGCGAGCTTGCACGCAAAAGTGCTGATGTCGCTGCAAAGCGCATCGCACAGCAACTTTCTGACAGCAACATCGAGCGAGGTAGGCTCCTCGCGCGGACGGGTAACCTCGCGACTGCAGAGAACCTTCTCTGGCCCGAGCATCTCCGCAATCTCAACCGTCATCACACTTTTTATGCGCTGTGGGAGCTGTACTCTCGCCAGCGAAGCTGGGCACTCCTGGGCGTGAACAACCCGCGTTCACACCGCATGCGACTGAGCCCGGATGGCACGCTCCTCGCATCTGCAGGTCTCGATCCGCCGGTGATGGTGCACGACACACAAACACTCGAGCGTGTCGCGGCTTTTGGCGAAACAGCCACCGTTCCGCCCGCGATTGACATCGCCCCCTCGGGCGACATTGCAGTGGCAGACCAGGTCGGCAGGATTATCCTCTACGACGCGACAACCGGCACGCAGCGACTCGTCGTCCGTGCAGAGGGGCCCGCGATCTCGGAAGTCGCGTTTCTCCCTGGCGGCCGCCTGCTCCTCGTGCAGCTCACAAACGGACACATCCAGCTTGTCGATCCCAACGCAGGTCCTTCGCTCGGCTCGACGATCGCGACGTGGCAGAAAGCAACGGTTGTTCAGTTTTCGATCCGCAGCGATGGAGATGAACTCGCGATCTCCTGCTCAGATGGCACCGTCAGGTTCCTCACGATCCCGAATCTCACTGAAATCAGGCAGTTTTCGCCCCCCGATGACGCAGGTGCACGCGTCGTCTATTCGCCCGACGGGACGCTCATCGCGATGGGTGGTGCCTCTCGCAGGACACGTCTTCGTCTTGCCTCGACGGGCGAACTCGTCGGAGAACTTCTTGCGCCGACCGGCAATGTCCAGGGCCTCGCATTCACGCCCGACGGCAAGCGTCTCATTGTCACCGGCTGGTGGCATGTCCACGTCTGGGATGTCGCGACGCGAACGCTCGTCGAGTCGTTCTCCGGTGCTCGCTCATCGGCGATCGAGGTGGCGATCTCTCCCGGCGGCGACATCGCCTGGATCAATTACGCGATTTCGATCCGTGCGTTTGATCTCAATAGCGGTGGGGGAGTGACCCGCATCGAGGCACCTGCCTCGCGCACGCTCGCGGTGTTTACAAGCACGGGCGAACTGCTTTCTGGTGAGCCCGATGGTTCGATCAATATCCTCGATGGCAAGACCGGAGCCATCACCAACACCCTCGGCAAGGGTTCGCGCAGGGTCCGTGCGATCACCGTCTCGCCGACCCAGCCCCTCGCTGCATCGCTCGGGCTCGACAATGTTCTCAGGCTCTGGAACTACAAGGAACGCAGGCTTGTCGGAGAGTGGCCCGGCTACAAGATGATCACCAACGACGGCATGCGGTTTGACGCCAAGGGCGAGCGGCTTGTCGCCCCCGCGGCCAACGATACCTTCAATATCCTGAGCGTTCCTGATGGAAAGGTTCTCGCGACGATCCCGCACGACGGGCATGAAGTGCTCGCTGCAGTGTTCAGCCCTGACGGTTCGATGGTCGCGACCACCACACGGCGAAGGCTTGTGTGTCTCTACGACGCAGCGACCGGCGCGCTCATCCGCGAATGCCAGGAACCTGCCAGCTCGCCATGGACGCTTGTCTTTACGCAAGACGGCACCCGCGTGATCAGCGGCAACTGGTCCCGCATGATCGACATCTGGGATGTCAAGACCGGCCGCATCATCCGAAGCCTCGATGGCCATCGTGGCCTGGTGACGGACGTCGCATTCCGCCCAAATGAGCCCAACATTCTCGTCTCTGCAGGTGCTGATGGGCAGGTCATGCTCTGGGATATCAACCGCGAGCAGGACGCACCGGTCCTGACGCTCGATGCACTCGATGGCTGGGAAATCTGGGCGATCGACTTTGATCCGCGTGGGAGACGCATCATCGGCACGAATTCTCGCGGCACTTCTGCAGTGTGGGATCTGCGCCACTTCAATCGCCACATCGGCGGCAACATGAAGGGCTGGATGGACCTCAACCCCGACCTCATCGATGCGTCGATCGACCGGACCGCAGCGATGGAGCAACGTGCTCTCCTGCTCAGTCGTGGCGCATCCGCTGCGTCCCCCGCCCAGCCCGCGACCTCCGCGGCACCGATATCATCTCCCCCTTGAAGACCGACGAACACGGCCATATTCCCGTCCTCATCGAACCCGTCCTCGACATCATCGACCCCAGGCCAGGGCAGGTTGTTGTCGATTGCACGCTCGGCCTTGGCGGTCATTCTCGCGAACTCCTGCGCCGCGTCATGCCCGGCGGCAGGCTCATCGCCTTTGACTTTGACCCTGCCAATATCGAGATCGCTCGCAAGCGTGTCGCGGAGATCGGCCCGGATTTTGACATCGTGCACGGCAACTTTGCAGGAGTGCCCACTGCTCTTGCAAATCTCGGCATCGAGCGTGTCGATGCAGTGCTCGCCGATGTCGGCGTCGCCAGCACGCAGATCGACGACCCTGCTCGCGGCTTTTCCTACCGCCGCCCCGGCCCGCTCGACATGCGCATGGACCCGACGCGCGGCGAACCTGCATCCGTCCTGATCAACCGCATGAGCGAGAAGGACCTGAGCGATGCCTTCTTCCAGCTTGGCGATGAGACCGATGCACCAGAGATCGCACGCCTCATCGTCGAACGCAGGGCGGAAAAGCCGATCGAAACCACGCAGGAACTGATGGAACTTATCTGCGAGGCACGTGATTTCACCGTCGAGCGTGCGTTCGGCGCCAAGCTCCACCCTGCAGCCCGAACCTTCCAGGCTCTTCGCATCCTTGTCAATCGCGAGCTTGCGAACCTTCAGCGTTTGCTCGCGGTGCTGCCGGACATCCTTAAGCCCGGCGGCATCGCTGCGATCATCAGCTTCCACAGCGGCGAGGATCGACTCGTCAAGACTGCATTCAAGAACGGTCTCCGCTACGGCGTCTATGAAGACGCTTCGGATGAACCGCTGACCGCCGACGCTCTTGAGTTTGGCCGCAATCCAAGGTCCCGCTCCGCGAAACTCCGGTGGGCACGCCGGGGTCAGGTCGACGCCTGATCCGTTGATTCATTCAGCATTTGCCGCGAAAACCGCCATGTAGCGGGCAGGTTTGCACTTGCAGATCAGGCCCCTGCATCACCGTCAAAAATTATTCGATCCTCGCTGCAAGGTTTGTCCCGCTGCGTGCAAGTCTGGATGTCCGCCACACCCGCACGTTTGACCGGAGAAAGATCATGAGCACGATCATCGCCCCCGTTACCGTCCTTGCACTGGCACTTACCGCCTCCATGGCTTCTGCAGAGACCATCACGCTCCGCAGCGGGCAGGTCGGAGGCCTTCCGGGCATCGCCACGCAGCTCGATGACACGGTCACGTTCGGCAACACGGTCGTCTCTGGCCCACTTTCCGCCTCGCCCTTCACTGCAGCGGATTTCAACGCTTCCTCCGCCAACCCCGCGATCGTCATCAACCCGTACTACTCGTGGGTCTCGACGCTCACCTTTGATTCGCAGGCACGCTGGATCGGTGCGGGCCTTTACAACACCGGCGATCCGTTCCTCCCGCCGGACATGGGTGCACCTTCCTCCGCCCTGTACCGCGCACCCTTCACCGTCACGACCACCGGCATCACCAGTGCAACCCTTTCCATCGCCTGGGCATGTGATGACTCGCTCGGCGACCTGATGTTCGGTGGTGCGAACCCCTTTGGTGCATACCTTCGCGATGCATCCGGCAACGTCACGCAGCTCAACCTTGTCAGCGGCGGCGGATTCAGCATCGAATCGCAGGTCCTCAACCTCAACATCACCGGTGCAGTCTCGACCGGTGCGAACGAACTCTTCCTCTATCAGCGCGATCAGGGGTTCGGCATCGCCGGTCTCATCTTCGGAGCAGAGATGCGGATCGTCCCCGCGCCCTGCACACTCACTGCAGCGGGATTCATCGGCCTGATCGCCGCACGCCGCCGCCGTGATTGATCCACATTCGTTCGATCCGTGCGTTAGGCCGGGGCCAGAGAAAGGCCCCGTGCCTCTTTTGGCGTGCTACCTGCCAAACCTGAACAGCTCCGCCACCGCCCGCGTCTCGCCGCGCAGATCCATCCCGCGATCCCACGCAGTGATCATCGCGGGGATCAGCTTCGCCGCCACTGCGCTGAACGTGATCCCGTTCCCGCCAAACCCCAGTGCACACAGGATCTTGGGATGCTCCTTCGGCGCACCGATGTACCCAAGCCCATCCTCCGTCCTTCCAAACGTTCCTGCCCACGAATACCCGATCTCCGCACGCAGTGCGGGCATGAACTGCTCCAGCCGCCGCATGATCGCGTTGGCTTTTCCTTCGATCAGCGCATCCCGGAGCGTCGCGTTCTTGAACGGTTCATCCTCCCCGCCCACGACCAGCCGCCCATCATCGGTTCCCCTTGCATAGAGATACGCAGAGGCGTGCTCCCACACCAGCGTCCCCTTCGGCCACGGCAAGCCACCTGCAATCGGCTCGGTCACCAGTGCATACGTCGAATGGAGCGAAACCACGTCCTCGCGAACGAACTCGCGTGTCTCATACCCGCACGCCAGCACCGCCCACCGTGCACGCACCAGTGGTCCGTGCTCGGTGATCGCAGTCACGCCTGAGCCATCTTCCGTCAGTTTCAACACGCCAGAGCGATCAAAGATTCTTCCGCCCTTCTCCGCAACCGACTTCAGCAGCTGGTGTGCAAATACATAGGGATCGACCGAAGCGCCAACACCAGACTCGATCGCGCACGCACCGGTGATGTTCCAGCGCTCCCGCAGCGTATCTCCATCGATTAGCCGTGCATCGAGCCCTGCCTTCGCCCTCGCATCTGCTTCCTGACGCATGAACTCTTCATCGCTCGCGTCCGATGTCACGTACACCGATCGTCCGGGCGTGACTTCAACGCCAACTTCCATTCCGTACTCGCGCAGCGTCCTGATCGCTTCAACGCCAAGGAGGTACGCATGCCGCGCCTCTTCAACGCCGATCTTCTTCTCAAGCTCCACCAGCGGCACATCGATCTCGTACTGCAAAAGTGCAGTGCTCGCTGCAGTCGATCCGCTCGCGATATCGCGCCGATCAAGCATCACGACATCGAGCCCTGCTTTGCTCAAAGAATGTCCGACAAGCGCGCCCGTAATCCCCGCGCCGACGACCAAAACGTCACACGTTTCATCTTGCGCGATCGGCGGATACTCCGCGATCAGCCCGGACTTGAGCCGCCAGTAGGGTTCGCCGCCATGCAGATCCATGTTGTGCTTCCGTGAAGCGGTCCGATGTGCATTCACAAGTCGTTGAAAAACAAGGACCTGTGAATCAGACTAGTGATCGGTGCCATCCGTCCTGTTCGCACGACATTCGGACGAACATCCTGCGCACCACCCAATCCACCGCAACCGCCACCATCTGTTGCACACCCCGGGCCTTCCCCGGATGAGCAGCGAATGAGTCCAGATTCACGGCGCATTCAACGGGAAACCACCCCTCGAGGCGAAACTACTACGTCAGCAGATGACACGCGTGCCTCACCTCCCGCCGCAAGACGGGAACCACCACGGGGCACACGACTGGAAAGGAATGAGGTGACTCAATGCTCGGTGCCATCGTTGGAATTCTTGTTCTGATTCTCAACATCATCGCGATCATCAGCGTGATCAACAGTAATGCCTCGGTCGTCGCGAAGCTCCTTTGGATCCTCTTGATCCTCGCCCTCCCGATCCTTGGCATGGTCCTGTACTTCCTCCTGGGCCCCGGACCACGCGCCACTTCGCTCCAGGCCTAAGTGGCCTTCAACGCAAACTAACCACCTGCTTCTTCACCGTTTTCAAATCTTCAACAACCGACAGGAGAGCTTCTCAAATGACAACCGCAGAACACGCAACCGACTCCCTCGTCCGCCGCTCGCTCTCTGCACAGATCGATCAGGATGAATGCCTCCGCCTCGTCGCGGACATCCAGTCCGGCAATAACGACGCACAGCGTGAGCTCATGGAGCTCTGCTTCCCGCTCGTCCAGCGCCTCGCACGGGCCATGTCGACCCGCACGATGGCCGCGGACGAGTTCATCGCTGAAGGCACCTTTGCCCTCCTTCAGGCTGCAACCAGCTACAACCTCAAGTCGGGCGTTCCCTTCGCTGCATACGCCTCCACCTGGATCCGCCACGCCATGCGTCACGCTGCACGCAGCACCCGCCAGACGATCCGCGTCTCGGGCCGCACGCAGTCACGCCTGAACAAGATCTGGGCAGTCGCCCGCCAGCTTGAAAGCTCAACTGGCGAGCGTCCCTCTGCAGCAGAGATCGCCAAGGTTGCGGGCCTTTCGGTCGCCGAAGTTCACGAAGCACTCGAGCGTCGCGGCGCATCGGTCGTCTCGATGGATCAGCCCCTGAACGGCCACGATTCCGCCACGCCGCTCGCGGACGTCCGTGAGCCCGCCACCAGCGACGAAGAGCAGACGATCGACACCATGTGGGTCCGTTCGCTCCTCGAAGCCATGCCCCTTGATGAGCGTGAGCTTCTCGTCCGTCGTTTCGGTCTTGATGAGACCCAGCCCGCGACGATCCGCGACCTCTCCAAGGAAATGGGCGTCGCGCCCCGCCAGATCCAGGCCACCCTCGACCGTGCGATGAACCGCCTCCGTTCGATGGCGGAAGTCTGAGCACGAATCGAAGTTGTAGAAACCGTCAGAGCTGAACACGCACACACACCGCGTGCACGATGTTGGTACGCCAATGTTGATGCAAGCTGTGAAGGAATAAAACAGTGGACCAGAACAACAAGTACAACACGCCCCGTCCCGACGCAACTGACGCAAACCGCGATCCTATCACCGGCGCACCTGGTGCCCATCCCGTCGGTTCGGGCGTTGGCGCAAGCATCGGTGGAACCATCGGCGCGGTCGTTGGCTCACCTGCAGGGCCTGCAGGTGTTGTCGCGGGCGCAGCACTCGGCGGCGTCGTGGGTGGCCTTGTCGGTAAGGGTGCTGCAGAAGCAGTGAATCCCACGACCGAACTCGAATACTGGCGCGGTGCATTCCCCTCGCGTCCCTATGCCACGGGCCGCCGCTACGAAGATTTCGAGCCCGTCTATCTCACCACCATCGACACCTACAACGCCTCCCCCGGCCGTTCGTTCGACGACGTGGAACCTTCGATCAAGGGTGCATGGGAACGCAGGCGCGGCATGGCGACCCTCCAGTGGGAAAACGTCCGTGAAGCCAGCCGCGATTCCTGGGACCGCCTGATGCGCCTCGCGGGCCGTCGCGATACGCAGCCCCTCGCAGCATCAGAAGCGGAAGCCAAAGCAGCGGACGACGCCAACGATGTTCTCAAGGAACTCCAGAACAGCGTGACCGGCTACAAGTCCGCTGCAGAGAAGATCGAAAACCACACGTACCGCACTGCACTCCGCCAGCTCGCCTCCGAGCGTGAGCGTGCGGTCGCGGAACTCAAGCCCCTCATCGAATCCCGCGGCAAGGATGCTGCAGAGTCCGGCAGCGTCATGGGTGCGCTCCATCGGAGCTGGATGGCCCTCAGCTCTGCTCTCGGCGGCGGCGACCACGCCATCATCAGTGCATGCGAACGTTCTGAGGACTCGGTCGTCAAGGCTTATGAGGACGCGCTCGACGGCGAGACCCTCACCCCGCCCCTCCGCGACGTCATCACCCGCCAGTACGTCCAGGCCAAGCGTGCACATGACCTCGTCCGTGCATGGCGCGACCAGTTCCAGACTGCACGCCACTAAGCGTCAAGCAGAAGCAGTGTTGCAGGCTAAAGGACTTTGCCTGCTCGCCGGGTTCTGACCCGATACGACCAACCCCTCCCTCCACAGCAGACGGGGCCGAAAAGGCCCCGTCGTGCATTTCTCGCCTCTACGCTCTCTGGCCCATGCCAGCGCCAACGCCTCTTCTTCCAATCCTTGATCGCCGTGCAGACATCGAAGCAGCCCTGCGCTCGCACCAGGTCATCGTGCTCTGCGGCGAAACCGGCTCGGGCAAGACAACCCAGCTTCCGCAGATCGTTCTTGATCTTGATGACGCGGATCCCGCGCGAGCGCGTGCTCCAAAGCTCATCGGTCACACCCAGCCCCGCCGCCTCGCTGCACGTGCAGTCGCCACGCGCATCGCAGAAGAGCGCAACGAACGACTCGGCGCCTCCGTCGGCGTCAAGGTCCGTTTCCAGGACCAGACCTCACCGCGCACCCGCATCAAGCTGATGACCGACGGCATTCTTCTCGCCGAGCTCTCAGGCGACCCCGATCTCCGTGCATACGGCACGATCATCATCGACGAAGCCCACGAGCGTTCCCTCAACGTCGATTTCCTCCTGGGCTATCTGAAGACGCTCCTCCCTCGCCGACCAGATCTCCGCCTCATCGTGACATCCGCGACGATCGACCCTGTCAGGTTCAGCGCGTTCTTCGGCGGGCCGAAGATCGCGCCCGTTATCGAGGTCTCTGGAAGAACCTACCCCGTCGAGATCCGCTATCGCCCGATGGGTGATGATGAAGATGCACCCGACCGCATCAACTATGAAGCACTCGCAGACGCAGTGGAAGAGCTCACCGGACCTCGCGCCCCTGACGGCGACATCCTGACATTTCTTCCCGGCGAGCGCGAGATCCGCCTCGCGGGCGAAACACTCTCGCGTCGCGGGCTCGATCTCGACATTCTCCCGCTCTTTTCCCGCCTCACCGATGCAGAGCAGGACCGCATTTTCCATCCCCGTGCAGGCGGTTCGCGTCGCGTCATCCTTGCCACCAACGTTGCGGAAACCTCGCTGACCGTCCCCGGCATCCGCTCGGTCGTTGATACCGGCGTCGCGCGTCAAAGCAGATACGACCCTGCAAAAAAGATCGCTCGCCTCCCCATCGAGCCAGTCTCGCGAGCTTCCGCCAACCAGCGCTCGGGTCGCTGCGGCCGCGTCGCTGCAGGTGTCTGCATCCGCCTCTATTCCTCGGAGTCTTTCGAGCGCCGACCGATCTTCACCGACCCTGAGATCCGCAGGACCAACCTCGCAGGCGCCATCCTTCGAATGAAGTCGCTCGGCAAGGTCCTCGGCGAGATCGATCAATTCCCGTTCATCGATCCACCCTCCCCTGCAGCGCTCGAAGATGGCTACGCAACGCTCTTTGAACTCGGCGCAATGCAATCGCAGGCGCATGATGCACCGCTGACACACGTCGGCCTCCAGATGGCCCAGATCCCGACCGACCCACGCGTCGCGCGCATGCTGATCGCTGCAGCGAATGAGCGAGTGCTCGAACCCGTCACCATTCTCGCTGCAGTGCTCTCCATCCAGGACCCGCGCGACCGTCCGCACGCCCGCCAGGATGATGCAGACCGTGCGCACTCGCTCTTTCGCCACGAAACCAGCGATTTCCTGACCCTTCTCAAGCTCTGGGACCAGTACAACCACGCGCGCGAAACGCTCTCAGGCGGCCAGCTCATGGGCTGGTGCCGCGACCACTTCATCTCCCCTGCACGCATGCGCGAGTGGTCCGAGCTCGCCCACCAGCTCGCTTCCATCGTCTCCGACATGGACCTGAAAACCGCGGACGATCACCCAACCGAGGACGCGATCCACCGCGCACTCCTCACCGGCCTCATCACCAACGTGGCCTGCAGAGAGGGCGATGGTTCCTTCGACTACCGCGCCATCCGCGGCAATGTCGTACAGCTCTTTCCCGGCTCGGTCCTCTTCCGCAAGGGCCCCAAGTGGATCATGGCTGCAGAGCTTGTCCAGACCTCTCGGCTTTATGCAAGAACCGTCGCCAAAGTCGATCCAACCTGGATCGAAGAACTCGCAGGCCACGTTTTTCAGCGCCAACTCTCTGATCCGCACCTCGATCCCGACACCGGTGAACCCAGCGCATGGGAACGCGTCTCGCTCAGCGGTGTCGTTGTCGTCCCGCGACGCAGAACGTCGCTCGTCAAGGCAGACCCCGCCGCTGCACGCCGCGTCTTCATCCGCGAAGCACTCTCTGCAAACGGCTGGAAAACAGACCTTCCGTTCATGCAGGCCAACGTCGCAGCCCAGCACGCTGCACTCGCTGCACAAGCCAAGCTCCGCAGGCGAGATGTCCTGATCGACCAGCGCGAAGTCGAAGCATGGTTTGAGCAGCACGTCCCTGCAGGCGTGAACGATCCTGTATTATTCACCCAGTGGTACGAACCTGCTGCAAAGACCAATCCCTCCACGCTGATCCTCGACGCACTGCACCGCGTGCGCGAGCCTGCAAGAAATGCATTTGATCCTACAGCCTTCCCCGACACGATCACGATCGAATCTTCCGGCGAAGCAATCACTTGCGATATCACCTACGCCCTCGCCCCCGGCAAGGATGACGACGGCCTCACGCTCCACGTCCCGCTTCTGGCATTTGCCGATCTTCCACCTGCACGCACGCAGTGGCTCGTTCCCGGCTTCCTACCCGAGCTGATCCAATCCCTCATCAAGAACCTTCCCAAGCCCCTCCGTGCATCGCTCGAAAGCGCCTCGCCGCTCGCGGAGCTGGCCGCTTCGCTCGCAGAAGTCATGGAATTCGCTGCAGGCGACCTTTCCAAATCGCTGTCTGAAGCAGTGCAGGTCCTCCACGGCATCGAGATCCTGCCATCTGCCTGGAACTTCAAATCGCTTCCACAGCATCTCAGGCTCCAGATCGCGGTGATCGACGACGAGTCCAAGCCCATCGCCACCGATCGAGACCTCGATGCACTCCTCAAGCGGCTCGATGCACGCATCAAGAAGGCACGCTCTACAATCACGCGTGCTGCAGTTGAAAAAACCGGCCTCACGACCTGGGATTTCCCTGACTTGCCGCCAATTACAACCGAACCCTCCGAACTTGGTGCCAAGCTCCCGGTCCTGCTAGATCGCGGCTCATCCGTCACGCTCACCGTCACCGATTCTCCAGCCAAAGCAGCTGCTCTTACGCCGCTCGGCATCCGCCGCCTTTTCGCGATCGCCGCAAGCGAAGAAGTCGGCTACTACATCGATGCGCTCTCGCAGTGGTCGTCGATCCGCCAGAAGTACGCCCAGCTCGGCACCGAAGCAGAGCTCCGCGATCATCTCACGCTCATCATCGCAGACCGCACGTTCCTCGACAGCCAGCCTGCCATCCGCACCCGTGCAGACTTCGAAGCACGCAAGGAGGCGAACTGGGGCAAGCTGTCAACCTCCGCAAGAGAAGTGGGGGACGTCGTCGCCCGCATTCTCGAACCGCGTGCAAAGGTCGCCCATCGCCTCTCAAGCGGCACCAACCGGCTGTGGGCTTCGAGCATTGCAGACCTTCGCGAGCAGGCTGCCTATCTCATGCCGCGCGGCTTCCTCACGCTCATCATGTGGGATCGCCTCAAGCACTACCCGCGCTATTCGCAGGCCATGCACGATCGGCTCTTTGCCTTGCGAGAGGAAGGTTCCAAGCCCGAGCTTGCCATGCTCGAGAAGTTTGAACCCCACTGGAAGAAGTTCACTGCCTGGGTCGCTGCTGCGATGTCCAAGGAGCGCACGCTCCTGGCAGAACAAGGCGATGCTGCAGATGCTCGCGTCACACGTGATCCTAAGTCAAAGACACCGCTCCCCCAGGCCCGCAGAGCTGCACCAACTGTCAACCTCGATGCAGGCGAATGGGCCATGTCCCCGCGCAATCTCCCGCCGACCGTTGCTCACTACCGCTGGCTCCTCGAAGAGCTTCGCCTCTCCTTGTTCACCCCAGCGCTGGCCCTCACACCACCAACAACCCCCGCTGAAGCCGAACGTTCCGCCGTCGCTCTCACCGCCCCTGCACGCATCTGATCTGTGTACGAACCGCCCTTGCATACAACGTTCGTACCCACCTGTCCTGCGTTGCCTGCCTTCGTGCTAACCGCTAACTGCTCAAAAAAGGGCCGGGCCGACGAGCACAATCTCGCCGGCCCGGACCGTGGAGGGGGGCATATGAAAAGAACGTATCTTCTGCAATGCACGTCGTCAGTCAAAGACAGGCGACGTGCGTGTCAAGCAGTGGGATCAAACCACCGCTTCTTCCTGACTGACGGCCGCTGCATTCACAGCACCCTCAGCAATCTTGGTCAATAATGCATCCGCGTTGCCTTCTTCCGAGATAGTCGCGTCCGCGAGTTTCACGATCCGCTTGTATCCAAGCTGGTTCGCAAAGGCACGAATGCACCCGTACGCAGCGATCTCGTAGTGCTCAACCCGCTGCGCGGATGCGATCATCGCTGCATCCATCACCTCAGGCTCGCCCTGCGTTTCCGTGAGCAGCTCGTTCGCTTCCTTGATCAGGCCGTCGATCGCCGGGCACCGCACGCCACGTGCGGCGATCCCAAGCTCACCGAATGCCTCTTCAAGCCGAACGATGTGCTCTGCAGTTTCTTCGCGGTGATTCTCAAACGCTGCCTGCAACGATTCATCCGTTGCGGACTTTGCCAGCTTTCCCAGTGCACGCTGGATCTGCTTCTCCGCGTAGTAAATGTCCTTGAGCTGATGAACCAGAAGGTCATGCAGCGAGTGAAGCTTCTTCTGTGACATTACCGCCATCTCCGCACACGGGGCTCGGCCCGCGAGGTTGAAACTTCAATCCATCATCAAACGGCCCATCATCAAATGGCTGGCTCGCCAGCCTTACCGACCGTGGCGCCCGTTCGACCCGTTGTTGCCGTTCTGCTTCTCTGCAAAGTGTTCGCGGCGATCACCCGCACGGTCCACACCTTCTTCCGCTGCAGAGGCGATGCCGCTGGCATCATCTTCGTTCGAGCTTGCCTGTGCTGCACCAAGATCGGCCTGATCGCGTGCCCCGGGCTTGCGTGCAGGGTCGACCGTTCCGTTCCCACCCGTGTTCTTGGCGGGTTCAGCGATCGTGGCCTGCGTGCCGACTGCAGTCTGTGCCTGACGTGTTGCAGGCCGTGCGTTCTTCTGCTGTGCACTCCCGCATCCGCAGTCAGACGACATCAGGTCGTCATCGCCGCGGGCTGCAGTGTTCGGCGTCGAGGGATTCCGCGAAGGTGCCCCCGCGTTCGAAGTGGTGCGATCGTTTGTCCCCGGCTTGTTGTTCGTCGCCATTGCGAAGTCTCCAGTTGCTAGTTCGTTTTCACGCATCTACGCAAACCGCACAAGGGTTCACTCGTCGATGCGATGCATGCTTGCGTTGTTGCCCATCCGATTTCCCGCATTAGTCTTCGCGGTACTTTCGATATCTCTCATTGCCTTCGCGACGCGGACATGCAGTGAACCAACCGTGAATCACGCTTCATGACCTGACGTGTTCGTGCTCTTCTTTACGCTCCTGGATCGTCTGATACGTCTTCCACGCCGAATACCCGCGCATCGCCATCCTCGCAAGACGCACGGGACCGACGAGTGCAGCAAGCGATGCGACCACGGGTGCAGCTGCGCTCGCCACGCGGATCCACGGTCCGAGCTGCGGCATCCCCGCTGCTTCCGCGAGTGATTCAACCATTGAACCGCCCTGGTCGCCCTCTTCTTCACGCCGTGCTTCAAGCTCGCGGCGAAGTTCCGCTTCCTTGCGACGCAGTTCAAGCTCCTTGAGCGCTCGCTCAAGCTCGGCCCGCCGTGCAGCCGCTCGTGCCATCGCTCGTGCGATCAGCCAGCCGCTTAATGCAAAGACGCCAAACGTCCCTGCAAGCGCGGCAAGTGCCGCCACCGGCCCCCACACCGAATCAACCCAAGCGTGGACGAAAACGAGAAACGTGATGAAGAAACCAACCGCGCACAGCGTCGCCGCGGCGGTGAGAGCGCTCGCTCCCAGCAGCCGCGACGACGTGGAACCGCGGGAAATGTCCCCCGCAGGCATATCCATTGAAAAACCCCCTCTTCAGGGGAGGAACGATCAAACCGCCCCTCCAAACACGATCTGGCGTCACATGCAAACAGATACGCCAGGCATAAACGCGTGAGCCGTGCTCGCCATGCGCGTCAACCGCACATCGCAGGCCCGCTCACGCGGGAATTGGTCCCTGAATTACTCGCTCCGGCGAAGTGCCCACGAGAGCATCTTGCCGACAACCATGCCAGCTGCCATCGAAACGACGATCGTCGCCACGGGACGCTTCGCTGCAGTCTCAGCCAGGTGCTCGTGCGCCACGTCGTACTGCTCCTTGGCCTGACCTGCAAGGCGCTTGGCCTCTTCGCCCAGGTGCTCTGCAGTCTCGCGAGCCTTGGCGGAGACCGTCGCGGTCCCTGCGCCGACCAGGTTCGAGATGTCACGACGGATCGCGGCGATGTCGCTCGAGAGCACCGAGACAGGGTCTGCCTTGCTGCGAGTACGTGCATGACCGTTGGTTGAGATGTTTCGCATGATTCGGTTCCTTATTGCTTGCCAGACCAGCAGGATCACCGCGAGCGGTCGGGATACACACCCTCCCCGTCAATTCGCAGTTGTCTTGCCCGTCATGTATGGAATATGCGGACTGAACGTGACTCAGGTCTTACCGACCCGTGAATTCGCGCTCATCGTTTTTGCGGGTTTCGCCATGCATCTTGTGCATGTCACCGGTCGCTGCACGAAGCCCTTCAAACCTGCTCATGTGAACCCGACCACCCTGATCAGACAATCCGCTCACGTTCCGGATCCCGCTGTTAAGCGAGGTCCTCGCGAGCTGCATGAGCAGCCTGATGGTCGAGAGCAGGAATACGCCCAGGGCGAGGATGAACGCGACATCGATAATGCCATAGTGCTCACCACTCGGACGTGTGAACGCCATGTACCCAACCACCACGCACGCGGCGCAGGAAAGGGCCAGGGATGTCCTGAGGTTGAAGAAGTTCATGACTCGGTCACTTACCAGATGTGTTCGGCCAAGTCCCTTGTCGTGGAGTGAATCAAGCATGAAAACCGCCTTAGGCTTCATGAGCCCTAGAGACGGCACGGATATTTGCCCCCGAATCCGTGCTCAATGACCGCCTTCGTCCCTCCCCGGGGAAATAACCACCCGGGGACCTACTTGAAACCAAAGTTTGAAAACCAAAGGCACGCAGCTCCTTTCGGAGGTGCACACCTGCCTGCAGAAGCAATGGAGAGATCCATGTTCGCAGGCTCAGCAGAATTTCGTCAGGTAGTGCGCCCACCGCGACGCACGAGGCCCATGATCAGCGAGATCACAAACAAGACCAAGAAGATGAAGAACAGGACCTGTGCGATCGAAACCGCGCCCGCCGCAATGCCGCCGAAGCCAAAGAGAGCTGCGACAATCGCGACGATGAAGAAGACAAGTGCCCAGTAAAGCATGACTCAGACTCCTTGATTGCCGTGCATGATTGCGTGTTGAGCACATTCGCTCACGGCACTCATGCGTCCTTTCGTATTGCCCCAAACCCCGGTGGAAACAACGATGATTCAAACTGCTCAGGATGCACGGTCGTGCACCCCGGCATTCGCCTGCTTGATGACGCTGGATTTAGTCCTTCGCGTCATCAGCGGCGTCTTCGATGCTCTCGCCAACGGCCTGGATGTCCTTGCCTGCACCCTCGGTGGTGTTGCAGGCCTGGAGTGCAAGCGCCGTCACCGCGATCGTCGCGAGAAGGGCTGCACGAGCCGTACGCGAAAGCAGGGGAGATTCATCAGATTCGTGAAGCGTGTTCGTGCCGAGCATGTGGTTCCTTTCCATGGCCGGGTCCTACGAGTTCCCGGGTTGGTGTCTGCACAACCATGTTCTCGACCCCCGATCCACCAGTGAATCAACCATGAATCACCACTCACCGAACTAGTAATCTCCCGGGCCTTGCGTCCATATAACCTGAGATAAACAAGCCTTCATGCACGGCCTGCTGCTTGATGGCGACCACTGGGTGCCCGTGTCCTGCTGCTCTGAGCAGGGCACGGACGAGCATTACCAAGCCCACTCTCCCCAGCATCTTGGGGCGGGGCCTTTCAAGCCCGGTCTCTTCTTTGCTCGATTTTGCCAGACGAGCCTTGGAGCCGCACCGCGGCGCCTTTCGACAGCCCGGCGTGCAAACGCCGGGTTCCTTGGCCGTTGCGTCCTCCGAGCTCTGCAGGGGCGGCTCTTTTGCTCTTCTTCAGTCCGCCACAACCACAAAAACAAGAAGCAGCGCCTTTCAGCGCTGCCTCTTTCAAATCACACTGTCAGATCTCAATCACGAATCCCACGTCGGCGAGTTCGAGTCAAACAACTTCCATTCCTTGCCTTCCGACTCGACCGACCGCGCCATCAGGTACTTCTGGCCGTCGATCGTCACTTCTGCTGCACTGATCTCCACTTCCGCGCCCGTCTTGCAGTGCTCATCGCTCTTTGCAACGTGCGATGCAGGGCACAGGAGCACGAGCTTCTCGCCATCATCCGTCTTCACCCGAACTGCCTTCGCTGCAGGGGTGCCGTTGTTGAACGTGACCTGCGTGATCTCCGTCACCTTGCCCTCGACCTTCACGGTCGATGCACGGTTGATGTCGCGAACGATCGGGCCATCCTTACGCCAGGGGTTATCCAGCGTCATGCGGCGATCGGTCACCGCGTCGTCGGTCTTCCAGCCCGTCATGCTGACCGGGCGGAACGAAGGCACGTCGATGTCGTACGCCTTGTACACCATCGAGGCCGTGGCGCCGTTGTTCAACGCCGTCACGTCAGAAGGTGCTGCAGGGCTGGCAAGGACCATGTCCTTTGAAGCATCGATCCGGAGCGTGCCATCCACCGCGACCGTCGCGACCTGCCACGGCACGAGATGCTTGGTGTCGCCGATGCCCAGGAAGTTCTCGTTGGGGTCGATCGAGAGCATCGCAACCTGGCCCGAGCCACGGTCCACGATGATGTCGTTGACCTTACCGCACTCCTGGCCCCTGCAGATCACTGCACGGCCCTTGAGCTCGCTCGCAAGAACCGATCGCCACGTCACGTTGGGCGATTCAGCCATCACGACACGGTCCATATCGCGGTTTTCGTTGCGATTGTCCTTCTTTGCGTGATCGCGATCGATCCTGCCCCAGCGTGCATGGCCATCGTCATTGCGAAGGTCAAGATCCTTGCCGTTGATCGTCATCTTCCTGCCGACAAAGTTGCTGTCGCCATCGCGGTCAAGGCCATACGCATGGATCGTCACCTTGTCGCCACGCATCGGAGCTGCACTCGAGCCGTTCACGAACCACGAGGGGCCAAGCCACACGCGGTGCGTCGAGCCCGATGAATCCTTCACTGTTGCCACGACCTGCTCGCCCGAATCCGTGTCCTCACGCTCGAGCTTGGTGATCTCACCCTCGATCGTCTTGGTCTGACCGCTCTTTACGCTCCCTGCATAAGGATCGGTCGACCAGTCCGGCTGATCACGGTTCAGCCAGTCGCGCAGTTTCGCGCTGGTCGTCTTCTTTTCATCGCTCAGACCTGCCCAGGACTCGGGTGTGAACTCCGGATATGTCTTGAGCTGATCCTCCGTCGCGGACAACGTGAAGCGTTCTTCACCCGCGTCCCAGCGGAGCGAGCCGTACGGCATCGTGATTTCCTTGCCGCCCATGCCCATCGTCTGGCCGGTCTTCAGCACGACATAGTCGATGCGTCCAGAACCACGGTTGATGATGAAGTCAGACACGTCGGCGATGTGCTCGCTCTTGTCGTTGTAGACATCAAGCCCGCTCAGCCATGAGTGCGGACGGAAATCGCACTGCGCGAGCTTGTCCGTCTTGATTTCCCGATGATTCCGGTCGATTCTCGGCGTCTTCTCAGGCTGACGACTTTCCTGGAATGCAATCGCGGGGCTGGCAACCGCAAGACCCGCCGCTGCAAAAAGGATGGACGCGAATCGGGCAGAACACGACGACATATGTGCACGCATGAGGTGCCTCCATTTCTTTGTCAATAGTTGAACAGGCTCTCCGCGTGCGCTGCTCTGTAGGGCACCGCGCGGACGGTTCACACCTTCAAACGTGCCGCGAAAGGTCGCCGATCAGTGATCCTTGGATGAAACGCATTTCATGTGAAAACAAGTGTTTTTGAGTCGTGTCGACACAGGTGAAACCCCGTACCATGAATCCGCGAAAAGGTTTCATGAAGGAGCAGACTCGATGCGAGTTCTTGTGATCGAAGACAACCCGAAGATGGCTTCCGCGATCGAACGTGGCCTTCGTGAGCACGGCCTGGCGGTGGATGTCGCCCACAGCGGGTTCGAGGGTGAAGACATCGCTGCAGGCGGTGCACACGACGTCATCCTCCTCGACCTCATGCTTCCCGATCGCGACGGCATCGAGGTCTGCCGCAACCTCCGCAGGCGCGGTTCCAAGGCCAAGATCCTCATGCTCACCGCCCTCAGCTCGACCGACGACAAGGTCCAGGGCCTCGATGCCGGTGCCGACGACTATCTTGCCAAGCCCTTTGAGTTCGAAGAGCTGCTCGCGCGTGTCCGTGCACTCCTTCGCCGCGGCGATGCCTCCGAATCCCGCCACCTCCGCTACAACGACCTTGAGCTCGATCTCTACTCGCGCACCGCCAAGCGCGGGCCAGAGACGATCGATCTCTCGACCAAGGAGTTCGCGCTCCTTGAGTACCTGATGCGGAATCCAAACCGCGTCCTCACGCGAACCCAGATCGGTGAGAAGGTCTGGGACATGAATTTCGTTCCTACCAGCAACGTCGTCGACGTGTATATCTCCTCGCTCCGTCGCAAGGCAGATCGCGGCTTCTCGCAGGAACTGATCCATACCGTCAAGGGCATGGGCTACCGCTTCGGCGTCCTGGAATGATTGGATGACCTCTACAACCGGCGAGAATGGTGGGAGCGGTGGGCCACGGTCCGCGATCGCGCAGATATCACTGCGCCTCCGCCTCACCCTCTGGATCGCCGCGATCGCGCTGGTCATCCACCTCACGCTCAGCATCATCGTTCTGCTTTACCAGCGCGTCAGTGTCCAGGAATTCTTCGACGCCCGCTACCGCCCGCGCGTGATGGGCATCATCGCCGACCTCCGCAAGGTGGATTACGTTGTTGATGAGTCAAGGTGGAACGAACTCGTCAAGCACAACCTCGGCACCCCGCTCAACGAGCCATTCCTCGTCACGCTCTACCAGCCATCAGGCCCCGGCCCCGGCCGTGTTGTCATCAGCACCTCGCTCGTCCCTCCGCAGGTTGAGGAAGTTCAGGCGTGGCTCGGCGCCAATCACCAGTCCACCGTTCATCGCGACACAGGCCCGCGCACCGTCAACAGCGGCCAGGTCCTTGAACGTGCACGAACCTTCGTCCAGAGACTCACCAGCCCGAGCGAGCAGGATTACATCCTCGCGGTCACCGTCTCGGATGTTGCGTCGTCCTCGGTCCTCGCGGTTCTATCTTCGGTACTCATGATCACGATTCCTGCAGGCGTTCTCGCTGCAGGCGTCGCGGGCTATCTCATCAGCGGCATGATCATCCGGCCGATCCAGGAACTCCGCCTGATCACCGGCGCCATGGCACCCGATGCGCTCGACCGCCCCGTGACGCTCGCGATCTCGGTCCCTGAAATCGCGGTGCTCCAGAATGAACTGGAAGAATCCCGCAGCCGCCTCCGTGCTGCACTCATCTCCCACGACCGCTTCATCTCCAACGTCTCGCACGAACTCAAGACGCCCGTCGCGGTCCTCCTCCTCGAAGCCCAGACGATGGACCGCGATGGTCTCAATGTCGAGCAGCGTCGATTCGTCGACAGCGTCGCCGACGAGATGCGTCGCCTCGGCCGCATGGTCGAGAGCTTCCTGACCCTCACCCGCGTCAAGACCGGCAAGGCCATCGCCCACGCAGAACGCTGCGACATCAACGAAGTCGTCATGCGCTCCGTCGTCACCTGCTCATCCATGGCTCGCCAGCAGTCGATCGTCATCGAGCCCCAGCTCCTCGACGTTGCAGATGGTGCGGTGATCCTCGGCGATGCAGAACTCCTCCGCGTGATGGTCGACAACCTCATCCGCAACGCCATCCGCTTCTCGCCATCCCAGGGCACCGTCAGCATTTCTGTCGAAAGCGACGCGAGCAGGTGGCTCGTCCGCGTCCGCGACCTCGGTCCCGGCATCCCGCCCGAGATCATGGGCACGATCTTCGACCGCTTCACGCAGGCACCCACCGAGAACGTCCGTGGCCGCGGCTATGGCCTGGGCCTTTCCATCGCGCAGGGCATCGCAGAACTCCACGCAGGCTCGATCTCCGTCCACAATACCGAGCCCGGCTGCGAGTTCATCATCGCTCTCCCCCGCGCCACCCAGCTCACCATCGAGTCTGCTGCAGTCTCCCGCGCAAGCTGAGCCACCTGCATCGCATCACAATTGAATCTGCCTTGCTGCATTTCTAGCGGGTGCCCTTGCTCCGCTGCTCTGAGCGGGGCAGGCTACGCCCTCTACTCATGCCCTCTTCTCTTTCCTGCCTCCATGCCTTATTTCCCCCAGCGTCTGATGCAAGGTGCCTTTGAGCCGCCGCGCGGCACCTTTCGACAGCACGGCATGCAAACGCCTGGTTTACGACCCGCCCTGCCTTCAGAGCCCTGCAAGGGTGGCTTCCTATTGCCCTACCCACGCTCCCCGAAGAATTTCGCAAATCCCGCAACTTTATCATGCCTCGGCTTGTATACTATGTGATACATAGTATGTGGAGGCTCACATGCGGATCGAACAGCAGCTCATGCGTGGTGCAGGCCCCGTCGCCATCCTCAAGCTCCTCCAGAATGGGGAGATGTACGGCTACGAGCTCATCAAAGCCCTTGACGACCAGAGCTCGGGCGTTCTGGCCATGGGCCAATCCTCTCTCTACCCGCTCCTCTACAACCTCGAAGCCAAGGGCCTCATCGAAGGCTTCTGGCGCGAAGCAGATTCCGGCCGCGAGCGGAAGTACTACCGCCTCACCGACGATGGCAAGAAACGCCTCGCAGACGACATCAAGCAGTGGCGTGCACTCGCCACCGCCATGCGCGGCCTTGGCGTCCTCCCTGCCTCCCTCACTGCAGGAGGTGCTGCATGACCACGCCCGCCGCCTCTGCAGCCAAGTCCCCGCGCGCATCGCGCCACAACATCTCCCCCGACGCCATCATTGCACAAGCCGCCCTTCCGCCCGTCCTCGCCTCTCTCGTCCTCACCGTCATCAAGCGTGCACGCCTCTGGCCCTCTGAACGCACCGACGTCGCACGCGAACTCTCTGCACACTTCGCAGACGGCCTCGCTGCAGGGGCCTCCGCCGAAAAACTCGTTCAAGACTTCGGCGACCCGCGCAAAGCAGCTGCACTCATCCGCTCGTCCAAGCGCCGCTCGCGGCCAATCTGGTATCGCGGCCTGCATCACGCATCCCGTGCAGTCATCGCAACGTTTTTCCTGGCAATCGCCATATATGCGATCCTCCTTCTTCGCGTAACCCTCGTCAGGCCAAACATCGCACGCAACTTTTCCGCGGAATACAACGCTCGCATTGCTGCCATTCCCGTCTACGACCGTGCATGGCCCCTTTACATCCGCGCAATCTACGAGTTTGGCACTCCTTTAACTCTCCCGCCAAACAACTATCCCGACAGCCCCGATGACCCCTGCTGGAATGAGCATCTTCAATGGCTCGACTCCCGCGCCGAGGCTTTGAACACCGTCCGAACCGCCGCTGCACTTCCCGCACTGGGTAGAGAACTCACGACGGGAATCGGCAGCGACTACGAAGAAGCCCTTCGCGCCGTCGGTCGTATGAGCGGCACCTATCAAAGTGATCCCGTCGAGGAAAACCCGTTCATGATGGGTGTTCTCCTCCCACACCTTGGAGAAGTCAGGACACTTGCCCGCCATCTCCGTGCAGACTCGTTCATCGCTGTCCAGAATGGCAATGCAGATCGATATCTCGCCGACATTCGTGCAATGCTCGGCATCTCCCGCCAGTGCATGGGCGAATCGTTCCTGATCTCGCAGCTCGTCGGCCTCGCAATCGCCGATCTTGCGTTCGAACGCCTCGTCGAAACGCCCTTCACGCCCGGGTTCATGAGCGACCCTGCACTCCGTGATCTCGCCCACGAGATTGCCGCGTTCGGAGGTGGCCGCGTCCGTCTTGATTTCGATCAAGAGCGCGTCATGGTCCAGGATATTCTCCAGCGATACTTCTCTGACGATGGCCATGGCGGTGGCTACTACGTCGGCACACCCGATCTCAGGAGAATGTACCGCGACTTCGGCACTGCTCCTCCAGCAGGCTTGCCGCTGCTCCAGTCATTCGTGCCAATCCAAAGCCTTCTCATCCCTTCCCGTGCAGAGCTCGGCAACCTCCTCGAACGCGCCATCGAGACCGCGCAGCGCGACGAAACTGTCGAACCATGGCGCCACGATGAACGCATCAGCAAGGTGTGGTGGGAAAGGCTGATGAACAGCGGGGTCTACGACCTCTTCCCCATCCTCCGCTCGCTCATGTCCTCCGACAAATCCCCCATGCTCGCGTCCATCGCCGCACGCGATGCCTTCGAAGGCAAGCGCGACGCAGTCCTCCTCAAGTGCGCCCTCACGCTCTACCACCGTCAGACCGGCTCATGGCCAGCCTCGCTCGATCAACTCTCCCCGCGCCTCCTCCCTGCAGTCCCTCTCGATCCATTCACCGGCACGGCCATCCGCTACAAGCTCGACCCTCTGACAGATTCGCCAATCGTCTACTCGATCGGCGTCGATGGAATCGACAACGCAGGCGAGCCGCCATCGACGGAGGTCGGCATCCTCTCTGCACGAACCTTCCGCTGGTACTCATACTTTAAGCAAGAACGTGCGCAAGCCCAGGGCCAGCCGCTTCCATCTTCATCACATGAAGAACTGCCCCCGCTCACCGGCGCGGAGCAAACCCAGATGAACGAAGCACGCGGCGACTGGATCTACTGGAGGGGCTAATCAGCCTCACGCCTTCGGTAGTTCCGGTGCCGGAGGCTCCTCCTCCAGAAACTCAACCTCGATCTGCTTCAATGGTGCACTCTTCTTCGGCGGCAGTGTCACCGGCTGTGCCTCGCCATTGCGAATGGCGCACACAAGCAGCGGCTGTCCACCCGGAAGTCCCGCACTGATCGGCAGCACCACGTCCTTCAGCGCACCGCCCCGCAGAAAATCAAACTGTCGGTACGCCTGCCGCAATCCATACACCCGCTCCGCCTCGCCAAGATCGCCGTTCCACGGCCCATCCTGCTCGATCGCATCCAGCACTTCATCTTCCGGAATCCCGCCACCTGCAATCGACACAAACACCGCAGGGCACGTCTCAAAGATCTGCACGCCCGGCGTCGGCACATACAGATCGCCCTTGAACCCCATCGCAAGCAGCATCGCCACCAGCCCCGACGGATGCTCTGCAGTCAGCTCCTCGCTCACCACGCCCCACTCAACCCCCGCGCTCAAGCACCCTGCGTGCATCCTCCTCGCATCATCAATCAGCAGCACGATCTGCTCGGGCAGCGGCTCATCATGCCAGATCGCGTGCAGATTCCCTGCATGCGTCTTGATCTGTACGCCCGCCAAGTCCAGCCCGTGCGCACGTCCTCCCTCGCCCGTCAGGTCGTCCACCTCGCTCAGCGCTTCGGTTACTGCCTGCAGCGAGATGATGTCCGCCACCGCTGCACGCCACTTCCCGCCCGTCCCCTCCGTCGGCAGAGCCACCGACGCACGCGCAAACTCCGTCCAGCGTGCAAGCAGTATCGCCCACGTCAGTTCACGGTCAGGGGAAGATTCCGAAGGTTCAATGGTGTTTCGATTGCTCACTGGACCCGATCGTAGACGCCCGCTCCACGCAATCTGCCCACGCCCGCACCCACCCGCGATACCATGCGCCCCGCATGGAACTCAATCCCGATTCACTCTCGCAGCCCGAGCGATACAAGCTCCTCATCGGCTGCATCGTCCCTCGCCCCATCGCGATGGTCTCCACCATCTCCCCCGGCGGTAAGCACAACCTCGCACCCTTCTCCTTCTTCAACGGCGTCGGCAGCGATCCCATGCTCCTGCTCTTCTGCCCCGCCAACAACACCGACGGCACCGAGAAGGATTCGCTCCGCAACGCTGCATCACCCTCTGAAGGCGGCGTCGGCGAGTTTGTCGTCAACATCATGAGCCACGCCCATCGTTTCGAGATCTCTGCCTGTGCAGAGCCTCTCCCTTACGAAGAATCTGAGTTCGATCTTGCTCGCCTTACGCCAGCGTCATCGACGAAAGTAAAACCCCCGCGCGTCCTCGAAGCTCAAGTTTCCTTTGAGTGCGTGACCCACCAGGTCATCCGTACCAACCCCGGTGCAGTCGCTGGCGGCAATATTGTCATCGGCCGCGTCGTCCACATCCATGCGCGTGATGGCCTCATCAATCAGCGTCTCCACACAGACCCTGCCCTGCTCGACGCAGTCGCACGCATGGGCGGCGATATGTACTGCACAACGCGCGATCGCTTCGAACTCCCCCGCGGACGTGCAGCCCTCGACGCCAAGCGCAACAGCGAACCCAAGCAGCCCCGCGCCTGACCAACCCCTGACGAGATCAACTCCTCGGAGCTTCGCATGGGCTTCATCACCCACATCCCCGGCACCAATCCCATCAACACGCCTCCGCGCGATCCGCGCTCGCTCGGCCTTGGAGTCCTCGGTCTCCACGAAGGCCGCACGCTCCTCCTTGCGATGAATCGCACGACCAAGCTCCACCCCGTCGCTGCCTGCGACGTGAACCCCGAGAAGATCGAAGCCTGCCGCAAGGAACTCCCGGACATCTTCTACACCGCAAACTACGCGGAGATGCTCGTACGCCCCGACGTCAAGATCGTCGCAATCTACACGCCCGATTCGATGCACGCAGACCACATCATCGCTGCATTCAACGCAGGCAAGGACGTCATCTGCACCAAGCCCATCGTCAACAGCTTTGAAGATGCCCGCCGAGTTCTCGAAACAGGCCGCAGGACCGGCCGCAGGCTGATGGTGGGGCAGTCCTCGCGCTTCTTCGAGCCTTTCCGCCGCCAGCGTGCCGCCTTTGATCGCGGCGATCTCGGTTCTGCAGAACTCATCGACGCCCACTACATCCACCGCATGGACTGGTACTACGAAAAGAGTCCCTGGGTCGCGAAGGAAACCGACTGGGTCTTCCTCGGCCTCTCGCACCCCGTCGATCTCGTCGCGTGGTACCTCGGCCCGATCAAGTCAGTCCAAGCCATCGCAACACAGTCAGAACTCGGTAAACGTTTCGGCATTGCAGGCCCCGACATCTACGTCGTCAATCTCATCGCGCATTCCGGCCGCGTCGGACGTGCCATGGGCCACTACGGCTGCCACGAGCTTCCCTCTGCACGCAACTGCATCGAGCTGATGCTCTACTGCTCCAAATCCTCAAGCCTCGCGCAGTACCACGACATGAAGTACATCTACGCAGCGCCCGACGGCACCGAAGTGACCGAGGACCACCTCTACGCAGGCCGACATTACTACTTCAACAGCGAAGTTCACGGCATGCACTATGGCGAGTTCGCCAACTACGCGGAGTACTTTGCCGATGCCATCTTGAACAACACACCCAACTCCCCCGACCTCGAAGAAGGCATACGCACCCTCTGCGTCATGGACGCCATCCGCCGCTCCGCCCACGAAAACCGCCAGATCGACGTCATCGACCTCGTCAATTCTTGAACGCTGCCCAGCGGTCTCTGCCTTCGCCCGTCAGGGCGCACGAAGGTTGCCAGGCGTTTCAACGCCTGGATCATGCCTGAATTGAAAGATGGTTCACCCAGCTTCAATCACTGGGCTCTGTACAAACCACGCTCTCGGCAGCATGTTCACTTACCCACAACCCCAACCATTCCTGAGCTGCGAAGCAGCGCCCTTTAACAGCCCTGGGCGCGAGCCCAGGGTAAACGCATGCCACCGAGACGAGCCCTGCAAGGGCGCCTCTTCTCCCCTCGATGCCTTCCTGCCTCACCTCGATCCCTCGATGCCTTGCTGCCTCGGTGCCTTCTTGTTCTCCCTCGGATGATACATCTTGTGCACCGTCCGCAACCTCGACCGATCCACGTGCGTGTAGATCTCCGTCGTCGCGATATCCGCGTGCCCCAGCATCTCCTGCACAACACGCAAGTCCGCCCCGCCCGTGAGCAGATGCGTCGCAAACGAATGCCGCAGCGTGTGCGGGTGCACATCCTTCAACCCTGCAGCCCGCGCGTGCCGCTTCACGATCTGCCAGATCGCCACCCGCTCCAAGGGCCGCCCGCTCCGCGACAGGAAAATCCGCCCCTTATCCAGCCCACGCCCCTGCACCTTTGATCGCCCCCGCGCGAGTGCCGGCCTCGCACTCTTGAGGTACACCGTCAAAGCTTCGCGTGCAGGCACGCCCATCGGCACCACGCGGTGCTTGCTCCCCTTGCCAAACACCCGCAGTGCAGAGACCGACTCAAGCACATCCGTCAGCGAGATCGTCGCTGCTTCGCTCGCCCGCAGACCGCTCGCATACATCAGTTCAAGCAGTGCACGATCCCGGATCGTGATCGCCGCAGCCTGCGGATCCACTTTCCGTCTCTTCTTCTCATCACTCCCCTGTGCTGTCTCCGCTGCAGTTGCCTCTGCAGTCGCCGCTGTAGCCACAGCCTGTTGCGTCTCTTCCGGCGACTTGAGCAGCTTCCTCATCTGCCCCGGCGTCAATACATCCGGCAGGTTCCGCCAGCGGTGGGGGCGTTCCAGCACATCCGTCGGCAACCGATCGATGTGCTTCATTGCAAGGCACCACCGAAAGAACATCCGGATTGTCGCCAGGTGCCGCGTCACCGAGCTCGGCTCCATCGAACGCTTGGCCTTGAGATCCGCAAGGTGCGTCGCCAGGTGCCGCGGCGTCACTGCACGTGCATCCTCGAGCCCCATCTTCGTCAGGTCCTCGATCATGTCGTGCATATCACGCTTGTATGCAGCGAGCGTATTGCGCGAAAGCCCGCATTCCACGCGCAGGTATATCTCGTAATCCCCGTACAACTCTTTCCACGCACGCGACATCGGCTCGCGCTCGCGCGGCTTTCGTCCCCTCTTCGATGGTGTGGTTCCTGCCGTCATCTCTCTGGCCTCTTCTACCCCTGCTCGTGGCACAGGCCTCCGGCCTGTGTCTACCTCATCTTCTTCTCACTCTCACTGTCACTATCGGCTCACCCCCTATTCCCGCCGGATTTCCCGCGATCCACCCCGAGCCAACCCCAGCCCCCTCATGGCACGCCCCTTGCGTTCTGCCTCTTCATGATTCCGCGCCCGCTCACCCTCGCCCTTGCTTTCATCCTGTGCATCGCCCTCCCTGCACGCGCGACCACCGTGAAGGAACTCGTGCGCATGAAAGGCCACGGCGAGTCGGTCCTGCGCGGCACCGGCCTCATCGTGGGTCTCCCCGGCACCGGCGATTCGGGCAAGGAACCCGCCCTCGCCCGTCCCCTCTCTGAGTACCTCAAGAACAGCGGCAACTCGATCGGGACCCTCTCCGAAGTCGCCGCCACCAAGTCCGTCGCCCTCGTCAGCATCAGCTGCGTCATCCCCGAGGGCGGAGCACGTGCAGACGACACCATCGACATCTACGTCTCCACCCTCGGCACCGCCAAGAACCTCAAGGGCGGCCGCCTGATCATCACGCCCCTCGTCGGTCCTTATAAGGGCGACCCCGTCTACGCCATGGCAGAAGGCGCCATTACCGTCGACGATCCCAGTGTTCCTACCAGCGGCCGCGTCCGCGTCGGAGCGCGGATTTTGCGCGATATCACGATGGGCCCGGTCGGCGATACCTTCGACCTCCTTCTCCGCCCCTCCTTTGCAGGGTGGAGCGCCGCGACCCAGGTCGCAACCTCGATCGAATCCCTCTACCGCGCCGACCCCCTCGCCACCGGCCCGACGATCGCCAAGGCCATCGATGAGCGCACGATCCGCGTCTTTGTCCCCGAGGCAGAGCGTTCTGACCGTGCAGCCTTCGTCGCGGATGTCCTCTCTGCAGACGTCAACACCTCGCTCATGCGGCTCCCCGCGATGGTCGTCGTCAACCCTGCAGATGGTTCGATCGTCATGACCTCCGATGTCGAGATCGGCCCCGTCGCGATCACCCACAAGGACCTGACGATCACCACCACCATCCCTGCACCCCAGCCCACGCAGTTCGACCCACTCGTCCAGCGCACCCGCTGGACCAGCGTGCAGACCCCGCCCCCTGCAACGCCCAACTCCAAGCTCAGCGATCTCCTCGCTGCCTTCAAGCAGCTCGATATCCCAGTCCAGGACCAGATCGACGTCCTCCAGATGATCTATAAGTCCGGCAAGCTGAACGCACGCCTGGTCATCGACTGATATCGAAAATCCTTCAAAACAAGCCCCAAACTGGATTCCATCCGCACGCCAGCGACGAATCTATGGACCTGAACACCGACTCCAGCTTCGCCCTCTCTTCCACCCGCCCCCGCGTGCACGCAGGTGGTTCACTCCCCCGTGCATCCGCCTCCGATCAGGCCGACTTCGCTGCAGTCCTCGGTCGCCACAACGTCGGTCCTGCTGCATCCGCATCAACCAATGACTCCGCTGCACGCAAGGCCGCCCAGGAGTTCGTCTCGATCGCGCTCGTCCAGCCCATCCTCACCGAAGCTCGCGAAACCTCGATGGCTGCAGAGCCTTTCGCGCCATCCTCCGCTGAAAAGCAACTCCAAAGCCTCCAGGATGCAGCCCTTGCGCAGCGAATCACCTCTGCAGCGCACTTTCCGCTGATCGACCGCCTCACCCGCGATCTGGTCAAGACAGGCTCACGCTTCCCCGGCAACGCCTGAATCTGACGCCCCACGAGAGACATCAAGATGACGACCGCCATCCTCTCTACCGCCCACATCACCGAACTTGAAGCACTCCTCGTCGAGCTTCAGTCCGCGCACGAGCGCCTCATCACCGCTGCAGAAGCCCAGCGTGCTGCAGTGCGCACCGCAGATCCCGACCTCGTCGCCCAGTGCTCCAGCGACCAGTCGCAGGTCCTGCGCGATATCACCAAGCTCGAAGAACGCAGGCGTGCGCTCGTCGCGGCCCTCACCTCCGGTTTCCCCAAGCGTGCACCGGGTCAGGGCCCGATCACCCTCTCTGAACTGGCCAAGATGACACCCGAGCCGCACCGCACCCGCCTCGTCGAGCTCGCCGCAAACGTGCGCACAACCGTCGAACGTGCTGCAGATCGCCAGCGCACCCTCAAGGCAGCCACTGCTTCGCTCCTGGCCCACATGGAAGGCCTGATGCGTCAGGTCGCCCAGCGCCTGAGCCACGCAGGCACCTACGGACGCAGGGGCATGATCGACTCAGTCCCTGCAGTCGTCTCCGGCCTCGACCTGGTCACCTGATTCGCCCTTCCCCTCGCCTCGCGCAATCCCCCGCAGGGCATCCACCCCACATTCCGCGACTTCCCCCGCCCCTCCCGAAGTCCCGCCCTCCCCCCGCGCCTTCTTCTCAGGACACCCCACGCGCAGCCCACCTAAGGCTGCCCTTATGCCTTTCTGCCTCGATGCCTCGCTGCCTTGATGCCTTCCCCCAATGCCTGATGCCCAATGCCCAGTGGCTCCTGCCTTTGGCACGCCAATCGCGGTACATCCGCCGTCCGACCTTGATCTCGGCAATTTCGGCCTGTGTTGCGGCCTTCGTGCTTGTTCCAGGTGACCACCCATGAGCCTTTCCGCAGCATTGAACATCGGCCGCTCCGCACTGAGTGCAAGCCAGATCGCGCTGCAGGTCGCCGGCAACAACATCGCCAACGTCGGCACACCCGGCTACTCCCGCCAGACCGCCTCGCTCATCCCCATCGGCGGCACCGATCCTTATAACCGCCTCTCTGCAGGTCGCGGTGTCGGCGTCGCCGATGTCCGCCGCCAGATCGACCAGGCCCTCCAGGCCCGCCTGTGGATGAGTAAGTCAGACAAGGCTGCAGCCCAGCAGAACCTCGACACCATGTCGCAGGTCGAAGCAGTCCTGGGCGAACTCTCCGGCAACGACCTCTCCAGCGAACTCTCTACCTTCTTTAACACCTGGAGCGAGCGGGCCAACAACACCAAGTCCTCTGCTTCGGTTGTTCAGCAGGGCGACAAGCTCGCCGAGATGTTCAAGCGTCTCCGCTCGAACCTCACCGACATCAGGACCCAGATCGATCGCCAGCTCGGTTCAGCCATCACTGCTGCAGATGGCTACCTCGACCAGATCGCAGAGCTCAACGCAGCGATCTCCTCGTCAGAACTTGCAGGCGGCGAAGCAGGTGCCCTGCGCGATCAGCGCGACCAGGTCGTCGGCAAGCTCAGCGAGATGATGGACATCTCAACCATCGAGCGTGAAAACGGCTCGATCGACGTCCTCGTCGGTTCGACCCCGATCGTCCTTGGCGGTCTTTCTCGCGGTATCCAGATCAAGCCCGTCGCCACTGGACCCACGATCGACATGACCGTCGCCGTCGGTGACGATGGCGAGCCCCTCCCGATCAAGTCTGGCCAGATCGCTGCACTCCTCAACTCGCGCGACACTGCAGTCGACGGCGTCATCGAACGCCTCGACACCGTCGCAGCCCAGCTTGTCTTCCAGGTCAACAAGCTCCACTCAACAGGCGCCAATCTCGCCAACCTCACCCGCTCGACCGGCACGCTCAAGCTCCCGTCGACCGATCGCACCCGTGCACTGAACGACCCCGCCAACCAGACACTCTCTTCGCTCCCCTTCTCCGCCTCGCACGGCTCGTTCACCATCCGCGTCAAGAGCACTGCAGACGGCTCCTTCCAATCAACCCGCATCAACGTCGATCTCGACGGTGTCACCAACACCGGCGCCACTGGCACCGGCGACGACACCTCTGCAGACGACATCCGTGCTTCCCTCGACGGTGTCCCCGGCATCAACGCACGCTTCACGCCCGATGGCAGGCTTGAGGTCTCTGCGGAAGCAGGCTTTGAGTTCTCCTTCGAAGACGACACCTCAGGCGCGCTCGCGGTGCTTGGCGTCAACACGTATTTCACCGGTTCAAACGCTGCAGACATCGATATCCGCGACGACCTCATGAGCGATCCGACCAAGCTCATGTCAGGACGCATGACCTCTTCCGGCCTTGTCGAAAACGCGACTTCGCTCGCAATGGTCAATCTCCAGGATTCTGCCAACTCCGTGCTCGGCGGCCGCTCCATCCGTGCAGGGTGGATCGACGCAGTCCAGGCAGTCGGCATCCGCACTGCAAGCGCGGACAACGAGAATCAGGCCCTCGGCGTCGTCCAGGAAAGTCTCGAAGCCCAGCGAGCTGCAGTCAGCGGCGTCAGCATCGACGAGGAAGCCATCAACCTCATGAACTACCAGCGCCAGTACCAGGGCGCCGCCCGCGTCATCTCCGTCGCCGACCAGCTCATGCAAACCCTCATCTCTCTTGTCTGACTGTCTTTGCGGTGCAGCCCGCAGTCCGACCCGTCTTGTCCTGTTAGCCGCTAGCAGCTAACCGCTAACTGCTGATCCACCCCATGACACGCATCTTCTCAGGCATCTCCCGTGCTCCGAACCTGATGATGTCGCGTCTTGCGCTCAACAGGATCTCGCAGACCAACGTCGACCTCTACAAGGTCCAGAACCAGCTCATCTCCGGACGCGCCATCGTCAATCCGTCCGACGATCCCGTCCGCATGGCGACGGTTCTGGAGCTTGATGACCGTCTCGAACGCTCCGAGCAACGCGTGCGCAACATCACGCACGCCCAGGCCGCCCTGAACACGCTCGACACTGCCCTGACCGAAGCGCACAACATCGGCCTCGACGCCAAGGAAATCGTCCTGACGCAGATCGGCTTTGGCTCTTCCGCCACCGAGCGCAGCGGCCAGGCGGTCGTCGTCCAGTCGATGATCAATTCGCTCCTGGGCCTTTCAAACCGCGAGAGCGTCGCGGGCTACATGTTCGGTGCATCCTCCCCCAACGCCATCCCCTTCGTGGAATCAGGCTCGGGCTACCGCTACCAGGGCACCGGTTCTGGCCTCGTCACCGAGCTGTATGCCAACAGCTCGATCCCGATCACCACGACCCCCGACGGCATCGGCGGCACCTCCGGCCGAGTCCGCGGTTCGGTCGATCTCAACCCCTCGCTCACGCCCACGACCAAGCTCAGTGATCTTCGCGGCGGTCGCGGTCTTGGCGTCTCGCCCGGCCAGCTTGAGTTCTCGATCAACGGCGGCCCGCGCATCTCGCTCGATCTCTCCGGTGCACAGACCATCGCGGACATCGATCGCACGATCACGAGCGCCATCTCCGAG